>Ga0210391_10000013_pt1 | contig 341246 bp, 271 predicted proteins | sample IncBWC12OmetaG_FD_160573 | JGI IMG/M metagenome (GOLD analysis project Ga0210391, IMG submission 160573) | Forest soil microbial communities from Barre Woods Harvard Forest LTER site, Petersham, Massachusetts, United States - Inc-BW-C-12-O ...
CAGAGAAGTGAGTGGAATTATGCCGACTTAATCAAGCATCAGTGTGCGTGGTAAGGCAGGAATACAGCGGAAACGGTGTTGATGACCTGAGAGGATTCGGCATAATTTGGAAGGCGGCATTATACGCCGGACACGGTCCCGCGACCGTAAAGCTTTTCACGGAGCTATGGGATAAAGGGTAGGTTGCCGTTCCGGGCGAATTCCACCGGATGGTCCGGCAAGACTTGCCATGGCTTGGCCCGGATCCGACGGCAGGTGCCGCGTTGCCTACTGTCTCGCCGAGAATCGAGCTAATCCGAGGATTTGCGGCGTGGTCTCTGTTTTTTCGAGATGGATCGAATGATCAGCTTGCCTCTGCCGCTCCCAGGTAACGGCGTCTTAGCTTGGGCGACGGCGGCAGCGATGAGTTCTTCAACCTCCGGACGCGCCAATGTTGCCGCCGACTCGATCCTGATAAAACGGTTCTGGCTGCCGCTGCCCTGGAGTAACTTATGCGGGTCGGGGAGCGTCGCGCCGTAGTAGAATGACAATCCAACTCCGTTCGCGCCTGCAGCAATGGAGAGGATGCAATCGGACGGTCGCTCGGTCGAGCAGTACCCAATCACGAAAAAGTTGTAATTATCGTAGACCAGTTCCTGGGCAGTGGGCAGACGCTTGCGAAGTACTTTCCGAACGGAACGAATCAGCGTTGCGTTTTTCGAATCGAATTTCCCAATAAAGCCTCTAAGCTGCTGCTCGCCTGTCGCACCGGTCTTTGAAACCACTCGTTTAGAGGTCTTCAAGGATGGCCAGCCCCTTTTGCTATCCTAGTTTTGCGACGAGTATATCGCAACACACCGTCTGCCAATGTCTCAGCGTTGGACGATTTTACAGGCCACACGGAAATGATCCGCATGTGATGAAGGCCCTCAGCTATAAAGCGAGTTAGGGCACGCGCCGCCCTTATCCGAATCGAAAGGGACACGGTCAGAAGATAACCTGTGCACATCCACCTGCAAGAATTCCTGGCTCCTTCAGATGCAGATCGCGCGTCGCGTGCTTTTCTTAAGCTTCTGCGCCACGATATTCACGAATTGGCACTCACCGGAGGCTTGGCCGTTGAAATTCATCGGATAAGTCGCGGGTGCCGGCCATCGGTGCGGACGCTCAACGACATCGATTTCATAACCGAATCGTTCGATTCGATTCCCAGGTCTTTGGCTGGCAGTCTCCTGTTCCGCCACATCCATCCTCTCGATCCGCCGGGCAAGACCTTACTGCAGTGCGTCGATGCCGAAAACAGCCTCCGCGTCGACATCTTCCGCGCGTACGGAGGTGAGAGCCGTCGAACCTCAATGGCGGATCTTGCCTTCGGAGCGATTCGCCTCATTTCCTTGGAGGATCTGGTTGCTAGAAGCGCGAGGTTGGCGCTCGACCTTGCCAACGACGCTCCTACGCCGGCAGTGCACGCTATTGATTTTTTGCGTCTGGTGGAATTATCCGAGGCAAGGGAGGTCGAGTCCGTTTGGCCCGACCACCGCAAGCCCGGCCAACCTGCGACCTTCGCCGAGGCCAGTTACATGCTCAACGATATAATCCCCTCGCGTCGACATCTTCTAATTGCTCGTAATTATTCCCAGGACACTGCGGCGCAATGCCCTCGTTGCAGCGATACTGCCGCTTTTCGATTAGCGGATCCCGAGATTGTTCTGTCCCTGATGGGATATTGCTGACACCTTCTCGGAAGGGTAAAGGAGCTCGACCAGAGAATCTTGAATAGTGGCGAAAACCCTCTGCCTGGGTTTAGGCAAGCCGACAGGAAACTTCCGGCGAAGAGATGCCTCGACCCCGCAAAAAGAAGACCGCGATGCAGTTTGTCTCCTGGCGCCATCGCTACGTCAATAAACAGACCGCAAGGTTCTCCAGTAGTTCCCACATGCCCGGTGCGTTTCAAGGTACAAGTCCGAGGAGGAGCGCCTGGTCTCATCCGCCTTTATGACGATCCCTTATCCGGCTACTTTCTTTGCTTGCGCTTTCACTCTGGCCCAACGCTTTTTTGCGGCTTTAGAAATCCTTGCTCTTCCGGCAGCCGACAGCACGCGCTTCTTCACTTTGACCAATTCCCGGCCGGCCGAATTCCCTAGTGCCTTCCCCGCGGCTCGCACACCGTCGAGTTGATGCTGTAACTTCCCTAATTGTTTTTCGAGCTTCCGCTCTTCCCGTTTGATAGCCGCAAGAATATTCATTCGAATCCTCCAGATGAAAATCTAACTCAATCAGATGGCCATCGACTAGGTCGTACTCCGAATGACAAGTGACGGGGATTTAAGGACTGGCCGAACGTTTGGGGCGAACTGGCGTATATCCAGCGGTCTCTGACATACTTTCCTGTAGGGCGAACCTCCCAGACATTTGAAGTCATCTGTTTCCATGGGGAGCCGCGATGTCTTCAGATGACCGAACAATCCTTCCGCGGTATCTCCACCCCTCTCCTTCAAAAAAGGAAAAAAGTGTAACCCATGTGTCCGGTACAACCTGTCACCCCATGTGTCGCGCCGCTCCGTCCGATCCGGCCTGCCGGCGATGCCTTGAGTCGCTCGCCGACAGTACCTATCCCGGGGACAACTCCATCTAAACTATCTGAAGACGACATGATCTGCGGCAGATAGAGAGGACCATGACAACCGTCAAGATCGATCCGGAGTTAAAGACGAAATGCCCCCGAGTAGCGCTGGCGTGCGTTACCGCGGAAGTACAGGCGGGGCCTGCGCCGGAGGGACTGGATCAGCAGCTGCGTGTTTCTGAAGAGAAGGTCTTGAAATTGGCGGAGCCGAAGTTGGTGCTGGAGGCGGGGGCGATTCTGGCGACGCGGGCCGGATACAAGGCGCTCGGGAAGGATCCGGCGCGGTATCGCGGGTCGGCGGAGGCGCTGCTAAGGAGAGTGATCGCGGGGAAGGGGTTGCCGCGGATCAATAATGTGGTGGACGCAATCAATCTGGTGAGTGTCGAGAGCCGGTTGCCGGTGGGGCTTTATGACTTGGCTGAGGTGCAGGGCGATATTTTGTTCCGGGCGGGACGGCCCGGAGAAACTTACAAGGGAATTGGGAAATACGATTTGAATTTGGAGGGGTTGCCGGTGTTTTGCGATGCGGTCGGGCCGCACGGCAGTCCGACTAGCGATTCGGAGCGGACCATGGTGACGCTCGGCACGAAGCAGGTCGTTGCGATCATTATCTCGTTTGGCGGCGCGGAACCTTTGCAGCGCTCCAGCCAGCAAATGACAGAACTTCTAGAGAAGCACTGCTCCGGGAAAAATATCCAACTCGAAATTGCGGGCTGATCTATCGGGTGACCGGCTCTCTAAGCTGTTTCTCGTCTTCGGCCTGGACCCGGCGATGGAGGAAGCCTCGTGCCGCCAGGAGTTCGGCGTTGAGGAGAGCGGCGCCGGCGGCTCCACGAACCAAATTGTGTGAGAGCAGCGTGAGTTTAATGTCGAGTAGCGGACATTCGCGGACGCGGCCGACGACAGCGGCCATACCGTTTCCGGCCTGAACATCGCGGCGAGGTTGCGGGCGGTCTTCCCCATCGAGAACGACCACGGGATTACGGATAGCTGACGGCAGCGAGGCGAGTTCGGCGTCAACTTCGAAATGGCGCAGGGCTTCGCGGACTTCCTTCAAGCAGGCAATCTTCTTCAGGCTCACGGAAATACATTCGAGGTGGCCTTCGAGCACCGGGACGCGATTGCAGTGGGCGCTCAGGCCGAGGCCGGCATCCAGGAATCGGGCCCCGTCCCATTTGCCCAGAAGCTTTTGCGGCTCAGACTCCATTTTTTCTTCCTCGCCGCTGATGAAGGGGATCACGTTGGCGTGAATGTCCATGGAGGCGACGCCGGGGTAGCCTGCGCCGGAGACGGCTTGCAGCGTGACGGCGAAAACTTTTTCGAGACCGAAGGCATCCGCCAGTGGTTTAAGGACCAGAACGAGGCCCGCCGTGGAGCAATTGGGATTCGTCACGATGAAGCCGGTGTCGTAGCCGCGATTTTTTTGCTGCGTGGGGATGGCGTCGAGATGCGCGGCGTTGACCTCGGGAATAAGGAGAGGGACGTCGGGATCCATGCGGTGATTTTTTGAGTTGCTGACGACGGGATATCCGGAGCGGGCAAAGTCTTCCTCGGCGCCGCCTGCAACGCTCGAATCGAGCGCGGAAAAAACGAAATCGCAATCGAGGCTGGGGTCGAGGCTCTTGACGATGAGGCCGCGCGCGCCTTCGGGGACGGGGCCATCGAGATGCCAGCGGACGGCTTCCCTGTAGCTCTTGCCGGAAGAGCGTTCAGAGGCGGCAACTTCGGCGAGCTCGAACCAGGGGTGGGCGGCGAGAAGTTTTACCAGTCGCTGACCGACCAGGCCTGTTGCGCCCAGAACACCGGCGCGCCATTTTCTTGCCGCGCCGCCTGGCAGAGGACGTTCACTCTGCTGGGCGCCTTGCTGCGCCACACCGGTCTTGTCGCCATTATCCGAAGAATGAGCGCTCATGCCGCGCCTCCGGATTGCCGGCGGCCGTTCAGTTCTTGGGGCAGGCCGATGCGCGTTCCTCGAACATGCGGCTTAAATGTGTTGCGAATCCAGATAGTCATCTCCGTTTCCGCGGCAAGCGGCAGAACGTGCGGATGAAGGACTTTTGCTCCGCTGGCTGCCAGAGCGTGGGCTTCATCATAGCTCAGGTCGTGAAGAAGTTTAGCTTCGACGGAGTCATGCGGATTGGCAGTATAAACACCGTCCACATCGGTCCAGATGACCAGCTCTTCAGCGTCCACAAGGTGAGCAATGATCGCCCCGGAAAAATCCGAACTGTTGCGGCCGAGCGTGGTGATGCGGCCGTCGGGAGTGGCGCCGATGAAGCCGGTGACGACGGGTACGAGGCCAGCCCCGAGAAGCGGCAGGAGAACGCCCCGCCCGCGCTCTTTGGTCTCTTCGAGCTGAGGCTTGGCGTCGCGGAACGTGTCACAGGTGACGACGAAGTCGGAAGAGGAAACGGGAACAGCAGCGACGCCGGATTTCTCGAGGGCGGCGGCGAAGAGGCGCGCGCTGAACCGTTCGCCAAAGGAAGCGAGACGATCGGCGAGCTCGGCGGTCGCAACGACGCGGCCCTCTGACGGGACTTCGTGGAGAAGATCGCGGCCGAGGAGCTGGAGGCCGCGGCGGACACGGTCGTGCTTCTCCTCGTCGAGCTCGAGATCCTCTAACACATTGAGGTGGAGATGCACGACGCCTTCAGCTTCATTGCGCGCGTGGGACAGCTTGCCTTCAGAGAGAGCGAGAGAGATCGCGAGCAGACGGTCGGTGACGCCCTTCATGGCGGAGACCACGACGATGACGCTGGCCTCCTGGGCGGCGGCGTTCACCAGACCAGCGGCGTGCACCATGCGCCCGGCTCCCATCAGAGAGCTGCCACCAAACTTGAAAGCGATGACATTCTCAGAAGGGCTGGTCTTCGGGGCGTCCACGGTGACTGCGAAACTCCCCGCTAAGTGAGTTTCCGCTTCTGCGTTTTCCTGCACGTGTTCGGGACTCATGACATCCGCTCCTGGTTTCCGCTGGAGCGTCACTGGCGGGGGTTAAAAGAAGAAACCCACCGCCAGGTTCGCTTCTGGCGGTGGGTTGGAAACTTTTTCTAGCTTGCTAGCTGTTTCTCCACGCGCCGGAAGCGAAAATAGTGGACTTCGTCTTAGTCGAGGTAATCGACATGGACGTTGCCATGGTAATTCGCTTCGTCGCGATGGAAATCATACCGAAAGAAAGAGTAGCACAAGAAAAATCGGAGGCAAAGTAAAGATTGAAAAAGAGAAGCAGGACGTGCCCAGAAAGTCGCTGGATGGCCAGCTAGTTCAGGGTGTTCAACCGCGCCCCGTAGCCCCTGCTTCCGGCGCTGACCTGTAAATAACCTGCAATCAATATCTTACGGAAAGCGACTAAATTCAGCCCCGTGGGTTAGATGGCATAAGGGTCGGTGGGCGCAGCGCGCGCCTCCGGGGTAATCCAGCAGGAAAGGAAAGAAAATCATGAATTCGAGGAAGTGGTTAAGTGGGCTATTTGCGCTCGCGCCGATCGCCTTTGCGGCCGGATGCGGCGGCGGAAACATGAATACGCCGCCGGTCGCCGGGCAGCAGTCGGGGATGGTTTTTGTCTCCGGCGGTGATGCGCCTCTGCCGAGCGTTGTTTCCTTCAAGGTCGGGATTATGGGAATTAGCGTGGCGCAAGGCACGAGCACTCCCGTCACCGTCACAACCGGTCAGCAGACGGTGGATTTTGCCAAACTGAACGGACTCCATACGCTGCTGGATCTGAACACGATTCCGGCAGGGACCTACGATACGGTGATTGTCACGCTGGCGAATCCGGAAATCGACTACCTCAATGTGACAAACCCACAGACAAATCCGCCGACGAGGCCGACGATCAGTTCGCTGACTTCGACGACCACGCCGCCGGCCACGCTTTCGATGTCGACGGTGACGATCAGCCTGACCAATCCGTTGGTGGTGAGCACCGGCGACGTGATTGGGCTGGGTTTCGAGTTAGACATCCGAAAGTCACTGGCGCTCGATATGAACGGCCAGATCACGGGCGTCGTGAATCCGACAATCCACGTGAATGCCATTACGCCGAGCGATGCGGACGCGTATATCGACGAATTTGTCGCCGGAGTCACGACCATTAACGCGGCGGGAAATTCCTTCACGATTCAGGGGCCGCACGGGCACGCGTTTACGGTGAATGTGAACGATCAGACGGAATGGGAAGGCAGCGAGACGATTAACGACCTAACCATGTCATCGATCGTGATGATCTCGGGAACGCTCGACCGGACCGATGGAACGTTTCTGGCGGACACCGTGGCGATTCTCTCCCAGGACAAATTCTTTGTGGGAGGCTTGATCACTTATGTGGATCCACCGACGGGAACGGCACAGGACTTTGATCTGTACGCGCGCGACGTCTTGCCTGCCGGCACGGGGTTCAGCTCCGGGCAAATCTCGACAATCGATCTGACGGGCAACGAGAAATACTTCGTCTACTGGATGCACAATATTTTCGTGAATCCGAGATGGAGCAATCTCTTTTTCAACTCGTCGCTTCTGGTTCCGGGACAACACGTGAGCATCGGCGGACCATTTTCGAATGGGACTGTAACGGTGAAGCGCGTGGTGCTGCGGCATGAAGGACACACGGGCACGCTGGTGCCTGGCAGTGCGAACGTGGGAACCAGCACGTTCCAGTTCAATTCGAATGGACTGGCGGGCGTGTTGTTCAATGGGCCGGTGACCGTTTATGTGACGCCGTTTACAAGATTTGGCGGCGGGCTGACGAGTCTCGGGGACCTGACGAACAATCCGACGAACACGTTGCGGGTGGTCGGTGTAGTGCTGAAGGATCCGATCAGCGGGCAGCCGGTGTTTGTGGCGCGCAGCGTGACGGAGCTGACGAACTAAGGACCCGAACCAAAGAAGCATCTGAAGGGCAGCGGCCACTCCGAGAAGTCGGGGTGGCCGTTTGCTTTTGTGGACGGTCTCAGCAACCAATCCCCGATCTCTCAGGAACCTCGGTCCGGAAGATCAGGCTCGAGCAGGTAAGGCCGGACTCGGCTTTTTGGAGTTCGGAGATGTCCAGCGGAGTGACGCCGAAGCCGGCGGCTTCGATGCGCGCGCGCGTACGGGGGAAGGATGCGGGAAAGAGGACCGTACTGGCCAGCGGGAGGGCGTTGGCCGCGTGTGGCTCGGCGGGGTCGACGTCGATCCAGTCGCAGCCGGCAAAAGGAGTCGTATCGAACCATGCGCGGTTGGCGAGGAGCGTCTCGCGGCCGAGGCAGGTGACGGCGGACTTGAGATGCAGACAGCCACTAACGGGGACGGCGATGACTTCGTAATGATGGGGCGCGAGGATGGCGGCGAGTTGGCGAATGCCTTCGGCGTTGCTGCGTTGGGTGACGCCGACAAAGAGCCTGTTGCCGATACGCAGAATGTCCCCGCCTTCGAGTGTGCCGGGAAGCGTGACATGCTCAAGATTGCGGAATTTGGAGATGGCTCGGGCGAGGGAAGCGGCTTCCGGGCGGCGCGATGCCGTACCGAGCGGGAAAATGACGGCCAGCTCATCGAGAACGATGGCTGGATCTTCGACGAACATAGAGTCCGGCAGATCAGGCTCGGCGGGAAGCGAGAGGACGCGAGCGCCGAGCGTTCCGAGAAGCTGTTCGTAGGCCTGGTGCTGGGCGCGCGCGATATTCAGATCGATTGGCTGGCGCGGAATGAAACTCAGCTCGCAATTTACGATGGCGGGACTGACGGCGCGGGTGATGGCGGTGAGCATGACGGATGAGCGAGTTTACACGAGAATTCCAGGAAGGATTGAAGCCCGGGTACGAAGAAGATAGACTCGGCGCGCAGGAAACGGCTAGGGGGCCTTGCATGGGCGTTTGGAAAAGGGTGGGTGGCAGTGCGGCTGTGTGTGTATTGGTGCTGGGAACCTGCAGCGTTCCCCGAGCGGTGCCTGCCGAGGACAAGACAGCATCCGCCGTGGACGAGGTGTTTGCAGACCTTACCAAAGCGGGTTCGCCGGGATGTGCGGTGGCCGTCTACAGGAATGGCAGGATCAGCTACAGCAGGGGATATGGGCTGGCAAATCTCGAAGAAGATGTTCCGATTACGCCGGAGTCTGTCTTCGATATCGGCTCAACTTCGAAGCAATTTACGGCCGCGAGCATTTTGCTGCTCGAAAAACAGGGTAAATTATCGGTCAACGACGATGTACGCAAATACATTCCGGAGTTGCCGGATTACGGACCGCAGATCACCATTCTTCATTTGCTGAACCATACCAGCGGCCTGCGCGATTACCTGACGCTGATGGATCTCGCGGGCATCAACACGGACAGCGTGACGACGGACGAGGATGCGCTCGAGATCATCACGCGGCAGAAGGCGCTGAACTTTGCGCCGGGAAGCGACTGGCTCTACAGCAACACCGGATTTTTTCTTCTGTCTGTCATCGTGAAGCGCGTGAGCGGCAAGACGCTCCGCGAGTTCGCAGCGGAAAATATATTTATTCCGCTGGGGATGTCGCACACGCAGTTCCGCGATGATCACAAAGCGCTGATTCCCAATCGCGCGATGGCCTACGATCCCAAAGAACTAAAGGATGGCTACACGCTGGATGTTTCCTATTTCGAGCAGACGGGCGATGGCGCGGTGCACACCTCGGTCGAGGATTTGTTGAAATGGGATGAGAATTTTTACAGCGGGCAAGTCGGCGGAGAGAATTTTCTGGCGGAAATTCAGGAGCGCGGAAAGTTGAATGGCGGCAAGGTGCTGGACTACGCGAAAGGGCTTTTTGTCGCGGATTACCGCGGATTACGCACGGTGAGCCACGGCGGCTCGTGGGGAGGGTACCGGGCCGAGCTTCTGCGGTTCCCGGAGCATCATTTTTCGGTGGCGTGCTTGTGCAACCGGGGCGACGCGGCTCCTACCAGGCGTGCGCACCAGGTTGCGGACATTTATCTGGGCAGCATGATGAGGCCGAAGGAAGAAAAAAAGGCCGTCGAACACGAAGCGGCGGAGAAAAAGGAGATTACGCTGACTGGGGAAAAACTCCGCGCCTACGCGGGTGATTATTGGAGCAGTGAGCTGGGTGTGACCTACCGCCTGGGAACGGTCGACGGACAATTGAAGGTCGAGAGCATGCTGGACGGCGGCGGATTTGCGCATACAAGTACCCTGCCTCCGGACGGCTTCGCGGCTACGAGCCAGGATGAGTTCCGTTTGATGAAGATGGGGGTCACCATTCATTTCGAGAGAAATTCGAATCAGGCGATTAGCGGGTTCAAGCTGGATGCGGGGCGCACGCGGGGGATGATTTTTACGCGACGTAATAGCGCGGAGAAGTAGGAGGAAGGATGGCGGCAGCGGCGAAAGCAAGGGCGAGTTCGATGAGGCGGCCGGCGGCGATTGCCGTACTTGTTTTAGGAGGGGGCGCGCTGTGGTGGGCTGGCGGAAGCGGGTCGCATGTCACGGCTGGCAAGGTTTCACTCGAAGCGAGCATCGTCGCGGGACAGAAGCGAACTGGCGCGAACGATCCCCGGCTTGCTGGCGCGCACCGCTTCGAAGACGGCGGTTGGATCTACGTGCATCTGGAAGGCGATCCGGCAAGCATCGGCTTTCAGCACGGCTATTTGCTGGCGCCGGATATCGAGGATGCCTTCCAGGCAGTCAGCGCAGGAATGATGCATGAATCGCAGCGCGACTGGGCTTTCTTCCGCAAGGCTGCACATGAAATGCTCTGGCCCAAGATTGACGAGGAATATCAGCAGGAGCTCGCGGGAATCGTGGAGGGCTTGCGCGCGCGGACTGGTTCGAAGCTGGACGTCGACGACATCGTAGCCATGAACGCGTTTGAAGAGCTGCCGGATTACTACGTGCCGTGGCTTAATAAGCAGGAGAAAGTGGCGCATGCGCCGGACCTGAAGAGTCCGGGAAATTGCAGTGCGTTTGTGGCCACGGGAACATGGACCAAAGACGGGAAGATCGTCATGGCGCACAACAACTGGACAAGTTACGCGAACGGAGAGCGCTGGCGCATCGTCTTTGACATTGTGCCGAAAAACGGCCACACGATTTTGATGGACGGCTTTCCGGGAGTGATCGCGAGCGACGACGACTTCGGAATCAACAGCGACGGACTGATGGTCACCGAGACGACCATCACGCAGTTCGAAGGCTGGGATCCCGCCGGGAAAGCGGAATTCGTGCGCGCAAGGAAAGCGCTGCAGTATGCGGGCTCGATCGACGAGTACACGAAGATCATGCTCGACGGGAACAACGGCGGCTACGCCAATGACTGGTTGCTGGGCGATAGCAAAACGGGCGAGATCGCGCAGCTCGAGCTGGGTCTTAAGGCTTATAAGCTGTGGCGCACGAAAGACGGCGCGTTTGCCGGCTCGAACTGGGCACGCGATCCTGAAGTGATCAAAGCGGATGCGCCCCAATTCGAACCCGGCAATCTCGAAACATCGCCCAATGCGCGGCGCCTGCGGTGGGAAGAGCTGCTCAAAGAGAACAAAGGCAAAATCGAAGTGAATATTGCGGAGAAGATGCTCGGCGACCACGTCGACAGCTATCACCAAAAACCGGAAACGAATGAGCGAACGCTCTGCGGGCATGTGGATTCCTCGCCCCGCGGCGTGGAGGTATGGGGATGGGCGCCGTATTTTCCCGGGGGCGCCGTGCAAGCCAAAGCGACGGATTCGAGCATGACCAAAGAGATGAAGCTGGTGGCGCGGGTTGGACATCCCTGCGGAGAGAATTTTCTAGCCAAGCCCTTTCTTGCGGCTCATCCGGAATACGCCTGGCAGGAACCTTATCTGCGCGACATGAAGGCAGGCCCGTGGACGGAGTTTCACTCCGGGGAAACGGCAGCTCCCGAGAAACACCAGTAAAGGAGAGGAAATGCCAGCCAGGGAGCCGGTTCCACTGCGGCCCATCCAAGGTCAAGCTCGGCGCTTCGTACTATGGCCAGCGAGTGGCTTGTGCGAAATGTCCAATCAATAGAGTGGTAATGGTGATGCCGGCGCCGAGGAGCATTCCGGCCAGGATAAGTCCGACCACGCCGAGAGGCACCCAAAACCCGGATCGTGCGGCTGCGGATTCCTTGGGAGGAACCTGAACTGCCTCGGCAAGCGCGATCTCAGGTACCGCTTCCGCTCGAAGCGGTACGCTCGGAACATCCGAGGCTTCCGACGACACCACAAGACAGTACCCTTTGCGCGGAATTGTCTCGATGTAAAGTGGCTTGTCCGTAGAATCACCCAGTGCCTGGCGGAGCTTGTTTACCGTTGTATTCACGTTGGCGTCGTAGTTGACGTGCGTGTCCGCGGGCCAGAGGCGCTGCCGCAATTCCTCGCGGGTCACAACCTCACCCGGCTTGTCCAAAAGCGCGACCAGGACTTGATATACCTTCCCCTGCAGCTTAAGGCGCGAACCATTCCTGGTTACTTCCTGCCGCTGTTGATCAACCTGAAATGGACCGAAGCGCATAAAACGAGGACCTGACGGAGGCGCGAAGTTGGATCGTTCGTCCATCGCGGTATCCAGCGTTGGCATAACGTTTGGAGTCATACACCCCATCCTATATAGAGATTAGACGTAGAAAACGCCCGGGTGTTTACTGGAGAATACGAAATTTTGACGGAGAGGTTCCCATTCGCCGTTCCATCGGATTCAAGTCGCAGAAGAAAGACGAAAGAGACTCTCGGAAGGTTACAGGTGCCAGAAAAAATCAATTTTTTTGTAAATTACGACCTTTTGACAGGATAGACATTGGCCGGATATGAACAGGTGTCCGCTATTGGGACACTGGCGACTAGCTACGGGCTCGAAAATCCGTGGCCATTTAATTTCCCGCACTTCTCGGATTGCCCGGCAAGGTCATGATTTCTACGCTGGACGGAAATCGCCTGGAGCGATAAATATGCTGAGTCGCCTTCTGGTAGTCGGATTCTTTGGCCTCGAAAATGTTGGGAATAAACTTCTGGGGATTGCGGTCATATAACGGGAACCAACTGCTCTGTACCTGCACCATGATGCGATGGCCCTTCTTGAAAACGTGATCGGCTGTGTGCAGATCGATCGTGAAGGGGGTCACCTCGCTCGGCTTCAGCGCCTCGGCCTTCTCGAAAGAAGTGTGGTAACGTCCGCGGAAAATCTCGTCGGAAATCATCAGTTCGTAACCGGACAGTTTCCAGTCGTCCGGATACTTTTCGGGGTACACGTCGATCAATTTAACGACCCAATCGCTGTCGGAGCCGGTTGTCGAAGCAAAGAGCTTGGCGGTGACCTGGCCCGCCAGCGTGATGTCCTCCGTTAATTCCTCCGTTTTCCAGGTAAGCACATCGGGGCGCTCGTCGACAAAGCGTTGATCCTCAACCAGCCAGGTATACCAGCTGCCGGGATGGTCCTCGGGATAAGTCATGTCGATGGGGCGGTGCCGATAAGGCACGGGATGCGCAGGATCGCTGACGTAGCTGTCGAAGGCGTCAGCGGAATCGGTTCCGGGAGCATCGAAAGAAAGTTTTCCGTCGTCCTCGAAATAGAGATTCCTCGTCTGCGCTTCGCTCGGAGGCCAGGAATCAAATTGAACCCAGTTGTCGCTCCCGGTCTGGAACAGCAGCGCTTCTTTGAGCGGCAGGTTGCCTTTGTCCTTGAGCCAATACCGAAACCAGGGAACCTCAATCTGCTGGCGAAAGTAAACCGATGTGTCGCTGCCGAACGGAATCGCACCGAGCGACTTGCCTGAACCTCCGCCCCATCCGCCGTGATTCCAGGGGCCGGCGACTAGATAGTTGAGATGTTTCGAATCGGATTTTTCCAGGCGCGCATAGGTCGCCATCGGGCCGTAAAAATCTTCCTGGTCCCACCAGCCGGCAACATTGAGATTGGGGACGGTGGGTTCCTTCAAACCGTAGGCCACCGCGTGATGCTTCCAAAAATCGTCGTAGCTTGCGTGGGCGACGAATTCGTTCCAGGTCGGCAATTTCCCGTGGAAATATTTTGCGTTGGCGTTGGAAAGAGCGCCGAGACGGAGATAAAAGTCGTAGACGTCGAAGCGGTCGAACGCAAAACTGAAATTCTCGTTCGAGGATTCGAGCAAGGCGGTGTATTCAAACGCGTAGCTCAGGCGGAAGGCACCGTTGTGGAAAAAATCGTCGCCGAGCCAGGTGTCGCCCATGCAAGCTTGTTCCGAGGCGGCTTTCAGCGCCGGGTGCGGATGAATCATGCCCATGGTCACAAGGAAACCGTCATAGGAGATTCCGTCGAGACCCACGCGCCCATTGTTGTTCGGAACATTTTTCACGAGCCAATCGATGCTGTCGTAAGTGTCCGTGCTTTCGTCCACGCCCCGGGCCTCGCTCGGGTCGTGCAGCGGTCGAAGCATGACGAACTTTCCTTCAGAGCCGTAACGGCCGCGGATATCCTGAAACGCGAAAATGTAGCCCTCCGGAACCATATCCGAGTAGCGGTAGATCATGCTGCTGATGCCTTTGTCGGGGCTCGAGATTCCGTAGGGAGTCCGATTCATGAGAATCGGCAGCGGGCCAGCCGCGTTTTTCGGCGTGTAGAACTCGGTGTGCAGCTTGACGCCGTCGCGCATGGGGATCATCGCTTCCGTTTTGTTGAACAGCGCGGAAAAGTCGGGGCGCTGGCGCTGCGGAGTGGCGCCAAAGCGCGGCACGAAGAAAAGTCCGGCTAGAGCGAGAAAAACGGTGACACTGGCAGTCTTCTGGACAGAACGCATGGAAGCTCTCCCGGAGCAACGCGGATGGTCGTCATTTTTCGGCGAGGTTGAGAATATCACAAGAGATTCCGCGCGCCGTTGCCGCGCGAAATCACGCTGGCTGGCAAAAAGCCGCTAGTTGCCGGCCGCTGGGGGCGCGAGCGAAAGCACGACTCCTGAAGGGTATTCCCTCGAACGATAAATCCGCTGAGTCGCCTTCTCGAAGTCGGACTCCTTGGCCTCAAAAATGTTGGGCACGAATTTCTGCGGATTGCGGTCGATAATGGGGAACCACGTGCTTTGCACTTGCACCATGACGCGATGGCCCTTCTTGAAAACGTGATTGGCCGTGTGCAGATCAATGTTGAAAGGCGTTATGGCGCCGGGCGTGATGGGTTCCGGTTTTTCAAACGACTTGCGGAAGCGGCCGCGGAAAACTTCGTCCGCAATCATCAGTTCGTAGCCCGAGAGCTTCCAATCGTCGGGATATTTTTCCGGATAGACATCGATCAGCTTGACGATCCAATCGGAATCGCTTCCCGTTGTGGATGCAAAAAGTTTTGCGGTCACACTCCCGGAGAGCGTCATGTCCTCGGTGAGTTCGCCGGTCTGCCAGGTGAGCACGTCGGGGCGATTGTCGACGAATCGCTGGTCTTCGACAAGCCAGGTGGGCCAACCGCCGGGATGATCGTCGGGGTAAGTCATGTCGATGGGGCGATGGCGGTAAGGCACGGGATGCGCCGGGTCGCTGACGTAGGCGTCGAAAGTTTCAGGAGCGGCCTGCGGCGGGTCGAAGGAAAGCTTTCCGTCCTCCTGGAAATATAATTCCCTGGTTTTCGAGTCTCGCGGAGGCCAGGAATCGAACTGCACCCACCGGTTGCTGCCGGTCTGGAAGAGAAGGGCTTCTTTCAGCGGGAGACTGCCTTTGTTTTTCAGCCAATACGCAAACCACGGTGCTTCGATTTTCTGGCGGAAATAGAGCGACGTATCGCTGCCAAACGGAATCGCGCCGAGCGATTTGCCGGTACTGCGAGCCCAGCCGCCGTGGTTCCACGGGCCGGCCACGAGATAGTTCAAATGATCGGGATCGTTTTTCTCGAGGAGCTCGTAAATCTTCATCGGGCCATACGCATCTTCCTGGTCCCACCAGCCGGCCACATTGAGATTCGGCACCGTGGGCCTGGTCAGGAGGTACGGCATGGCCTCTTTTTTCCAAAACGAGTCGTAATTCGGATGGGTAACGAAATCTTTCCATGTGGGCAGCGTCCCGTGAACGTAGTTTTTGTCGGCGTTCGAGAGCGCGCCAAGACGCAGATACCATTCGTAGGTATCGAACTGGTCGAACTTGAAAACAAAGTTCGTTTTTCCGGTCTCCATCATGGTCGAGTACTCGAAACCGTAGCTCAGCCGGAACGCGCCATTGTGATGAAAATCGTCGCCGAGAAACATGTCCGCGGGGGAAGCTTGTTCGGAAACGGCTTTGAGCGCGGGGTGCGGTTCGAGCATTCCCATTACGGTAAGCCAGCCGCCGTAGGAGATGCCCACCAGACCAGCGCGGCCGTTGTTGTGCGGGACGTTTTTTACCAGCCAGTCGATCGTGTCGTAGGTATCCGTGCCTTCGTCGATCGTTTTTGGATCCTTCGGGTCGCGCACCGGCCGCTGCATCACGAAGGTTCCTTCGGAGCTGTAGCGGCCGCGAATGTCCTGAAAGACGAAAATGTAGTCGTCGGGAATCATCTCGGCGTAGCGCGCGAGCTTGCGGCTGTAGCCCTTGTCATCGTCGGCGATGCCGTAGGGAGTGCGTTCGATGAGGATGGGAAGCGGCTCGGTCGGGTTCTTCGGTGTGTAGATTTCCGTGTGCAGCTTTGTGCCATCGCGCGTGGGAATCATCACGTCTGTTTTGTCGAAAAGCAGGGAATAGTCCGGAGAATTCGGCGCTTGGGCGCGGCCGGTGAGCAGGAAGAGAAGCACGATGACCACTGCCCACAGATAGACTCTGCTTTTCCAGAATAAACGCGCAAATCGCATTCTGATTTCCTCCAACAAGTCCGGCGCAGGGGCAGCCGGTACAATCTGGGTGAGGATAGTACACGAAACGCCGGTAGAAACAGATGTTTCTATTCCTCTCCGGCGCCGTACGGACGTTTAAGAAAGCTACAGCCAAGAATGGCTGTCCCGCGTGCGGCCTGTCTGCTAAACTATAGGTTGCTCGACCGCACCTGAGAATAAAGGAGATTCGTCCGGGCTGCTGGTTGTTTCAGCAGCTATTTTTGTCTTCGCAGTGACTGCCGCAAGAGTAGTCCGCAGACAGACGCAGAAATCATGAGCCAAAATATTCGCAACATCGCCATTATTGCGCACGTAGACCACGGCAAAACGACCCTGGTCGACGCCATGCTGCGCCAAAGCGGAATTTTCCGGGCCAACGAAGCGCTGGTCGAACGCGTGATGGATTCCAACGACCTTGAGCGCGAGCGCGGGATCACCATTCTCGCCAAAAATACCGCGCTATTTTTCCACGATACGAAGATCAACATCGTCGACACGCCGGGCCATAGCGATTTTGGCGGCGAAGTCGAGCGTGCGCTGCGCATGGTGGATGGGGTTGTGGTTTTGGTGGACGCCAGCGAAGGGCCGCTTCCGCAAACGCGCTACGTTCTTCAGAAGGCTCTCGCGGCCAAACTCCCTCCGGTGATCGTCCTGAACAAAATCGACCGCACGGATGCGCGCGCAAAAGAAGTTCTCGATGAAATCTACGATTTGTTTATCGATTTGGACGCGACCGAAGACCAGCTGGATTTTCCGGTGGTTTACACAAATGCGCGCGAGGGCATCGCGCACAGGCAAATCGGCGACAGCTCGAAGGATCTGCTCCCGCTCTTTGAAACCATCGTGAAAAGCATTCCAGCGCCGCCGGGCGATCCGGATGGCGTGTTGCAAATTCAGGTTATGAATCTGGACTACAGCGATTTCCTCGGACGCATCGCGATCGGGCGTGTGTTCAACGGCACGCTAAAGCGCGGCGAGGATGTGGGCATCTGCAAGCTCGATGGAAAAATCATTTCGACTCGCATCACCAAGCTGTACACATTCCGCGGATTGGAGCGGGATGAAGCCGAAGCGGTTGGCGCGGGCGATCTTGTCGCCATCGCCGGCGTCGAAGGAATTCAGATTGGCGAAAGTATCGTCGACCTGGCAGCCCCTCTCCCTCTCGAGCCTCTCCTGATTGACGAGCCGACGCTGGCCATGATTTTCACGGTGAACAGCAGCCCGCTTTCGGGAAAAGAAGGCAGCTATTTGACGTCGCGGGACCTGCGCGACCGCCTGGCGAAAGAGTTGCTCACCAACGTTTCGATTCGCGTGGAAGACACCGATACGCCGGAATCTTTTCGCGTGCTGGGACGCGGCGAACTCCAGCTTGCCATTTTGATTGAGACCATGCGACGCGAAGGCTTCGAGCTGATGGTCGGCAAGCCGGAGATCGTTGTTCGCACGGAAAACGGAAAGAAGCTCGAACCGCTCGAGCGGCTGGTCATCGACGTGCCCGAAAGTTTCATCGGCATCATTCTGGAAACGTTGGGCAGCCGGCGCGGCGAAATGCTCAAGATGAGCAATCACAATTCCGGTCGCGTGCGCATGGACTTCAAAATTCCTTCGCGCGGACTCATCGGGCTGCGCAGCCAGTTGCTGACGGACACGCGGGGGACCGCGTTGATCCACTCGATCTTCGACGGTTGGACGGATTATGCGGGAGAGATGGCGCTACGGCCGACGGGCGCGCTGGTTGCAGACCGTCCCGGACCTTCGACGGCGTTCGCACTGTGGAACCTCCAGGAACGCGGCGAATTGTTCATCGGTCCTGCGATCGAAGTCTATGAAGGCATGGTCATCGGGGAAAATTCCCGCGAACAAGACATGGAAGTGAACGTCACCAAGGAAAAGAAGCAGACCAACATGCGCTCTTCGAGCGCGGATGAGGCTATCCGGCTGATTCCGCATCGCGAGCTCAGTCTCGAGCAGGCGATCGAATTTATCGCCGACGACGAGTACGTGGAAATCACGCCGAAATCGATTCGCCTTCGCAAAAAGGTCTTGCAAGCCAACAAGCGCCCGCGCCGCTGGCAGGAGATTCGCGCCAGCCACGAAGCTACGCGCTGAGGATCTTCGCCTGAAGCGGCTCTCAGTGAGCTGATTTCTCCAGCAACTCGCCGAGGTATTGCTTCCAAAGCTCGGCCCAGGTGTGCGTGCCGTGGCCGTGTGTATTTTCGCTGGCGGGAATAAGCACGAACTTTGCGTTTTGCACTTTCTTGACTTCGCGTTCGGCGATGCCCAGCTCCGGCGGATTGATAAAGTCATCGCCGGAATTGATATACATCATCGGCGCCTTGATTTTTCCGAGTTGCCCGGAGGGATCGTAGTTGCGCGACGCGTTGACCTGGTACAAGAGATCGTTGGCGTCCAGCGCACCAAAACGCGCGTGGAAATAGTCGTCGAGGTACTTGTCAGCGGCGTCGCGCGTCGGCAGAGCTTTCTGCATGGGGATCGGCGCCGCTCCGGCGATCAAAAGGAAATCGAGGGCCGTCCTTAGAGCCTGCTTCGGTTCTTCCTTGTATTCGCCGCCCTTCCATTCGGGATCTTCCTGAATGGCGTCCATCACCATTTTGCGCCAGATGCGATTGCGCCCGGCGATTTGGACCGGCACGCAGGCTAGCGGCATGAGCGCGTCCATAAAATCGGGATACGTCTCGCCCCACACGAAAGAGTGCATGCATCCCATCGAAGTGCCCATCACGAGCCGAGCGTGGTTGACGCCAAGTCCTTCCGTCAGGAGGCGGTAGTGCGCGGCGACCATGTCGTCGTAGTCATACTTGGGAAAGTGCGCGTGCATGCCGTCGCCGGGTTTCGAGGATTTTCCATGGCCAATGCCGTCGGGAAGAATTATGTAGTAATGCGAAGCGTCGAGAAGCTGGCCTGGACCAAAAAGAACGCCCGCAAATTGCGGCTGGAGGAACTGCTGACCCGTTCCGCCGGTTCCGTGAAGAATGAGCACGGCATTGGTCGTATGCCCCCCGGCATCACGAACCGGTTTGCCGAGTGTGGTGTAATGCAGCCGCAGCTCGGGCAGCGTCTCGCCGGAATGAAACTGAAAATTGTGAATCACGAGGTCGCCTTCCGTAAGAGCGGCGCCGGGGGACTGCCGGGCGACGGAGGGAATGGCGGCCAGAATCGCGGACGCAAACGCCGCACCGAAAAAATGTCTGAAGGATCGGAGCATCTCTCACCTCTTCGAGCCAAAATCTATCACGAATCCGTGAGCAAGGCTGTTCCCGCGCCTTCGCCACGCACCTCTTGTGCAGATGCGGAGCTGTGAATACACTGCAACGCGCCACACCACTCCCCGTCAGCGAGGTGGTTCGATGCGAAAAATGATTCTGTCCGGTCTGTGCTTCCTGCTCTTGCCATCTCTCTCATGGTGCCAGGCGAAGGCGAAGCTTTCTCCCGCTGTGAGCGCCTTCGTGAAGGAAGACGCTTCCGTCCTGGCGCTTGCTCATGTGCGGGTGGTGGACGGCACCGGAGCGGCATCTCGCGCGGATCAAACGCTCGTCATCACAGACGGAAAAATCGTCGCGCTGGGCGATTTTGCCACCACAAAAATTCCCGGCGGCGCCAGAGTGCTCGATCTCACCGGCCGGACGGTGATCCCGGGACTGGTCGGCATGCACGACCACATGTTTTATCCATCGCCGGGCGGCGGCCTGCCACTTTATCCGGAGCATGCCTCAAGTTTTCCGCGGCTGTACCTGGCGGGCGGCGTCACTTCGATTCGGACAACGGGCAGCCTCGAACCCTACGCAGACCTCGAACTCAAGGAAGCCATCGACGCCGGCAAACTTGCCGGCCCGAAAATTCACGTGACCGGCCCGTACCTGGAAGGCCAGGGCGCTTTCGCCCTGCAAATGCACCAGCTCGAAGACGCGGAAGACGCGCGGCAGATGGTGGAATTCTGGATTGCGCGCGGCGCCACCTCGTTTAAGGCCTACATGAACATCACCCCGGACGAGCTGGCCGCCGCCGTAAAAGCCGCGCATGCCCACGGCATCAAAGTTACGGGCCACCTTTGCTCGATCGGTTTCCGCGAAGCGGCTGCGCTCGGGATCGACGACCTCGAGCACGGCATTGAAGTAGACACGGAATTTCTTGCTGACAAAAAGCCAGGCATCTGTCCCAATCCGCAGGCCGCCGCAAAGGCATTGCTCTCCGTCGACATCGCCGGCAAGCCCATGCAAGACATGATTCATGATCTGATCGCTCACCATGTTGCGGTCACCTCGACGCTGCCCGTGTTCGAGACCTCCGTGCCGGGCCGCGCTCCGCTCGACCCTCGCGTCCTCGACGCCATGACGCCTGAAGCGCGCATCGCGTATTTGTCGCGGCGCGCGCGCGTTTCCGACAACGCCGCAACTTCCGATGCGCCGGCCATCTTCAGAAAAGAACTCGAATTCGAACACGAATTTTCAAAGCAGGGCGGTTTGCTGCTGGCGGGGCTCGATCCAACCGGCTACGGAGGCGTGATCGCCGGATTCGGCGACCAGCGCGAAGTCGAATTGCTCGTCGAAGCGGGCTTCACGCCGGTGGAAGCCCTTCACGTCGCGACGTCCAACGGCGCGGAGTTTCTCGGCGAGCTAGATAAAATCGGCACACTTGCGGTTGGCAAAGCGGCGGACCTGGTCGTGCTAGAAGGCGACCCGTCGGCCAACATCAAAGACATCGAGCGAGTGGAACTCGTCTTCAAGGATGGCGCCGGCTATGATTCCGCCAAACTGATCGAGTCCGTGAAAGGCCTGGTTGGCCTGCGCTAAAAGAGAGAAGCCCCGGAGACCCTGCCCCGTGCCGTTTGCTTCACCGCTAGGGCAGAAGAATCTTGCCGTCCGCGCCTGGCAGGGCTAGCCCCACCTCGTGCGCAAGGGTCGGCGCCACATCGCGCATATCGATCGTGCCAAGAGGCTTCGCGGCAGGAACGCCCGGTCCAACCAGAAAGAACGACGCATAGAGATCCGGCAAATCCGGCATCGCTCCGTGAGTGCCGCCAATTTTTGTTTTCGAAAGCACGGGCCCATCGAGAGACGTACCCGTCCGCCATCCCGGCTTGAGACCTACAAAGAAGGACGCCGGTGGATACCCGCCGCGCTTGTGGAGCTCCTCCGCCTCCAAAATGCGATCGACGCCGTTCGCCGGATCGCTCGCAACCCTGGCAAGCAGCTCTCGTACCCGCGACAACGTTTCCGTGTCGTTCGGATCTTTCAAGATGATCGACGCGGAGCCGCCTGTTACCCAGGGCATCGCCTTCCATTCCGTGATCTTCCCCTTTTCATTGACGGCAATCAGCTGCGCTTCGCGAAACAAAGGAAACAAGTTCAATTGCGCATCGGTTCGAACAAAGCCGTGATCGGAAACCACGGCCAGGTAAGCCCGCCCCGGAGCAAGCCGCTCTGCCGTCGCGCGGATTTTTCCAATCGTCGCGTCAATGCTTTCAAGAACGGCCAGGGCCTCGGGACTGAACGGCCCCGTCTCGTGCTCGATGTGATCCAGCGAACTGAGATGAAGAGTCAAAAGCGCCGGATGCTTCTTCTCGAGAATCCACTCCGTATACTGCCCGCGGTTCTCGTCCCCCGCCGCCGAAGTGTCGATTCCTCCGCGATATTCACCAAGTTCCTTTCGGGCCTCTTCGAGCAACCCGGGCGTCGACACAGCGCGCAGCAGCTTTGCGTCGTCCGGCGTGCTCGCGCGCCAGAACTCAGGAATATCCCAGGTAATGTGCGCGCCAACGGTAACCGGCCATTGAATGCTCGCGGTCGTTCGTCCCGCCCGAGCGGCCGCGTCCCAAAGTGTCGGCACGCGAATGTCTTCCGTATACCAATACCAGCCGCCCTGATTCTGCTGCAGCGGATCAAACGTAGTGTTGGCAAAAATCCCGTGCTTCGCCGGCCACACCCCCGTTACCAGCGTCGTATGGCTCGGATACGTCACGGTGGGCACAACTCCGACGACCCCTTCCGCGTACGTGCCTTCCTTCAGAAACCGCCGCAAGTTCGGCACCTTTGCCCCGTGGGAGTCGGCCTCGGTGATGTAGTCTGGACGCATCCCGTCCACGGAGATCACGACCAGCAGAGGTGGGGAAGGCTGCTGTGCCAGACCGTTCGCCAGAAAGAAAAAAGCGGCCGCAACTCCAAAAACTCCCAAGCCAATAAGAAAGCGGAGCCGGCGAGACCTCGCAATCCGAAAATTCTTCAAGATGTTCATGGTGTGCAAAAGCATACTCCAAATAGCGCTGAGGATTTTACAAAGTCGCCATACAGGGATAAATTGGATGTTAACAGCGCTGGACTTTAGAGGTGAGCAGGAGTCCAATTCAAACTGTTCCTTATGCGGGGAATGTTGTAAAGTCTAGCGCTCATGTACGGTCCGCTGCTGAACCATTTGGACGAAATGGCTTGGCAAACAGGTAGCGCTCTCAGGCGGAGTTTTCACACAGAGTAAAAGGTGGAATACGTGAATATTGGACCCTCGAACGGGGCCTCAAACTCGCACTGCACCATCGCCGCAACGGCCACGGCTTTGCCGCCGCATACGATGACGCGCGACGACGTGAAGTACTACCTGGGGCGCGTGTTCGACATACCCGAACGGCGCCTGGAAGCGCTGATGGCTATCGTGGATAACGCCCAAGTGAACAAGCGTTACTCGATCTTTCCCATTGAATATACGGTCGAGCCGCGCCCGCTTTCAAAGACCAACGAGGAGTACATCCAGCACGCCGTGAAGCTGGGCCAGCAAGCGGCGGAGGAATGTCTAGAGCGCGCCGGTTTGCGCGCGGACGAAGTGGACCTCATCATCACCGTTTCCTGCACTGGATTCATGATCCCTTCGCTCGACGCGCACCTGATCAATCTCATGGGCTTCCGCCCGAATGTGCGCCGCATGCCTTTCACGGAACTCGGCTGCGCCGCCGGAGCGATGGCCCTCGGACGCGCCGCGGATTACTTGAAAGCTCATCCCGGCGGCAACGTCCTGATCATCTCTGTCGAGCTGCCCTCGCTCACGTTTCAGCGCAAGGACATCTCGCAGGCAAATTTGATCTCTTCGATTTTGTTCGGCGACGGAGCCGCAGCCGTCGTGGTGACGGGGAGAGAGCAAAAAGGCCCCAGGATCCTCGTTTCAGAAACTTACACCTTCCCCGATTCACTGGACGCCATGGGTTTCGACCTGCGCGATTCAGGATTTCATATTTTGCTTTCAAAAGATGTGCCCGAGATGATCGGCCTGAAGATTCGGGGCCTGGTGGACGGTTTTCTCGAACGCCAGGGCCGCAAACAGGAAGACATCAAAGGATGGATTCTGCACCCTGGCGGCGCGCGCTTGCTGGGCAACGTCGAAAAAGAATTGGGACTCTGCAAGTGTGATACGCAGCCCTCCTGGGATGTTCTGAGCAACGTCGGAAATCTTTCCAGCGCCACGATTCTCTTCATCCTGCAGGAGTGGCTCGAAAAAAGGCCGCTTAAACCGGGCGAGTATGCGCTGGCGGCCGCGTTCGGCCCGGGCTTCAGCGCCGAATTTCTCCTGCTGCAATGGACCTGAGCGTCATCGCGTTTCTCGGGCTGCTCGTGGCCGTGGCTTTGCTTCGCATCGTGGAGCTGCAAATTTCGCGCCGCCATCAGCGGGAGATGATCGCGCGCGGCGCGGCGAAGGTAGAAGAACCGCGGTTCCGCTGGATGGTCCTGCTTCACACCGCAGTGCTGGTCGGCGCGGCCCTTGAAGTTGTTTTTCTTCACCGGCCGTTTATCCCCGTTCTTGCTGCGGCCATGTTCCTGGTTTTTTTGGCGGCCAATGTCGTGCGCTGGTGGGTTATTCGCACCTTGGGAAATCATTGGAACGTCCAGGTGATGGATTCGACCAGCCTCGGCGTCATTTCCACGGGGCCGTTTCGCTACGTTCGCCATCCGAATTACGCCGCGGTTTTTGCGGAGATGCTTTCGCTGCCCCTTATTCACACGGCATGGATTACCGCGGTGGCCGGTTCGCTCGCGCACATGGCCGTGCTCTCGATGCGCCTCTCCACGGAAGAGCGCGTCCTCCTGGCCAATCCCGAGTATCAGGCCACCATGGCACGCAAGCCGAGATTCATCCCCGGTGTTTTCTGAGAGAAGTGTTGCGGCCTTTCTGCTCGATAGGGGCGCTCGCCGTGTTTGTCCTGCTCGTACCCGCCGGATCCCGCGCGCAAACACCCACCGATGGCAGCGATTCCGCATTCACGGAGGTAGCCGAGCTGAAGGAAGGCTTCCGCCTGCTGTATGTGCAGAAATATCCCGAAGCGCGCGAACAGTTTTCCGGATGGACTTCCGCGCACCCCAAGGATCCGTTTGGTTTTGTGGCCACCGCCGCAAGCTATCTTTTTGAGGAGTTCTACCGCCAGAGCGTACTGACGAGCGACTTCTTCCTGGATGACAAGAAGTTTCTTCGCGGCATTGAGGGCAAGCCCGATCCTGAACGCCTCAAAAACTTCGACATGGAGCTGGCCGAAGCCCGCAAGCTCGCTGGCGCACGCCTCGCAAAGGATAAAAACGATGCTGCCGGCCTTTTTGCCCTAACCATGGCCGCCGGCATGGAATCCAACGCCGACAGCATTCTCGAAAAAAAGCACCTCGACGGCCTCAAGAGAATGAAGGAGGCCAACGAGCACGCCAAGCTGCTGCTGGCGCAGCGCCCCGATGCGAACGATGCCTGGGTCGCGCCCGGCTCGGCGGATTACATCATCGGTTGCCTCTCTGGCGGCGCTAGAATGGTTTTGTGGTTCGGCGGCATTCACGGCGATAAAAAACTTGGCATGGAGCTGGTCGGAAAAACGGCCGACAAGGGCCGCTATCTCGAGCCGTTCGCGAAAGTGCTTCTGGCGCTTGCGGCGCGGCGCGAAAAACAGGACGCCCTGGCGCTGAAGCTCTTGCGCGAATTGACCGAGGAATTTCCAGACAGTCCGCTCTTTGCCGCCGAATACGCGAAAGTCCAGGGCCGGCCCATTCCGGCGGAGATGAAGCCCAACTAGGTATTTCGCCGCACTCGTCTGGGAATGAACTAGAATTGATTCCCCGGACGGCCCCGAACCGGCAATCCTTCCGAAAAGGCGGTGGCGTGTGTTTCAACAGGACCTGCTAAAAGGCCGGGCGATCTTCTTGACCGGGGGCGGAACCGGTTTGGGGCGTTCCATGGCGTTGCGTTTTGCCGAGCTTGGCGCACGCATGTATCTCGTTGGCCGCCGTGAGGAACCGCTGAAGGAAGTTTGTGCGGAGATTCATCGGGCGGGCGGCTCGGCAGCCTACACCACCTGCGACGTGCGCGATTACGGCGCGGTCGAAGCCGCCGCCGAAAAAGCCGAGCAGCAATTTGACCGCATCGACACGGTCGTCAACAACGCCGCCGGAAATTTCATCGCCCGCACCGAAAAACTTTCTCCGAACGCCTTTAACACTGTGGTGGGTATCGTTCTCAACGGCTCGTTTCATTGCACGCAGGCTTTCGCCAAGCGCTGGATCGCTCAGAAGCTCGGCGGCAATGTCCTGAGCATCGTAACCACCTACGCCGCGGCGAACAGCGGCTCAGGTTTCGTCGTGCCCTCGGCGTGCGCGAAAGCCGGCGTGCTGGCCATGACTACTTCTCTGGCCGTCGAATGGGCCAAATATCACATCCGGCTGAACGCCATTGCGCCGGGGCCGTTTCCGACCGAAGGCGCCTGGTCGCGCCTGATGCCCTCGAGGCAATTTGAAGAACACGCGAAGGACAAGCACCCCATGAAGCGCTTCGGGCGACACGAGGAACTGGCCAACCTCGCGGCGTTTCTCGTCAGCGATATGGCGGAATACATCAACGGCGAGTGCGTCGTCATCGACGGCGGTCAATGGCTCCGCGGCGCCGGCGAGTTCAACGACCTGCTCATGCTGCCGGAAACCGCCTGGGAAACCCTCGAGGCCGCACGCACAAAAAAATCCTGACACTACCTATTCCGGCAGGGATTTCTTGCGCAACTCGACTCGTATCTTTACGTCCCCGATCGCCCGGCCGTTTGCCTCGGCGTGCACGCTGATCTCCTGCGGCTCGGGATTTTTCGGGGCCGGATCGCTCAGCGCGGGCAGATTCACCTCGATGCGTGCTGCCCCTACCTGCTTCGGTCCGACCGTGAATTTCAGAGGGCCCGCATGCGGGCTCCAGCCCGGCGGCAGATTCGCCGAAAGCGTGAATTCTCGTGATTCTGACGTCTGATTGCCGAGCCACAGAGGAATAACAAATGTCCCTCCCGCTTGTTGCGCGATTTCCGGCGGCTCCGGGTGAGGCAAATGCGTTAGACCGTGCTCTCGGCGAAATTCGGCGTAATAATTCCAGGGTCCAGCGAGTTCCACGGAAACTTCCGGCTTCGTTGGCGGAGGCGCGGTATCCGGCCGCGTAAACGGAATCGCACCCGGCGTGATGCCTTCAAAGACATCTCCCTTCACGCTTCCGCCCACCAGCGATTTTCCAAGGACGAAACTTATCCCACTGCCCCAGAAACCATCCGACATGACCATCTTTTCGATTTGCGCCTCATCCATTTTGGCGAGCGAATCGATGAAGCCCTTCGCCTGCGTTTCATGCCTGCGAAAAGACTCGAGAGCCACGCGCCAGTAGGCCAGTTTCGCCGATTTCGATATTTCTCTTACGGAATACTTCGGGCCTCTCTCCCGAAAAATGTCTTCTTTGTCCGCATCCGGGAAGTAATAAATTTTCTTCGTCTGCCAGGGGCGTAAATTCTCTAAATAGGGCTCCAGCCGCCGCAAGGGCGCAGCGATTTGCTCGGGGAACGTGGCCGGGTCTCCGGCAAGATCGAATGCTTCGGTCGCCAGCACACCGGCCGCTTGATGATCTCCATGATCCTCGCCGATGAACGTCCCCGGCAAGAATGTCAAAATCACTTCCGGCCTGGTCAGCCGCACGATGCGCACGAGATTTTCGAGCGCCATTCCGTGGCCCCAGTTGGCGAGCGATTCGAGAACGTCCTGCGACGCCGTGTCTTTTCCGCCCAAGAACCAGACCTTGTCGATTCCCAGAACGGCGTTCGCGCGGCGCGCCTCGATTTCCCGTATATCGCCAAGCGCCGTGGCTTGTTCGGCGCCAGCCTCGTTCGCTCCGCTGCTGCCGCGTGTGCCGTAAGCGACGGCGACGCGCTTACCCTCATCGATCGCCCGCGCCAGATACGGCGTTGCAGCCCCTTCGTCATCGGGATGCGCCACCACCAGCAAAATGTCCACCTTGTAGCGCTCATCGGCCTCGGGAACTCCGAGAGGCGCTTGCGCTCTCAGGATGGGAGAAAGGAACGAGCATGTCAGAATGCCGAGCATCGGCAGCGCACGGCGCCGAATCGCAGCGAGCGCCGCTATCGACCGAGAATATTGAGTCTTTTTTTGCGCAAGAGAATGGCCAGGGACGACAAAACGCGTTGCTTCCGGGGATGGGTCCATCGAAGAATTCTATATCGAACCGGCGGAAATCTCCCACCGGCCGTTGCGCCCCCCTATTCTGTCGCTCACGCGGCGAATTTCCGGGACCCCAGTGCGCTCTCCTCCGGCGGCTTTCGCGCGTCTATACTGTTTCCATGTTGAAGCTCGCTCTACTTTGCACAGTGCTCGGGGCCTTTTCCGCAGGGGCCCGGGCGCAACAGAGCACTCCTCCGAATCCTCCGCCCAAGGATTTCGAGCCCGGTGTCCTCTTTCCCAAAGTCTCCTGTGCGGCCCCATCCGAGCAGAGCTATGCGCTATACCTTCCTTCTCGCTACTCTCCTGAAAGGCGCTGGCCGATTGTCTATGCCTTCGACCCCGGCGCTCGCGGAAAGATGCCCGTCGAGTTGATGAAAGACGCGGCCGAGCGTTACGGCTACATCGTCGCGGGCTCGAATAATTCGCACAACGGCGCTTGGAAACCGGAAGCCGACGCCGCCCAGGCAATGTTCGAAGACACGCATCTGCGGCTTTCGATCGATAACAAACGCATCTATTTCGCCGGGTTTTCCGGAGGTGCTCGCCTCGCTTCGACGCTTGCCGAACGCTGCAACTGCGCCGCAGGCGTGCTCTTGAACGGCGCCGGCTTTTCGCCCTCGGCCCCGCCGGCGGCGGGCGCAACGTTTTCAGTCTTCGCGGCCGTCGGCGTCCTCGACTTCAACTATCCCGAGGTTCTCGATCTTGACGCGACACTCGGTTCGCTTCGTTACGCTCATTCGTTGCGCCGGTTCGATGGCCCGCACCAATGGGCGCCCGCTAGCGTCATGGACGAGGCGCTGGCCTGGTTTCGCCTGATCTCTATGAAGGAGGGCCGCGAAGAACGCGACACTGGATTCGTAAGAGCCCAAGCCGGCGAAGTTGAGAAACGCGCGAAAGGGCTCGAAGTTGCCGGCGATCCGTACGGCACGTGGAAGGAGTATCGTCAGGCTGCCGACACGTTTGACGGCCTCGGAGAAGCGCCGGCCTTTCGCGAGCGCGCCGTCGCCATGGAAAAAGAAAAGGCTGTCCGTGACGCTGTGAAGCGCGAGCAGCAAGACATCCAAGAACAAGCCCGCCTGAGCGCGGACATTTATTCAGGGCTCGCCGCTCTTCGTCAGGATGGCCCCAACCGCGCAGATACCCGCAGCCAGCTGGAACAACAGATTTCCCAGCTTCGCACCCGCACCATACACGAAAAAAATCCGCAAGAGCTCCGCGTCGCCAAGCGCGCCATGGCTGGCATTTTCGTCGAAGCCATGGAGACGGGTCAGGAACGCCTGGAGGCCAAAGACCTCCCGCATGCGCGCGCCTATTTTGAATTGGCGGCCGACGCGGACCCCGATTCGGTCTGGCCTCTGGGCCAGATAGCCGTCACTCGCGCCCTGGACGGCGACCAGAAAGGCACGCTGGAAGCTCTTTGCCGCGCAAAAGAAAAAATAGAGGATCCGGCTGCGTTTTCCGCATGGCTCAACGAAGAGCCGGCTTTCGCCAAATTTCACGATATCTCCGAATTCCGGGCTCTCCTGGCACCGGCTTCTCAACCTTGAAAATCAGGTAGTGGGTCAGTTTCCGGTTACGGCCCTTGCCGAGAGTAGCGAACGGCATGGAACAAGAGAGCTCCATCTCTCGTAACTCCACTTGCGGGAGTGCCTAACCGCAACCCTTCTGTTTCGTCTATGTCGATGCGTTCAGACCGGCTTTGGAGACACAAATGAATTGCTTGGGGATGAGAACGCGAAGTGCTGTTGTGCTTGGGGCTATCGTTGTCGGTTTGCCTGTTTTTTCGCCGATGTGGCGGGCAAACAAGACACCGGCGACACCCACCGAGGCAACGGTTCCGCAGCTGGAGAGAGACATTCCCGAACTAATGAAAAAAGACGGTGTGCCAGGGTTGTCGATTGCTGTGATTCGCGCCGGAAAGACAGCGTGGCTGCACGGCTTCGGGCTGAAAGAGGTAAAAACGGGCCAGGCGGTGACGGGGGAAACAGTTTTTGAAGCGGCTTCCCTGAGCAAGCCGGTGTTTACCTATGGCGTGCTGAAACTAGTGGAACAGGGGAAGCTGGGGTTGGACGTTCCGCTAACAGGGTATTTGCCGAAGCCCTTTGTCGAGGGTGACGAGCGCCTTCTAAAAATTACGGCGCGGATCGTCCTGAGCCATCGAACCGGATTCCCGAACTGGCCGGCAGATGACGGTTCAGTCTCCATTTATTTCACGCCGGGAGAGCGGTTTAGCTACTCGGGCGAGGGCTATATCTACCTGCAGCGCGTGGTCGAGAAAATCACCGGTAAACCACTCAACGAATATATGACACAAGCCGTGTTCACGCCGTTGGGCATGACCAGCAGCAGTTATGTCTGGCGGCCAGACTTTGATGCACTAACCGCTACGGGTCACGACTCAGACGCGAAGCCGACCACATTGTGGAAACCAACAGAGGCGGGGGCCGCTTCGACGCTGAACACAACAGCCAGGGACTACGCGCTATTTGTTGAGGCCATTCTCAATGGGAAGGGGCTCAAGCCGGCGACTCTCAGCGAGATGGAAACGCCGGAAATCGCACTCGATCCGGAGTGCAGGATTTGCATCAAGCAAGAGCCGAAGCAGTTATCGAGGAATCTATTTTGGGGATTGGGATGGGGCATTGAGCGCAAAGATGGAACCGATGTGCATTGGCACTGGGGAGACAACGGCTCATTCAAGGGTTTCGTTATGGCAGATCCGAAGACGAAGTCAGGGGTGGTGATGTTCCTAAACAGTGAAAAGGGACTGGAGGTCGCGAAGCCAGTGGTAGACGAGGTGATGGGTAGGGGCTCGCTGGCCTTCGAATGGCTCAAATAAGAAAGCCGTTGCGCCCTCTTCTTTCTCAACGGCTGCATAGAAGTAAGCCCGACGATTGTCTACCGCGAGTTTCCCCAACCCTTAGGTCTTTCGTTGTCTCTTCAAAGGCAGAACTTCTTCACGAATTGTCCTCAACTCCCGATTTGTCGTGCGAGCTCAACTGGTCGACGCAACACTTGCGTGGAGTTTACTCGCGGGAGTCTCGAAACCCAAAGTTCTCTTCGGCAAGTATTGACGCAGCAAGCGATTGGTGTTTTCGTTCGTTCCTCGCTGCCAAGGGCTGTGCGGATCACAGAAGGACCTACTTGGAAGCTCGCCCTCGCAGGCTGCGCCAGTTCCACACATTGTAGGAATAGAGCGCAACGCAGAAGAGATTCGCGGGTATGAATCCAAACTGCGCGGTTCGTGAAGCAATGACGCAGACGACCAGGCTATTTGCTCCGGCTACCATCCACCCTTGCCAGAATTTCCTTCCTATGAGGATAGTTGAAAGGACTGTAAGAACGCACGAGATATAATCCAGACGAAGCACGGTCACCTATACATGATCACTGAGTCTTTGGCGCACCTTATGTGCACCCGGGCCGCTTTTTCTGCGCGGCCTACCGTCAGACTAGCAGTTCAGGTTTCAGCCCATAACTGTTCTTTGGTTCAGTTGCGCTCGGGAAGTCAACCCTTGCTAAGTTGGGTCGACGGATTCATCAAAGTTCCCAAGTTACCAGTAACCGCTGCCAGGCTTCAGACTAAGAAACCTAAGCACGGTCCGGCTCCAGGTTTCTTGGTGTGCGACAGTCTAAATGTGTAACCAAATCCGGAATCCTCAGTATTCGATAGCATGAGAACATCCCCGCACCGATTGTGCGTTTTATCTGTTGCTCTGCTTTTGGCCGCTCGTCCGGCCTTCGGTCAATTGGCGTCAGACAACCCGACGCGAACGGCTCTCGACAAAGCGGTGGACAAGGCCGTCGGAGAATTCTTTCAGCAAGATCAACATGTTGGGCTCTCGGTTGGGATTTCCGACCACGGCGAAGCTGTCTTTTATAACTACGGTACAGTGAGCAAATCTAACGTTCGTGTGCCGGACCGAAAGAGCGTTTATGAGATTGCATCGATCACGAAGACCTTCACTGGAGCTCTCGCAAGCAGGGCTGTATTCGACAAAAAGATGACGCTCGACGGGGATTTCAGGGTCTATCTGACTCAGGGATACCCGAACTTAGAGAAGAATGGGAAGTTCACCACCTTGAGGTTGCTTGCAGCGCACCGGGCCGGCCTGCCGAAGAATGTTCCGGACACGGATGCTCTCTTTAAGAATCCCAATTTCGATACTTTGCCGTTCCAGCTAATCGAGTTGGAAAAGCCATACGATGACGAGGCTTATTTGCGAGCGCTGCATCAGGTCGAGTTGCGTAGCGAGCCTGGAAGCGAGTTTCTCTACTCCAACTTTGGAATCAAGCTGATTGGCTTTGGGCTCCAGCAGGTGTACCACCAGTCTTTCGAACAACTGCTTCAGACGAAAATACTGGGGCCCCTCGGAATGAAGCGAACGGGCCTCGCGGTGTCGCCGCAGAACGAACGACTCCTGGTGCATGGCTACAGCCCCGGAGGCAAACCGATGCCCTACCATCTTTTCAATGCTGGCGCAGCGGGAGGGTTGTATTCAGATGCCGAAGATATGGTGCGATACATTGACTGGCAACTCGATGAGAGCGATCCCACGATTAGGCAATCCCATTCCGCGATCTTCGGCAACGGCGAGAGCGTCCAGGACGGTCTGATCTGGTACATGACACAAGAAGGTGGCGAACGGCAACTATGGGAAAGCGGCGGAGCGTTTGGAATGGCTAGTCAGCTGGTTCTTTATCCAGAATCAAAGATCGGAATCGTGCTCTTGGCAAATGACGGCGGGTTTTCCACACAGGACGAGCTGCGCGAATTGGCCAAGAAGATTCGCGAGGCTTGCGGGCTGCAATAGGAGGTGGCGGCAGTGCCGCACGATTGAAGCAAGCTCCTGGTAAGTCGTGCGGGACATAGTAGATTCCGTTCAAATTTGGAGTACACTTCGGCAGATGGCAGAACTAGAAAATATCGATTGGTGGAACAGTAGCCGTCGCAGCCGCGACGCACTTTTGTGCATGTTGTGTGTGGGCTCGCTTTCGTGTTTGTCGTCCTCTCACCAACCGGCTGGACTGGGCTTGTTCGTTGGCTCGGTCAACGTTTATTTATCACTTCATCCCGACGCCAGATTTTATCGGGGACGCTTAGCAACCAGTCAACCAAGAGGGCCTGAACAGCATCCGCGAATACTCTACCGATTCCTGTTCCTCGCGGGCGGGTTGCTTGTTATCTGGGTTTCTGTTCGACAATTCCTTCACCACAGGGGCTAGGTTCAGTACCCACTTTCCGATAACCGCTGCGAGCAGGAGTTCAATGGATATTCAGCTTGGACTCATACGGCGCCGGTCACTCTAGTTACGCGTTGAGAGAAACATGCAAAATAACGAAAAAAAGACAATCAAGATTCCCGAAACCCGAATTACACGAGGCCGACCTTCTAGATTGCTATCTCCCCATTTGGCGGAGAGTACCAGCCAACTCGCGGTATGGTTCGGCCGCGAGCCCACCGCGAGGAACCCGAAAAGGAACGCGTAGCTCCCCCAGCCTAATTGGGTCTTCACCGCCAATACGTCGGAGACATCATTTCATTTCGTCCATAGCTGCTCGCCTGCTGGCGACCCCGCGAAGTTTCCCCTTCGAAATAGGATAGAGTTGCTCAATTCCAGAGAGAATTTATCACGAATTGGCTCAAGTGCCTGGTTTGTCGCGTAATCGGAAACTGACCCACTATCAAAAATCGGGTAGTGGGTCAGTTTCCGATTAACCGACGCTTGCAAAGAATTGTGATAAATTCCAATTATCTGGGCAGATTCTGGAGCGATGTCGGGTGGGCGAAATCCGGTGAAGAACATTATCTTAATTTCGGCTCTATGGTGCACAACGGCCTTGGCATTTGCCGACGACTCGTATTTTCCAATCAAGACAAAGGCGGGCGGTGAGGGTGTAAGTGAGTTCGAGTCCAATTGGTACGGCAAGGCTTTAGAACGAATGAACGAACCTCGGTTGCCCGGATTCACTAAGGACGTGAACGCTGACATCTACCGCATCATGATTCTGCCTACGTGGGGAAACCCCATTGTAGTCAGGGTCCAAAGACACGGGGAATTGTACAGCCTGTCATCTCGTCGGTTAGATGGACAGGGGGGATATGACCCCGGCAAATTGGCCGAATCAAAGGACATCGAACTAAGTGCAGACGAATCAAAGTCTCTTGCTGTACTGATTCAGAATCTCAACTTCTTCCAGTTGCCAGCAGAAGACCGCGTAAGAGGCTTTGACGGCGACCAGTGGATAGTCGAAGGCGTTTCACAAGGTAAATACCATGTTGCTGTGCGCTGGTGCGCCAATTCCTATGACCCTGAGAAACGCAAACTGACTACTTTTCTTGCCTTGTGCAGATTCTTATTAAACAAGTCCACTCTTTCAGAGAGACCGACAAATAAAGGCCACAAGCTTATCTAACCGATTTACAATTCTCAACCCTTAATAAACGCGTTACCGGAAACTGACCCACTACCAAAATCGCTCCGCCTTGACCCGGATACACCACGCCGATAAGCTTAGGGTTTCTCCTTCCAGGTGAACGGACTATGGAGCAGGTGCAAGTCACATTGCCGGACGGCAAAGTCCAGGAGGTGCCCAAGGGCACGACTCCGGCGGACATCGCGCGAAAGATTTCACCGCGCCTCGCGGATGCAGCGCTGGTAGCTCGCGTTACGGCCGCAAACGGCACTCCTCTGCCCAATGCTCCCGATCTGGGCGAGCTCGTCGATTTGCGCCGCCCGCTTGAGGAGAATGTAAAGCTCCAGATTCTCACCGAAAAAGACCCTGACGCGCTTTTTGTCTTCCGCCATTCCGCGGCCCATCTGCTGGCCGCCGCCGTGATGGAGCTTTATCCGAACGTGAAGCTCGGTATTGGCCCGCCGATTGATACGGGGTTTTTCTATGAATTCCTCCGCGACGAGCCTTTCACTCCGGAAGACCTCGTAAAAATCGAAAAGAAAATGCACGAGCTGGCCGCACAGGACTTGCCGAACGAGCGCAAACTCATTCCGAAGCCCGAGGCCATTGAGCTATATAAAAAGAACAATCAGATTTTCAAGTGCGAGCTCGTCGAAGAAAAAGCCAACGAGCTGATGGTTTCTTTCTACACCACCGGAAAATTCCTCGACTTCTGCCGCGGCCCGCACATTCCTTCCACCAAGCGCATCACCGCGTTCAAGCTCATGAACGTCGCCGGCGCCTACTGGAAAGGCCAGGAAGGCAATCCGCAGCTCCAGCGCATCTACGCGGCGTGCTTCTTTACGCAAAAAGAGCTGGACGAATATCTAAACCGCCTCGAAGAGGCGAAGCGCCGCGATCATCGCAAACTCGGCGTTGAGCTGGAACTTTTCAGCATTCAGGAAGAAGCCGGCCCCGGCCTCATTTTTTGGCACCCCAAGGGCGGCCTCATCCGCAAAATTGTCGAAGACTGGCTCCGCGACGAACTCCTCAGGCGCGGCTACGACCTTGTCTACACTCCGCACATCATGCGCCTCGACCTCTGGAAAACCAGCGGCCACACGGGCTTTTACAAAGACAGCATGTTCGGCCCCCTGGAAGTCGAAAAAGCCGACTACCAGCTCAAGCCCATGAACTGCCCCGGCCACATCCTTATTTACAAATCGAAGCTTCACAGCTACCGCGATCTTCCCGTGCGTCTCGCCGAGCTCGGCACCGTCTATCGCTACGAACGCAGCGGCGTGCTGCATGGCCTCCTCCGCGTCCGCGGCTTTACGCAGGATGACGCCCACATTTTCTGCACGCCTTCCCAGATTGAATCCGAAGTCGAAGCTTGCATCGATTTCGCTTTCGCCGTAATGAAAAATTTCGGCTTCGATAAATTCGAAGTCGAACTCTCCGACTGGGATGCCGCGCACCCGGAAAATTACGCCGGCAAACCCGAAGACTGGCAACGCTCGACGGCCGCGTTAGCCGAAACCATGAAGAAGCTCAACATTCCGTATAAGACCATCACCGGCGAAGCCGCCTTCTACGGCCCCAAAATAGACGTAAAGCTCATCGACGCCATCGGCCGCCCCTGGCAGCTCACCACGGTCCAGTTCGATTTCAATCTCCCCGCGCGTTTTGGCCTCGAATATGTCGCTGAGGACGGCGCCAAGCATCAGCCGCTTATGGTCCATCGCGCCTTGCTCGGTTCCGTCGAACGCTTCTTCGGCATCCTGATCGAGCACTATGCCGGCGCTTTCCCGCTCTGGCTCGCACCGGTCCAGGTCCAGGTCTGCCCCGTCAGCGAAAAAGTCGCCGACTACGCCAAGCACGTCAAGGAAACTCTCAAGGGCCACAACATTCGCGTCCATCTCGACGACCGCAACGAGAAGCTTCCGGCCAAAATCCGCGACGCGCAGCTCCAGAAAATTCCCTACATGCTCATTGTCGGCGCCAAAGAAGCCGAAGCCGGCACCGTCTCCGTCCGCCACCGCAGCAAAGGCGACCAGGGCCCCAAGCCCCTCGCCGAAGTCATAGCCGCGCTCCAGGAAGAAATCGCCAACCGGTCCCTCGGTTAACAAAATTTTCCGGATGGCGTGTTGCGGTGGGCCTTGCGGTTAAACATGGGAAGTTTTCACTTTGAGGGAAGTAGCCTCTGTGTTACGGTTCCTCCCCGATGGGCTTCCCTCCAGCCAATCCCACGCCGCAATTCGCCACGGCCGAGTACGCCGGCGGCGACGTTTGCAAATCCTGTCATCAACCGATCTCCGGCTCCTACTACCGAATCAACGGTTCGCTCGCCTGCGAACGCTGCACCACGCAGCTACAAACCCAGCTCCCCAAAGACAACCACGCCTCTTTCGTCCGCGCTCTGATGTTTGGAATGGGCGCCGCAATCCTCGGTCTCATCGGTTACGCCGCCTTCACCATCATTACCTCCATCAGAATCGGCTACATTTCTCTCGCCGTAGGATGGCTCATCGGCAAAGCGATGCGTACGGGTTCGCGAGGCATCGGTGGCCTTCGTTATCAGATCGCCGCCGCACTATTCACTTATGCCGCTGTCTCGATGGCCGCCATTCCGATCTACTTTTCACAAATCAGCAAGGACAAGGCTTCCAGACCTCCGGTCGTGAAAACCGCGCCTGCCAATCCAGGCGCCGATGACGCGGATACGGACGACTCGGCTTCTTCATCCGGAGGCGGGACGCCCGCGCACGCCGCGAAGCCCAGGATGAACTTCTTCAGCGTCCTGGGCCTCCTCGCGCTGATGGGCTTGGCTTCTCCCTTCACCGAATTACAGGACCCGTTTCACGGCTTGATTGGCCTCATCATCTTGTTCGTCGGCATCCGCTTCGCCTGGCAACAAACCGGCGCGCCCAAAATAGATATCGTCGGCCCTTTCCAGAATCGCGCGCCAACAGCGACGCCCGCGACCTGAGCGGCACGGCCTCGAACCCGTGTCCTCTCCCCCTATCGTGGAACCGATTCGCAATTGTCACAATTGCGGTCAATCCGTGCCCCTTGGCGCCCTCGATTGCCCGCAATGCCACACGCTCCTTTACAGCGAGGAGTTAGTCCGCATCTCGACGAGAGCAAATCAACTCGAAGAACAAAGCGCCCTGCCGCAAGCCCGCGACGAATGGCAGAAGGCCCTCGCGCTCCTCCCTCACAATTCGAATCAAGCCGAATGGATTCGCGGCAAAATCTTTAAACTCGAACTCACCGAAAAACACTCCGCTTCGCAGCCCCCGAAAAATGACTGGACCAAACGTCTCGGTCCCCTCGCTCCTATTGCCATCTTGCTCGTGAAGAGCAAGGGCCTTTTCCTTGCCCTCTTCAAGCTTAAGTTCCTCTTCAGTTTTTTTGCCTTCCTGGCCATCTACTGGACCCTCTATGGCTTCAAATTCGGCGCAGGTTTTGCGGTCCTCCTTCTCGTCCACGAACTCGGTCATTATATCGACATCCGCCGCCGCGGCCTGCCCGCTGACATGCCGGTCTTCCTCCCAGGACTCGGCGCCTATGTTCGCTGGGAAGCCATGGGCGTCACTCGCCAAACGCGCGCCGCCGTCAGCCTCGCGGGCCCGTTAGCCGGTTTACTAGCCACCGCCGTCTGCGTCTATCTTTGGCATCACACTGGCTACGGCTTGTGGAGCGTGCTAGCCAGAGTTTCCGGCGTGTTAAATCTCCTGAATCTCACGCCTGTCTGGATTCTCGACGGCGGCCAAGCGATGAACGCTCTCTCCAAAGCCGAACGTTTCGTCCTCCTCGCTTTGACTCTCGCGCTCTGGGCGTTTCTTGGCCAGGGCTTATTCTTCCTCGTCGCCGCGGGTATCACCTATCGCCTCTTCACCAAGGACCTTCCGCCGACTCCGAATCATCCTATCGCGGCCTACTATGCGTCTCTTCTCATCGGTCTTGGCGCAATCCTCTATATAATCCCCGGACAGGGATTGCTCCCGCGCTAACTCGCGGCAGCCTTACGCGGAGGACGCAATGCACCACACAATTTCGCGACGGCAGTTTGTTTCGACAGGAGTCGCGACTTTTGCCGCCTCCGCTGTCAACCCTCGCGCGATGTTTCCCGCCCAGAAAGAAGGGCCTCCCGCCATGCTCGATCACATCCTTCTCGGCTGCAGCGTTCTCGATCGCGGCATCGATTTCGTCGCCCAACACACCGGCGTGCGCGCCACATTCGGCGGCGTCCATCCAGGACGCGGAACGCAGAATGCTCTCCTCTCCCTCGGCGAAAAACACTATCTCGAGATCATCGCGCCCGATCCCGAGCAGCCCCATGCGCCCGACCATTACGGCTTGCAAAAGCTTACCGAGCCTCGCCTCGTTACCTGGGCCGCTCATCCCGGCGATCTAACTCCATTCGCTTCTCGCCTCAGCGCCGCCTCCATCGCTTTCGAAGGTCCAACCCCCGGCTCCCGCAAACGTCCCGACGGCCGCCTCCTCCAGTGGAAAACCCTGACTCTCAAGGACAACCATTCCGGCCTCCTTCCCTTCTTCATCGAGTGGAGCGCCGACACCGTCCATCCTTCCGCCGACGCGCCCTCCGGCTGCAAAATCGATCACTTCTCACTCGCCACACCTGCCGACTCTGAACTGCGGCGCATCTCCGTCACACTCGGCCTCGGCGTCTCCGTGTCCTATGCCGAACAGCCGCAAGTCCGCGCCCGGATCGAAGGCCCCGGCGGCAAAGTCCTCACTCTCTCTTCCTAAATCTGGCCTCGCCCGCTTTCCGCTCTCTCTGAAAGCTCAGCCAACCCCTTGCTCAACCAATCCCGCTACGTGCTATACTTTGAAACCCGTCCTCGGCTTCTAGCGAGCCGTGCGCACGGTCAACGATTCGAGGCCCAGCCCGGCGAGGCGGGCAGTAAGGCGCCTTTCAGCACTTAGGGGGGAATATCGCAGAACGCAGCTTCCGGCAGAGCGATCGCATCCGCGTCAACGAGCGGATTCGCGCTCGCGAGATCCGGGTGATTGATGAAGAGGGCGGCCAGCTTGGCGTCATGCAGCCATTCGAGGCCATGAAGTTGGCGCGCGAGCGCGGTCTTGACCTGGTGGAAATCTCGCCCACGGCGGATCCTCCGGTCTGCAAGATCACCGACTACGGCAAGTATCTCTACCAGGCCAACAAGAAAGCGCACGAGCAGCGCAAGAGCAGCCGTGGTTCGCAGCTGAAGGAAGTAAAATTTCGCCCCGCCACCGCGGAACACGATTATCAGGTTCGCAAGAATCAGATCATTCGCTTCCTCGGCGACGGTCACAAAGTTCGCGCGATGATTTTTCATCGCGGCCGCGAAATGGCGCACCAGGAAGTAGGGCGCGCCAAGATGAATCGCTTGCTGGTGGAAATTGCCGACCAGTGCCAGATCGAAACGATGCCGCGCATGGAGGGCAACGTCCTGGTGGCTCTGCTGGCGCCGAAAAAGGGCGCTACGGTCACCAAACCGAGCGGCCAACCAGCGGCCAACGCCCAGCAGTCGCAATAGTTTTAGAAATTCCTGGGGCCGGGTGAGCCCCGCTTTTGAAGGAGAGATCTTCTAGCCATGCCAAGGAATTCGACGAAACCGAAACTGAAACTGAAGACCCATCGCGGCGCGCGCAAACGCTTCAAGATCACCGCGAACGGCAAGATCAAACGCATGCACTCCGGCAAGCGCCACCTCATGGGCACAAAAGCCCCCGGCCGCATGCGCAAACTGAAGAAGCTGACGCTCGTGAATCCGGCCGATGTGGCCGCCGTCAGGCAAATGCTTCCCTACGGCTAAAAGCCGCAGAGTTTCTCACGCGCGTCCACCATGTTCACGCGCGCAGGAATTTTCTTCGCAGGGGCGCGGCATGCCGGGCCCTTGCGATCAAAACGCGGGATAGAAATCCCGCGCATCGTGCCAGGCAGCGCTTCACGGGTGCCTGCCGGCCGATAAGCCGCAACAAAGTTTGCCGCAAGGCAAACAAAAGCGGCCAGCAGTTCATCAGAGACAAACCCGCTGCCGAACGCGTTTCCCTTCGCGTGCGCGCATCGCGTTTGTCTCCCAAACTTAAGGAGAAAAACCCATGGCACGCGTAAAACGCGGCACAAAACGCCGCGCCCGCCGTAAAAAGTACCTCAAGCGGACAAAAGGCTTCTTTCTAACAAAAAGCAAGCTCTACCAATCCGCGCAGGAAGCCGCGAATCGCGCCGATCGTTATGCCAAGCGCGACCGCCGCGTAAAAAAGCGCGAATACCGCAAGCTATGGATCCAGCGCATCGGCGCAGCCGCACGCAACAACGGCCTGACCTACGGACAGCTGATCCACGGCCTGAAAGCCGCCGGCGTGTCCCTCGATCGCAAGATCCTGGCCGACATCGCGGTCAAAGACGCCGCCGCCTTCACAAGCCTGGTCGCCAGCGCCAAAGCCGCCGCTCCGCCGCAGGCCAAAAAGGCGTCCTAGCTCTTTGGCCGGGCCCGGCAGACCGTCCTTTTGAACCGGGCGAGCCGGCGCTTTTTCTTTCGCATTCGCTCCCGGCGCGTCGGCCCGCCCCGGGAGAAATCTCTCTTCGATTTCTGAAGGGGCATGAACTGGTCGTGCCCCTTCGTTGTAAGCTGTTTCGCTTATGCCGAACATCGAAAATCCGACCGCGACGACTCTCTCCGCTCTCGGCGTAACCACCGCCGCCGCAATTGCGGATCACTTTGCCGCTATCCGCTCGCGCTTCGACGCCGAATCCGCTTCCATTCACGACGAATCCGGCTGGAAAATTCTCCGCGACGCCTGGCTCGGCCGCAAATCCGGTGTGCTCGCGCAAATCACCGACAACTGGCTCAAACCCGCCCCGGCCGATCTCAAACGCTCGGCCGGCGCCGGCCTCAACGAACTTCGCGCCCACGTGGAATCACAAATCGAATCCCGCCGCCAAGCCATTGAATCCGGCGCCGACCAATCCGCCCTCGCGCACGACCACATCGACCTCTCTCTCCCGGGCGTCGAACGTCCCACCGGCTCGCATCACCTCGTCCGCCAGGTCTTCGAGCAAATCGAAGACATCTTCGTCTCCATCGGCTTCTCCGTCGTCGAAGGCCCCGAAATCGAAACGCCCTATTACAATTTCGAGGCGCTTAACATTCCCGAATTCCATCCTGTCCGCGACGACATGGACACCTTCTACCTCGATCTCCCGAAAGGCGCCTCGACGCCGCTGCTTCTCCGCACGCACACATCGCCCATGCAGATCCGCACCATGGAAAAGCGCAAGCCTCCCGTGCGGGTCATCGTCCCCGGCAAGGTCTATCGCCGCGACAATCCCGACGCCACGCACTCCTTCATTTTCCATCAAGTCGAAGGCCTGGCGGTCGATGCCGACATCACCTTCTGCGACTTCACCGGCACCATCGAGTATTTCGTAAAACAGTTCTTCGGCCACGGAGTAAAAACCCGCTTCCGCCCCAGCTATTTCCCGTTCACCGAGCCGAGCGTCGAGTTCGACGTCTCCTGCATCTTCTGCGGCGGCAGCGGCACGAGCGCCGCCGGCGGGACGTGCTCGAAATGCAAAGGCGCCGGCTGGATCGAACTCTTCGGCGCAGGCATGGTCGATCCGGCCGTCTACGGGTTCGTCAACTACGACGCCAAAAAAGTCAGTGGCTTCGCCTTCGGCATGGGCATCGACCGCCTCGCCATGCTCAAATACCAGATCGACGACATTCAGGTTTTCTTTCAGAACGATGTCCGCTTCCTGCGTCAGTTCCCGTAGCCAGAGGCTTCCGCCCGGCAGGTTTCGCATTTGCGTGGAGAATGACTGTGGCCGATGAAATCACCGTTCTGAAAGATCGACTCCTAGACTCCATCCGGCGGGAGAACTTCACCGTTTTCTACGGCGCCTTTCCCACCGACAACTTGCCGCAACTGGCCTGGAATTCCGACCTTGAGCCCGACCCCGACCGCTTCTTCCAGTTCGCCAAAGCGCAAAACCTTCGCGTCGTCTACCTGAATTGGGTACCCTTCACCGCGGAAACCATCGACCAGAACGTGCTCGAAGCCGGAGAAGGCCAGAACCTGAGCGCGGCGCAAACGGACTGGCTCACCGACCGCAACAACCGTCTCGAGGAGTTCCGTCAGTTCGCCGGGCAGACGGCTTCTGTCCGGGTGGGCTTTCTGCTCGATGGTGTTTTCCATTTTTACGAGCGCGTCTACGATTGGTACGACGCTTTCGGCACGCTCCTTGAAGAAGAGCAGCCGGAGGCCTGAGGCAGCCATAGATAGCGCCGGGTGGTGGCAGGCCTTTCGCGCTGCCCGAGGTTCCAAGTGGGTGTTCGTTCGCACTAGATAAGGGAACGTCATTTCGCCATGACTTTTACTGATTCCAAGCAACGCTTCTCCAATCGCGTGACCGACTATGTCCGCTATCGTCCCGGCTATCCCGTTGTCGTCCGGGATCTCCTCCGCGCCGAGTGCGGCTTGCGGCCCGGGCATCTCGTCGCCGACATCGGCTCCGGGACCGGTTTTCTGAGCGAACTGTTTCTCAAAAACGGCAACCGCGTCTTCGGCATCGAACCCAACGAAGAAATGCGCAAAGCCGGCGAGGAATATCTCGCCTCCTACGACGGCTTCGCCAGCATCATCGGCTCCGCCGAATCCACCACTCTCGATGACCGAAGCGTGGATCTTGTCACCGCCGGTCAGGCCTTCCACTGGTTTGACCAGGACGCCGCCCGCAAGGAATTTATCCGCATCCTCAAACCCGCTGGCTGGGTCGTGGTTGTCTGGAACGAGCGCCTTACCGACACCACTCCCTTTCTCCGCGACTACGAAGCCCTGCTTCGAAAGTTCGGCACCGACTACGCCGAAGTGAAGGAAAGCTATCCCCACGAGCAGCACATGCAGGCTTTTTTTGGCGCCAACTCTTTCGCCGGGCGCACGCTGCCGAATTTTCAGGATTTCGATTTCGACGGCCTCGCCGGACGCCTGCGCAGCAGCTCTTTCATCCCTGCGCCGGACAATCCCAATTTCGAGCCCATGATGGAGGAAGCGCAAAGACTTTTTGTTCGGCACAACCAGCTGGGCCGCGTGCGCCTTGAATATTTGACGCGCATCTATTTCGGACGCCTGAACGCACAGCTGGATTCTCCGGCGGCCACGCCGGACTGGAACCTCGCATGAACTCCGCCCAAAATCGCAGGAGAGTTTTCTTGAGCGCGGGTCTTCCGGACCGAACGGGGCTGGGTCTTCAAACGGAGCAAAGCTGACAAATGAAGGTCATCTACAAGTGGCTGCAAGAATTCGTCGACGTCACGGCTTCGCCAGCCGATGTAGCCTCGCGACTGGCCCTTTCCGGCACGAACATCGGCAGCGTCGAAAACGGCCCGCACGGCGCCGTCATCGATGCCGAAGTCGGCTCGAATCGTCCGGATTGCCTGGCCCACTACGGCATCGCACGCGAACTGGGCGCCGTCTACAAGCTCCCGCTAAAGCCGATCTCTTCCAGGCCTGCGGAAGGCACGGCAAAGGCAGCGGAAGCCATAAAAGTCGAAATTCAATCTCCCGAACTCTGCGGCCGCTTCACCGCCCGCGTCATTCGCGGCGCAAAAATCCAGCCGTCGCCGAAATGGCTCAAGGACCGCCTCGAAGCCAGCGGCGTTGCCAGCATCAGCAACGCCGTCGATATCTCGAATTACGTCATGCTCGAGCTCGGCCATCCGCTTCACACCTACGACTACGACAAAGTCCGCGATCACCAGATCGGCGTCCGCCGCGCAAAAGCCGGCGAAAAAATCCGGACGCTCGACGGGCTCGAGCGCACGCTCGACTCCTCGCTGTCGGTCGTCTACGATGGCGACCGCTCCCGCGCCGTCGGCATCGCCGGCATCATGGGCGGCGCCGACACGGAAATCTCCTTCTCCACGAAAAACATTCTCATCGAATGCGCCTGGTTTGAACCGATCGCCGTTCGCAAAGCCGCGCGCTCCCTCAAGCTTCACACGGAAGCCTCCACGCGCTTTGGCCGCGGCGTCGATCCCGAAACAGCCGAACTCGCTTCGCGCCGCGCCGCCGAACTCATCCTCGAACTCGCCGGGGGGGAACTGCTCGAGGGCGTTGTGGACGTCTACCCCGGCAAACGCGCTCCGAAAAAAATCCAGCTGACGCGCGCGGAATTTCTTCGCGTCATGGGCGCGGACGTTCCCGACAGGGAAATCGAAGCCATCCTCAGCGCGCTTGGCTTCGCTCCCGTACGAGTCGGCGAGAATCGCGGTGCCCAAGGCTCGCTCCTGGCCGCGTGGGAATGCACGCAGCCAAGCTGGCGCGCGGAAGTCGAACGCGAAATCGACCTCATCGAAGAAGTCGCGCGCATCTACGGCCTCGATAAATTTCCCCCGCGCCTGCCCGCAGCCCGCCAGGGCGCCGAGCGCCTCGCAAAATTCGAACCGGAGCTGCGCGTCCGCGAACGCCTCATCGGACTCGGCTACCGCGAGATCCTCACCATTCCTCACGTGGCCGAGGAACGCGACGCGCTTTTCCGCCCCGAAGGCGTCACCCGGGCGCGACTCGCGAATCCGCTTTCCGAAGAAGCCAGCATCCTCCGTTCGAACGGCCTCGTCACCATGGCCGCGGCCCTTGAATGGAATCTCAACCACGGCCAGCGCAACGTGCGCCTCTTTGAAATCGGCCGCAGCTACCGCCTCCTCGGAAGCACGTCGCTCGAAACGCCCATCCTCACCATCGGCGCAACGGGCGAAGCCCGCGAAAAAGGCATCTATGACACCGCGCGCCAGTACGAATTCGCCGACCTCAAAGGCGACCTCGACGCCATCGGCGCCCTCGCCGGCGGCTTCCAGTGGCAGGAGGGCGGAGCCGCTTGGACGCACGCCGCGCGCCGCGGCACGGTCCATCTCGGCCGGAGCAATCCAGCGCCGCATTCCGCTGCGCTTGGCGTGGCAGGACAGCTCGCGCGCCGCGTGGCGGACAAATTCAAATTGCGCCAGGATGTTTTTCTTGCGGAAATGGAACTCGATTCGTTGTACGAGGAGATTCGCCGGGAGAAGGAAGCGCGGCGTTACGAACCGCTTCCGCGTTTTCCGGCCGTCGAGCGCGATTTTTCCTTGCTGCTTGCCGACGGCACTGCGTTTTCCGACGTGGTGAAAACGATTCGCTCACTCAGGATCGGCGAGATCACCTCCATCGAAGCCGCGGACCTGTTTCGCGGGAAAAATGTGCCCCCGGGAAAATATTCGCTCCTCGTGCGCGTCACATTTCAGAGCCGCGAAGCGACGCTGACGGATCGGCAGACGAGCGACTTCTCCCTGAAGATTGTATCCGCGCTGGAAGAGCAGCTAGGCGCGCGCCTCCGGGCGAGCTGAAAACCCGAGTTGCTTGTTTTCGTCCGCGCCACGGTGCGCTACAATCCGGAGCCATGAGCAGTCCCGTAAAAGTCGAGATATTCGGACAGATATACGCGATTCGCGGCGAACTGGACGAAGCCTATGTCCACAGGCTGGCGCGGTATGTCGACGAAAAGATGCAGGCGATTGCGCTAGCCACGGCAACGGTGGACACGCAAAAAGTCGCTGTGCTCGCCGCGCTGGCCATCGCCGACGAACTCCACAGCTCGGAGAAAGAGCGCGGGGATCGCGAAGAATTGATGCGCGAACAAGCCGAGCGCTGCCTGACTCTGGTCGAGCGCGCTTTGAAACAAACTGCCTGATCTGGTTTTCCCTTCCGGGTTTGACCCTCGCTGAGATCTCTGCGCTTTGAAAAAACGGAGAAAGGTTTCTCTCTTCCGGGGCCGGCACGTTTCCGGGGAGCAAAGCGGAAAGAAAAAACGCCGGCCTGGCTCCGAACCTGGTTTCATTGGCTCCAGCTTGTGGGAGTGCGGATCCAGCGGTGGGTGCGGAGTTCGGCGTGGAGGGCCGGGGGCAGCGGGCCTTTGGCGCTGGCGGCCGTGTTGGCTTCGACGTTACGGATTTTGCGCATGCCGGGGATGATGGTGCTGACGTCCTGGTTGTTGAGGATGAAGCGCAGCGCCATCTCGGGCATGGTCATGCCGTCCTCGAGGAGAGGCTTGAGGGCATCGGCGTGTTCCACACTGGACTTGAGATTCTCGGCGACGAAATACGTGCTGCGCCAATCGTTTTTGGGCCAGGTGCTCCCGAGCGTGAGTGTTCCGGTGAGCGAGCCTTCATCGAATGGGACGCGTGCGATGACGGCGACGTCTTTTTGGCGGCACGCGGGAAAAAGCTCGTCCTCGGGATTCTGGTCGAAGATGTTGTAGATGACCTGGATGGCGTCGACGTAGCCTTCCTGGACAGCACGGATGCCGTTCCACGGTTCCCAGCGATTGAGGCTGATGCCGACGGCGCGGACCTTGCCGCTGCTCCGCAGGCTTTCGATGGCGCGGGGGAGCCGCTCTTCGTCGAGCCACTTGTCTTCCCAGGTATGAAACTGGATGAGGTCGAGAGTTTCGACTCCGATGTTGGCGAGACTCTTTTCGACGTACTCGACGATGTACTCGGGCGGAAAACAATCGTCGAGAGAAAATTCGCGGCGGCTGGGCCAGCGGCGGTTTTTCGGCGGAATTTTTGTGGCCACGTAAAGTTTTTTGTCGGGTCCGCCGACGGCGGCGTTGCCCTGGTTGGCGCGAAGAATTTTTCCGAGCAGCTCTTCGCTGTGGCCGTCACCATAGGCCCAGGCGGTGTCAAAAAAGTTGCAGCCCAGATCGACGGAACGCTGCAGCGAGGCGAGCGACTCTTTATCTTCCGAGCCTGTCCAGCCGGCCATGCCCCACATGCCGTAACCAAGCTCGCTGACGTTCCATCCGGTGCGGCCAAATCTGCGGTAGTGCATCTCTCTCTGCCTCCTTGTCTAGGAGCGCACATTATACGGGGAAAGAAAAGGGAGTGGTGGGTAGTGAAAGGCCCGGCTCCTGGATCGAGATTTAAAGACAAAGGCAGATCTCTCGCTCGAGCCGGCATGACCCACCGGGGACAGGCGCGGGGTTAGTAGCGCCAGGAAGTGGTGTCAGCACCCGCTGGCGCGGATTGGAGCATGTGCGCGGCGGATTCTTTTAGCACGCGTTGCGTGAAGGTCAGGCCGCCTTCGCGGGTGGTGCTGCCCGGGGGGCCGGTGTAGCAGTGGGGTTGGTCGACGCCGTAGTCGAAGGTGGCGTCGGAGTGGGGATTTGTGGTGCCCTCGAGCGCGTGCTGCATCAGGTGGACCGCGCCATCGAGGAAGAAGGTGTCGGCGGTGCCTACCATTACGTGGAGTTTGCCCTGGAGTTTGGGGCCGAGCGTTTTCCAGTCGCGCTCGAGGATGGCGGTGAGGTCGTAGTGTTCGCGCCAGTAGGCGGCGACTTCTTTATTGATTGCGCCGGTGCGTTGATTCCAGATTTCGGCGGGGTAGCCATCGGGCCCGGCGGGGCTGAAGACGGCTTGCCAGATGTCCCATTGCTCGCCGGAGCGGCCGTGAGTGCCGAGGACGAGTTCCCAGCGGTTGGTGCCTTCGGTGGTGGCCAGGATGATGCCGGGCGGAGTGCGCATTTCGGATTGCGCGATGCGGCCGAAGGGGCCGATGGTCCAGTAGGCGTTGGGATCGTCATAGACATTGACGGTCTGGTAGGCGTGGAAGTCGACGGGATCGGGGCAGGCTCCGTAGGCGCCGTTGAAGTCGTCGGGGTAGAAGATTTGCGTGGCGAGAGTTTCCCAGCCGCCGGTCGAACCTCCGTAGACGGCGCGGGCCCAGCCCTGGCCGATGCCGCGGAACTGTTTTTCGATGGCGGGGATGAGTTCGCGATTGATGGCTTCGCCGTAGGGGCCGACGTTGGCGGAGTCGACGGCGTAGGAGTCGTCGTAGTAGGGATTGGCGTGCTGGACAAGGAGAAGGATCATGCGGGGGAGCTTACCGGTCGTCCAGTCCTGGTAAAACCTGTATTGGGACTGGGCGCGATCGAGTGCATAGCCGGTCATGCCGGGGTCGGGAGGGGTGGTGCGGAAACCGGTGAAGTCGTGAGGGAAATGGCCGTGATCGAGGAGAAGGGGATAGTGGGCGCTCGGATGGGTGGACCAGCCTTCGGGCAGGACGACGATGGCGCCGAGATACATCGGACGGCCCCAGAATTTTGTGAGGGCCGGGCTTTCGATTTTGATGTGCTTGACCCATTCGGTGTCTTTCGCGGGCTCGATGGGCGGGACGATTTTGGAGAGATGGATTTGGATGACGGGCGCGCTGGCGGCGGGGTCGATGCGGATTTTTTCGGGGACGCTATAGAAATTTCCGGGTTTGGAGTCCCAGTGCTGGCCTTCGCCTTCGTCCATGGGGAGCTTTACGGTGTGGCCGTCGGCGCGGTGGAACGTAGTGTATTTGTTAAAGACGCCTTGGACCCAGTAGTCGCCGGCGGGGAGATCGCGGAAGCTGGCCGTGGGGTAGCCGAGGGCGTCATCGGAGATGATGGCGTTTTGGCCGGGGGGGAGGGCGTCGACGTCGGCGCCGAAAACTTGCTGCGACTGGACTTCGACTTCAAGAATTTGCGTGCGAGGCTCGGGATCGTCTTTGGTGGAGATGACGACGTAGACGCGGCCATCGAGAGGAGTGGAGCTGAGTTTCGAATCGAAGGAGATGGCGAAACGCGGTTGCGGGGCGGAATTTCTTAGGGGCGCCGATTGCGGAGCGGCTTTCAGAATCAGAGGCGACGCGAATAACGCTACGAGCGCCGTGAACGACAGAACCGCGTGAACGCGGAATCTGCCGGCAAGAATGCCCGAAGTTTTCAGCCTGGTGATTAAGACCTTTGAAGCATAGGGCATCTAGATTTTCCTTCGCGAAATGTGGATTAGGTTATCGGAGCCGAGCCATTGTAGCGGAGAGTTGGGGGAAAGTCTGCCGGGGGCGACGCGGCCGGAGAGAAGAGACGAGAAATACGCGGGGCGGAAGCCCCGCCTCTAGAAAGCGGTGGACGCACAGGGCAAGTGGACGGGTGAGCCTAGGCCGCTGCGACAGCGGTTTTCTTCGTGGTTTTGCGGGACTTCTCGAGAAGTTCGCGCTCGGCGCGGACCCAGTCTTCGAGCGGATTGCCGGGAGCGCCCTGGCGTTCGAGATAAATTTCATAGGCGCGCTCGGCGATCTTTTCCTGGGGGGAAAGTTTTCTGGCGGAGGGGGATTTACTTTTCACCGGTGAACCATTTCCGTTTGTTCTTGCCATAAGCTCCTCGTTCAGGCCGTGACCTGCGGCCCTTTGATTCCAGCCTTTCAAGAAATCCAGGCCGCGTGCAGCCAGATCAAAGATTTAAAAGCGGCTCGAAGCGGGTCGGGAGCTTCGAGCGAATGCGCATCTATTATGAGAGCGAATGGGGGCGGGAAGGTAAACGAAATTTAAATGGAGAGTATCGAATTCCGCAATAATCATGGACAGAGAAGGAAGAGAGAATGGAAGCTGCTTGTCGGGTGAAGGGGGCGGGCGTATGCTTGCCGGCGGAATTGGGCAGCGGTTCGAGAAGGAAGTGGAGACGGGTCAGGAGAGCAAGACCGCGGGGCTAACGCCCTCGGCTCGAGAATGCGGAGAGAAAAAGGCGGGAGGGAATGATGATGAAGCGAATGGGATCGGTCGCAGCGGCGCTGCTTTTGGCGGGAGTGGCTTCGGCGGCGCAGGATGCGGCTCCGGCTGCGCCGGTGGCTAATCCGGTAAGCAGTACGGTGAAAACGCAGCTTATGCGTTACGCGAAAATCATGGTGGCGGCGGCGGACGCGATGCCGGCGGAGAAGTTTGCTTATAAACCGACGCCGGAGATGAACACGTTTGCGCACCTGACCGTGCACATTACGATGGCGAACAATCTTCTGTGTTCGAAGATTTCCGGACAGGCGGCGCCGGACGTGAAACTTGAAGATACGGACGGGAAGGACAAGCTGGTCGGGGCGTTGAAAGCCTCGTTCGAGTTTTGCACGACAGCATTAGCGGGTGTGGACGATTCGAAGCTGAGCGACTCGTTAACTTTATTCGGAACTCGGCAGACCTCGCGGGCCGGGGCGCTGATTACCCTGAGCGATGACTGGTACGACCACTACGGCACGCAAGCCGTGTATTTGCGCTTGAACGGAATACTGCCGCCGACAGCGCAGCCAGCGCCCGGAAAGTAAAGGGATTCTCCCTGAAACGGCGGACGGAAATCCAGGCATGTCACGAGCGACCGGGGGCCTCTCAGAGGTGCGGAGACGCGCGGGCCTTCATCTCAACATGAAACAGGGTGTTCCGAGGCCGTTGAGAAAACGGGTTTGAGAACCTGGCTTTTGGCAACCTGGGCCGCGCGAAGAGCGTAGTTCTTGATTTTATAAATACAATATTTTCAATAGCTTATAACCGTCGCGCGGGATCCGGTGCGGGATTGGTACGGTTCTCGAAAAAAGGCGGAAGGTTGGTTAGAGGACTGCAAGTTTAGTGCGGCAAAGGAAGAGGCAATGGTGTGGGTGGTCCCAGAGCCGAGTTCCATACCACTGCTTTAAGGCCGCGCGATGACAAAACGTGAACAGAGGAAGCGATACGCCACGGTATGCGGGTGGCTGCTTTTGGGAGCTTTTTGCCTGACGCCAGCCCGGGCGCAGGACACGGAACGCAAGGTTTTGAAGAAGGTAGAAGCGCAGTATCCTTCGATTCTGAAGCGAAGGGGCATCGGCGGGACGGTGCGCCTGAAGGTGTCCATTCACGCGGATGGAAGCGTCAAGGATGTTGAAGTGCTCGGCGGCAACCCGGCTCTGGCGGATTCCGCGGAGAAAGCGGTGCGCCAGTGGAAATTTGCGCCCGGTAACGAGAGCACGATCACGGTGGCGGTTACCTTCGATCCGAATTCCTGAGCGAGCCTGTTCCTTCCTTCGAGAATTCCTGGTCCTTTAAATTCCTCAAAATTGTCATGGTCTCTTTGTGCTCGCGCCCTAGACCTGCAGGACGTCGCCATCGCGGGCAACGACTTCGTAGAGGACCGGGTTGACGAAGAAGCCGAGGACCAGGCGCGAGACAAGGCCGGCGACGACAACGATGGCGAAGGGCTTTTGCGTGTCGCTGCCAACGCCAGTGGAAATGGCAGCGGGCAGAAGACCGAGACATGCGACCAGAGCGGTCATCATGATGGGACGAAGACGGAGGAGCGAGGCCTCGAGTGTGGCATCGCGGACGCTTTTGCCTTCGAGACGAAGTTTATTGATATAGCTGACGAGGATGACGGCAGTTTCAACGGAAACGCCGAGAAGGGCGAGCAAACCGAGGATGCTCGAGACACTGATGGGAGTATGGGTGAGTTTCAGAGCGATAAGCGCACCGACGGGCTCGGTCAGGATGACGCCAAGAGCGATGGTGATAGGGAATTTGAAATTGCCGTAAAGCGCGAAGAGGATCATGAAAATGAGCAAGAGCGCCAGCGGGCCGATGATGACGAACTGCGCCTTGGCTTCGAGGAGTTCGCTGTACTCGCCGCCCCAATCCAGGCGATATCCTTCGGGGAGCGTGACAGCTTTTTTGACCGCCGCTTGACCGGCGTTGACGGTGCCCTCGAGATTGCGGCCCTCCACGGAAAACTGAATGCCGATGTAGCGGGAATTGTTTTCGCGATAGATGAAGGAAGCTCCGGAACTCTCCTTGATGGTAGCGAGTTCAGAAAGCGGGATCTGCTGGCCGGCCGGTGCGGGAACCAGGAGATCGCCGATATCGCCGGCACTCGAGCGGTATTGCGGCTCCATGCGCACGATGAGGTCGAAAAGTTTTTCGCCCTGGATGACTTGCGTGGCGGCTTGTCCGCCGATGGCGGCCTGGACCACGGCTTCGACGTCAGCGACGTTGATGCCATAGCGCGCAATTTTGGCGCGGTCGGCATCGATGATCAGGTTTGGCTGGCCGAGCTCGCGGACGACGGTGAGCTCCTTGAAGCCGGGAGTCTTGGCAAGAATGTTGCGAATTTCGACGGCTTTTTTCTCGAGAACTTCCAGATCGGGGCCGAAGACTTTGACGGCGAGAGAAGACTTGAGGCCGGTGAGAGCTTCGTCGACGGCGTCTTCGGCGGGCTGCGTGAAGTTGAAGATGACGCCCGGATAGGAAGCGAGTTGTTTATCGAATTCGCGGCTGAGCTCTTCCTTGGTGTGAATCGAGCCGGTCTTCCAGGACGGATCGTCGTACGGCTTCAATCCAACGTAAAACTCACAGTTGAAAAAACCGGTAGGGTCGGTGCCGTCGTCCGTGCGGCCAAGCTCGGAACCGACAACGGTGACCTGCGGATATTTCGAGAGAATGTTGCGCACCTGCGGAGCGAATTTGGCGGAGTCCTCGAAGGAAATGGTGTAGGGCATGGTGGCGCGAAGCCAGAGTGCGCCTTCATCGAGGTGCGGCAGGAATTCGCCCCCGATAAAGGGGAGCAGCAGCAGAGTGGCGCCAAAGATTAGAGTGACCACAATCAGAGTCAGCGCCGGATGATTCAGGCACCACTCGAGCTGTTTGCCATAGCCGCTGCGGACGCGCTCGAATATGCGATTGGGTTTTTCCTTGACGCCGTTCTTGAACCAGTAGGAAGCGAGGACAGGAACGAGCGTGAGGGTAAGCAGGAGAGCGCCGACAAGGGCGAAGGCCATGGTGTCGGCCATGGGATGGAAAAGCCTTCCGGCGGGGCCGGTGAGGGCATAGATCGGGAGATAGCCGGCGATGATGACGGCGACGGAGTAAAAGATGGGGCGGTCGACATCGCGAGCGGCGGCGAGGATGACGTCGTTGATTTTATATTCCTGGCCGTGGCGGAGGCTGAGCTCGCGGTAGATGTTTTCGACCATGACGATCGTGCCGTCAATGATGATCCCGAAGTCGATGGCGCCGATCGAGAGAAGGTTTGCGGCTTCACCGGTGGCATGGAGAAAAATGAAAGCGAAAAGAAGAGCGAGAGGCACAGTGAGCGCGGTAATGACGGCGGCTCGGATGCTGACAAGGAAAAAGATGAGGACGATAAGAACGAGCGCCATGCCGCGAAGGAGGTTCCACTCGACGGTGTCGGTCGTGACCTTGACGAGATCGCTGCGGTCGTAGTACGTGCGGACTTTGACGTCGGGGGGCAGAAGATCGCGATTGATTTCGACTGTTTTCTTCTCGACACCCTGGAGAACATTTTGCGTTTGCTCGCCGCGGCGCATGAGGATGACGCCTTCGACAGCGTCGTCGTTATTCTTTTTATTGGCTTTGTCCTGGAAGCCGAAAATGCCCAGGCGCGGGGCAATGCCGATAACGACGCGGCCGATGTCTTTGACGCGGATGGGCACGCCGTTGCCGCCGCTGCCGACCACGACCTCGCCGATGTCTTCCGTGGTTTTGACGAGCCCGAGGCCGCGGACGTAATAAAACTGGCCGCCCTGCGTGTAAAAGCCGCCGCCGGTATTGGCGTTGTTGGCCGTGAGGGCGTTCAGAACCTGTACGACGGGCAGGTGATAGTTGTAGAGCTTAACGGGGTCGAGCAGAACGTGATACTGCATGGTGGGGCCGCCGAAGCCGGAGTCATCGGCCACGCCAGGGACGCTGCGATAGGCGCGTTCAATGATCCAGGCCTCAAAGGTGTGCAGCTCCATCGGAGAACGATCGGGACTTTCGATGACATAGCGATAGACCAGGCCGCTCGGGCTGAAGAGCGGGGCCATGCTGGGGGTAACGCCGGTCGGCAGAGTGGCGTCGCTAAGACGTTCGAAAACGACCTGGCGAGCGAAGTAAGCGTCGGTGCTGTCCTCGAAGGTGAGGATGACGTCCGAGAGTCCGTAAAGCGAAATGGAACGCATCACCTTGAGGTTCGGCGTGCCGTTCATGGCCAGCTCGAGCGGAAGAGTGGTGAGGCGCTCGACTTCTTCGGCGGCATGGCCGGGCCACTGGGTGATGAGCTCAACCATGGGCGGAGAAAGATCGGGATAGGCGTCGACGGGCATGCGGCGGAAAGATTCGGCTCCGGCGACGATCATCAGCAGGGTGACGATCAGGACGAGGAAGCGCTGGCGCAGGGCGAATTGGACTATGTGATGGATCATCGTGATTTCTCTCGGCCGCGTCTCCCTCTAGTGCTCTAAGGAATTCTTGAATTGCAGAAAGAGGCTGCCGTCGCCAATCACGCGCTCGCCTTCCTTCACGCCGCTTGTAATTTGCGTGCGGCCGCCATGGCTGTCGCCGAGTTGCACCAGGCGGCGGGCGAATTCGTTTTGTTTCGTGGAGGACTGCACGTAGACGAAAGGCTGGTTTTCGGAATCGCGCAGAACAGCGGCGTCCGGAACCGTCAGAGCATTGGCGATGACGCCGGCGCTTACGGTGGCGGTGACATACATGTCCTTCTTGAGCTTGTTGCCGGGATTTTCGGTCACGATGCGCGCCTGAAGCGTGCGTGTGTTGGGATCGAGCGCCGGAGCGATATAGGAAATGCGCCCGTGAAATGTGTCGGGGTAGGAGTCGGTAGAGATGTTCACGCTGTCTCCGGACCGCACATAGGCGACATCCCCCTGGTAGACATTCACGAGCACCCAGACCGTGCTCATGTCCGAGATGGTGAAGACCTGCGTTGTACCCGCCTGAAGCAGCTGACCCGGGCCGACCAGGCGTTCGACAACTTCTCCGCCGACAGGCGAAAGGACGGGGACCTGAGAAGTGGTTTTTGGAGCATTTTTATCCAGGGACTCCACGTCCGTGATGCCGAGTACGCGAAGGGCGTCCTCGCTGGCCTGGAGATCCGCCTGAGCCTGTATCCGCGTGGATTCGGCGGTCTGAAAATCGGCCTCGGCGATGGCTCCGTGACTGAGGAGATCTTGCGCGCGGGTGTAGAACTTGTCGGCGAGAAGAAACGCCGAGCGCGCCTTGAGGTACGCGGATCGGGCCGCCGAGTAGTCCGGACTGTTGACGGTGAGAAGCGGCTGGCCGGCGTGGACGTTTTCGCCGGGCGTCGCGAGAATTTCGCGAACGGGCCCGCCGATGGCGGCGAAAACCGGCGTGGTCTTGAAAGCATTGTAGGCCACGGCGCCGGTGAGCCGCAGCGCGCGGGGGAGAGCGGCCTTTTCGACGGCCACAACCTGGACGTGCGCCAACTGGTCCTGAGGAACAGTGAAGAGATCGGCGGTTTCCTCTTTCGTTTCGCTCGAGGAAAAGGACGTCATCTTGGATTCGGAGCCGCCCGAACCGCAACCAGCGAGCGAGAGAAAGACAAAGGCGGCGGCCAGAGCGGCGGGGGAAGCCGAGATATAAAACCTGGATTTGAATTTCATGGCAGATTCCTCGTTCCTACGGCCTGGCGCATCTGTTCGAGTGCGGTCATATAGCTGGCGAGCGCCTGGCGGTAAGCAAGCTGGTTGGCGCGGTAGGTGCGCTCTGAATCGAGAAAATCGAGCAAGCTGGCGGCGCCTTTTCTGTAGGCGTACTCGGTGATGTCGCGGGATTTTTGAGCCTGATCGACAAAACCCCCGCGGTAGAGCTGAATGATCTGGTCGTTCGAGTGCAAGGCCTCATAGGCGTCGACAACGTCGGTGAGAACTTGTTGGGCGGCTTCGTTTTGCAATTCCTGGGATTGCGTAATGGCGTAACGGGTGCGGGCGATTTCGCCCTGATTGCGGTCGAAGATGGGCAGGTCCATGTTGAAGAAGAAGGTGCCGCTGCTGACGCCGCCGACGTGCGAGTAATCGAAGCTGACGTTCAAGTCGCGCTTGCCGTTGGCCTCTGCGAGCGACTCCTGGCTGCGAGCGGCGGTTACGCCCAATTGCGCAGCCTGGAGATCGGGGCGGGTGCGAAGGGCCAGCGCTTTGAAATCGTCCATGCCCCCGTGAACGGGCTGGTAGTCGAGAGAGCCCTCAACGTCGAAATTATCGGGAACGGATTCGAACCCGAGCAGCTGGCGAAGAGCGGCAAGCGCCTGGACTTTGGAAAGCCTGGCTGCAAAAACATCCGACTGGAATTGCAAGAGCTGCAATTTGATTTTGAGCAGGTCGCCTTCGCTCATATCGCCGGCTTTGAAGCGCGACTCACTGATATCCACGGTCTTCTGAAAGCTGTCGAAATCTTGTTGGGCGAGATCGAGCGTGGATTGCGCGAGCAAGACGTTGATGAACTGCTGGGAGAGGTTGAAGGTAAGCTGGCGCTCGTTGTCGGTCACCTGCGCGCGAGTGACTGCCGTCGCGTCTTTGGCGGCCTGATAACGGCGCTTGCGCTTCCCGCCGCGCTCGAAGAGATAGCCGACGCCGATGTCGAATTGCGCCTGGTTCTCGAAATAATTCGCGGTAAAGTTGCTCGGTTGAAAAATGGGAAGGAATTGCGTATCCCAGGACAAGGTGGGATTGGGACGGAGATTGGCGGTTATTTCCTGGGCCTGATTCTGAAGGATGGTGGATTGGGCAGCGAGCAGCGCGTGATTGTGCTGCAAGGCGAGCCGGATCGCTTCCTCGAGAGTGATTCGCGCCGGCTGGGGATGGCTGGTGTCCGCCCGTGGCGGCTCGGCCTCGGCGGGTGATCCCGGCGGACGAGGCGTGGCGCTCTGCTGAGCCAGCGCCCAGACAGGCAAGGCCAAAAGCGCGGTGGCCAATGCCGTTCCTTTCCTCATGTTGATGCTCCTCTACGGTCCCATGCGATAGGGACAGGTCGATGCAGTTATGGTGGAAGGGACAAATTGTAGAAAAAGCGGAGAACTAGAGGACGGGGGGCGCGCGCGGAGAGGTCGAACGGAAAACTTCCACTGACGGAAAGAGAACGGCGGCGAAAACTTCCAGACGGTTTACGACCGGGACGACCGCCAGATCCAGCGTCTCTGTGGTGACCGCGGAGCCTGCCGTGGAACAAAGTTGACAGGGATGGGAACCGCCGGGGTCAGAAGTCAGATCGGCACAAAAGTGGAACTGCGCCGCCAGGAAGATGACTCCGAGCAGCAAAGCGCACAATCGCGTCCGGTTGGGGTTGACGAACATCTTTCTACTAAGACGAAGCTTAGGCCGGAATGGTTGCGGGGTCAAGCAACGGATAGGGGCGGGGGGTCAACTATTTGCATCAAGGCCCGGGGCTCGTGCGTCTAAGGTGCTAGGCTAGTGGGTAGCTTGATGCGACTGGGTAGAGCTATATTCGGGCGGACCACGGCGAGCCGGGCGCTGGCTATTTTGGCTTGTGCCGTTTTGCTGTATTTTGCGGCGGGCGGGAGCCTCCTCCACCAGCACAAGGGCGGGCCGGAAAACGCCTGCCACATCTGCCAGTCGCTGCACATGCCGGCGCTCACGGCTGCGGCGCTTGACCTTGTTGCCGCTCCCGAGCTGATTGCCCGATATACTTCCCTGCCGCAGCATGCTGCGCCGAGCAATACTTTTTCGCTGCACCGCGCTTCCCGAGCGCCTCCTTCCGCGTAATTCGAATCTCTTGCCAGTGAATCGCACAAACAAGCGCTGACCTTTAAGGGGCCAGCGCTACCGCCATTTTTCCAGGCGGCCTCTATCCACAAGAAACAACTAACCCGCAAAGGGATGGAGAAAAAATGTTAAAGCGTTTTGGAAGGTACTCGATATTGGCACTGGTGTTGGTGTTTTCAGCGGCAGCCGCGCAGGCACAGTCGGGAAACTCGGGATCTATAGAAGGTGTGGTGAAGGATGCTTCAGGGGGAGTGGTGGCGAACGCGACGGTGGAAATTTCCTACGCCGTCAGCGGGTACACCCGCACGACAACCACAGGGAGTGATGGGTCTTTCCGTTTCACGAACGTGCCGTTCAACACCTACCACACCATTGTCAGCGCAGCGGGATTTGCAAGCTTTACGCAAGATGTGGACGTGCGATCCGCGGTTCCTATGAAGGTGGAGGTCAGCCTGAAGGTTGGCAGCGCCAGCGCAACGACCGTGACGGTGGAAGCAAACGGCGGGGACCTTGTCGAGAATGAATCCACATTTCACACCGACGTAGATCGCGATCTCTTCAAGAACGTGCCACTTGAGAGCGCTTCCTCCTCGCTCAGTTCGCTGGTGACGCTCGTAACACCCGGTGTGGCGGCGGATTCGAACGGGTTGTTTCACGGCCTCGGCGACCACGCTTCGAACTCCTTCTCCGTGGATGGGCAACCGATCACCGATCAACAGAGCAAAGTGTTCTCGAACCAGCTTCCCTCTGACTCGGTCCAGTCCCTTGAAGTGATTTCCGGAGCACCGCCGGCCGAGTTTGGAGGCAAGACAAGTCTGGTGATTGTGGCGTCGACGCGGTCAGGCATGGGGGTCACTGAGCCTCATGGCCAGGTGACAATGTCCTATGGCTCGTTTGGGACCGTGAACGCAGGCTTCGATCTGGCTTACGGCGGGGACAAGTGGGGCAACTTCATTTCCGCAAACGGCTTGAACACCGCCCGGTTTCTGGATGGACCGGAAATAGGCGTGATGCATGACAGGGGCAATGAGGAAAATTTCTTCGACCGCGTCGACTATAAGGTCTCCTCAGCGGATACCCTCAGCGTAAATTTCGGCTACAGCCGGTCCTGGTTCCAGACGCCCAATTCCTATGACGCGCAAAATGCGACAGGTTGGACATTCAATTCGGCAGATCCCGTTTGCCCAGCCGGGCAAACAGCCTCGTGCGGCGGCCTCGGGCCGAACGGCGAGCCAGTGGGGCCGCAGGATCAGCGTTCGAAGATCGGAACGTTCAACATCGCGCCGTCCTGGACGCGGCTCGTCAATGCCAGAACGGTGTTGACGCTTGGGGCTTTTGTGCGGCGGGATCAATACAATTACTACCCGAGCGCGAACCCCTTCGCCGATCTGTCGCCCGATTTGCAACTAAACACAGTCGGCCAGAACCGCACGTTGACGAATGCCGGGGTTCGCGCCGTTCTTTCCTACGTAAAAGGAATCAACAACGTAAAGGCGGGATTCACCTTTGAGAACACAGCACTTTCAGAAAACGACAAATTTGGCATCGTCGATCCGACGGTAAACGCGGTTTGTCTGAATCTTGCCGACCTGAGTCCAGATACCAATCCGGGGTTGACGGACCCCGCGCAATGCACCGCAGGGGCCGGGCTGGTAGCCAACTCTGGGCAGGGATCGGTGCCGGCATTCATCCCCCTTCTCGGCTGTTACGACCTGAGCAGATTGGCTCCCCTGCCAGCATCTGACGGATGCCCCGCAGGACAAACCACCAGCGGATTGTTCACCTTCAACGGGAGCGCCAATATTAAGGAAACGGCGCTCTATGTCCAAGACGTGCTAACGATGAAAAACTTGAGCCTCAATCTGGGGGTGCGCGCCGATATCTACCGCGGCATATCCAGCGCCCAGCAGTTGGAGCCGCGCCTGGGCGTCGCATACAACATCAAGCCCACGAGTACCGTGCTGCGGCTTTCCTACGCGCGCACGATGGAGACGCCATTTAATGAAAACCTCATTCTCGCGAGCACCGGCTGCGACAACCAGGTGATCTTCGACCTGCAGTCGTCGGTACCCGGTGGTCAGTGCGTTTCCTCATCGGTACCAGCGCTAGGTCCGGGCCACCGCAATGAATTCCACGCTGGATTTGAGCAAGCGTTCAAAAAGTACCTGGTCGTTGATGCGGAGTACATCTGGAAGTACACGCACAAGGCGTTCGACTTCAGCGTGCTGGGCAACACCCCGATCACTTATCCGATCGAGTGGGCCAGCTCGAAAATCCCCGGCTACGCGATCCGCGCTTCCGTACCGGACTTCCACGGCTTTACGGCGTTTGTGGTGATGTCCAGTGTAGCGGCGCGTTTCTTCACTCCACAGATCAGCGGCATTGGCGCCACGCCCGGAGGGCCCTCTGTCTTTCGCATCGACCACGACGAAAAGTTCAACCAGACCACACACCTGCAATACCAGCCCTGGAAGCGCGCGCCATTTGTCGGCTTCAACTGGCGGTATGATAGCGGCCTTGTGGCCGGCCCCTTGCCGTGCTTCGGAGGCGAGTCCTGTGCGAACGGGCCGGACGGCGGTGGTCCCAACAATCTCATCGACGTGTCCGGACTTACTCCGGATCAACAGTTCCAGGCAGGACTCTTCTGCGGGGGCGTGTTTGCGACACCTACGACTCCGCTCAGTTCGTCGTTCGGTGCGAATCTCTGTCCCGCAACAAGCTACGGCTCTAAGTACGTAACCGTTCCTCTGCCCGGAACCGAGAACGACGATCACAACCCGCCGAGAATTGCCCCACGCAATTTGTTCGACGTATCCGTGGGCGAGGACGACCTGTTCCGCGGCGACCGCTACAAGTGGAGCCTGCGATTCACCGCCATCAACGTCACCAACAAAGTGGCGCTCTATAACTTCCTCTCGACGTTCAGCGGGACGCACTACGTGACACCGCGCGCGCTGACGGCGGAGATAGGGTTCCATTTCTAGATGGATTGGAATGAGCAACTTTCATTCTTGACCCGAGAAGCAGCGAGGGTCAGATCAATGGCGGAAAATACCACGACCGGGAAGAACGGGGGGATTCTCAGGAATCCCCTTGCGGCTCGGGAGAAATCTGGCCGAAGGTATGCGGGCGTCAGGGAATGGCAGGCGGAGCTTTCCATATCGCGGCTCTTTCGAACCAGCATAAGGCTGCAAACAGCGTTCGATCGTTGTTTTAGCAAATTCGGGATGACCGCGCAGGAAGCGGCAGTGCTCGTGCATTGCGCGGACGAAAGAGAGACTTCCGCCGGGAGGCTGGCCAAGGCCATGGGCCGGGACAAGGGCAAGATCACGCGGTTCGTGGACCGGCTCGAAGACGGCGGTTTTATCACCCGACGGAGCGATCCTCAGGATCACCGGCTTTTGATCATCAAGGCGACGAACAGGGGACGGCGGGTTGTGCCGCAGCTAAAGATTCGATTCGAGGAAGTTCGCAGCCAATTCTTCGAGGGGGTCCAGAACGTCGACATCGACAAGCTGGAAACCGTCCTCTCGCAGTTGCATGCCAACGCCGAGCGGCTTTGTGAGGAAAAGGCTCACAAGGACACTCAGGCTTAGGAGACGAGAGGCGGGAGGATCAGCCCCAGCCACCGGGGGGGTGCGCCAGAATGTATGGTTTTTGTGTGTCTGAACGGGCTTTACCTCGCGGGTTGGCTTCGAGGCTAATTCTCTGCGCGGTGCTGCTCTTTGGCAGCCCCTCGCTCTTCCGGACGCATCTGTACGCGACCAGCGTGGTCGCCCTGATCGATCGCGTGAATCACAGGCTGGTGATTGCGGCCGACTGCCGGGTCAGTCGGGGAGTGCGTCCGGTCTCCGCCTGCAAGATCATCGAGGAACCGGGCTGTCTGGTAGCCATGGCGGGCCTTTACGAAGAGCGGAACTCGGAGTTCCGTCTACGGGAATATATCCATGCCGCTTGCCAGGAACCGGGAGACTTGCGATCCAAAGCCGAGGCATTTCTGCGCATGGCTCGCAGCCCTTACGAGCGGGCGATCAGGCGGCTGCGCGAAGCGCAGCCTCTGGACTTTCTAAAAACGATGGCCAACAAACCAACCGAGGTGGTCTTCGCCGGCATTCAGGATGGCGAGCCCGGGTTGATTGTACGGGGCCTTGAAACGGATGCCACGGGGAAGATCAGGATCGAGCGTTTCGAGAGCACCGCCCCGTCTTACGCGAGGATTGGCTACTTTATCGGGCTGAACGGCCATATCCGCGCGTACATCAAAGCCCATCCAGAGTGGGGAAAAGAGGATTACACCAAGCTTGCACCGCGATTCGTGCAGTTGGAGATTGAGGCACACCCTGACCTCGCCGGGCTTCCCGTTTCGGCACTCCAAATTGACAATAAAGGGGACGTCGTCTGGCTGGATAAAGGGGCTTGTGACGCTCGCCAATCCGACTGACCCAAAAAAGGAATGAATTAATAGACAGCGTTCCCATCGGCCAGACAATGAATACATTTCAGAAAGCAATTCCGGGCACTACCCAGGAGGCCGCCGCCATTCGAAGGGACCATGGCGTGCCGGGTTGGGCGCGACGAGTGCCTGCCGTGCTTGTGATGTTGCTGGCGACGGTCCCGACCTTTGGGCAGGCCGGGCGCTCGAGCAGCGAAAAGCCACAGACCGGGTCCATCAAGGGGACTATTTCCACCAGGCAAGAGGACGCCTCATCGGATTTGTCCGGAATCAGCGTAAAGCTCACTGCCGTCCCGCCCGAGGGAGAAGCTCTGTCCGTCGATACCGATGACGCGGGGCATTACGAGTTCAAAGGCATCAAACCCGGCAAGTACACGGTTTCCGTCAGCCAGCAAGGATTCAAACAGGTATCAAAAACGGTTTCGGTCGCGGCCGGGCAGGCGGCTGTACAAGATTTCACTCTGGAGCTCGAAACGGTCTCTGAACAGGTCGAGGTCAAGGAACAGACCCAGGTCATTTCGACGGAGAGCGTTTCCAATCCGGAGGCCACCGTAACCCACCGCGAGCTGGTAGCTCTGCCTACGCCCGAGGAAAAGATCCGGGAAGTGATACCCATCACTCCGGGAGTGGTAAAAACACAGGACGGGAAACTCACCTTCAAGGGCGCTGACGAAAACCAGAGCCTGTTTCTTGTGAATTCCGCGCAGACGGCGGATCCCGTGACCGGCAGCTTTTCGATTGCGGTGCCCACGGATGCCGTGCAATCGTTCGCGGTCTACAAAACGCCCTATAACGCGGGACTCGGAAGTTTCTCGGGCGGATTGACAACCATTGAAACCAAGCCTCCCCAGGAACAATGGTCCTACTACGTCAAGAATTTCGTGCCTTCCATTCTTGGCAAGAACGACTCCATGGTCGGCATCGCGCAGGCGACGCCCGGCATCGACTTTGGGGGCCCGCTGATCGAAGGCAAACTGTTTTTCTCGGAAGTCTTCCAGTACGACATGAAAAAGACCACGGTTCGCGGGCTGCCCTGGCCGGATGACATCACCAAGAAGCAGGGCTTCAATTCCTTCACGACCCTCGAGCTCATTCTTTCGCCCAAACAAATTCTGACGCTTACGGTCAACGCGTTCCCTCTGCGACAGCAACATGTTGGCATCAATGCGCTCGCGCCGGAAACCGCCTCGAACGATTTGAACCAGAAGGGAATCGCCCTGCATTTGTCGGACAAGTACCAGCTGGATTCCGGCGCGATTTTCAGCGCGATTGCGCAGTACACGCGGTTTGACAGCAATGCCCACGGCGAAGGACTGGATGACATGCTGATCTCGCCGGCGGGCTGGGGCGGAAACTTTTTCAACCAATGGTCCAGAAGAGGCAAGCAGTTTCAGTTCCTGCCGAGCTATCAATTTGCGGAGAAACACTGGCTGGGAAAGCACGAGATCCATGTGGGCGTGGACGTGAACTATCGTTCTTATTTCGGCCTGAGCACGGCGAATCCAATTCAACTGCTCGAGCAGGACGGCACGATGGATGAGGAGATCAACTTTCTGCCGGCGGGGGCCCAGATTACCTCCGACACCTCCGTTGCCGAGTTCGTCCAGGACCATTGGATAGTAAACCCCCATTGGACGATCGATGCGGGGGCGCGCTTGTCGAGCGAAACCTCGGGCTGGTCCCGGGCATTCGCACCGCGCGCGGGGATCGCTTACACACCGGATAAGAGCGGCAAGACCGTCCTGCGTGCCGGGGCGGGGTTGTTCTACAGCATGCTGCCTCTGCTGGCAGCCGACTTCGACGTGAACCCGACTCGCGTGGTGAGCCAGTTTGATCCCACCGGGCAATTGATCGCGCCGCCGGTGACGTACACCAACGCTTACGTGGGAGGGTTGAATCCGCTGACAACGGGCATCTTGCCAGAGGGGCCGGGCACAACGCCGCGCAATTTCACGTGGAGTCTCGAGGGGGATCGCGAACTGCGGAGAAACGTGGTGTTGCGGGTCGGCTACATCGACAGCCACACGACTTACCTGTTTCTGGTAAATCCCTTCACCGGGGCGCCGGGAGAGAACTCCTTCCTCGGTCTCACAAACAACGGTTCCTCTCACTATCGCGAGGTGGAGACGACCGTGCGCTTCACCGTTCACCAGAACAATGAGGTGAACGCGTCCTATATCTGGAGCCGCAACCGCGGAGATTTGAATAACCTTTCCGACGTGATGATCCCGTTCCTCGCGCCCGTCATCCGGCCGAATGTTTACGGAATACTGCCTTCTGACGTCCCCCAGAGAGTCGTTACCTGGGGAGTCTTTTCGTTGCCGAAGAAGTTCACGCTCAGCCCCATTCTGGATGTGCACACGGGCTACCCCTACTCGAATGTGGATGTGCTGCAGGATTATGTGGGCACACCGAACGGACAGCGCTTCGCCACCTATCTCTCGCTGGATGTGAAAATCTACCGGGTCTTTCAGGTTCCTTTTCTTGGCGTGAAAAGCGGTAAAATCCACCACATTCGTCTGGGGTTCTACGCGCTGAACGTCACCAATCACGGAAATTTCAACGCGGTGTACAACAATGTGACGGCGCCAAACTTCGGCCAGTTTGTCGGGTTCCTCGACCGGCGCGACGGCGCGGTGATTGATTTCATCGATTAGTCCCTGCCTGGGCTGTTCCTTGGCGGTGATGCGTTTCCCGGGCGGCCCGCTTATCCACCTTCCGCCCGGGTTTGGAACCTGTTCCTTAGACTCTCGCGCCCTCGCCTTTCTTTGAACGGGCATCCTGCTAGAATATGAAACGGAGCGGTTCTTCGAAGCAGGTGAGGGAGCGAAAGCTGTTTGAACCAATGACGAATCTCTGAGGTGCTGCGGATAGACAGCCTGTGTGCACGGCCTGTCCCGCTGGCTCGTCTTCCTCGGGCGACGAGAGACGAGCGAGCGGGGCAGGAAAGCCTAACGGTTGGCTCGTGGCGCCCACCTAATTCAGAGGTTCACGGCCTAGCTCCCCACGGCCAAGCAGTCCGCTCTATTTTTGTATCAACGAGTCCACGGAGAACATGCGCGTACTTTTCATTGGAGACATTGTAGGGTCGCCGGGGCGACAGATCGTCCGCGAGCGGCTGGCGGATATCGTTAGGCAGCGCCAGATCGATTTGGTCGTCGCCAACGGCGAAAATTCGGCTTCCGGCTTCGGGATTACGCCGCGGCTAGCCGAAGAACTGCTCACGATGGGGATCGAGGTCCTCACGGGTGGCAACCACAGCTGGGACCGCAAGGAGATTCTCGATTTTATGCCGCACGAGCCGCGTCTGCTGCGGCCTGCGAATTTTCCGGAGGGCAACGTTGGCAGCGGGCTTTACCTTGGCACGGCCAGGAACGGCGTGAAATACGCCGTGCTGAATCTGCAAGGCCGCGTTTTTATGACCCCCATCGACGATCCGTTTCGAAAGGCCGACAGTGAACTGGCCAAGGTGCCAGACGACGTGGCCTTCGTATTCGTCGACATGCACGCCGAGACCACCAGCGAAAAGATAGCGATGGGCTGGTACCTGGACGGGCGGGTCACAGCCGTCGTGGGAACACACACTCATGTCGCAACCGCGGACGAACGCGTTTTGCCCGGCGGCACGGCCTATATCACCGATGTGGGCATGAGCGGGCCGCACGGCGGGGTGATCGGCATGGACCGGGGCGGCATTATCAAGAAATTCCTGGATGGCCTGCCGGCGCGGTTCGAAGTGGCTTCGGGCGATGTCGAGATGAATTGCGTGCTGATCGAAACGGACGACCTGGGACCGCGCAATGCGGCGGGGAGGCTGCGCGCCCAGTTCATCGAGCGCCTGCGCTTCAAGATTGACTGATTGGCTCACCAAATGCCCTGAAACGGGCAACCTGTACTCTTCCGTCGTACTCTGATGACTCATAACAAATGGGGGCAGTGCAAAGGGGTTGTGCTCAACGTGAGAATTCTTGCGGGGTGGTGTCTGCTGGCGTGTCTCACCGGCTATGCGCTTGGCCAGGACGAGGGGGAGCTGACAGCCAAAAAGCGGCTCATGCCCGGAGTCGGACCGGGGCTGCGCGCGGTGAAGCGCGGCGCGGATGGAAATTATTATGTGCTAAGCGCTCCTGGATCTTCGGCCTCGGTTTTCGATGCGGCAGGAAAACTGATAAAGAGAGTTCCCGCGTTTGAAGAGAACCCTGGTCCCGCTCCCCAGTCGCCACAAGCTCGACAGCCGGGAACCATCACCTTCGGGGAAGACCTCGACGTGGACGCCGAGGGATCGGTTTACGTGGCAGACCGCGGCGCAAACGCGATCAAGATTTGGGACTCCAGGGGAAACGAGCGGGTGGTCAGGGTGAACGGGCCGGTATCGGTTGCGGTGCTTCCTGACGGGGAAGTCGCCGTGGCCACCGTCCACGAGCAGCACCTCGTCATGGTGTTCGACAAGAATGGACGGGACGTGCGCGAGTTTGGCGATCCGGAGACGATTTCCGACCGTCCCGAGCTGAACCGCTTCCTGAATATCGGAATCTTGGTGGAGGACGGCGGAGGCCATCTCTACTACGCGTTTACCTACCTGCCAGAAGCGACCGTTCGCCAATACGACCGCTACGGCTATGCTGGCCAGGACATTCAATACACGGGAGTGGACGCCTGGCCGGCCGCGCAGGCCACTCGCAAGGAGATCGAGAGGCAGGAACGGCGCGGAGATGCTCCCGTGTTCAAGCGTATTCTTACGGCCGTGGGTGTGGAGCGCTCGACCGGAGAAGTATGGATGGCCCTTGGCGACAAGCTGCTGCACTTTGACAAGGATGGCAACCGGCGCGCGACCTACTTGATCTACACCAAGGAAGGAGCTCGGCTGGAAGCGAATACGATTCTTGTCGAGCAAGACCGTCTGATCATCGGGAGCGACCCGCTGGGCATCTACGAGTTCGAGCGGCCCGATAAAAAAAACCAATAATAGGAGAATTATCCTCAGGGCGATTTGCGGGAAATCTGTTGAAAGAAGTGCCGGCGCTTGAAAATTACGTTAGAAATCCCGCGCAAATGTGCGTAAGCCGGGAGCGCTCGAGAAGAATCGTGCTTGTGGAAAAGCTGTGAATGAGGTGTGCACCGCGGTGAATCCCTTCGCACACTTTTCGCTTGCTCCATTCCGTCCAATCGGCGACAATCCCGCGCTGTCTGATAGCAGCGGTTCGAGGGGCCGACAATTCTGAAGGGCCGCGCGCGGGGCGCCAGGGGAAAGCAAGACGCTCCGGTATGGGCATGATTCCCGAAGCCTGAAAAACGAAATGAAGGGACCTGCTTTCCACAGCTTATTCACATCTGTGGAAATAACGGGGTGAGCTTTTCTCTTGCGATGACTAATGCGACGAATGCCTGGGAGCGGTTTCTGGAGCGCGTGAAGTCCCGGGTCAGCATCAACACGTACACCACCTGGTTCCAACCCACCCGGCTGAATCGCGCCGACGGCGAAAACCTGTTTGTGCAGATCCCCAGCACGGTCTTCCGGCAGGTCTTGACGCGGACCTACGGCGATATCGTCAAAGCGGTGTTCCACGAACTTGGGACTCCCGCCGTGAAAGTGCAATACGTCTGCACGGAAGAAGAGCCCGTAGCCGCCGCCCCTCAGGCGACCGGCGTGAAGCAAGCGAAACTCGATTTTGAAAGCAGCGATCATCAGTTGAATTTGCGGTACAGTTTCGATTCGTTTGTTGTGGGCAAGTCCAACGAGTTCGCGCACGCCGCAGCACGCGCGGTGGCCGAGCAGCCCTCGAAAGCCTACAACCCGCTGTTTCTCTACGGCGGCGTGGGCATGGGCAAAACGCACTTGATGCATGCCATCGGGCACACCATCAAGAAGCGGAATCCCGCCATGCGGCTGAGCTATGTGAGCGCGGAGAAATTCACGATAGAGGTGATCAACTCGCTGCGTTTTGACCGCATGACCAGTTTCCGTGACCGCTTCCATACCGTGGACGTTTTGCTGGTGGACGATATCCAGTTCATCGCAGGGAAAGAACGGACGCAGGAAGAGTTCTTTCACACCTTCAACGCGCTCTACGAACAGCAAAAGCAGATTGTGATTTCTTCCGACTGCCTGCCGAAAGAAATCAATTCGATCGAAGAACGGCTGCGCTCCCGTTTTGAATGGGGCTTGATTGCCGACATCCAGCCGCCGGATCTGGAAACGAAAATCGCGATCCTGCAGAAGAAGGCGGAGAACGACAGGTTCGGCTTGCCGGACGACGTGGCGGAATATATCGCGCGAGCGATCAAGTCCAACGTGCGCGAGCTCGAAGGCGCGCTGACCCGGCTGATGGCCTATGCGTCCCTGACCGGGGCTACGATTTCCCTGTCGACCGCCCAGCAGGTCTTGCGCAACATCATCGCCTCGCAGGAAAAGCGCGTCACGATCGACCTGATTCAGAAGCGCGTGAGCGAGCATTTCAATATGCGTGAGCAGGATTTGAAGGTTCGCAGCAACACGCGGGCCATCGCGTTCCCGCGCCAGGTGGCCATGTATATCGTCAAGCAGCTCACCAGCGCCTCGCTGCCCGAGATTGGCCGTCAATTCGGCGGCAAGCATCACACCACCGTGCTCCACTCGATCAACAAGATCGAAGAGATGCGGCGTTCGGACAAAGACCTGAACCGGACGATTACCCGCTTGATGGACACGCTTCAATAACGCCGCTTTCACCCCGCTTGAAGTCCGTTGCTTCGCTAGAGACCTTGCCCCTTTGGGCGCGCCGCGGTCTCGCGGCCGAGCCTTCAAACGCTCGAGCGAAGCCGTGCGCCAGAGACGCGCACAAAATCCCGCCCGAAAATGCCCTGTGCATAGACTTCGGAGAAGATGCGGAAATTCTGTTGAACGCTCTGAAAAAATCTTGCTCGAGCGGGCTCCGGGACGGTTGGGGGCCGGGTTTTCACCGATTCCCACAGTTCGCCACCTGGACGAGTTTATCCTAGAGCACTCCCAGGAAAGCAGTTACCGAGCTTTCCACAATTCCACCGCGCTCATCACAACAACAAGCTTTATGGTTTTAAAAATCAGTTAGAACCTTCGTTGCGGTGATTGTAGTTGTGAAAAAGAATTGTTGAGTTCTTGTGCCCGGGAAGTCGACGGGAGAGGTGGGATTCCCACGCATTTCCACAGTGTTTTGGTGCGCTCCGGGCTTTATACTTTCGATAAAAGCGAGTACAGTACGACAGCGGTAAAAAGTGGCGAGGAACCTAATGAGCGCAACAGGAACCGCACGCGAGGAACATCCATCGATGGAATTCAGCGTTACAAAATCAGCGCTGTTGAATGAACTGAGCACGACGCAGGGTGTCGTCGAGCGCAAGACGACGATTCCGATCCTTTCGAATTTGCTCGTCGAGGCCAAAGGCAGCCAGTTGACCATCACTGCGACCGACCTTGAGCTGAGTGTCCGCACGTCCTGCGAAGCGAAAATCAAAAAAGAGGGCGCCGGGACGATTCCCGCGAAAAAACTGCTGGAGCTCGTGCGCTTGCTGCCCGAGGGCGAGATCAGGATCAAGCTGCTCGAGAATCACTGGGTGGAGATCACCAGCGACAGAAAAAAGTACAAGCTCGTCGGCATGGCCAAGGAAAATTTCCCGGCGCTTCCGGTAATGCCGCACACCCTCGTCAAGATTTCTGCCCCAGTCCTTGAGAGCCTCATCGCCAAGACCAAGTTTGCTATTTCCATGGAAGAGTCGCGTTACACGCTGAACGGCGGCCTGCTGATCCTGAAGCCGGACACCCTGGCGATGGTTGCGACCGACGGACACCGCCTGGCGCTTGCCGAAACAGACCAGAAGCTCGCCGGCCTGAATGGTGAAGTGAAAGTTCTGATCCCCAAAAAAGCGATGGACGAAGTGGAAAAACTCGCGAGCGCTGCGGGTTCCGACGCAACCATCGAATTTGCCAAAGACGAAAGCCACTTGTTTTTTCAGGTCGGCCACCGTCTCTTGATTTCTAGGATCCTCACCGGCCAGTTTCCGAATTACGAAGCGGTCCTTCCGCGCGACAACAGCAAAACCGTCGTGCTCGAGCGCGCCGAACTCAGCGATGCGGTCCGGCGCGTTTCACAACTTGCCGATCAGCGCTCACATGCCGTGAAGCTCGCGGTTTCAAAAGACGGCGTGGAAATTTCCGCGTCGAGCCCGGAATACGGCGAAGCCAAAGAAAACATCGAAAAGGACTACAAGGGCGACGCCATCAGCATCGGCTTCAATTCATCCTACATGCTCGATTTTCTGGCCGCCGCGGCCGATGGACCCATCAGCATCGAGTTGAAAGACGAACAGTCCGCGGGCCAGATGCGCCCGCTCGCCGACGAATCCTACCGCTACCGCTACATCATCATGCCCATGCGCATCTGAGCCGGCCGGCATTTCTTCTATCATCCTCGGAACTTTCCGCGAAATGCTCTGAACCCGGGAAGGGTTGTGCCGGAGGAGAGAACAGAAAAAAAATACGCCCGAAGATTTCAGGCGGTTTTAGATACCCTTCGGCGGATGCAGGGGACACCCCTGCGAGTGAAAAAATCGGCCGGATTTCCTCGCGACCCGGAACTCTCCGGAACCCCGAAAGGCAAGTCTAAATAGCACAAAACAAATGCTTTATGGGACGACCACAAACTCTTCTCTTCTTGAGAATCGAAACCCATTCGGTTATACTGGGCGCGTTGCCGATTCGTTGTTTGCTGACCTCCAAATCGGCACGTCGGCCAAGTAAATTCGGCTTTGCATTTTGGCTCTGCGCCAGGAGCTATTCAGCCGAACGCTTGGAGGTAAGAAGTCTTCGCCACGTCTCGCTGCGCGAGACGGGATGGAGCAGGAACCCTACGAGTTCTGGTCGCTTGCGGCCGGAATCAAAGGGTAAGGCGACGTACGGAACGATCCGCGAGCACGCCTTCCCTCGCTTCACATGAATTTCAGCTGTGATTTTTACGCGCTGAAGCTCGCCGCATTGCTCGGGGTCCGTCTTCTGCCTAAGAAGCGCCCGAAGAGTTTCCTCAGGAGCGTACATGGGTGATAAAGAGACGGTGGCCGGAAAAGCTCCGGGCCATCAGTACGACGCGAAATCGATCAAAGTCCTGGGCGGGCTTGAAGCCGTGCGCCTGCGGCCTGCGATGTACATCGGTTCGACGGGCGACATGGGCCTGCATCATCTGGTGTGGGAAGTGGTTGACAACTCGGTCGACGAAGCCATGGCTGGCTACGCGGACGAGATCAACGTTACCGTGCATGCGGACGACTCGGTTACGGTGGTCGATAACGGCCGCGGAATTCCCGTCGACATGCACGCCACGGAAAAACGCCCGGCGGCCGAAGTTGTGCTCACGGTGCTGCACGCGGGCGGAAAATTTGACAGCGATACGTACAAGGTTTCCGGCGGTTTGCACGGCGTCGGCGTTTCCGTTGTCAACGCGCTTTCCGACCGTCTCGAACTGGAAATCTCGCGCGATGGCGCGGTCTGGGAACAGTCCTACGAAAAAGGCAAGCCTACTACGAAGCTGAAACAGACCGGCAAGACGCGAAAGACCGGAACGAGTGTTACCTTTCATCCCGATGCAACCATTTTCGACAAGACCGTCTTCAGCTTTGACACGCTCTCGCAGCGTTTGCGCGAACTGGCCTTCCTGAACAAAGGCCTGAAAATCACGCTCACCGATGAACGTTCCGAAAAGACCGCCGAGTTCCGCTTCACGGGCGGCATCGGCGAGTTCGTCAAACACCTCAACCGCGGCAAGACGACCTTGCATGATTCGCCGATCTATATCGAAGGAAAGCGCGGCGCTGTCGAAATCGAGATCGCGCTGCAATACAACGACACCTACGGCGAGAACGTTTTTGCCTTCGCGAACACCATCAACACCGTCGATGGCGGCACGCACCTCTCCGGTTTTCGTTCCGCTTTGACTCGCACGATCAACAATTTCGCGTCGTCCGCAGGCATGCTCAAGGAGCAAAAGGACGAAGTCACGATCACCGGTGACGACGTTCGCGAAGGGCTGGTCGCCGTCGTTTCCGTGCGTTTGCCGCAGCCACAGTTTGAAGGGCAGACCAAGGGCAAGCTGAACAGCGACATCAAGGGCGACGTCGAACAACTCGTCAACGAAAAGCTTGGCGAGTGGTTCGACAAGCATTCCACGGTGGCGCGCCGCATCATTTCGAAGTGCATCGATGCCGCCCGCGCCCGCGAGGCCGCCCGCAAGGCCCGCGAATTGACGCGGCGCAAATCCGCGATGGATTCGAGCGGCCTGCCCGGCAAACTCGCCGACTGCCAGGAACGCGATCCCGCGCGCTGCGAGCTGTTTGTCGTCGAGGGCGAATCCGCCGGCGGCTCCGCAAAAATGGGCCGCGACCGCAAATACCAGGCCATCCTGCCGCTCAAAGGCAAAATTCTCAACGTTGAAAAAGCGCGTTACGACAAAATGCTGGGCCACGAAGAAATTCGCGCCATCATCACGGCGCTCGGCACGGGAATCGGCAAGGATGACTTCGACGCCGGCAAGCTGCGCTATCACAAAGTGATTCTCATGACCGACGCGGACGTCGACGGCTCTCACATCCGGACCCTCTTGCTGACGTTTTTCTTCCGGCACATGAAGGAGCTGATCGACCGCGGCCACATTTACATCGCGCAGCCGCCGCTGTACCGCGTGAAGCGCGGCAAAACGGAAAAATACATCCGCGACGAGCGCGAATTCGCCCACGAACTCATGAAGCGCGCCACGGAAGATCACGTCGTGAAAGCGAAAGAAGGCGTGTCGCTCGAGGGCGCCAGCCTGACGAAATTTCTGCTCAATGTGCAGGAATACGAAGCCGCCTCGGCAAAACTGGGTCGCCGCTTGCGCGAGCAGGGGCTGGTGGAATTGCTCGCAGAGAGCGGCCTCGAGAAAAAAACGGACTTCGAGGACAAGAAAGCGCTCGAGAAGCTTCTGAAGGAAGTGGACAAAGCCAAGCTCAAGCTCGAAGGGAAAGTCGCTTTCGACGAAGAACACAGCCTCTATGAAATCCAGTTCGGCCCGCCGCACAACCAGAAAATCAACTGGGCGCTGGCCTCGACCGCCGACTACAAGCGCCTGCGCGGGTTGGCAAAGCAGATCGAGGAATTCAACAAGCCGCCGTTCACGGTGGTGCGCAACGGCGACAAAGTGACGAAAGAGAAGGTGCAGGACGTCCTCAACTACATTGTCGAAGACGCGAAGAAGGACTTTACGATTACGCGGTTCAAGGGCTTGGGAGAAATGAACGCCGAGCAGCTGTGGGAAACCACGATGAACGCCGATTTGCGGACGCTGCTGCAGGTAAAGCTCGAAGACGCGGTCGCCGCCGAAGATATTTTCACCACGCTGATGGGCGAAAATGTCGAAGCGCGGCGCAAGTTCATCGAAGAGAACGCGCTCGAAGTCGTGAACCTGGATATTTGATCGGTGGCGGCGCGGGACAGTGCGGACGCGGGATCGATTCGAAACGCCATTCGCTGGGGTTTGTTCCTGGCGTCGGTGGGCACAGCCGGGTTTCGCTTGCCGCGCCTGGTGAATGAATACCGCTCGTGGCGGGAAGCCCTGGGGTTCGGTGATACTTCTGCTTCGGAGGGCTGGCACAGGGTTCTCGCGGTCGAGCTCGTCGGTGTGTTGGTCGTCGTGGCCATCGGCACCGCTGCTTTTTATGCTTTGCGGCCGAAAGCGAAAGCCTCGGAATGATTTATCAGCTGGGCTGGGCGACCTTGCCGGGATTGCGTGGATTGAGCGTCGGCGAATTTCGCGCAACGCCAACCGAGGCGCCCGATAACGAGCGCGGCGTGGCAACGGAGTTTCGCGGCGCCGCCGAAAGAGACGAATTCTTGAAGCGCCTGGAAGAACACTTTGCGCCGCAGCGTTTTACAAACGCAGCTGACGCGTTCGATTCTGTGAAGGCTTTCGTGCTGGAGTACGCGGCAAATCGATAGGCATTGCCACCTGGAAACTGAGCCACAGCGAGGGGAAATGGCGGACGAAACAAACAAGTCGATACTGCTCCCGGTTGATATCGAAGCCGAGATGAAGAAGTCCTATCTCGACTACGCGATGAGCGTGATCATCGCTCGCGCGCTGCCCGACGTGCGCGACGGCCTCAAGCCCGTGCAGCGGCGCATCCTCGTGGCCATGAATGACCTCGGCCTCGCCTCGAACCGCGGCTACCGCAAATGCGCCAAGATTTGCGGCGACACTTCGGGCAATTACCATCCGCACGGTGAAGCCGTCATCTATCCCGCTCTGGTGCGCCTGGCCCAGGACTTCAACATGCGTTACCCGTTGATCGATGGCCAGGGAAACTTCGGTTCTGTCGACGGCGACCCTCCGGCGGCCATGCGGTACACCGAAGCGCGGCTTGCCAAGATCAGCGAAGACATTCTCGCCGACCTCGAAAAAGAAACCGTCGATTTCGTTCCGAACTTTGACCAGACCCGCGAAGAGCCCTTCGTCCTGCCTTCGCGCATCCCGAATCTTCTGGTCAACGGCGCGAGCGGTATCGCCGTCGGCATGGCCACGAACATTCCGCCGCATAATTTGCGCGAGATCGTGGAAGCCGCGATCCTCCTGCTCGACAAGCCCGACACGCCGCTGAAAGAAATCATGAAGATCGTGCCCGGCCCGGATTTTCCCACCGGCGCATACATCGCCGGGCGCGAAGGGATCGATGCCGCCTACCGGACAGGACGCGGCAGCTTCATGATGCGCGCCAAGGCGGCCATCGAAGAAGTCGGCAAAGACCGCGAAAACATCGTAGTCACTGAAATTCCGTACCAGGTGAACAAATCGAGGCTGATCGAACGCATCGCGGAACTGGTGCAGACCAAGAAGATCGAAGGGATTTCCGACGTACGCGACGAATCTTCCCGCGAAGGCATGCGCATCGTCATCGAAATCAAGCGCGGCGAGGAATCCCAGCTCATTCTCAACAATCTTTTCAAGCACACGCAGATGCAGGAATCGTTCGGCATGATCCTGCTCGCTATCGTGGCTGGCCAGCCGCGCGAACTGGGCCTCATTCCGCTGATCAAGCTTTTCCTCGAACACCGCCGCGACGTCGTGCTGCGCCGCACGCGCTACGAACTCCGGAAAGCGGAAGAGCGCGAGCACATCCTGGTCGGCTATCAAGTGGCGCTCGATCATCTGGACAACGTGATCCGCATCATCCGCGGTTCCTCGAGCCGCGCGGAAGCCAAAGAAAATTTGCTCAAGTATTTTTCCGAGCAAGACGTGACCATCACCGAGGGCGGCAAATCCAGGAAGATCGAGGGCGTAAAGCTGGATGGCCGGAAATACCGGGTCGCCGCACTCGAAGGCGAAATCACGCGTTCCGTCTCTGACGGCCTCACGCCCATTCAGGTCGACGCCATCCTCGAACTGCAGCTCCACCGCCTCACGCAGCTCTCGGTCGACGAAATTCTGAAGGAGCTGAAGTCCATCCGCGACCAGATCGCCGAGCTGAAGGAAATTCTCTCGAGCGAAAAGAAGCTGAAGCAGGTCATCACCGGGGAGTTGCGCGAAGTCCAGAAAGCGTACGGTGACGACCGGCGCACCCAGATCGTCGACAAAGTCGACGAAATAAAGCTCGAAGACCTGATCGCCGACACGGAAATGCTGATCACCGTGAGCCACGCCGGCTATATCAAACGCACGGCGGCGGACACCTACCGGCATCAGTCGCGCGGAGGCAAAGGCCGCATCGGCGCGCGCACCAAGGAAGAAGACTTCGTCGAGCACATGTTCATCGCCTCGGCGCACAGCTACATTTTGCTGTTCACGTCAAAGGGCCGCGTCTACTGGCTCAAGGTCTACGAGCTTCCGGAAGCTGCCGCAGCCACGCGCGGCAAGGCGATTTCCAGCCTCGTGAAATTCCAGGAAGACGAAAAACTTACGGCTCTTGTCGCCGCCCAGAACCTTGAAGAAGAAGGCCGGTTCGTCTTCCTCGCCACCAAGAGCGGTACCGTCAAGAAATCAACGCTGACCGAATTTTCCAACCCGCGCTCGACCGGAATCATCGCCATCAACCTCGACGGCACCGATGAACTTATCGGCGCGAAGCTCACCGACGGCAAACAGATGATCTTCCTCGCCAGTCACGAGGGCCAGGCAATCCTGTTCCGCGAGACCGAAGTCCGCCCGATGGGCCGTAACGCAGGCGGCGTGAACGGCATGGACCTCGACAAGGAGGATTACGTCGTCAGCATGGACGCGGTCCAGCCCGATTTCGAAATCATCGCCAAGGAACACAAAGTCACGACGCAGAATCTCGAAGAGCTGGAAAACGAGCAGATCAAGGATTCGCTCGTCACCTTGATGCTCACCGTCGCCGAAAAGGGCTTCGGCAAACGCACTCCGCTTGCCGAATACCGCATCACCGCCCGCGGCGGCAAAGGCGTCACCAACATGAAGACCACCGACCGCAACGGCTCCGTCGTCGCCACGCTCCAGGTAACGGAGGAATCCGACGTCATGATCATCACCCACGACGGCAAAGTCATCCGCGTGCACGCGAATGAAATTCGCGAAGCGGGCCGTTCGACACAAGGCGTTCGCCTGCTGCGCCTGGAAGCGGAAGATTCCGTGGCCGCCGCCGCCGTCCTCCAGGAAGAGCAGGAAGAGGAAAAGAAGTAGCGCGCCCCCTGCTTCTGCCCTCGAGAGGGCGCAGCATGCTGCGCCCATACAACTTCCGCAGTTAGTGTTAGAATCCTTTCCCTTATGAAAATTACGCGAAGATTGTTTCGACTCGTGTTTCTTTTTTCCGCGCCGTTTCTTCTGCCTTTAAAGGCGCAAACGCCGGAAAAACCCGCCGCAAAAGGCCAGTACATCGCCTTTGTGGGCACCTACACCTCGAAGACGACCAGCAAAGGGATCTACGCGTACCGCTTCGACGCCGAGAAGGGCCAGCTCACACCCATCGGTGTAGCGGCGGAGACAGCGGATCCTTCCTTTCTGGCCGTCGACCCGGGCGGCAAATATCTCTACGCGGTCAATGAAATCGGCAACTTCAATGGCGGGGTCAGCGGCGCAGTAAGCGCGTTTGCCATCCATGCAAAAACGGGAACCCTCACATTTCTCAACCAGGTGCCCACGCGCGGCGCAGGACCCTGCTACGTTTCGCTCGACAAGAACGGCTCCTTCGTCCTTGTCGCGAACTACGACAGCGGCAGCATCGCCTCGTTTCCCGTCCATGAGGATGGAAGTCTCGGCACCACCAGCGGCTTTGTCCAGCATTCCGGCTCCGGCCCCAACAAGGAACGCCAGGAAGGACCGCACGCCCACTGGATTGGCACGTCGCCGGACAATCGCTTCGCTCTCGCCGTCGATCTGGGCCTGGATCAAGTGATCGTCTATGGCTTTGACTCGAGCAAGGGAATCTTTACGCCCTTGCTTTCCGGGTTTGCGAAAGTGAAGCCCGGCGCTGGCCCGCGACACCTCGCGTTTCATCCCAGCGGCCGGTTTGCCTATGTGCTTAGCGAAATGGATTCGTCGGTGACGGTCTTCTCCTACCAGGCGAAGAACGGCGCTTTCTCGTCTCTTGAAACCATCTCCGCGCTGCCCAAGGACTATTCCGGCTCGAGAGAAGCCGCCGAAATCGCCGTGCACCCTTCCGGAAAATTTCTCTACACTTCGAACCGCGGCCACGACAGCATCGCTGTCTTCGCGATCGACGAAAAAAAGGGCACCCTGAAATCCCTCGGCCAGGTCTTGACGGGCGGCAAAACGCCGCGCCATTTTGCGATCGATCCCACGGGCGCCTACCTTCTCGCCGAGAACCAGGAATCGAACAACATCGTCATCTTTCACATCGATCCTCTGACCGGCAGTCTGACGCCCACGGGCCAGACCGTCGACGCGCCTTCGCCGGTGTGCATAACATTTGTCGCCGCCCAGTAGCACCTGCGTTACAATCCGCATTCCGCTTTTTAGGGGAACCACATGATCCGAACTGAAGAACCGTCGAAGCACATTCTCCGGGGTCTCGCCCTGCTGCTCTTTCTCTCGCTCGGGGCGGGCGCGGCGCTGGCCGACGGCGAAACCGCGCCTGTTCGCGACGCCAAGCAGCCCGTCGACGACACGTACACCGCGAAAATCAAGAAGTATACGACGCAGCCTTTCTTCACTTCGCCGCTCGTCGATTATCTCCCCGCTTCAAAAACGGTTCCTACTCCTGAAGCCGTTCTCGGCGACGTAGCCGGCGCTCCGGGAATCCTGCCTTATGCCGAAGACGTGTACAAATACATGCGCCTGCTCGAAAAGGCCAGCCCGCGTGTGAAAGTCTTCTCCATCGGCAAAACGGAAGAAGGCCGGGAGATGATCGCCGTGGCCGTCTCTTCGCCCGAGAATCTGAAAAATCTCGAAGAAAATCGCGCGCACCTTGCTAAGCTGGCGGATCCCCGCACCATCAAACTCGATGACGAGGAAGCCGACCGCATCGTCGGCGAAGCCGTTCCCGTCTACTACATCACCGGAACGATTCACTCCCCCGAGACCGGCGCGCCCACGGCTCTCATGGAGCTCGCCTACCGCCTCGCCGTCGATGAAAGCCCCTACATCCGCGAAATCCGCGACGGCATGATCACCCTCATCACGCCGGTCGTCGAGGTCGACGGCCGCGATCGCATGGTCGACATCTACCATTGGCATCTCTCCCACCCGAAAGACTTCTATCCGCCGCTCATTTATTGGGGCAAATACGTAGCCCACGACAACAATCGCGATGCCATGGGCGTCACTCTCAAGCTCACCGAGAATGTGCTGAAGACCTACGTCGACTGGAAAGCCCAGGTTCTTCACGACCTCCACGAATCCGTCCCTTATCTCTACGACAACACCGCCGGCGACGGCCCGTTCAACGCCTGGGTCGATCCGATTCTCACCGACGAATGGGAGATGATCGGCTGGCGCAACGTTTCCGACATGACCAAGTTCGGCATGCCCGGCGTTTTCACGCACGGCGTCTTTGACACCTGGTCTCCCGGCTACCTGATGTTCATCGCGGCGATGCACAACGGCATCAGCCGGCTCTATGAAACGTTCGGCAACGGCGGCGCGGACACCCTGCCGCGCACACTCGACGCCGATGAATACTCGCGTACCTGGTACCGGCAAAATCCGCCGCTCCCCAGGGTTCTCTGGTCGCAGCGCGACAACAATAATTATGAGCAGACCGGCTTGCTCACCTCCCTGCACTATTTCAATGAAAACAAGCGGCTCTTTCTGAAGAATTTTTATCTCAAGGCAAAACGGTCCGTAACCAAACCCGGAGCCGAAGGCCCCTCGGCGTATGTCCTATCCGCGGATGATCCGCGATTGGATTCGCAGGCCGAACTCCTCCGCGTGCTCGAAAAGCAAGCCGTAGAAATCTCGCGCGCGACCGCGTCCTTCACCGTAACGCTCCCAGCAAAAAAATCCACGAAGCCCAAAAAAGACGCAAAAGAGGCCAAGGACGCGCCGCCCGCTCCCACAACTCGCGAGTTTCCCGCCGGCAGCTACATCGTCCGCATGGATCAGCCCTACTCCCGCATCGCCGACGCGCTTCTCGATTACCAGTACTGGAGCCCCGACGATCCCCAGAAAACACCCTACGACGACACCGGCTGGACCTTTGGGGAACTCTTCGACGTACAGGTGACGCGCGTCAGTGATCCGAAAGTCCTCGAGGTCGCGATGGAACGCGTAAAGGATATTCATCCCCGGGCAGGCGTAAGCGGCGAAGGCGCACTCTACCTGATCAACAACAACGCCGAGCCCTCCCTGGCCACGCTGCGCTATAAATTGCGCGATGCTTCGATCGAAGCTGCCGAGGAACCGTTCGAAAGCGGCGGCAAAAAATTCAGCCGCGGCTCCTTCCTCATTCAGAAGGCCACGCGGGCGCAGTTAAATGACGCCATCTCCGATCTGGGCCTGGAGGCCAGTTCTGCCTCCGCGATGCCTGGCGTCAAAACGCATCCCGTGCGCGCCGCGCGCATTGCCTTCGTCCATACCTGGCTCAGCACGCAGGCCGAAGGCTGGTGGCGCATCGCGCTCGACAGTCTCGGGATCCCCTACGACTACATCAGCACGCAAGCCCTATCCAAGTCGAGCGACCTCAACGCCAAGTACGACGTCATCTTGTTTCCGCCAGTCGGTTATTTCTCGGGCCCGACCGCCATCATCAACGGTCTTCCCAGCGCCTGGGGCAATCCGCTTCCGTGGAAGAACACTCCTGAAACGCCTAACCTTGTCGGCAAAACGGATTCGACCGACGACATGCGCCCGGGCCTCGGCTGGGAAGGCGTAGCCAATCTCCAGAGTTTCGTGGCAAAGGGCGGCGTTCTGGTGACCGCGACCGACACCTCGCGTTTTGCTCTTTCGATCGGCCTCGCCGATGGCGTCAGCGTCGGCAACGCGCAAAAAATGAAGATTGTCGGCTCTGTAGTTGGCACGCGACTGGTTGACGCCGCCAGCCCCATCGCCTACGGCTACGACGAAAAACTCTCCGCCTACTGCGACAACGGCCCGATCTTTTCTCTCAGCAGCGTCTCCGGCGCGCGCGGCTTCCGTCGCCTCGGCGGCGAAACGCACACGCGCCCCACCGGCCGCGGCACCATGGACGATCCGGATTTTACGGTCGGTCGCCCCGGCACCGAAGTCCCCGAAGAGCCCAAGTCGGAAATCTGGGAAAACCCTCTGCTCACCGACGAGCAGCTCCACAACAATTTCCGCGCTATCCCGCCCGCGGACCGTGCCCGAGTGATCTTCCGCTACGCCGACAGCAAAGAGCTGCTTGTCTCAGGACTCGTCGAAGGCGGCGATGAAATCGCGCAGCATCCCGCCGTCGTGGACGTCCCGACCGGCAACGGCCACGTCGTGCTCTTTTCGATCAACCCCGTCTATCGCGGCGAAACCCGCGGCACGTATTCGCTCGTGCTCAACACCATCCTGAATTTCGACAGCCTCAACGCCGGCCGCAAGCTGGCTGAGAAGTAGAGCAGCCCCTGAACGTCCGGCGGCCTGGCCGCAAGAATCACGGCCCGAGCGAATTGGGCTTTTCCGGCCCTCTTGGAGTAGAATCCCGCCCACTATGGCGAAGCGCAAAACAAAGAAAAGCTCTGCCCGTCCCCGGAAACCCGGGCCGGCCAAGAGCACGAAGCTCCCGAAAGACGCGGTTACCCTCGTTGTTCAACTGCGCCCACGCGACGGCCAGGAGATGCTCCTCGAAGCCGAACTGCGCGCACTCGTGGGCCCCACGCGCAAAGAAGACGGCTGCCTGACCTACGATTTGCACCGCTCCGCCGAGGGCCCTGCCGCCTTTCTTCTCCATGAAATCTGGGCCAGCCGCGAAGCCCATTCCCGCCACACCAACACGCCCCATTTTCTCAGATGGAACGCCCGCAAAGACGCGCTGCTCGCCTCCCGCGACGTCACCTACTGGAAGCAGGTGCTTTGACACTACCGAGCGGAGAGATTAATTAATTCTCCGGGGGCGCGAGGTAATACCCCGGCCGCGTCCGCACCTTCAGATTCTTCCGATCCACGTCCACTTTGATCTCGTGGTACCCAAGGGCATCGGAGTTCTCGGGCGCATAGCTAATCGTGTACTGTGAGTGCAGCTCACCCCCGATTTCGTCGATCACCTTCTCTATCGAACGGTCCTTGTAGGTGGAAAGGTGCGCCCCGCCGGTTGCCGTGCAAGCCACTTCCATGGCGTGATCCTTCACCTTGTTATCGGCGTGTTCCACCGCCCAGATAGCCAGCCCCAGCAAGTCCACGCCACTCGAACTGGTGACCTCGCCCGGCGGAGTCTGAACCGTCCCTGGCGGTGGCGGCAGCGTCATAACGCCGGGCGGCCCTATCGGCGCCGGCGTGTCCCTTGATTTGCCCTTCCATTCCGACCGCGTGGTGGAAAGCCCCACGCTGTAAATCGTCACGTTCCGAAGCTGCGCCTTGCGCAGCACCTCGCCGAGCTTTGCTTCGCTGCCGGCATCCACCGTCTCCGACATCACCAGCATCACGCGCCGCCTTCCGGGCCTCTCTGCCGTCGGCTGCGGCATGCGGCCGCTCAGCATGTCCACCCCCACCGCCATCGCATCGTAGAGTCTTGAACCCGAAGTCCCCGTTTCGAGGTGCGTAACGACATTCTCAATGGCGTCGCCGTCGCTCGTAAAATCCTGCAGCTTGTCCACGCCGTCGTTGAATCCCACCACCGCAGCCTCGCCTTCCGGCCCCATGACCGTCTCGGTGAATAGAATCCCGGTCTTCCGCATCCCCGGAAGAAGCGGATCGATGCGCGAGCTCGTCTCGATCAGAATCACGAGCGAAAGGGGATCGCCGCCCAGATCGAAGTGCGAAATCTTCTGCCGGACGCCATTATCGGTTATGCGAAAGTCCTGGGCCTCGAGGTCGTGCACCATTTCGCCTTTCGCATTGCGCACTGTTACCGGCATGTTCACGAGCGCCACTTGAACCTTCAGCCTGGCTTGTACGTCTGGCGGCACTAGCTCGACCGGCTGGCCTGGCCTGGGCGCCATGGGCCCTTCAGGAGCCTGCGCCCCTAAGCCCCCCGCACCTGCGAGGAGAACCGCGAGCAGCAGCGCGCATTTACCAGTGCTTTGCTTCATTCCGTCTCCCCGAAAGATCACCGATCGAAAAGGGTCCAATTCCGCAGTGTACTCAATTCGACGCACCCTCGCCGGAAGACGTTGCCGCAGGCACCCGCGATTCCTACAATGATTGTTTGCATCTACCGGAGAAAAAGTCCATGTCCGCAGGTCAGCCCAAGCTAAAGCCCCAGCACGCCCCAAAAGCTCCTCATGAAGATCATCGGTTTCTGGAAAGTACGCCCGCGCGGCCGCTGCGCATTCTTGCGGAGTATCTCCATCCCCTCGTGCAACTCAAGCGGGAAGGGATCGCCGACACCATCGTCATATTTGGCTCGGCGCGCATCGAATCTCACGAAACGGCGCAGGCCCGGGTCACCCGGCTCAAAAACGAAAAGATGCAGAGGCTGTCCCGCGCAGCGCAAACCCGCCACCGCGGCGAGCTGCGCCATGCCAAAAGTTTGCTCGAGATGTCGCGCTATTACGAGGAAGCCCGGCAGCTCTCCCACAAAATTACCTCCTGGTCGCTCACGCTCGGCCCCCGGCCGCGCCGTTTCGTCATTTGCTCCGGCGGCGGTCCCGGGATCATGGAAGCCGCCAATCGCGGCGCCAGCGAAGCCGGCGGCAAGTCCATCGGGCTTTCGATCGAGCTGCCTCACGAGCAGTTCGCCAACGCCTACATCAGCCCCGAACTCAGCTTCAATTTTCATTATTTCTTCATGCGCAAACTGTGGTTCGCCCAAATCGCCAAAGCCCTAATCGTTTTCCCCGGCGGGTTCGGCACCATGGATGAACTTTGGGAAATGCTCACGCTGCTGCAAACCGGAAAGCTCGCCAAGCACAACATCATCCTCATCTACGGCCGCAAATACTGGGACAAGGTCCTCAACTGGAAAGCCATGGTCAACTGGGGCACCATCAACGAAGAAGAGTACAAAATGCTGCAGTTCGCCGACAGCGTCGACGAAGCCTTCGACCACATCCGCGCCGGCCTTGAGAAATATCACATGGAAATCGATCCCTTCTTGCAGGCCTACTGAGCGGCCGAACCGGCCGGGGACGTCTACAGCTTTACCTCCCGCTCTTCTAAGGCTTCTGCCTGATGTGCGCTGGGCCGCCGGTCTATTAGCTTAGCCGGGTATCTCTCGGAGGAGAAAATGCCTATGCGACATCGCACGAAATTCTCATTCTTCGGCAAGATGCTGCTTCCAGGAGCCGTTCTCGCCGGCACTCTTATGTTGTCTGGCGCACCACAGTTGCGCGCGGACGAAGACTGCCAGAAGCGCATCGCCAAAGCCGACCACGATCTGCACAAAGCCGCTCAGGACCATGGCTGGGATAGTCCTCAAGCAGCCGATCGCCGCAGAGAGCTGGCCGCCGCCCGGCAATGGTGCTGGGAACACGGCCGCCGCTGGTGGGACGAAGACGCCCAGAAATGGCATACCGAACGCGATTGGGATGAGCACGACCACGATCATCCTCCTCGCTAGTTTCGAGATTTTTCTCCAGGGGGCGCAGCGGCTTTTTGCAGCGCCCTTTTTATTTCTGCGGGTGATCCCCGCATTCTGTCCTCGCCGCGCCGTTTCCCCTCGACGCAACATTTGCCGGGCCGGGGTGTTTTAGAACACATGGGGCGCAAACCCGAGAGCAGTCCTCGAGACGCCCGGGAGGACAGAATGTTCACGAATATTTTGAAGTCCATGTTTGGCAAAGCAGTTATAGCTACGGCGCTCCTGGGTGGCGCTCTGGTTTTCGCGGGCGCGCCTGGTGCAGAAGCCAACGAACGAGCCGTGGTTCGCTACGACAATGTCAGGCTTCACGAAGCTATCGTCCATCGCGGCTTCTACAGCCCGCGCGCGAACTACCGGCGCTTCGAGCGGCGCGAAGCCTTTGCTCGCGGCTTCTACGACCGCTTCGGCTGCTGGCACCGCTATTAAGTTTTAGGCCGTAGCAAAAAAAACCTGCAAAAGAAAAACGGGGCGCAAGGGAATGCGCCCCGCTACCATTTTCAGATTGCCCGACGAAATCAGTTTTTGGTTGCCGCCAGTTCGTCGGAAAAAACTGCTTCAAATCGCCGCTCTTCGTCCTGGTCGTGCAACAGCACCACCGGAACCACGCGCAGCGACCTCTTGCAGGAATGGCACTGCGTTACTTCGCCCTGCAAATCCTGCAGAAAGCCATCCGTAAAATGATACAGCGCCCGCTCGCGCCTGGCGTTCTTCTCATCTCGCGCACCGCAGTACGGACAGACGAATTCAACCTTGTCCTGCTGCGGATCGCGGTCTAGAGCAGCCCACCCCGTGCGGCGCACGCCTATCGTCTCGACATTACGCCCTTCCATGGGGATAACCCTCCTTCAGATCCACGTCCACAATGCATGGGATGCGCCAGCCTGTGTTTTTGGTTCATGTAAATAAGTGTTTTTAAATCAGCAGTATACCGACAGGGCGAGGTTCTTGCTTTAGAGCTTAATACGTTAGGTTTACGTTACCGCGCCACGATTCTCAGGGCCGAGCGGCACGGCTTCCGATTCGTTTCCGTGCGGATCGTCTACTTTGTCTGCCGCTCGCTGCCGCTCCTCGGGAAGCGCCGTACATGCACCTGCGGCGTCCGGGAACTTGTCGACCTCCCCGGTGTCCAAAGTAACTGAGGACGCGCGCACCTCACATCCCTGCGAGCGCGGCGCCGGTCTCCTGCGGTCATTGAGCAACCCACAGGGGGCCGGCGTCGCATAAATTTCTGTTCTCACTCGCAGAACTCTTCTGTGGAGGTGTGTGATGTCCAGCGAACCCGGCCCCATTTCCATTCCGCAAAAAGAATTTGCATCCCTGGAAGGCTGCTTCGTCGAAGGCAGTCCCGGACAACAGAAATGCGAACGCCGCATGCGCCGCCGCGCGCTGATTATTTCCATCGCCGCGCAATGCGCCGTTCTCACCGCCATCGTCCTGGTTCCCCTGTTCGGAAAACCGGAACGCATCGCCCACGCGAGCATGACGCCCATTCCGCCGTATTATCACAATCGCGCGCCGGAACATCATCGAACTACACCCGAAACCCCGCCACCGACCGGTAGGCCACTTTGTGCTACCTGCTATTCGCCGACTATTCCTGCTCGTCCTGCCCCCACCGACAACACGCCTCCACAGCAAGAGCCCCTCCCCGGGATCGGCACAGCGGACGGAAGAGAGGGCCCTCAAGCCCCGTGGAGCATGGGCATTGATGACGGGAGGCGTCAGCCCGAACGTCCCGTCGAGGTGCGCCCAGGAACGCCCGAGCGCCTTCATGTGACGCACCTCGAACCGGCCATGCTTCTCCTACGCATCCGGCCCGTCTATCCGGCGCTCGCAAGGCAAATTCATCGCGAGGGCCAGGTGGAGCTGCGCGCTGTGATTGCTACCGACGGGACCATCCAATCCTTGCAGGTGGTCAGGGGCGATCCGCTCTTTCTCGAATCCGCGCTCGAAGCCGTCCGCCAGTGGCGCTACCGCGCCACCGTGCTAAATGGCCAACCAGTCGAAATCGATACATTCATTACGGTCATCTACAGCCTCGAGCAGTGAACGCCTGGGCCCCCGGAGTTTTGTACCGAGACACAGAAACAGAACAAAAGAGGCCGCGGACGAAGCGCGGCCTCTTCCGTTTTTCTCGCTCGAATGTGGAAGCTAGAACCGCCAGTTGAAGCCCGCGGCGATGCGGAAATTGTCCTGCCGCCCGGACAACACGGCGCAACTCGTGCCGTTCGCTTCGCAATCGCTGAAAGAGTTCCGTATGTAATCGATTTGAACAAGACGCAGCGCGATGTGTCTTGAAGCGTTCAAGTCAATGCCGCCGCCGGCTCCATAGGCGAACCGGTTTTCGGTGTCCTGGCAAGTCGCCCCTGTCTGCCCGTTCGGACAAGCGAAGCCTCCTGCGGAATTATTGAAGGAGACTCGCGCGTGGGACGTGCCTACAAGTCCGCGAACGAATACGTCGAAAGGACCGAGATGCCGCTGGGTCCATTGCGGCCCAAACAGGTAGTTGTATTCGCGAAGATGATCGGCCAGCGAATCCACATCTCCTGTTCCGCCGTAGCCGCTGACGTCGGCCACGAACCCAAGATGCGAGGTGAAGTTGAATTCTCCCGTGGCCTCGAGCCCTGGCATGGCGAAATGGCGTCCCAGGCCGCTGTCGCTGTCTGTCAGGAGACCGCCCGGGTTGAACTGCCCGTAAGACAGCCCCGTGAACAGTTCCACCTTGGGGGTTTGCGCCATCGCGCTTCGCCCGGCGATTGCCAGTAGTGCAAATAGAACGAGTAATTTCCGCATGATCAGTTCCTCCTAGAGATTTGAAGCGGAAAACCATTGGTTCTCCGGTGAATCTCCACTCGCGGTCTTTGAATGCCACTCGCTCAACTGTCGATCGGGCTACCGAATCCGTGGAACGGCTCGAGACCACCCAAGCCGGTTCCAAATTTTATTTTTTCTCCTGTTTTCTAGAGGAGCCGTGAAAGCGCTTCCGATTTTTTGTAAATTATCTTGCGCTTGATGACTCGCCCTCTCCTTCTAAAACCGGATGAAGAGCGAGCGGAGACACCCGTCTCCAGAGACTCATAAACCCTCCGGTAGTTTCCATCGTCTGCGCGTTCCGGCGTGTTCCGCGCGGTTTCGCGTCCCGCGGCGTGCCTCAGGCAGGAAGGCAACGGTCCGCATTTTCTCTTTTGTGTTGTTCATAAAGATGCGTCCCCGGAGCCTCAAGTTGTAACGGGGGATAAATATTCTGGAGAAGAAAAGTGACCGCGCGGCTGACAAAAGACGGCAGTTTTTATCAGAGCAGCGGTTCGCCGGAGTGGCGCGCAATCGCTTCGCGCGTGGTGTCGCGAAGACGGATCAATTCATGCCAGGCCAATGCTTCCTTGGCCTCCGCCGCGCCGGTCGCAGCGCGGGGATAAACAGGCGGAGACACGGTAATCGTCACGCTCGTCGGGCGCGGCAAATACGTGCCATCGCGCAGGAATCTTCTGGTGCCCTTGAGCGAGACTGGAACTATCGGGGCGCCCGCATCCACGGCGGCCTTGAATGCCCCGAGCTGGAACGGCCGCACGCCGTCTTCGCTGGTAAACGTCCCTTCGGGAAAAACAAAAATCGATTCTCCTTCACGCAGCAATTGTTTCATCTCTTCCGATTGCCGCAATCGCGATTGCGCATCGCTGCGGTCAAACTTCGTGTGATGCATCTTCTCCAAAAACGTTCCGATGAACGGCATTCTGCCGACCTCCATTTTGGCCACGAAGTGATAGGGCACGCCGAGGCCGAGCATCAGCGGCAGCACGTCAAAATAACTGGTGTGATTCGACACATAAACTTTTGCGCCCGGCACATCCGAGTATTCTTTGCCGATCACGCGCACGCGGCAGCCGATCAGCGCAAACAGGATCCGGAGCGCCGCGGAAGTGAACCGTCCCGCTTTACGGTAGTCCCCGATGAAATTGACGATCGTCCACGTCGGAACGATCCACAGAAGGAACACGACCCCAAAATACAATCCGTAGAGAATTTCCAGGCTCCTGCGCACGCCTGCCCAGATTTCCGCCCCTGCCGTGCGCGTTACGCCAGCCGCGGCCAGCCGCGCGATCTGCAACCACGCCGGCGCCTTCGCCGCCGCCAGTTTTCCGCCGAGATAAAGCTGCTTGGTTTCCTCGCGCCGCAATTTTCCGCTCGACGTTTTTGGAATGCTTCCCGGCGGTATAAGCTCGACGCGGTCGGGCGGCAGTCCCAGCCCTTTAGAAACTTCTTCGGTGACCGCCGCAGCAATCGCGGCGCGCCGCGTCGTCTCGCGTTCGCGCGATTCCGCCACCACGATCAGTTTCTCGGTTCCCGAAGCCTCATCCTTCAGCCCGAACGCTACAATGCAGCCCTTGCGGATACCTTCCGCGCGCGCCGCCAACTCCTCGACTTCGTGCGGATAAAGATTCCTTCCCCCTTTGATGATGATGTCCTTCACACGCCCCGTGACGTAAATTTCTCCGTCGGCACAGTACGCGCGGTCGCCGGAATTCACCCACCCATATTCGCCGTCGCCGGAGGCGGGACCCATCGGCAGCAATTTTTCCGTCGCCGCGGCATTTTGATAGTAGCCGCTGGTCGCCGAAGGCCCGCGAAACCACAGGAACCCCTCGGTCCGTTCGGCGACTTCCTTGCCGCTCGCATCGACCAGCTGCACTTCGTGCCGGGGAATCGGCTTGCCGGAAGAAACGAACCTAAGCGCCGTTCTATCGTCCGCCCGCGCCGCCACGGCGCGGCCTTCGGCGGTAAACACCTCCCGGTCGATGCGGTCTATCAGCGCCCCGCGGCAGAGCGGCGGCACCGTCACGGCGAGCGAAGCTTCCGCAAGCCCGTACACCGGCAGTTGCGCTTCACGGCGAAAACCGTGGCCCGCAAAACGCTCCGCAAAGCGGTCCAGCGTATCGGGATTCACCGGCTCCGCGCCGTTCAGCGCCGCGCGCCAGCGGCTCAAGTCCACGCCTTCGATATCCTTGTCTCTGATTTTCCGGACGCACAGCTCGTAGGCAAAGTTCGGCGCCGCGGAAATTGTTCCGCCGTATTTTTGAAAGGCCTTCAACCAGCGATCCGGCCGCGTGAGAAACGCCAGCGGCGACATCACCGTCAGCGGCACTCCGAAATGCAGCAACGTAAGCCAGGCGCCGATCAGCCCCATGTCGTGATACAGCGGAAGCCAGCTCACGCCCACATCGGCAGGCCCCAGTTCCAGGGCTTCGCCGATGGCTCGCATGTTTGCGAGCAAATTTCGGTGCGTCAGCACCACGCCCTTGGGATCGCCCGTCGATCCGGAAGTGTATTGCAAAAGCGCGATGTCGCTCGACTTCCGCGCACGGCTGCCCGTCAGGTGTAGCGGCAGAGCACCCGGGGAAGGCGGCGGCGCCTTATCGGCGGCGTCCAGCAACCTCTCGGCGTCCGCCACTTCGGCAAGCGAAGGCACGCGCGGCTTCAAGAGCCGGGCCACCGCTTCCGCCTGCCGGAACGTCAGCAGCAGGCACACTCCCGCATTTCTCAGGATCGCCGACTGTCTCGACGCATACTCTTCTATGCGATCCGCGCGAAACGGCGGATAAATCGGCACGGGAATCGCGCCCGAAAGCAAAATCCCCGCATAGCAAACAAAAAACGCGCGCGACGTCGGCAGCATGAGCGCCACCCGGCCGCCCGCGGGCACGCCGCGCCGCGCCAGCTCGGCGGCGCACCGCTGCCCTGCGGCGTAAAGCTCGCCGAAGGTAAGCGTCACGCTCGACTCCTGGTTTTCTGTCTCCCCGGTGATCAGTAGATGCACCCGTTCGGCGTCATGCGTAGCGCGATAGCGCAGCACGTCCAGCAATGTTTCCGCCGAAAAAACGCCGGCATCGGTTGCTTCGCGGTTCCGTTTTTGTGTGGTGATGGAAGCGCGCAATGCGGAGACCGCTTCGTCTTCAAGCGTCTCTCCGCCCGGCGCCGCCAAGAGGGCCTTCGCCAAATCTTCCGGCGTATCTGCTTCCGTCACAACGCGGTCCGGAAGACGTACGCCAAACGCCGTCTCGAGCCGCGCGAGCAATTCCACACGCTCGAGGCTGCCCAGTCCCAGGTCCCGGTCGAGCTCGGACGCCACGGTGAGCATCGGCAACGCACCCCGGCTGCCCAGCTCTTCAAGCAGGCTGCGAATCACTTCGAGTACGCGCTTGCGTATCCCGGCAGCATCGAGATGTGTTGCAGGAGTGGCCAATGGTCACACGACTCTCGGGGGCTATTTCGCTTCCGCCAGAGGCTACCACGCGGAGATACCGTTTGCCATTAACGGGCGCTCCCAGCTGTCTCGAGGATGACGCGCCGGGAGCCAGCCGCCAAGGGCTACGCGCTTTTCTGTTTGACCTCGGCAGCGTAACCTTTGGGCATGAGCGTGGTCGAAAGATCCACGCCGGAAAGATCCGCTCCGGTCAAGTCCGTCTCGCGGAGAATGGCCACGCCCATATCCGCCCCGCTGAATTTCGTGCCGTTCACATTCGCCAGCCGCAAATTCACATTTCGCAACTGCGCGCGGTGGAAGATCGCGTTGGAAAGGTCGCAGCGGAAAAATTCCACACCGCTGGCTTGTGCTTCCGTCAAATCCGCGCCGGGCAGGATCGCTTCCGTCATGTCCGTGTTGCGCAAATCCGCTTTGCGAAGATTCGCGCCGGACAAATCCGCGCCCGGCAGTTTCGCTTTGCGCAGGTCCGAGCCTTCGAAGTTTGCGCCACGCAGAATCGCTCCGCTTAGATTGATGCCTTCAAGATCAGCGCGGGAGAGATCGGCGCCGGCCAGATCCGCGCGCGCGCCGCCTTCCTTGCCACGAAAGAACGCCGCGTGCGCCTCAAGTATGTCCGTCAACTTCTTGCCCTTATGTTCGATGCTTTTCGCTTTTCGCAGTCCCATGGTGTGCTTTCCGCTCCTTCTCCCAATGCTCCATTTTACCTGCTCTCTCCCACCCTGACGAGTGCTTCTCCGGATCTTCGCCGGTCCTCGGGACCCTCTAGAAGAACCTCTTCCACCCAACGTCGTTTGTGGTAGCTTTCTAGAAATGCCCGGTCGCCCGGAAGGTGAGCGCCCCTTTGAGGTTTAGAAAGTTAGTTCTCGCTCCGCTGCTGACCCTCCTTCTCGTTCCGTCCTTCCGCTCGGCGGAGCCATCCTCCCCGCTGGCAATCACTCACGTCACGCTGATCGACGCCACGGGCCGTCCGCCCGAACCGGACCAAACCGTTCTTATCGAGGCCGGCCGCATTACCGCCGTGGGAGCGACAGCAAAGATCAAAATCCCCAAATCGGCGCGCACCGTCAACGCCTCCGGAAAATTCCTCTTGCCCGGATTCTGGGACATGCATGTGCACATCGCCGGCATCAACGCCGATCCTTCCTGGAGCAAAAAGGTCCTTCTCCCCTTGCTTCTCGCCAATGGCATCACCGGAGTGCGCGACATGGGAGGCGATCTCGACGCCCTGCTCTCCTGGCAGCGCGACATCGAGTCCGGTGCCCTTCTCGCTCCGCATATTGTTGCCGCCGGCCCTTTTCTTGCCGCGAGAGGCAGGAAAACTCCCGAACAGTATCCCGTCCATAACGCCGAGGAGGCCCGCGCTGCCGTCGATGACCTTAAAAAACGCGGCGCCAATTTCATAAAAATCATATCCATGCCCTCACGCGATGCCTTTTTCGCGGTTGCCGAAGAATCCAAAAAGCAAAACATTCCATTTGTCGGCCATTTGCCGTTCGAGATCGGCGTCATCGAAGCCAGCGACGCCGGCATGCGCAGCATCGAACACCTTCTCTATAGCGCTTTTGCTCTCTCCTTTTCCTTGAAAGAAACCGAGCTCCGTCCGCGACTCGTCGAAGCAGAAAAAAATGGCGATTCCGCAGGATGGGAACAGATCGCCCACGAAGCCGACGCTACGTACAGCCAGGAAAAAGCCGCCGCGCTTGTCCAGGCGCTCAAAAAAAACGGGACCTGGGTCACCCCCACTCTTGCTTCCCTGGATATCACCTCTCATCCGGAGAACTGGAAAGCGGACGATCCTTTGCTGGCATTCCTCCCGCCGGCGATTGCCAAAGAGTGGCGCGGCTCGTTCGACGATGCCGAGATGAAGCAGCGCGCAGGCTGGCTCGGCCGCCAAGCGTCGAACGACTGGAAGCTAACCGGTGAACTTCATAAAGCGGGTGTTCCGCTTCTGGTGGGTTCAGACTCGCTCGACCCCTTCGTCTTCCCCGGCGATAGCTTCCATCACGAACTCGCCGAGCTGGTCCGTGCCGGTTTTGCGCCCATCGAAGCCCTTGAGGCTGCAACCAGGGGAGCCGCTCTTTTTCTTGGCCGCGAGAAAGACTTCGGCACCGTTGAAACCGGCCGCGCCGCTGATCTCGTTTTGCTCGCCGCGGATCCTGTCGAGAACATCGCCAACACGCGAAAGATCTGGGCCGTGATCAGGAATGGCGGCTACTATGACCGGGCTTCTCTCGATACACTATTGACTCGGGCGAAAGAAGCCGCAGCCGCTGCTACGGCCGAGAATCCTCAGGAGCCTAAGGAAGCATTGGGTCTCGCGGCAGAAAGACGGCAGCGCGCCAGGCATCCATGAAAAGAATGGCCACATGCAGCCGCCGGTGGATGGTTCGGCTCTCGCTGTGTCTCTTCCTCGCGTGCGTTCCCGCCTTTCAAAGTTCCCCTGCGCAGGACCGCGAGGCGGGAAACGAAATCGTCGCCAACCTCGCCGGAGGACGCGTGATCGTGCACGTCGCTCGCGACAAAATTATCTTTGCGGCGATCGATCAACCTGTCGAACCCAGTTCTATACCTCCGCGCGTTTTGAGTATTGATTCGAGACACATCGGAGTGCTCCTGGGCGCTTCCGAATGGCGCAGCCCCGCCGATCCCAAGCCTGTGCGTCTTGACCGGGATTTTCCCCAGGTGCCGGGGAAGAATCCCCACTATGCGGCCGATTCCGAAGAAGTCGCGCCGGACCTCGATGTTATCGGCGTCGCTTTTCTCGAACGACTGCGCCCGCTCGTCGCCCAGCTTCACCACAAAATCGAATTCAAGCCCGACGAGGCGCTCTTCGAAGTCGTTGTCATTGGCTTTGCCCCGGAAGATTATGGCCCGGAGGTCTGGACCGTCGAATACCGCATCCAGCAGGAAGAAATCGCAACGCGTGGAGACTTCTGGCAAACCCGCCTGCTTCGCCCGCGCTTCACGCAACTCTATCCTCCGGAAAAGAAGGCCCCGAAAACGCTCGTCGAGGTTCGCTATCCGCTGAGTCTGGAAGGGCCGACGTTGCAACAACTCATCCAGGGGAATGATCCGGAACTAGACAATTTGTCGCGCGGCGAACCGAAATTTTCAAAAGTGATGGAGAACATTGATCGCGGTCAGGCCAACAAGGCGGTTGCCGAGGATGCCGCGGATTTTCTCCGCGCCGCTTTGCCGCTGATCTCAGAGAAGGCTAAGTTCATCCTCGGCACCATGACCGAGGGCGGTTTTGATTGGGTCGTCCCACCGGATGAGCCCGTCGAAAAGGCCAAAGAAGATAAAAATCGGCCGCCCGAAGCGCCGACGTTGCGCCGCAAGCCGAACCCTTAAATTCCAGTCAGATTCTGGCAGACTCTTCCATACCTGCCGGAGGATTCCGCCGTTGAAACGCGCGGCATAGCCCCTTAGTCTCCTGCCGCCTTTACGCGTCCAGAGTGTGCGGCTATGTCTTTACGATAGTGAATGCCGTCAAAATGAATCTTCGCGGCAGCCTGGTAAACCAACGCCAAAGCCGTTTCGAGCGAATCTGCCGCAGCGGTCACACCCAGAACCCGCCCGCCGCTACTTACCAGAGAACCTTCCTCGAGCCGCGTACCTGCCTGGAAGATCTCTACACCAGTGTTTCTATTAATAGAGGTTAGTCCTTCAATCTTTTTTCCTGTTTCGAATTTTCCAGGATACCCGCCCGAGGCGAGCACCACACAGACGCTTGCCCCTTTTTTCCAGCGCAGTTTCTCAGGACGGAGCCTTCCAGCCGCCACATCCTCCAAAATCTCAGCCAGATCGAAATCCATTCGCGCGACAATCGCTTGTGCTTCCGGGTCGCCCAATCGGCAATTGAATTCGAGCACCTTGGGACCGTCTTTGGTCAGCATCAGCCCAACATACAAAAAGCCCTGGTAAGGGATGCCGTCGCTCGCGAGGCCTCTTAGCGTGGGTTCCACGATCGTCGAGATTACCGTTCGGCCGAGGGCCGCCGGCAACAAGTCGTCCGAAGAATAGGCGCCCATGCCGCCGGTATTCGGCCCGCGGTTACCGTCGAAGACGCGCTTGTGATCCCGCGTTGGCACCATCGGCGCATAGCGTTCCCCATCCGTCAGGATGATAAACGACAGCTCCTCGCCCTCGAGGGTTTCCTCGAGCAGGACGCGGCGGCCGCCAGAGCCAAGTTCGTTGCTTTCCATCGCGGATTTGAGGAACTGCTGGGCCGTCTCAGCTTCCGCCGCCAGGACAACGCCTTTGCCGGCGCACAACCCGTCCGCCTTGATCACCAGCGGCCAATCCACTTTCTCGAGCGCAGCGTAGGCATCCGGCGACGAGTCGTACGCCCCATACATTTTCGCCGTAGGAATATTGTGCCGAAGCAGAAATTCCTTGGAAAAGATCTTGCTGCCTTCTAGCCGCGCCGCGTTCTCTCGAGGGCCCACAATGGCCCAATTTCGCTCGGCGAACGCGTCCGAAATTCCGTTCACCAGCGGTAACTCCGGCCCAACCACCGTCAAATCCGGCGCTATCTTTTCCGCCAGTTCTATAAGCGCCCTGACGTTACCCGCGTCCACCCCAACCGATTCCGCGTCCTGAGCGATTCCGCCGTTCCCTGGCGCGCACCAGATCTTCTCTACGCGAGCGCTCTGTTTCAGTTTCCAAACCAGAGCATGCTCGCGCCCGCCGCCGCCAATCACCAAAATCTTCATCCAAATAGCCTCCGGAAAAATTCACCTCGAACGATAGTCGCCCGGTCACAGCGTGTCAACCTGCTGCGGTTTTCCATACATTTTCATGCGATCGGTCTTCGCTGCCCGGGCCGAGTGAATTTCCGTAGCGAACGGTGTCATCAGACTTGTGTATCGTAAGCCGCAATCTTTACTGATTCGGGTATTGTTCACTCATTTCCCGGAGTCTCGCGCTAAAACCCCTAGACTCTAATAAGCGGCGGCTCACCCGAGTCTCTCCCGGCGCGAAAGGAAAGTGCATGTTTCTCCTGCCCCTCCGTCACGAAAACATGCAGGGGCGCCGGTGGCCTCTCGTCACCTTCGCGCTCATCGCTCTGAATGTCGTGGCCTTTTTGGCGACTCACTGGACGATCGAAGCCCAGGACGCCCAGGTTCCCGAGCGTGTCGAGGCCGTCAAACATCTGATCATTCTGGCGGCCACGCATCCGGAATTGAAACCGGGGGAAGATGCCCGCCACCTGATCGAGCCCCTGGCTTCCAAGTACCCCGATGAGTGGAAGCAGCTCTCCTCGCCCGATCGCAAGCCGGAAGACGAATGGGATGCCCATATTCGCCAAGTCGACGATCCGGTGGTACTCCAGGAGGAGATGAACCATCTCTCGCAAAAATTTCAGGACTCCCAGCGCAACACCTTCCTGGCTCGCTATGCCTTTGTGCCGGCTCATCCGACCGTCATCTCCTACTTAACCTGCAATTTTCTGCACGTCGGCTGGCTCCACCTGATCGGCAACATGTGGTTTCTATGGCTTGCCGGCTTCATCCTCGAAGACCATTGGGGCCGCGCCATCTACGCAATCTTTTACCTTCTCGCCGGAGCGGTGGCAGCGCAGATTCATGCCTGGTTCAATCCGGGCAGCCTTGTGCCTATGCTCGGCGCGTCGGGCGCGGTCGCAGCCTTGATGGGAGCTTTTCTCGTGCGCTTTCCAAAGCTCAGGATTGAAATGTTCTACTGGATTTTTATTGTCCGCGGGCGTTTCAAAGCTCCTGCCCTCTGGCTTCTTCCGCTCTGGGGTCTCATGGAACTGTTCTACGGGTCCGTCTCCCGCTCCTCTTCCGGCGTGGCTCACTGGGCGCACGTCGGCGGCTTTGCTTTCGGAATGCTTGGCGCGCTGGTTCTTTCGCGCTCTGGCCTCGAGCATAGGGTGAGCTCGGCTATCGAGGAGCAAGTAGCTTGGACTGCAGATCCCGCCATCATCGGAGCGACCGAAGCGATGGATAAGGGCAATCCCGAGGAGGCCATCAGGAAACTCGAAGAGCACGTTGCTGCTAAGCCGGATTCCGCCGATGCTCTCGTGCTGCTGCAGCAACTGCACTGGCGGCAAGGAAACCCCGCGGGACATCAGGACGCCACCGTCAAGCTTTGCCAGCTTCACTTGAAGAAACAGGAGGGTGAAGCCGCGTGGCAGGACTATGAAGAGTTTCAGAAGACCGGTGGCGAGCTCCTCCCCGCCTCAACTTGGCTCGAGCTTTGCCGCGTTCTCGAGAGCCAGCAGAACTTTGAACGCGCTGTCACGGAGTACGACAAGCTCGCCCGTGCTTATCCGAAAGACAGGCAATCGCTGCTTGCGTTGATGGCTGCCGGCCGGCTTTCTCAGAAGAATCTTGGCCGTCCTCGGGAAGCGCTCGATTTCTATCGCGCTGCTTCCGCCTCTTCCGTCCCGCACCTCGATTGGGAATCCAACATCCAGGCGGGCATTAAGGAAGCGACGGCCACGCTCAGGGAGTCTGCCGTTTACAAGGAATAGGCGGAGAGACGGAACACGGGATACCGTCAGATTAATATATATAGATTAGTAACTAGTAAGGGGGTGCCGGGCTCTGCGCAGATCGCCTCGGCCTGGCTCGATTCGTTGGGGCTTCCGGAGACGCCCTCTAGGCCTGTCCCGCCGCGCGTATCGGAATGGTCACGCCAGTCGCCGCGTCCGAGGATGCCAGCATGTGGCATCTGCCGTCAAAAATCCCGCCCGGATCAATCACCATGCAAGGGGAATGAACTTCCCCCGTGACCACGCCTTTGGCCTGAATCTCTACGCGCCCTTTAGCAAAAATGACGCCGTCAAATCGTCCCGAGATGACTACGCGATTGCCTTCAATCTGCCCTTCGACCTTGGCGCCTTCACCCAGAACCACCGTCTGCTCCGAGATGATGTTTCCGCGTACATTGCCATCAATGCGAAAGGTTCCGGTGAGCTGCAGGGTCCCTTCGAGGGTCACACCCTGATCGATAAAGCCGGTCCACTCTTCGCTCACGCCATTCTTTGAGGAACCGGGCCACTTCCATGCCATGACATGTCTCCTAGCGCGACTCTCTTACTCTAGCGTCCGGTGCGCACAAGTCAACGCATGGCGCGTCCTGAGTTGTCCAAAGCATACGGTGGAACGAATGGACAGGCCCGATTCTGGCAGGGCTCGAGGCTCTATTTCATCAATCGATCGTAAATTCCCATCAACTGGGCATCGTCATAGTATTCGAGAACGAGCTGCCCGGGCCGCATTTTTGTTTTCTGTCGAAGGAGGACCTTGGTTCCGAGATGCCGCTGAAGTTCATCGATCGCAGCCCGAATGTTCGCGTCCATGTGAATCTCCGCTCGAGGGCTCGCGTTTCGCGAACGGCGTGAGGCCAGGCGTTCAATCTGCCGTACCGTAAGTCCGCCGCGGGAAGCTCGCTGCGCGTAGCGCATCCTGAGCGGCGAGTCCGCTACAGCCAGCAGCGCTCGACCGTGTCCGGCCGTGAGCTTGCCTTCTTCGATCCAGTCTTGAATCGTCGGTTCGAGTTTTAGCAACCGGATCGAGTTGGCCACGGTAGCCCGGTCCTTGCCGGTCCGCTCTGCCACCGATTCCTGCGTAAGCTGGAATTCATCCATCAACCGCTCAAAGGCTCTCGCGGCTTCAATGGCGTTCAAATCCTCGCGCTGGATGTTTTCCACCAGCGTCATTTCGAGAGCGAGTTCGTCCGGAACCTGGCGCACGATCGCGGACACCTTCGTCAACCCCGCCCGCTGCGCAGCCCGCCAGCGGCGCTCGCCGGCGATCAGTTGAAAACGGCTCCCAATGGGCCGAACGACCAACGGTTGAATGATGCCGCTCGATTGGATGGATCTCGCCAGCTCATCGAGCGCCTCTTCGCGGAATCGCGTACGTGGCTGGTAGGGACTGGGCTCAATCAGATCAATGTCGATTTGCAGCGGCCCCGGGTGGGTTGTTTCCCGTGCCGGTGCAGCCGCAGCAGCGCCACCGCCGCCTGCGGCGTGAGACTGAGTGGCAGGCGCCGGCGGAGCGGGAACCTGCGGTTCAGGCTCCCGAATCAGCGCTCCGAGCCCTCTTCCCAGTGCGTTTCGCGTCATTGGCAATAACCTCCTGGGCGAGTTGCGTATAGCCCTCCGCCCCTTTGCTGTGAATATCGTAGAAAATGATGGGTTTTCCGAAACTGGGCGCCTCGGCAAGCCTCACGTTGCGCGGAATCACGCTCTGAAACACCTGCGCTCCGAAGAAACTTCGCAAATCCGTGGCCACCTGCCGCGATAAGGTCGTTCGTTCGTCGTACATCGTGAGCAGAATGCCTTCGATCTCGAGGCTCGGATTTAGCGTACGCCGGATCCTCATAAGAGTATCCAGCAATTCCGATACGCCCTCGAGAGCCAGGTACTCGCATTGAATGGGCACAAGAACGGCGTTGGCAGAAACCAGTGCATTCAGGGTAAGAAGGTCCAAAGCAGGCGGGCAATCGAGAATAATGAATTTATAGCGGTCATGAATCTCGTTCAGCAGGGCTTGCAGTTTATATTCACGGTTTTCCGCCATTACCAGCTCGACGGCAGCTCCGGCAAGGTTTTTGTCGGCGGGGACGACATCCAAGCCATCGACTTGCGACTTTTGAACGATTTTGTCAAATGGTTCGTTCAAAATCAGGCATTGGTAGAGAGTTCTGCGGGCTGGATCCTTGGCAAATCCGATGGCGGCGGTGGCATTGGCTTGCGAATCGCAATCTACGAGCAGCGTGGCTTGTTCAGAGGCAGCGAGGCACGCCGCGAGATTTACTGCGGTGGTTGTCTTGCCAACCCCTCCCTTTTGATTTGCAACCGCGATGATTCGCGCCAACTAGCCCCCAATTCGCGAAAACTTAGCAGAATCGCGCCCCGTATGCAACTTGTTTCACGTGGAACGTCCAGAATCCTGTGGAATTTTCCCCTGGCACGTTCCACGTGGAACAAAGTCGAGACCATTGGAGTGCTTGGCCGGTGTTCCACGTGAAACAAGTGGCGGATCTGCGCCGGATTCAACCTCATGTTCCACGTGGAACGTCCAGGGCCGTCTTTCGACTTGCCCCGGAAAGCCATTCGTTCGAGAGCTCTGAGTGTTCCACGTGGAACTTCCTATTCTCCTCGAGATCTCTTCGTCTTCAGGAAATCACGCCGCCAATTTGTTCCACGTGGAACGTCGCGACAAAGAGATCTCTTCGCCCGACTCCTTTCGCCGAAATTCTGAACAGTCGCGACGACCGGCGGAACGTTCCACGTGGAACGAAAGCTCAGGGGGACGAGGACCGGTTTAGAGCGCCTAAAGTTCTGAACTGCTCCGCGAACCCAGAAGACCCTTCGTTCCACGTGGAACATCCCTCTGAATTTTTCGGCTCCTTCTGAGCGAAACCCATCGGCCGCCCGCAGGATTCGGCGAGTGGGTACAGTTCCGCGAAACGCCAGGAACTCCCTTTCCTGGTTTCATCGGGTGAAGGAGGTTCAGCTAAGGAACGAAGCGGAAAATCCTCAAGAACGAAAGAAGTCTTTATGTTTCAGGTCGTTGCGCCGACTCTCCACGCTTTCGCGACCCCACCAAGAGGTACCGCCGCAGGGACTGCGGCACCGGAATCGGCTCCCTCCACTCCCAATCCGCGCCGCGCCGCGCCTGATCGAGGTCCCGGCCGCCGATCCACAGGATAACCTGTTTAGCTGCAATACGTTCCGAGGCCGCCCAGGCCAGAAACGGCTCGAATTCCCCCAGCGCGCGCGAGCACACAAAGTCAAGCGGGGCGACGTCCTCGCCTAGCTCTTCATAACGGCTCACAAGCACTCGCGTGTCCGGAAGTTCAATGTTTCTAAGCACTTCTGCCAGGAATGTGGCCTTTTTCATGTTCGATTCGACAAGGAACATATTCAAATTCGGACGCATGATTTTCAGCGGAATGCCGGGAAATCCGGCTCCCGAGCCTACGTCGGCGAGCCGACCGTTTTCCACAGGCACGGCCGCCGCGGCGTACATACTCTCACAGAAGTGACGATATAGTATTTCGAGCGGATCGCGAATCGCGGTGAGATTTATCTTCTCGTTCCAGACCAGCAGAAGCGTCATATATTGCTGAATATAAACGATTTGTTGATCATTTGCGGCCAGCTGAAATTCGCCGAGAGCTCGCCGAATGGTCTCCGCTGATAGCACCGCTGGGCTTGGTGTTGTCATAAGAGTTACTAAGTAGCTACTGGCTGTGAATTTCTTCGGCCGCCTCGGGCGCTACCGCCCTACCCAGGTACCTCGGGCCCGCCACTCCCGCTACCGCATCCACCGCGAAATGCCACACCATCACCGGAACCAGCCCATCGTACGCGATTCGCGCCATTCCGAACACTGTGCCGATGGCCAGTGTGCTCACAAGCCCACCTCGCCCCTGGTAAAGGTGCGCTAACCCGAAGAGAACAGAGGACAATAGCACCACGCCCCACACCGGCAGCCCCGCTCGGAACAAAGCCGCCATCACAAAGCCGCGGTATAAAAACTCCTCGCATAGTCCCGCCGTCGCCGCCAGGGCCAGGAAGCTCGGCAGTTCCCCCGGCGACTGCGGCAAGATCCGCTCGGCGAGTACACGCAGGAACTCCCGCGTCTTTCCCCCCGAACGGCCCATCCGGCGCAGATTGAGCCACTGCAAACCTCCCAGTGTCAGAGCGCCGACAACTGCAGCCAGGAGGATCCGCCATCTCCCGTGGATCACGAGACCCATAGCCTCAAGCGTCAGCCCGCGCGCCCAAGCCCGCCAGGCGACAACCGCCGTGGCCGCCCATTGAAACGCGATCGTCGAACGATAGAGCGAAAGCCGCTCCCGCGCCCCGATTTGGGGAATGCCCATCAGCTTCTTCAGCCGCATGCGGCCGCGCAACGGGAGAAGCGCACCCAGCACCAAAAAGATCAACCAGAAGTCCCAGGGCATCCGGCGATGAAACCACGTTCCCGGGGCATCGTGCAACTTCGCCGCTCGATTCCGCTCCCGGCCTTTCCGGCCCCTCCAGAGTGTTCGCACAAGAGCGCCCTACGCACCGCTATAATGATCTTCGTACCAGCGAGGTGAACTCTTGGCGGCACAAGTGAAACTTACAGCCATGGCCAAAGCGGCGGGCTGCGCGGCAAAATTGAATCCCGCGGCGCTCGACGCCGTCTTGCGCAAACTCCCGCGCCAAACGGATCCAAATGTTCTCGTGGGCTTTGACACCAACGACGACGCCGGAGTTTATCTCCTCGGCGAAAGCCTCGCGCTGGTCCAGACCGTCGATTTTTTCACGCCGATCGTCGATGACCCGTTTCTGTTCGGACAGATCGCCGCTGCCAACGCCCTCAGCGACGTCTACGCCATGGGCGGCAGGCCCGTTTCGTCTTTATCGATCGTCGGCTTTCCCGAAAAGGGGGACCTCGGGATCCTCGAGCAAATCATTCGCGGCGGCCTCGCCAAAATGAACGAAGCCAAATGCAGCGTGATTGGCGGGCATTCCATCCGCAATGAAGACATGCTCTTCGGCTACGCGGTTACGGGTCTGATCGACCCGGATCGCGTCTGGCGGAACGTCGGAGCAAAGCCCGGTGACGCGCTTCTCTTCACGAAGCCGCTCGGAACCGGCGTCATTACGACCGCTCTGAAAAAAGATCGCGCCACACCGGAATCGCTCGCTTCAGCGGTTACGGCCATGAGCGCACTTAACGAGTCTGCCGCATCGGCTCTCCGGGAGGTCGCCCAAAACGCGCAGGCCGCAAAACCGATTCACGCCGTCACCGACGTGACCGGCTTCAGTCTTCTCGGCCACGCGCGCGAGATGGCGCTTGGCGACCCGGCACACGGCCTCGAGCCGGTCTCCTTCGAAATCGATCACACCGCTTTCTCTTATTTTCCCGGCGCCGTCGAAGCCGCACGCGAAGGCCATCTCTCCGGCGGCCTCAGAAATAACCGCGCCTTTGTGGGTGATTGCGCCACGTTCGAATCAGGCGTCCCCGCTGAATTTCAGGACCTGCTTTTTGATCCGCAAACGTCCGGCGGTTTCCTCGTCGCCATCGCAGACGATCACGCGGACACCGCCCTGGGGGCCTTCGCGCGCCACGGCGTCGCCGCCCGCCGCGTCGGCCGCGTCATCCAGAAAACGGCTCCCTTGATCAGGGTTCGCTAAAACTGTAGTTTTTTCCCGCCGAAGTATCAGGCAGAATGCTGCGTCTCGGTGGAAAGGCATCCTGGCTCGGACGAATGGACACGATTACTCACGGCATCGCCGGCGCACTCATCAGTAAAGTGGTCTTCCGGGGCGAGGACATGCTCAGCGCGAAGCCCATGAATCGCGCGCGGATCATTACCTGGTCGCTGATGCTCGGCGCGATTTTTCCGGATTCCGACATCCTGCGCGACTGGTTTTCGAGCGACCAGATGCTCATCGTGACGTGGCACCGCAGCATCACGCATTCGCTGGTGTGCATGCCGTTCTTTGCGCTGGCTCTCGCCGCGATCACGCGCTGGGTCGCGCGCTGGCGCAAATGGGACGCGCCATCCTTCCTGGCTTTGGCGGGAATTTACGCCGCCGGGATTCTCAGCCACATTTTTCTGGACCTGGTCACCACGTTCGGCACCATGATTTGGTCTCCCGTAAAATGGTCGCGTCCCGCCTGGGACTTGATCTTCATCATCGACTTCACGTTCACGGCGCTTCTCTTGTGTCCGCAAATCCTCGCCTGGGTCTACCGACAAGCCGAAGGCCTCAAGAATCGCGCGATTATCACTTGGTCCGTCCTCGTGCTGGCTTCGCTCGGCGCGGCGGCGCTGCTGAAAATTGTCGGCGCGCCGATTTCTGCACAAACGGCCCTCACCATCATCCTGATTTTGGCGGTGGTTTTTCTTCTCCCCGCTCTTGGTTTCAGAGGCCTCCGCGTCCCCTACGCCACCTGGAATCGCGCTGGCCTCGGCGCAGCCCTTCTCTACCTTGCCGCAGCCTTCTACGCCCATCGCGTGGCTTTCGAACGCGTGGAAAAATTCGCGTCGCTCCTCGAACTCCAGGTGCAATCTCTCGGCGCGCTTCCGCTGCCTCCGTCGCTCTGGCATTGGGACGGTCTCGTCAATACGCCCCAGGGCGTCTATGAAGTCCGCCTCGATCTGAGCGAACCCGCCGGCCTCGCTCCGATCGAGCATCGCTACTATCCGGATGCCCTTCCCAATCCATATATCGACGCCGCCAAACGCCTGCCCGAGGTCCGACAAGTTCTGTGGTTTTCGCGTTTTCCCCTCACACGTTTTCACAAGGAAGGAAATGACGCCATCGTTGAGTTCTCCGACCTGCGCTTTCCCCAAGTGCAGAAAGATCGTCCTGCTTCTTTTACATACCGCGTAAAAATGGATGAGTCCGGCCGGATTATTTCAAAAGGTTGGGTGCGGGAGTAAAGAGGTCCGGCTCCAGAGCAACTGCCGAGAGGCGAGGAACTACTTGGCTTTGGCGGGATGAATCACCACTTGACGCTCTTCGCCCATGCCGACGCTTTCCGTGCGCACGCCGGGCATATCTTTCAGCGCAAGATGCACGATGCGCCGTTCGCGGGAGGACATGGGATTCAGCCGGAACGGCTGGCGGGAACTCTCCACGCGTTCGGCAGCGACGCGCGCCGTCATGCGCAGCTCTTCAAAGCGCAATGCCCGGTAGCCGCCGCTATCCAGGTGAATTTTTTCGTGGTAGGTGGGCTCGAGCCGCAGCGCGCGAAACGCCAGATGCTCAAAGGCCTTAAGAACTTCTCCGTTGCGCTCGAGCAAAATCTCCTTGTCACGCCCGTCGAGATCGGCAATCACTTCCGCTCCACCCGAAGCGTCCGTCGCCGGCGTATCCGAGGGTTGCACCTCGACCTTCAGGTCGAGTCCGGACACACGCACAATCTCTTCCAGAAATTTTCGCAAAGCCTCGGCGGCTGCCGGCCGGTCGAGTTTGCCGTCCCGGATAAGGTCCTGTCCCATGGCCCCCCGTCAAATCTTGGTACCGCTCGCGGGCGTGCAGCGAGTTTTCCAGAACGTTCTATTTCTTCCCGCGCGAAATCTGTTTGGCCGCCGCCGGCGCAGGATGCGTCCTGTTCAAATACCACTGCTGCACGATACCGACCAGGCTGCTGGTGAGAATATACAACGCCAGTCCGCTCGAAAACGGGAAAATAATGAAGCTGCCGGCAAACATGATGGGCATGATCTTCATCATCTGCTGCTGCTGAGGATCGGCCGCGGTCATCGGGGTCATTTTCGAAACCAGGTACATCGAAACGCCCACCACGACCGGCAAAACGTAATAAGGATCTTTCGCCGCCAGGTCGTTGATCCACAGCCAATGCGCGTGCCGCAATTCGATGGCACCGCGCAGCGCGCTATTTAACCCGAACCAGATCGGCATCTGCAGAAACATCTGGAAGCAGCCGCCCACAGGGTTGATCCCCTCGCGGCTGTAAATCGCCATCACTTCCTTGTTCATCTCCTGCTTTTTCGGGTCGTTCAGCTTGTACTTCTTGTATCTTTCCTGAATGGCTTTGATTTCCGGCGCAACACGCTGCATCTTCAGCGTCGTTTTGTAGCTCGAGATCCGCAGCGGGAAAAGCAGCATGTTGATGACGAGCGTCATTACGATGATGGCCCAGCCGTAACCGTGGATGTACTTATGCAGCCATTTCAGCCCGTGGAACAGCGGTTCGGCGATGAACTCGAGAAATCCAAAGTTCACGAGGGACTGCAGCGGAGGCTTTAGCGCCTTCAGGTCGTCGTAGTCTTTCGGCCCCACGTAAACCCGGAAGGCCAGCGGCTCTGCTGACGTTGCCGCCGCCACTTCAGAAACCGGCTCCTGCTCCTCTTTCCCGTCTTTCTGAACGGTGCGCAGTACTTTCCAGTAGCGCGTTTCTATCGAGCCGGAGGCGATGCCGTTCACGGGCAGAAAGGCTGCCGCAAAATAGCGGTCCTCGATTCCCGCGAAATCCTTGCCCCCCATCCAAACGCCCGGACCCCATTTTTCCGGTCCTTCGAGTTTCTTGTAGGGCAGATCCGTCAGCTTGCCGCCTTCGTTGTAAAAGGTGAATGTGGTATCCACGGGCGCCGGATTCTGCACCGTGGGATCGCCGAACCCGCCCAGCCACGCCACACCGGTTTTGACGGGCGCGCCGTTGAACTTGGCGGCCGTTTCCACGCGCACCACGTAGGAATCGTCAAACCGGAACGTTTTTCTGACTTCGAGGTGTCCGTCGCTCCAAACGAAGGCGAGTTCCGCCGGTGCCTTCAGTGGATTTGACGGAAGACCGGCGTAGTGCGCCGCGAGGTCTTCCGGGTGAACGCCTGGCTCCGGAACCCCTGCCATGTACAGCGCCGTGTTCGCCTGCGCCTCCAGTTGCGGATCGTCGAGCACCAGCGAAAACGGCCACCCGCCCACCTGCGCCGCGGCTTCCGGATGCACCACGTCGAGCACCCGTTGCGGTTTCGAGTCATCCTTGTATTTCTTCAGCTGCCAGCTCTTCACCACACCGCCGCGATTGGAAAACTCCACGCGGTAAAGTTCGTTCTCGACGACGATATTTGGCTCTTCCTTCGCGGCCGTCGGAGGCATCGCTGCCGCGTTTGAAGGCGCAATCCCCGTGGCCACTCCGGCCGGACCCGCACTGCTGGGTTTCGCTGCCGCCCCGGGAGTGGTGGAAGAAGGCGAAGCGGCTGGATTCACCGCCGCTGGCGCGGTTATCGCCGTCCTATTCGCTTGCGGCAGATTCGCCGGCGGTTTCGGCGCAAAAAACTTGGCCCACAGCAAAATCACCGCCATCGAAAGTATCGAGGCGATCAGAATGCGCATCTCGGAAGAGAGTTCTTTTTTCTTTTGCGGCTCGCTCACGAATGAGCCTCTCTGGAGCTAACGCCGGATCGCTTTGCGTCTTGCCCCATTCCGCTGGCACGCAGCGCCCGCGGCTCCATTTTTTCCGGCACCGGATCGTAGCCAAACTTCCGCGACAAGGGATGGCACCGCAACAGCCGCCCTAAACCCATCCATGACCCCCGCATCACGCCGAACCGCTCAATCGCTTCATACGTATACCTCGAGCAGGTCGGCTCAAACCGGCAACTCCCCGCAAACAGGATCGACAAATACACCTTATATATACGCAGCGCCCCGAGCGCCGCTTTCACACCAGCGGATTGCTTCCGGGCGGCCGGGGGTGGCAGAGCCAGCCTCGCTTCTTCTCCCGCGTTGTCTTTGATGTTTGTCAACGCCGCACTCAAACGCTTTTGATCAATCGCACCAAATCCGCGGTCAAGGCCACGAACTCCGCCCGCGCCACACTGCTCTTCGGATGAATCACGATGTCCCATCCCGCAGCTATTTCCGAACGATGGCAGCGCACGATTTCTCGAACGCGCCGCCGGATGCGGTTGCGCACTACCGCGCCTCCCAGCGCCTTTTTAATGCTGAAGCCGAAGCGGCTCACCGGCATTTGGTTGGCGCGGAAAAAAACTGTGAAGTGGGAACTGGAGCGGCGCTTCCCGGCGCGGTACACGGCATCGAACTCTCCGCGCCGCACCAGCCGCGCCTCGCGCGGAAATTCCAGAAGCCCGGGACTACTCGGGCGTGAGGCGATGGCGTCCCTTCTTGCGGCGTGCCGCCAGAACCCTGCGACCGCCTACGGTCTTCATGCGCGCGCGGAATCCGTGCGTCTTCGCGCGGCGCCGTTTCCGCGGTTGATATGTGCGCTTTGGCAAAGCAATCCCCCTTTAGTTGCGCGGCCTCACGTTCACATAAATGCGGCCGGTTCTCCCTGTAAACACAAAGCGACCGTCAAGCCGCCCAAGCGACAGGTATCGAATTTATAAGTGTAGTCGACCCTTGCGCGCAGGGTCAAGAAAACCAGGGGGTAGCTTATAGGGCGGGGAAAAGTGATACACCCTCTCGCACTCGGGGTTTTTGACTCGGGTCGAGGGAGCCGACATTGTTATGAAATCGAGTGCCGCGACGGTTCGCTTCCAGTACCTCCTCGAACGCGGTTGCAGGATAACTTCCGTGTAGCCGACCACTCAGAACCCGATCCGCTATGTCTCACAAGCATATCCATTGACGTTCTATCCATAGACAATCTATGATAAAACCTATGCCCAAGAAGCCCGAGTTATTGCCTGGAACGCTCGACATGCTGATCCTGAAGACGCTGGCGCGAATCCCGCTGCACGGATACGGTATCGCGCTTTCCATTAAACGGCTTTCGAGCGATGTCCTGACGGTCGAAGAAGGTTCGCTCTATCCTGCATTGCAGCGGTTATTGGTGCACGGTTGGGTGAAGGCCGAGTGGAAGATGACGGAGACGAATCGTCGCGCGCGTTTCTATACGCTGACGGCAGCGGGCCGCAAGCAGTTGGGCGCCGAGTTGTCCCAATTTGAGCAGATGATTACGGCGATTGGACGCGTTTTGAGTGACGCAAACGAAGAGGTCTAGATGATGAATATCATCACCGGATTCCTGAGGCGAGTACGGATTTTCTTCAGGCGCGAGCGGTTTGTGCGCGAATTGGATGAGGAAATGGCATTCCATCGCGAGCAGACGGAGAAAGAATGGATGGCGGAGGGAATGACGCCGAAAGGCGCGCATTACGCGGCGATGCGGCAGTTCGGAAATGCGACGAAGTTGAAGGAGGAAAGCCACGACGTAGTAGCGTTTCAGGTCGAGACAGTGGGACAAGATGTGCGTTTCGCCATGCGGCAAGGGGCAAAAAATCCCGGACTGGCGTTGACCGCGGTGCTGATTCTTGCGATGGGCATGGGCGTGAGTGTGGCTATTTTCGGTTTCGTGGACGCAGCTTTGCTGCAACCTCTTCCCTACGCAAATCCCAACCGGCTGGTGTCGGTGAACGAAAGCAATATTTCGGAACAATGGCCGCTGTCGTATCCGGACTACCTGGATTGGAAGCGGATGAACCGTTCCTTAAGCTCGCTCGAAGTGTATAGCCAGGCGGGCTATCTACTGCGCACGCACGGCGTCGTAGAGCCGGTGCATGCGGCGCGCGTGAGCAGCGGGTTCTTCCGAACGCTCGGTGTGCGTCCTATGCTGGGGCGCGATTTTTATCCGGATGAGGACCGGCCTGGCGGGCCAAACGTTCTGCTGCTGAGTTATGGCGCCTGGCTGCACCATTTCGGTGCACGGCAAGATATAACGGGCCAGACCGTGGACCTCGATAACGCAGCTTATACCGTCATCGGAGTACTCCCCCGTAGTTTTTCGTTCGGACCAGGCAGCAATGCGGAGTTCTGGGTTCCTATCAACAGTTTTAGTCCTCACGAGAAGATGCGAAATTTTTATAATTTCTCGGGAATCGGACGGCTTCATGATGGCGTCGCCGTCGAGACAGCGCGGGCCGAACTGGCGGGTATCGCAAAGCAGCTCCTCGAACAATATGCGATAGCCCGGCCGCCGAACTTGAGTGCTGCCAGTGTCGTTTCACTCTCTGAAGTCATCGTCGGCGATGTGCGCCCCATTCTGCTGGCATTGATGGGCGGGGCGGGCCTGCTGTTGCTGATCGCGTGCGTCAACGTCGCGAGCCTCGTGCTGGTGCGGTCGGAAAGCCGGAGACGCGAGATTGCGGTGAGGACGTCGCTCGGAGCGTCGTGGGGGCGACTGCTGCGGCAGTTTGCTACAGAAGGGCTACTGCTGGCGGGAGTGGGAAGCGCGGCAGGTGTGGTGGTGGCGAGCTGGCTGATGAAGCTTCTTGCGCGCATCGTACCGAAAGACATGGAAGCGAATATGCCGTTTCTGGGAGGTGCCGGACTAAATGCGCATACGATGGCATTTACGATGATCATTGCGTTCCTGGCCGCCGTGCTGTTGGCTGCCGCTCCCGTGTTACGACTGACTTTCCAGCGGGTGCGTGATGGATTGAGTGACGGGGATCGCGGCTCCGCCAGTCAGCTCTGGCAAAGGCTCGGAGCAAAGATGGTGATGGTGGAACTGGCAGTCGCGGTAGTGCTGCTCGCCGGTGCGGGCCTCTTGGGCCAGAGCTTTTACCTGCTGTTGCACGTGCGGTTGGGCTTCGATCCAGGCCATCTCGGGACCGTGCGAGTCATGGCTCCCGATACTGCGTACAAGGATGATGAGCAGATCGTAGGACTTCAGCGTGAAATTGTTCGCCGCGTCTCGAGCCTGCCGGGGGTGGAGTCGGCGGGATTGACCAGCATGCTCCCGGCGCAATGCACCTGCGCTACAGACGATATCCAGGTCGAAGGGAGGCCGTTCCAAGGCCAACACAACGAAGTGGTTGAACGCCACGTGAGCCCGGAATATCTGTCCGCGCTCAAGGCGAAACTTTTGCGTGGCCGGCTGTTCAGCGATGCCGACGCCGCCGGCAGGCCCGGCGTGGCGGTGATCAGTGAAACATTGGCCCGGAAGTTTTTCCCGGGCGAAAACCCGCTTGGCCGCCGGATCACCAATGAGGAGGGCGGAAAGCCGTCGGCGTGGGAGATTGTTGGTGTAGCGGAAGACGTTCGCGAGGGACCGTTGGACGCCGAGACCTGGCCCGCAGAGTATTTTCCCATCCAGCAGACCGGGGATCACGATTTCAGCCTGGCGGTGCGCACGCGACAAGAGGCCGATGCGCTTCTGCCGGAACTGGTGCGCACTTTGCATCAGATTGATCCAAACCTCGGGATTTCCGATGAAATGACAATGAAGGAGCAGATTGAAAGCACGCAAACGGCACTCTTGCACGAATTCTCGGCATGGTTGGTGGGCGGTTTCGCAGCGATGGCCCTGATTCTGGGCGTTTTTGGAGCGTATGGGGTGATCGCCTACTCCGTTAGTCAGCGGACGCGAGAGATTGGCATTCGCATGGCGCTGGGAGCCGAACGGAGTTCAATATATAGGCTCGTAATGCGGGAGGCGGAACGATTGACGGGCGCGGGACTGGCCATGGGACTGGTCTGCTCCCTGGGAGCATCTCTACTGACACGCAGCCTGTTGTTCGGCGTGGAGGCATGGGATCCGACGACGCTGGTCTGCGTAGCGGTATTGCTGGGGTTGGCATCGCTGGCGGCCAGTTTTCTGGCGGCCCGGCGCGCAGCATCCGTGAATCCAATGGATGCGTTACGATCTGAGTAGCAATGCTGCAGTTTGCTCAATTTCATTTCTAAAGAATAGCCAAGGCAGGGGAAAGCACTCTAGCCGCATCGGCCAGGCTTACGGTCAGGTTTAATTGCGGCGTCCTTCAGGATCCGGATCCACTGGATTTCTGGCTGCGCCCCGGAAGGGGCAGAGCAGCCGCCAGAAATATTCTTGTAATGGGAAAGAGATGGAGACATACTCCCCTAAGAACCTTATGGGCAGGAACCCTCCATGACACAGAAAAAGTCCGAAACGGGCGATCTCTTGCGCGACACACTCGACATGCTGATCCTGAAAACCCTGAGCCGCGGAGAGATGCACGGCTACGACATCGCGGAATACATCCACGAGCGAAGCGACCAGGTCCTGGGCGTCGAAGAAGGCGCCCTGTATCCGGCGCTCCATCGCCTGGAGGTTCGCGGGCTGCTCGCGGCAGAGTGGGGCGCGTCGGACAACAACCGGCGGGCGAAGTATTACAGGCTGACGGCGGCGGGACGGAAACAGCTCGCGGAAGAAACAGCGTACTGGAAGCGCATGTCTTCGGCGATTGCGCGGATTCTGGAGCCTGCCTAAGGAGGACCTATGGCGCGCGAGTGGTTGACGGAAGCGTGGCTGAGAGTCAGGACGCTCGGCAAGCGGAGCAGGCTCGAGCGCGACCTCGAGGAGGAGCTGCAGTTTCATCTGGCGAAGCGCGCAGAAAAGAACCGCGCCCTGGGCCTTCCGGCAGATGACGCGCAAGCCGCGGCGCGCCGGCGATTTGGGAACGTTACGCTGGTAAAAGAAGACTGTCGCGAAACGTGGATTTTTACCTGGACTGAGACGCTCTGGCAGGACCTTCGCTACGCGGCCCGGAACCTGGCAAAGAGCCCGGGCTTCGCCGCCGTGGTGATTTTCTCTCTGGCCCTCGGCATCGGAGCGAACACCGCGGTATTCAGTGCGATGAACACGCTGCTGCTACGCGCTCTGCCTTACGAGCATCCGGAAACCCTGGCGACAGTCTGGTCCACGCAAAAACCGGACCTCGGTGCGGATGGTCTTCCGCCGCCGGTTGCCGAGGTGGCCGACTGGAAAAAACAAAACCACGTTTTTGCTGACATTGCCGCAGTCGGCATGACGATGCCGGCCACTCTGACCGGCATCGGCGAGCCTGGACCGGTCCTCGTTCAATCAGCGACTCAGAACTTTTTCGACTTGGTCGGAGTGCAGCCCGCATTCGGGCGAGTCTTTCGCGCGGAAGAAAGCCAGGAGCAGTCCCAAACCGTTGTCATCAGCAATGCCTTCTGGAGGAGGAGGTTCGAGGGCGCCCCCCATGTGCTTGGCAAGGCGTTCCGGCTCGATGGTGTGGTTTCGACGGTCGTGGGTGTGATGCCTCCGGGGTTCACAGGGTTTGCGCCGTGGTACGGGTCGGGCGCCGAGGGAAAGCCGACGGAGGTTTGGAGACCGATCGATCCGGGAAGCGCGAGGTATCTGAAGCGCTCCGACCGCTGGAATATGCCCGTGGCGCGCCTAAAGCCGGGAGTGACCGTCCGGCAAGCACAGGCCGAGATGGACGTGATCGCGCTCGCCATGGAGCAAGCTTATCCCGAGTCCAATAAGGGAGTGGGAGAAAAGGTCATTCCTTTAGAGGACACGCTTTCGAAGGACGCCGGAGACAAGCTCTACCCACTTCTGGGGGCAGTGGGATTTGTCCTGCTGATCGGCTGTGTGAACGCGGCGAACCTGATGCTTTCGCGGACAGAGGGTCGGCGAAAGGAGTACTCCGTGCGGGCGTCGCTCGGTGCGAGTCGGCGGCGGCTTATGCAGCAATTGCTTGCTGAAAGCGGATTGCTGACATTGATGGGGGGCTCGTTCGGAATACTGCTTTCGTTCTGGGGAACCCGCCTGATGCGCGCGATTACACAAGGTGTCCCAGACGCCGAGAACATTCGCATCAACGGACGTGTGCTACTTTTTGCCGCGGGGCTCTCTCTTTTGACGGCGTTGCTCTTCGGACTGGCCCCGGCCATTCGCGCTGCGCGCCCCGATTTGAATGACGCTATGCGCGAGGGAGAGAGCAGGACTTCGACCGGGAAACGAGGCCGCGCGCGTTATCTGTTGGTGATTTCGGAAGTAGCCCTCGCCATGGTGCTTTTGGTGGGGGCCGGTTTGATGATTAACAGCCTGCTTCGCATGGTGCTCCCCTCTCCCGGCTTTGACCCGGCGAACGTCCTGACGATGGCCGTGAATTTCCCTGAAACAGAGGGCAAGTATCTCGAGAAAATTCCGGGCACAGACAGGAATAAGGTATCCCCGAAAGTGACCGCTTTTCACCAGCAATTGCTCGAAAGAACGGCAGCGCTGCCAGGCGTCGAGTCGGTAGGCATGATCAGCGTCATTCCCCCGCTGGGAGCAGGGAACAAGAGTTTCTCAATTCTTGGGCATCCGGCTCCGTCGCCGGGGGATCGGCCCATGGGGTACTTTAACGAAGTAAGCCCCGGCTACTTTCGCACCATGAGAATTCCGCTCCGGAAAGGGCGCTACTTCGATGAGCGCGACGCGCCGAGCGCGCCCTGGGCAGTGATCATTAGCGAGACATTCGCAAGCCGCTATTTCCCGAACGAAGATCCCATTGGGCAGCAGATCCTCCTCCGCTACGAGCCCGAGCAAGTCGACGAAGACCGGCCGCGCCAGATTGTGGGCGTTGTGGGCGAGGTCAAGCAAATCGGCATGGGGGGAATTCACCCGCTTGTCTACGAATCCTTTCTGCAGCAGCCGAAAACGATCCAGAGCGACGCATATTTCGATCGTATGGGGAGTCTGGTCATCCGGACCATCTCAGACGTACGCACCCAAGAAGCAGACATCACAATGTCGGTGAAGCAAATGGTGAAAGAGATGGACCCGGATCAGCCAGTCACTGACGTCAGTACCATGGACGACGTCCTGGCGAAATTCGCGAGTGGTTATAAGAACTACGTCGTTGTGCTCGGATCTCTCGCCGGCATAGCCGTGGTTCTGGCAGCGATCGGCGTTTATGGCGTCCTTTCGTATTTCGTCAACCAGCGAACACGCGAATTGGGCATCCGTTTGGCTCTCGGAGCTCAGCGCGGCGACGTGCTCATGCTGGTCGCCAAGCTGGGACTAACAATGGCTGGGATCGGACTAGCTATTGGCGTTGCGCTGACGCTCGGACTCAACCGGTTCATGGCGGAGCACCTCTGGCTGTTTCGCGTGAAGCCCACTGATCCAGCAACCTATGCCGCCGTCGGACTTCTGCTGGTCAGCATTACACTACTCGCGTGCTATATCCCTGCTCGCCGCGCCACCAATGTGGACCCCATGACGGCGCTGCGGCACGAGTAAGTCTTCGATGCCGCGCATCCGGCGCGTCAAGGTGTGTTTCGAATGTGAGTCCCGAGCCATTCCTTGATCGTCTTTAGATATTCAGGATCGATCTCGCCGCTAGCTTCGCCCGTGGTCAGCCGCATGCCATGGTCATCGTTCGGGAATTCTCGAACCGTGAACTCGTGGCGACCGTCTTCTGCCTGAACTCGCTGGACCGCCGCGACGCTTTCGGCGACCGGTATTAGCTGGTCGCGGTCTCCGAACAGGAAAAGCGCCGGCACTCGCACCGCTCGTAGCGTCGGAACCGGGTCATAGTTCATTTCCTGTTGGTACCAACGGAAGCCGGGATGATCCGGCTTGCTGAGTTCGGCGGGAGTCAGAAGCGTCCCGAACAAATCGTCCTGCTGACCTTTTACTTGCTTGTACCAGCGTTTCGCACGCGCTTGCTGCAACTCGGTTTTCGCCTCCTTGTAGCCCGCGCCACTGGACAGGTAGTTCCAGATGTTCCTCCGCAAAGCGCTTGCTTCGCGGACATCACTCTCGGTCAGGCCCGCTGCCCGCAGCTCATTCGCGTAATAGACGATCATCTGTTCCCCGGGGGACACTCCTGGGCCGGACACCGCGATGACGAACGCCACATCCGTGGAACGCGAAGCCGCCAGCGGTCCCAGCCAGCCGCCTTGGCTGAGCCCCCACACGCCAATGCGTTTCGCATCGATGTCCGTCCGCGTTTTCAAGTACTCGATCGCCGCCAACCCGTCGTTAGAAAGATCCATGAAGGGAACTGCCCGAAAGTTTCCGCCGGATTCACCTACCCCGCGCTTGTCGTAAGCCAGCGCCGCCACTCCCTGGTCTCTGAACCAGCGGGCCATAAACAAATCTCTACCCTGCGGGCCGGAGCCATGCAAAAGAACAACCGCCGGATGCCGCTCGGAACGCGCCGGAAGCACGAGTGTCCCTGATAGCGTTATCTCCCGGCTGGCAAACTGCACCGCTTCTTCGCTCGGACCAGGGGACTCGGAGTGCGCCACCTGGTGTTCGCCGCAGGCCGCCATCGGCACAAAGGCAAGAACCAAGCCTGCTCGCCATCCGCGCAGTTTACCGGCCGCGGGCAGAATCCGGGGTATTCGAAGACGCAAACCCCGTTTCTGATTCGTGAGCTCCATGTTCATAAGGACTCGCGAAAGCCCCGCTCGTTTCAGAAAATATTGCCGCAAACACGGCTAACGCCCAGGCGCCCAGGAATGCTTCAGCCGGCTGACGTCGCTTGCCGTTGCCATTTGTCGCATAATCGGTCGCGCAAACGGGTCGAGCGCAAAGCTCCGATGATTCCAAAGTCTGAAATTATCTCCCCCGCATGGACCGCCTACGAGCTTCTCGACAGCGGCTCGGGTCAGAAGCTTGAGCGTTTTGCTTCCGTCACGCTCGTTCGCCCGGAGCCGCAGGCGGATTGGCTGCCCTCGCTGCCCGAAAAATCCTGGAGCGCCGCGCACGCCAGGTTTCTTCCGCTGCCACGCTCAAAAAATGGGGAATGGAAATTCTTTCGGCCCACGCCCCCGCGGTGGCCCATGACCCGCAAGAATCTTTCGTTCTGGGTTGAGCCCACGCCTTCCGGCCATCTCGGCGTTTTTCCAGATCAAGCCAGTCACTGGGATTGGCTCGCCTCGCTGATCGAAGCCGCCGCTCCTCCGAAGGTTTTGTCTCTCTTCGGCTACACCGGGCTCGCCACTCTCGCGTGTGCCCGTGCGGGAGCTAAGGTCACGCACGTTGACGCTTCCCGCAGAGCCATCAAGTGGGCGCGCGAAAATCAGTCGCTCTCTGAACTCTCTGACTGCCCGATTCGCTGGCTCGCCGACGACGCATCCTCCTTCGTCGCGCGCGAAGTCCGCCGCGGCCGCACCTATGACGGCCTCATCCTCGACCCCCCGCGTTTCGGACGCGGCCCCAAGGGCGAACTCTGGAAAGCGGAGGAGTCGCTGCCGGCGTTGCTCGGCCAGTGCCGCAAGCTGCTCTCGGCCGCTCCCTTGTTCGTTCTTCTGAACACCTACACTACGGTTCTCACGCGAGGCCAAACCGCGAGAGAAGGTGCCGAACTGCTCTCCTTTCTGAAGGAAATGCTCGTGGACTATCCGTCAGAACTCTCGGTGGGCGAACTGTTTTTCGCCGATCCCGCTGGCCGCCGTATTTCCAGCTCCGTCTTCGCGCGCGCCCACATCCAGTAGCGGCGAACGTTTGGGTTCGTGCTTTTTTCCTGCCCGCTACGCTGTGTTCTTCACCTTCTTGTATTCATCAAACGCCGCCAAATACCGGTCGACGTCCTTCCGCAGCAAATAATATGGCGTCGACAGACGTATCTTCGATGGACCGCCGCCGCGAATCCGGATTTTCTTTTCTCTCCACATCCACGTCTCGAGCTCTGCAATCTGCACCGGCGGCACATTCACCGTTGCAATCGCGCAGCGCATCGCCGGATCCGGCGAAGTCCACGACTCCGCCCCCCTCTTCACCATCTCCTTCAAAATATAATCCGCCATCATGCGGTGCCGCCGCTCGATCCGCTCGATCCCAATCGAATTCGCAAGCTCCAGTGCGGCCCGCAGCCCATAAATAATTGGTACATTAGAGCTGCCAATCTGCTGGAACCGCAGCGCACGCAGTTTCGGATCGTCCCATCCGCCGGTCACAATCGTGTTCCACACACGGTCGATCACCTCGTCGCGCACGAATAAAAATCCCGATCCCTTCGGCGCCTGCAGCCACTTGTGCGGGCTGGAGGAATACATGTCGCAACCGAGTTCCTTGATATTCAGCTTCATCATTCCAATCACGTGCGCCCCGTCCACCGCGCTCAAAATCCTTTTCGCGCGTGCCAGTGCGCAAATCTCTTTTACCGGCAGCACCACTCCCGTCACCGTCGTGATGTGGCTGAAGAAAATCAATTTCGTCCGCGGCGTAATCGCGTCACTGAAAAGATTCAACACCGCCGCGGCGTTCGGCACGGGCTTCGGCAAGGTGATTTTCTTCACCACAATTCCATGCCGTTTCGCGCGCAAATTAAATCCCTGCTCGCCGCCGGGATGCTCCTGATCCGTCATCAAGACTTCGTCGCCCGCCTTGAAATCAAGCCCATTCGACATATAGCAGTTCGCTTCCGTCGAATTCCGCACCAGCGCGATTTCGTCCCGCGTGCAGCCCACAAAGGCCGCCAGCGGATCGCGCACCTGGTTCCAGTCCCCGTAGCCCCAGATCGGATAATCTTCCGGATTGTCCTGCGCCATTCGTTCGGTGTCGTTGTAGGTATCGAACACCGCTTTTAGCACCGGCGCGGGGGACGATCCTACCGTCCCATTGTTCAAATACACTTCGTCCGCCGGAATCAGGAATTGCTTTCGCATCTCTGTCCAGTACGCTTCTTCGTTCGAATCAAAGAGCGCCTTATCCGGCAGTTGCGCCGGCGCCTGCTCCAGCAATTTCGGCCACGATGGCGTCCAGCTCAGCGAACCCGCGGCTCCCGCAGCTCCTGCCATCGACGAAAGAAATCCACGGCGATCCAGCATCATTTCCTCCCGAAGTCGATCTGCGCGGATTCTACTCGCCACTCCGCGCCCCGACAACACATGTTCCTCAGATACTTTTTTCTTATTCTTCGAACCAGAGCTTGCGGCTCCTCGCCAAGCGGATTAAGGTATTCGCGGGCAAAATTCCGCTTTCCAAAGGAAGGAAGCATGACCCCTCCGGGACTACGGCTAGCGATCGCCGCATTTTCACTGCTCATTTTTTGCGCCGCACACCGCTCTATCGCGCAGGAAGCCTCCGCGCAACCATCCAGCGGCACAAAACAATCTGCCGAGGCGCGCCTGAGCGCCGCCGCGAAGCCCCATGCCTCTGGCCCAGCCGGAGACGTCATCCATACGCTGGCGGCTACACACCGCTTCGAACAAACCGCCATTTCTCCCGACGGCAAAAAAGTCGCCTGGATCGAGGATGTCATCACAAAAAAAGGCGTCGCAACCGGCGACTCTGTAATTTACGTCGCGGAAATCGGCGCGAAGACTCCGCCGAAGCGCATCACCGCCGCCGCTCGAGACGCTCTCCACGCCGAAGGCAGCGTCGCATGGTCGCCCGACAGCAAAAGGCTCGCGTTCCTTTCCGACGCCGCAAAAACCGGCCAGCTTCAGCTCTATGTGACCGATGCCGCGGGCTCCGCGCGAAAACTAACGCAAGTCAGGGGTTTCCTCTCGACTCCCGGCTGGTCTCCCGACGGCAAAACCATCGCCGTCCTCTTCACTGAAAATGCCACGCGCGCTGCTGGCCCGCTCGTCGCGGAAACTCCAGAAACCGGAGAAATCAAAGATTCCTTCTTCGAGCAACGCCTCGCGCTGGTTGACGTCGCTACCGCCAAGCTCGATCAAATCTCTCCCGCCGACACCTACATTTACGAATACGATTGGTCTCCCGACGGCCTTCGCTTCGCCGTCACCGCCGCTCTCGGCAACGGCGACAACAATTGGTACATCGCCGAGCTTTACACGCTCGACGCCGCTACGGGCCTGATGAAATCCATCTACAAGCCGCCGCTGCAAATCGCCAATCCCGCATGGTCCCCCGACGGCCAGCGCATCGCCTTCATCGGCGGCCTCATGAGCGACGAGCCCAGCGTCGGCGGCGACATCTTTTCGATCGCTCCGGCGGGCGGCGAAGCCACAAACCTCACGCCAGAAATGAAAGCCTCCGCCAGTTGGCTCGCGTGGACGCCTGAGGGAAAAATTATTTTTGGCGAATATCTCGAGGGCGACTCCGGCCTCGCGGCCATCAACCCCGCTGACGGCAGCAAGACCGAACTATTTCGCGACGCGGGTCAAGTCACCGCCGGAGCCTGGGGCGTGAATCTCTCCCTCTCCCGCGACCGAAAGTCTTCCGCAGTCATTCGCAGCTCCTCGAGCTCCCCGCCTGAAGTCTGGGCCGGCCCCATCTCTTCGTGGACACAAATCACCCAGCGCAACAAGTCCGTCAAGCCCGCCTGGGGCGAAGCCAAGAGCATCCACTGGAAAAACGGCGGCTTCGAAGTCCAAGGCTGGCTCCTCTACCCGCGCGATTTCGATCCCAACAAAAAATATCCCCTGGTCGTCCGCGTTCATGGCGGTCCCGGCGCCGCCGTTCTCTCGGAATGGCCCGGCGCCTCCGATTACTATTCGCCTCTGGCCGGCGCCGGCTATTTCGTCCTCCAGCCAAACCCGCGCGGCAGCTTCGGCCAGGGCGAAGCCTTCACCCGCGCCAACGTCAAAGATTTTGGCGACGGCGACTTCAAGGACATCATGGCCGGCGTTGACGAAGCCATCAAAGTCGCTCCCATCGATTCCAATCGGCTCGGCATCTGCGGCTGGAGCTACGGCGGCTACATGACCATGTGGGCCGTCACGCAAACCAACCGCTTCAAAGCCGCCATGGCAGGGGCCGGCCTTTCCAACTGGCAAAGCTACTACGGCGAAAATCTCATCGACCAGTGGATGATCCCGTTCTTCGGCAAATCGGTCTACGAGGATCCCGAGGTCTACGCCAAAAGCTCGCCCATCAATTTCATCAAGAAAGCCAAGACTCCCACGTTAATCCTCGTCGGCGACAGCGATGGCGAAGTCCCCGCCCCGCAATCCTACGAATTCTGGCACGCTCTCAAAACGCTTGGCGTCGAAACCCAATTCGTGGTCTACGAACACGAAGGCCACATGTTCTCAAGCCCCAAGCACCGCCAGGACGTCGTCGAACGCACCCTGGCCTGGTTCGACGCCCACCTCCGCTGATCTCTGAACGGCACATCCGAACCGTCCCCGGGAAACGGCTTGGTTTGTAATCCTCGTTCCCCTTCGCGCAAGACGCGACGCGCAAAAGGTCCCCCCTCGCGGCACCCGCCCTGGGCCCCGTTACTTTCCTGCTCCGGACGTGTAACCGCTTCGCCCTCCCACACGTCCCACTCCCCAATAGCGGGTGTTGGCCGACCTATTCTTCACACGGAACGCTGTCGTTGGGTCGTTTGCCGGATTTTCTCTTTCCTCTTCACGGCAGGGAGCTTACAATCCTCCTTGTCCCCGGCAACGGCCCAATGAACAGCAGAGAATGATTCGCTTCCTGAAAAATCGCATGCATCGAGGTGCGAACCAGAGTCAGCCTCTGGCTCTGGGCACTCTCGAATTCGAATTGATGGAAATCCTCTGGTCCAGCGGGGAGAGCAGCGTCCGCGACGTCGTCCCCAGGCTGAGCCGTCCTCTCGCCTACACCACGGTCATGACCACCCTCGACCGTCTCTTCAAAAAGGGTCTCCTCGATCGTCACAAATCCGATCGCGCCTTCGTCTATTGCCCGCATTTTTCTCACGAGGAATGGGAGCGCAGGCGGGCGGGGCATCTGGTCGCCGGCTTCTTGTCCGGCCCCAATCCCTCTCGTGAACTCTTGCTTTCCTGCCTGCTCGAAGCCGTTGGCGAGCACGACGCCACTCTCCTCGACGATCTCGAAAAGAAAATCCGCACCCGCCGCAAAGAGCTCCTCCGGCAGGGGCAGCCATGATTCTCCCCTACCTTTTGCGCTTGCTGTGTCTCTGCTTCGCGTCCTTTTTTGTCCTGAATATGGCTGCGAGCCTGCTTGTGCTCGTCTCGTCGAGATCCGCGCTCCGCTTCGCCGAATCCACGACGCCCTCTGGCGCCGCACGCTTTCTTCTTGCCTTGCGCCTGCTCCCGGTCGCGCTCGCCGTTCTCTTCGTCGTGGTTCTTTGCGTCCCCAGTTATCTCTGGCTCGAGCCAGCCGCCACCGCCGAGCATGTAGGCGTGTTCTGCGTCGCTCTCGGATTTCTCGGCGCCACAACCTGGCTCATCTCCGTCGCTCGCACCGCGCTCTCGCTCGTCGCTTCCTGCCGCCACCTTCTGCTTTGCCGTTCCGCGGGTCAGGAAACTCAGATCGCCCCGAAATCTACTCTCGTCTTGCTCGTCGAGGCGGAAACTCCCCTTCTGGCCATGTCTGGCTTGCTCCGCCCGCGGCTGCTCATCTCAGGTAGCGTGCTCCGCAATCTTTCCGCCGAAGAGCTCGACGCTGCCCTATCCCACGAGCTGGCCCACCGCGCCTCGCTCGACAATGCCAAGCGCTTCCTCCTGCTTCTTGCTCCGGACATTCTTCCTTTTGTCCGCCCGCTTCAATTGCTCGAACGCAGCTGGTCGAGATTCGCGGAGTGGTCCGCCGATGATCAAGCCACTTCGGGAGATCCCCGCCGCGCGCTCTCTCTCGCCGCTGCCCTGGTTCGCGTCGCCCGCATGGGCTCCTCGCCAGCCCTGCCGTATCTCTCGACTTCTCTTCTGGCCTCTGACCGCGATCTTTCGGCCCGCGTCGATCGCTTGCTCCATGCCATGCCGATCGCACGCGCTGCTTCCGGGCCAGCCGAACATCGTCTCCGCACGGCCGGTTTTCTCGCCGGCGCCCTCGGCGTCCTATGCGTGACGCCTTACCTGCTCTCGTCCGTCCACGAACTCCTCGAACTTCTCGTTCATTGATTCCCCGGAAAGCGTGCCTCGAGCCATTCGGCGCGTGATATGTCAGGAGAATCTCGACAGCGAAAAATATCCCAACGGGTCCGGCTACTACCGGAAGTAGTAACTTTCTTCTGCATTTGCCTCTCGTGTCCCCGTCCCCGGATAAATCGTTCTGCGAGCCGCGACCGAAGGAGCTCTGCCGTGGGATTCCGATTGGCCGTTTCTTCGGTCTCCGTGAATGCCGAATTACGACCCGTGGTAGTAGAACCTCGCCTCCAGTAGCCTGTTTCGCACGATGCGAAAACCCTTGCTGCTGAAAAACTCCCTTGCTGCGGGAGTTCTCGCGGTTCTCTCTCTCCTTCCCTTGGTTGTGGCCGCGCAGAACCCGCGCGGCGCCGTTCGCGGCGCCGTTCAGGACGTGAGCGGCGCCAGAGTTTCTTCGGCGAAGATCGTAGTCCTGGCCGAGGAATCCACCTTCCGGCGTGAAGTCACTTCGGATGATCGCGGAGAATTTCGCATGGACGATCTTGTCCCAGGGAACTACCGCGTGACGGTAACCGCCGCTGGCTTTGCCGAGGCTGCCTCCGAAGTCCACGTCAATGTCAGCTACGTGCAGGAGATGACCGTCATTCTTAGGCCCCAGTCCCTTCAGCAGACCGTAAACGTTCAGGGCCAGGCTTCCTCGATCACCACACAACAGGTGGACACTTCCAGTGCTGTCCAGCTGGCCGTCGTCACTGCCGAGGACCTGGACACCATTCCGCTGCCGGCGCGAAGCTTTGCCAATATCGCCTACATGGCGCCGGGAACTGAGCCCGTCGAGCCTTCCGATCCCACCAAGGCTCGCATCACCGCCGTTTCGACCGGCGGCAGCTCCGGCCTGAACAACGAGGTTTCCGTCGATGGTATCGACAACTCCGACGACTGGATCGGCGGCTTTCTGCAGAACTTTTCTCCGGAGGCTGTCGAGGAATTCGCCATTCGAACCGCGCAGGCCGATGCCGACACGGGTCGCACTACGGGAACTTCCGTGGTCATCACCACAAAGCGCGGCACGAACGAATGGCACAGTGACGACGCCTTCTTCGACCGCGCCGCCGCCCTCAACGCGCGTTTTCCCATCGACAATCCTGCGCCGAATCCCAAGCAGCCGTTCTCGCGCCAGAACTATGTCGGTTCCGGCGGCGGTCCCCTCGTGAAGGATAAAGTGTGGTTCTACTCTTCGTTCGAATTCATTCACGAAGACGCCAGCATCGCCTACAGCGGCCCCAGCCAAACGCAATTCCAGGCGTTATCGCAGCTCGCTCAAGAAGGCCTTGTCGATGTAGGCGGCACGACCGTCCCCTCGATCGCCGTTCCGACTTCCATTCCTGTGCCCTTTCGCGACTCCGACGGCACCGCGCGTTTTGATTGGCAGCAGTCCGATCGCTCGCAGTGGTTCTTTCGAATCTCGGGCGACAGTTACCTCACCAGGAACGCTCTGGTGCAGCAGGGGACGCTGCCCTCGACCGGGGCAACCACGCACAACAATTATTTCAATTTCGCCATCGGCGATCAGTTTCTGTTTAGCCCCGACTGGCTTGGCTCGTTCGCCTTCGGCGGCAGCCTTCTGCATCTCACGCAAACGCGCAATTCCGATCTCGGCTTCGCGCTCGCGTTTCCCTTCAGCTCTACGACCGCGACCACATCGGGTCTCGAAACGTTCGGCGACAATCAGTTCGTCACCGCCATCACCGCATTTCCCGTTTTGCGAAATCAGGAAAAATATCAGGTGCGTTATGACGTGACGCACACGACAGGAAAACATGCGCCGCGCTTCGGAATCAATTTTATCCACGAGCCGGTGATGAGCGGCGCGCTCACCGCCAATGCGGAAACTCTTGTTTCCTTTGTCCTCGATCCCACCGACTACGCCGCAGATCCCGCGCAATTCTCGACCGATTTGACGGCGTGCTCGGCCACTCCGTCGCCGGGCGTCACTCCGGGCACAACCTGCAGCGTCACTCCTGCCGGCGACGGAAGCTTCTCGCAAAATGTGCAGCGCCTCGGTCTCTATGCCGAGGATTCGTGGCGCGTCACGCGCAATCTCACCGTTAACTACGGTCTGCGCTATGACACAACCTTTGGCCTCTTCGATGCTTCCGGCCGCGGCCAGTCGCAAAATCCATTCCTGCTGTCTCTCGATCCCGCGATGGCGCCATTTATCGGCACCGCGCCCCACGATTACCGCAAGGCCTTTGCGCCGCGGCTTGGCGTCGCGTATTCGCCAGGCGATTCCGGACGGACTGTCGTCCGCGCGGGCTTCGGCATGTACTACGACGATCTTGCGCAGAACGGCTGGGTCAGCGCGTTTCAGGCCGTCAACGATACGAACGTTGCCACGGGCGGAGGAGTTGCCGCGCCGTCCATCATCGATCCGAATTACCACACGCCGTATGCGATTCACGCCACCGGCGGCGTCGAACACGCGTTCAATGCCAATTGGAGGCTGAGCACGGATTTCACACTGGAAACGGGAATGCACGGTTACCGGCATTACGATTATCCGGACTCCACGTTTGGGAGCATAGCCGTGTATCGCAGCGACAATCGCTCCAGCTACAAAGCGCTCAAGGTGCATCTCGAGGGAAATATTCAGAAGCGTTTGAGCCTTGTGGCCAACTACACGCTATCGAGCGCAAAAACGTGGGGCTGCGTGCTCGGCGAACTTTTCGATTACGTGAACGGCGTGTGCAATCCGTTTGACGCGTTCGAGCCGGGCGACTATGGGCCGTCGGGCGAGGACGTTACGCATCGCGCCGTTTTGATCGGGACCTTCCGCGCCCCTGGCGGCTTCGAAGTGAGTTTTCTTTCGCAGGCGGAAAGCGGGCGGCCTATCACCCTTACCAACGCCGACGGTTCGGATCGCGCCGTTGTGGATGGCGTCAAAACCACGCTCGACGAATTTCGCGGAACGCCTTACATCCAAACCGATTTGCGCCTCAGCCGGCCGATCCGGTTTCGCGAACGGTATACGGCTACCCCGTTCATCGAGTTTTTCAACCTTTTCAACCGCAACAATCCCGGCGCGAACTATGTGACCAATGTCGCCATTCTTCCCGTCAACGATCCCGATAACGTCACCGGTCTTTGCCTCAATCCAGCGTGCACGCAAATCACGCCGGTGACCAGCGGCAAGCAGCTTCTCGTTCCGGCTGGTGCGCTGGGCGATTTCTTTGGGCCGGGGACGACCGTCGGTATTCCGTTTGCCGCCCAGCTTGGCGTGCGGTTCACGTTCTAACGGCCGGAAAAACCAGTCACACCAAAAACCGGCAACCACCAAAACCTAAAACCGCCCTGACGCGGGGCCGCGAATGGCTGGCAAGAAGTCGCGCGGCTCAGAGGGACCCGCGGTTACGCAGGCCGTGGATGCGCAGTTCGATCAGGTCGTCGATGGTCGGATCCTTGTATCCGTGCTCGCGGACTTCCTTGACGAAATTGGCGTCGACGCCGTGGATGCGCATGGCCACCAGTTGATCGGGTGAGATCTTCGGGTAACCGGCTTCTTTCATGCTCCTCACAAATTCCGGGCTCACGCCGTGGATGCGGAAGGCCACGAGGTCATCCGAGGAAATATTCTTTTCAACCAGCTGCTGAATCTGTTCGGTAAATTCCGGGCTGACTCCATGAATGCGGAAGGCGACGAGCTGGTCAACGGGGAGATTCCGGCCCATGAGCGCGGCCATGGACTTGACGAATTCGGGGTCGGCGCCGTGGATGCGCATGGCGACGAGATCGTCCGCAGAAACATCTTTTGAGACGGATTCATGGACGGAGCGGACGAAATCGGGAGACACGCCATGGATGCGGAAGGCCACGAGATCGTCGACAGAAAATCTTTCGCCGAGAAGCGCGTTGATTTCCTTGGTGAATTCGGGGCTGACGCCATGGATGCGCATAGCGACGAGATTGTCGGGAGAAGGTTTTTCAGGGAGAAGGCCGAGCACGGCGCGCGTGAATTCGGGGGTGACGCCGTGAATGCGGAAGGCCATGAGATCGTCGGTCGTGAGATCAGGATAGCCGAGATCCTTCATGTCCCGGACAAACTGGCGCGAGACGTCATGAACCGCGAAGGCGAAGAGCTGCTCCTGGTCTAAACCGGAATAGCCGAGCGACTTCATGCCCCGGACGTATTCGTCACTGGCCACAAAGCTGAATTTGCCGCTGCCTTCACCGTTATGGAAGCGGCCATCAAAGCTCATGATTCCGGCGTCGCGGCGCAGCTCGAAATGCACGGGCGAATCTTTGGCGGAGGCGATGTTAGCGTCAAGGCCCGCAAAGTCGCTGATCTTGTGAGTGTTGCCCCAGGTGCTGTGATGGCCCCAGCCGGAGGAACGTTCGACCTCAAGATCGAAACATCCGCAACTGGCACCGCTGTTGAATCTGGCAGACCAGTCACCGTGAATGGTGTCATCGGCGGCGCTCGGTGAAACGCGCGTGGTCAGAATTCCGGTCATCAGGATGGCCGCGGCCAGCCACATCGTGAATTTACGCATGGGGTTCACCTCTTGACCAATGAAGACGCGGGAGAGGGGAATTTGTTCCATGGGAACTTGAGAAGCCGGGACAAAAGAAGCAGGCAAGCGAGTGGACAGCGACCGGGACACGGAGCATGGGAGGCCCGAACTCCGGGAGTATCGAGTAAAACGTGAAGTAAGGGCATGAACGGAAAGGGGTTGCGGGCCGCTGGGGGTGACCGAGGCTCGCTCACAAGGGCCACGAGCCCGGTCTGGGCCCTCCCAACGGGCTGTTGAGGGAGCTGCGTTAAGGGGCGGCTCTCGAACCCACATTTTTCGATATTGCCAATAAGAACGTTGCGTTTGCGGCTGCTCATCCTGCGGACCATGATCTTGGCACTAAGGACGCCGGGTGTACCTCTGAAGTGGCCGGCGGAGGTGGTCCTTGGACTACGTTCAGCCAACAGAGCTTATAAAGGATGCCATTCAGGCGGCGGCGAAAAAGGCCGCTTTGCCTGTCGGCGATCTGCTGCTTCGGAGTTTTCTTGCGGGTGGGCTCTTGGCCTATGCCACTTCGCTTGTATTTACTGTCCTGGCGCAGAATGTGGCGCCGATTGTGGGAGCGCTGCTCTTTCCGGTGGGATTCGTCATCCTGGTACTGCTGGGGCTGGAACTCGCGACGGGGAATTTTGCGTTGCTGCCGATGGGATGGGCGGCAGGGAAAGTCTCGCCTTCAGAGATGATCCGTAATCTGGGCTGGGTGTATCTCGGCAACCTGGCAGGAAGCTTGTTCTACGGTTTGTTGTTCTATCTGGTGGTGACGAACTGCGGGGCCAGCGGAAGCGGGGCCGTCGGCGAATTGGTGAAGGCGGCGGCGCAGAAAAAGACGCTTGGCTATATGGCGCTGGGGCTTCGCGGCTGGGAGACGGCGTTCCTCAAAGGAGTTTTGTGCAACTGGATGGTGACGCTCGGGGCGGTGCTCGCGATGGCTTCGCGCTCGACGATTGGCAAAGTGATCGCCATGTGGCTCCCGATCATGACGTTTTTCGCGCACGGATACGAACATTCGATTGTGAACATGTTTTTGATTCCTACCGGGATGCTGTTGGGCGCGCCGGTTTCGCTGGGACAGTGGTGGATATGGAATCAGATTCCGGTCACGCTCGGAAACTTTGTGTCCGGCGCCCTGCTGACGGGGCTTCTGCTCTATGTAACCAACATGCCCAGGAAATCCGCGACGATGGAAATTCCGCTGGGCGGCGAGGAAATTGCCCAGGTGCGGAGCGTGGCCGGACAAGCGGCCGAGGCGGACTAAATATTTATTTGTGATTTTTGTGGGAGAGGAAGGGATGGGACTAGCTGCTGCGAAACGCCTGGTTGTGGCGGCTGACTCTAGCGCCACCAGACGCGCGCTTTCAAGGAGAATGCCATGACCCCCGAAAGGGAAGCGGACGGAGTCACGACGGGAGAGACAGCCTCTCGTGCCCGGAGCCCGGGCGCAAACTCCGTCGAGGGCTTTAAGGCTTCGGTCGGCGGCGACGGGCTGCGCATACTCGAGCACCTGCCAGAGATTATTCGGCGAGGCGCGGAATCGCTTACGCCTGCCGAAAAGGAATTGCTGAAGTGGCTGGGAGTTTTCTATCGCAGGCCGACGCCCGGCAAGTTCATGATGCGTATTCGCATGCCGAACGGGTTTGTGAACAGCGAGCAGCTGCGGACGATCGCTGAGCTTTCGCGGCTGATGGGCGATAACGTCCTGGACGTTACGACCAGGCAGCAGATCGAGCTGCGCGGATTCACTCTGGACTGCATTCCGGCGATCTGGCAGAAGTTGCGTGGACTGGACCTTCGCTCTCTGCAGACCGGGATGGACAACGTGCGAAACATCAATGGATGCGCGCTGGCGGGATTGACGCCGCACGAACTGTTCGACGCGTCGCCAGTGGTAGAGGAGCTGGACCGGATTATTGTGGGGAGCGAGGGCAACCCGGAATTTACGAACTTGCCGCGCAAGCTCAACATTACGGTGACCGGGTGCCTGGACAACTGCACGCACAACGAGTCGCAGGACATCGCGCTGGTTCCGGCAAAGAAGGGCGGGCGAGCGGGGTTTAACGTGCTGGTGGGGGGAAAGATGGGATCGGGGGGATTCACGATCGCCTCGCCGCTGAATGTGTTTGTGGAGATTTTCCAGGCTGTCGGGGTGGTCCTCGAGCTGGTCAAGATTCACCGGGACCACAGCCCGCGGGAGGCGCGCTCGAAATGCAGGTTTCGATTCCTGATTGAAAAATGGGGAATTCCACGATTGCGGGCGGAGTTGACGGCGCGTTTGGGGCATGAGCTGGCTTTTCAAGGGCGAGACATGCGGAGCTCCCAACATGCCGACCACCTGGGGATTAGCCGGCAAAAGAGGGCGAGAGTTGCGGCGGTGGGGCTATCGATACCTGTGGGCAGGGTGAATCCCGAGGAGATGGAGGAGCTCGGGCGTTTGGCGGACGTGTATGGGACGGGCGAGATTCGGCTGACGACGGGACAGAATGCCGTGATTCCCAATGTGCCGAGGGAACGCGTGCCGCAGCTTTTCCAGGAAGATTTGCTGGAGAAATTTTCCCCCCAGCCATCGCCGTTTGTACGCGGACTGGTGGCCTGCATCGGGACGGATTATTGCAGTCTGGCGCTGATTGAAACGAAGGGACGAGCGGTGGCGCTGTCCAAGGCTCTTGAGGAAAAGATGGGCGCCGGAGGTAAACCGTTGACGATTCATTGGTCGGGCTGTCCGGCTGGTTGCGGAAACCATGAGGCGGCGGACATCGGACTTCGCGGGTTCAAGACAAAAATTGGCGGGAAGATTGTCGATGCAGTGGCGGTTTATGTGGGGGGCCGGACGGGGCCGTATGCCGTGGCCGGGAAGGAAATTTTGGCGACGGTGCCATGCGATCGGGAGTTCCCGGAAGTGATGGCCAAGGTCATCGAGTCCTACCGGCGGGAAAGCGAATATGAGCGTGGCGGAGTCCTGGGGGATCCGCTCTTCACGGCAGCTGCAACGCTCGGACTAGCCTCGTGGCGATCTTCTCTATCGAATGCGGCCTCGGCCAGCGCGGATTGAAAAACCGCTTGTTTCCGCTCGATTCGGGGTATAGTCAGCGAGCGGACCCGAGGAAATGCCCGGCACAAATTTTGAAGGATTGACTGTTCTGACGCTCGAGAGCCGGCGCGGACAGGAAATCAGCCGTCTGATTGAGACTTATGGCGGCAAAGCGTTTCATGCGCCGGCGATGCGCGAAGTGCCGCTGTCTTCCAATCTCGAAGCGTTGAAATTCGCAGATGCTTTATTCGAAGGAAAATTCGATGTGGTGGTGTTTTTAACGGGCGTCGGAGCGCGCGCTCTCAGGACGGTCGTCGAGGGAGCCCATCCGGCGGAGAAGTTTCTTGGAGCACTGCGGGAAGCGGCGGTTTTCGCGCGCGGGCCGAAGCCGGTAGCTGTACTGAGGGAATGGGGCGTGCCCATCGCGCTTACTGCGCCCGAGCCGAACACCTGGCGCGAGTTGCTGCGGGCCATTGACAACAACAAGCAGGAATTGCGCGGGAAACGGGTTGCCGTGCAGGAGTACGGCGTTTCTAACCCCGAGTTGCTTCTGGCCTTGCGCGAGAGGGGAGCCGAGGTTACGGCGGTTCCGGTCTACACATGGGATTTGCCTGAGGACACCGGGCCGCTTGAAGGAGCCATCGAAGAAATCATCGCGGGCCGTATCGACGTGGCGCTGTTTACGACCAGCGTGCAGATCCATCATCTTTTCCAGATTGCCGAGCAAGCCGGCAAAAAAAACGCGCTGAAGACGGGCATGGAGCGCGCCGTAAAGGCTTCGATTGGGCCGACGACTTCAGAAGTTTTGCGAAGTTACGGATTGCTCGTAGATCTCGAGGCTTCCCATCCGAAGATGGGATTTCTTGTGAAGGAAGCAGCGGAAAGTGCGCGGGCGCTGCTTCAGGGAATCGCAGCGCGTCCGCGCTGAATCAGCGCCGCAGAACCCCAAAGGAAAAATTGAGCGGGTCACTGCCAGCTGAGCAGTTGTCTCTGACCTGGCCGTTTCCGGATCACATTTCTTCGGACACGACGTAGGGAGCGCGATAGGTGCCGCGGAGGAGCGTGTTGGCCTCGTCGTCACCGATGACCTGCTCGGTAGCGGGATCGAATTTTAGGGTGCGGCCCAAACGATACGAGGCGTTGGCCAGGTGAACCAGCGTTGTGGAGATGTGGGCTTCGAGGATGGGCGAATGAATGTCCTCGGCGCGGCGGCTGCGGACACAATCGATGAAATTGGCATAGTGGTCGCCGGAGGCTTTGCCGTGCGGGCCGGGTTCGACCTGATCGGTGAGCCACGTTTTGTAGGCGTCGTAACCGTCGATGGCGAGATAGCCGTTTGAGCCGTAGAAGAGGTTGCCGACGGTGTTGGTCTTGGCGTCTTTCGGACCGAGGGAGGCCTGCTTGTCGGCGGGCTTTTTGGCCGTGCCCGGGGCGGCGGTGAGTCCTGCGGGAGGAACGGCGCTGGCTCCGTAAGCGCCGGTGCCGATTTCGGCTTCGTGGTTGGTGATCCAGTGACGGACTTCGAGCTCCATCATCTTGCGCTTGCCGTTGGGAGCGTCGAAATAGAAGACGGCGTTCAGGGTGTTGGGGGTTTCCTGGTCGTCCTCGAACATGAAATGGCCGCCCATGGCGGAGACGGAGACCGGGAAACCGACTCCCAGGCCCCAGCGGGCGATATCGATTTCGTGGATGGCCTGATTGCCGACTTCCCCGTTGCCGGTGTCCCAGATCCAGTGCCAGTTGTAGTGAAAGCGGTTGCGCGTGAAAGGCTTGAAGGGGGCGGGGCCGGTCCAGAGATCGTAATGGACGCCGGCGGGAACGGGTTCCTCGGTGGCATGGCCAATCGAAGGGCGCCACTTGTAGCTGAGCGCGCGAGACATGTAGACGTCGCCGATCGTGCCGTCGCTCAAATGCTGGATGGCTTCGAGCATGCCGGGGTTCGAGCGGGATTGGCTGCCGTGCTGGCAAATGCGGTTGTACTTCTTTACGGCGCGGACCAGCTGGCGTCCTTCAAACGTGTTGTGCGAGCAGGGCTTTTCAACGTAGACGTCCTTGCCGGCCTGGCAGGCCCAGATAGCCATGAGCGAGTGCCAATGATTGGGTGTGGCGATCGAGATGGCATCGATTTCCTTGTCTTCGAGGAGCTTGCGAATATCGACGTAGGATTTTGGCTTTGGCAAGCCGGCCTTTTCGATTTCGCCGATGCGCTGGCTCGACACGTTTTCATCGATGTCGCACAGGGCGGCGATCTCTGTTCCCGGGACGCGCGGGAAACTGCGGATGTGATCGTTGCCGCGGCCGCGAACGCCGCAAATGGCTACGCGAACGCGATCGTTTGCGCCGAGGATTTTGCCGCCAAGAGCAAGGGCAGCCGCTCCTGCCGTGATGGCCTTGCCTGTGGTCTTCAGAAAGTCACGCCGTTCGATTTCCATAGTTGCCGCCTTTTTATTCACAGCATGCTTGCAGGGCGCATTGTATATCCGATTGCCGGTTTTCGTATGGGAGGGTTGCTCCTGGAGCAGGCGAGCGGGGCGCGCCGTCGATTGTCCTGGCAATGACAAGCTTCTTGGCTCCCTATGCGGGCGGAAACGATCAGCCGGGGATGTGCTGCTCACGTGGACGGCGACGAGCGCCGCCGTCGGTTTTCACAGAATCAAATGCGCTTGGCAATTTGGCTTTGGTATTGGGCGGGCGTGTAGCCGATTACGGATTTGAAATCGTTGATGAGATGAGCCTGGTCGAAGTAGCCGAGCTCGAGGGCGAGTTGGGCCCAATCGGGGCGGCTGCGAGGGCCGAACTTTTCAACCAGTTCGTGCAAGCGGTAACGGCGGATGACCCACTTTGGGCTGGCGCCGACATAGTCGTGGAAAATCCGCTGCAGGGATCGCTTGCCGATTCCCGCGCGACTGACGAGATCGTCCACTTTTTTGATAGCAGGCTCCCTGAGAATGCGAGCGACTAACTGATCGGCCAGAGCGATTGTGGCGTCGGGTTCGGGGAGATGCTCGCGGAAGAAAGAATTGGCAGCTGCTATTTTTTTGCTTTCCCGGCTGGAGGAGACCAGGATCGCTGTGAGTGCGTCGATGGCCGGGCCGAAAATTCGTTTTGCGGGGACCGTGGAATCGGCCAGCGAGGAAACGGAGGATTTCAGGAAGGGGTGAAAACCTCCCGGCTTGAATTTGATTCCAAAGACTTGCGAACGGCCTTCGAGCAGACGCGAGAATTTGCGGGATTGCACGCCGCTAACCACGGCGGCGCCGTTTTCAAAAATCAGATGAACATTGGGATGGGGGAGGTTCTCGGCGAGGTGCGGCCGAGAGCCGCGAAGATCCCAGCTGATCATCCAGTAGTGAGCAATCCAGTAAGCGAGGTCTGGCGGCGGACTACGGCGCGCATGACTAAGCTTGCCGGCGGGGAGCAGGTGGCGAAGGACTCCCCGGGCCCGGCCCACTTCCGGGTCGAAGAGTTCTTCGATTTGACCTGCGGCGGGTTGTCGCGTTTTTCCAATCACTCGGACTAGTCTAAGGCTAGTCTGTCCTCGAGGCGACACGCGGATAGGTTGGGCTAAGTGCAGATCAAGAGGGAGCGGTGATGACCATGCATGCGAGCGGGACATTTGAAGTGAAGTTGAATGTGCAAAAGGCAGACAGCAAGGCGGCGGAGAGCGCGAGCCTTGGCAGGATGTCGATCGAGAAACAGTTTCAAGGGGACCTTACGGGGACGAGCGCGGGCGAGATGTTGAGCGCAGGAACGGAGGTTCCGGGTTCGGCTGGATATGTGGCCATGGAGCGCGTCGACGGGACTCTGGGTGGACGCGCGGGAACCTTTGTGCTGCAGCACAGCGGGACGATGACGCGGGGTGAGCCTCAGCTGAGCGTCAGCGTGGTGCCGGACTCCGGGACGGGTGAGTTGCTGGGGATCACGGGAATGCTTGGGATCAAGATCATCGAGAAGAAGCATTTCTACGAATTCGAGTACACCCTGCCGGAAGCTCCCGGAGCATCCTGGATATCGGGAACTCCTGCGGATTGAGAACGCAGGATGGCGCGGCGCAGGATTTGGGGTAAAAAGGCGGCGGTTAGCAGGGGAGAAGGCCCAATTTGTGGTCGGGCCTCCCGGTCTTCCTCTACTGAATCGAAGCTGCTACCTTGCGGCGGCGGCTGCTTTAGCCCGGCCGAGCTCGGGGACGACGCCCAGCTGTTGCATGAGGCCCAAAGCATCCCAGTTGACATAACCTTCAAACATCTTGCCGTTCGTAAAACGGGCAATGCTTACGCCCGTGATGTTGAATTGCCTGTTTGTCGGGGCAATGCCGTTCAGTTCGCCCTTATGGGTGCCGCGGCAAGACCAACGAGCGACTACGGTTTCGCCTTCGGTGATGAGATCCTCGATCGTGAAACGGATGTCGGGGAAGGCATTGCGGTAAAGAGTGACTCTCTTGTTCTGCGCCTCGGGTCCTCGGCCAAGATCCGGCGTGGAACTGTCATGGTGAGTGTAGGTAGGTGCGATGAGCTCTTCGGTTACTTGCAGGTGGCCCTTGTTCCAGACTTCTTCGAACAAACGACGGACATTGGTTTTGTTTTGTTCAGACATGGTGAATCTCCTTTTTTTGAAACGCGGACTTCCTACTCGCCTGAAGCGAGTTGGGTTTGAGCGATGTGGGTCGAAACCGCTGGCGTCTGGGTGTGTAAACCTGCACGTCGAACAGGAGGTAGGGCCCCGCGCGAGCGAAGAAAAAGAACCTGTTAGGTTCTGCCCTGTTGGCGCTCGATGCGGAGCTTGTCCTTAAAAGAAACTGCGAATGGACTCTTAAGCGGGAGTCTCGCCCCAAACGGCGAAACCACGACTCATAGTGTTCTTTAGGGACAGGAGTGTCAAGGAGATTCGAAGGATTCTTTTCAGGCACAGTTGATCCGCGACTTTACTGAACTGACTGGGATTACACCCGTCGCTTATCGGCCGTGCCCGGCGACGGAGGACACAACTGCGCCGGCCGGAGACTCTCGAAGCTGACGTTTTTTTTAGAATACAGTTCGCCCGGATTTCACTACGATGGACCTTCGTCGGCCGAAGGCGCTCCGAGAGCTTTCGCGCCATCACGGGGAGGAAACAGAATGATCCCTAACCGCTCTTTGCCTGTGGACACCGTGCTGCCGCACGTCGAGTATCAGGATCTCCCGAGTGCGATTGTCTGGCTTGGCAGGACATTTGGCTTTAGAGAACATTATCGCTACGGCGAGCCGCCGAGCGGAGCGCAAGTGCACCTCGGCAAGGCTTGCATCATGTTGAAACAGGCGAAGACGGGTTGCGCCAGCCCGGCGCAACTTGGTTATGGAACGCAGAGTTTGACCGTATTCGTCGAGGACGTGGAGGCGCACTTTAAAACCACGAAAGAGGCGGGCGCGAAGATCCTGGAGGAGCCGCATGAGACGGTTTACGGAGAATTTCAATATGCAGCTGAGGATCTCGATGGGCACCATTGGCTGTTTTCGCGGCATGCCCGGGACTTGAGCCCGGACGAATGGGGCGCAACTGTCCGGAAGTAGAAGATTTTGGATGCGGAGCAAGTGGTGTAGTACGCTCTCCGGACCTCGAGGGGAGAGATATGAAAAATAAGGTGATGGGCGGGATCGGGTGCGCGGCCATATTTTTGCTGGCGAGCGCGCATGCGGCGCCGGTTCCTGGGGCGGCTGGGGGAAAATTCGAGGTGTCGTTTCCGGCGTCAGCGCACGCGGGAGCGATTACGGGGCGGGTGTTTGTCGTGGTGAGCACTTCGGACAAACCGGAGCCGCGACTGGAGGCGGGAAATTGGGGTGATTCGGGACCCTTCTTCGGAGTTGACGTGAACGCGCTCGCGGCGGACCAGAATGCGGTGATTGATCTGAGCACTCCGGGCTCCCCGGTCAAGAGCCTGCGCGACCTTCCGGCGGGGGATTATTTCGTCGAAGCGCTGGTGAACATTTACACGGAGTTTCATCGCGCGGATGGGCATACCGTTTGGCTGCATATGGATCAGTGGGAGGGGCAGCATTTCAATCGTTCGCCGGGGAATTTGTATAGCGAAGTGCAGAAAGTGCATCTGGATGCGGCGGCCGGATACGACATTAAATTGAGCTTGAAGAAGGAAATTCCGCCGGTAGAGGTGCCTGCGGATACGGCGTGGGTGAAGCATCTCAAGATTCAGAGCGAGATGTTGACGAAATTCTGGGGGCACCCGATCTACCTGGGGGCGACGGTCCTGCTGCCGAAAGGGTATGAAGAGCATCCTGGCGCGCGCTACCCCGTGATTTTTCAGCACAATCATTTTAACTTGAGGCCGCCGTTTGATTTTTCGACGGAGGATTTTCCGGCGAGCGCGGCGTTACGACAATCACTGAACAACCTGAATCGGGAGACCGGATACGAGTTCTACCAGGCGTGGAATTCGGAGAATTTTCCGCGAATGATTGTAGTGACGCTGCAACATCCAACGCCGTATTACGACGATTCGTACGCGGTGAATTCGGTGAACAACGGACCGTATGGCGATGCACTCGTCAAAGAGATGATCCCTTATCTCGAGGCGCATTTCCGGATGATTCGGGAGCCGTATGCGCGGGTGCTGACGGGCGGGTCGACGGGCGGGTGGGAATCGCTGGCGGCGCAGGTGTTTTATCCGGATTTCTTTGGAGGAACCTGGACGCTGTATCCGGACTCGATTGATTTTCGGCGGTACGGGACGGTGAATGCGTACGAGGACGAGAACGCGTTTTGGGAGCCGAAACATGCCTGGGTCGAGGTGCCGCGCTACATCATGCGGACTGCCGAGGGTCAGGACGAGATTACGATTCAGCAGTTCAGCCAGATGGAAGATGTCCTGGGGAGCCACAACCGCTCGGGCGAGCAGATTGAAATTTGGGACGCGGCGTATGGACCGATCGGAGAGGATGGGTATCCGAAGCCTTTGTGGGACAAGAAAACCGGGAAGATCGATCATAGCGTGGCGCTTTATATGCGCGACCACGGGTACGACCTCAGCTACAACATCCGGACGAATTGGGCGACGCTTGGGCCGAAGTTGCGGGGAAAGATTCATGTGTACGTGGGCGACATGGACAATTTTTATCTGAATTTGGCGGTCTATAAGCTGGAAGAGGCCATGAAAGAGCTGAAGGACCCGCCTTGCGATTGCGATTTTCAGTATGGTCGGCCGATGAAGGGGCACGGGTGGCAACCGACGACGTCGGCGAATCTGGTGAAGTGGATGGCGGAGCATGTGGAGAAGAATGCGGGGGGAGAGGATACGAAGCAGTGGCACTACTGAGGGAACGTATGGAAATGACGAGGTAACAGAGGCAAGGAAACAGAGAGAAACTCGAAGAGAAAAGCGGACTCCCCCGCTTCGGTCGGAATCACATTTTGGTTTTGTTTCTGGAGATGGCGCGATCGAGCCACTCGCCGAGCTCCGCGTGCACTCGCCTGCCTCAGCCTGCTATTCTGGAGACCCCCGGCTTTAGGGAATAGGGATTGGCCATGTTTGAAAACCTTACAGAGAAGCTGCAACGGACATTCAAGAACTTGCGCGGGCAGGGCAAGCTCACCGAGGAGCACCTGGACGTGGCGCTCGGAGAGATTCGCGAGGCGCTGCTCGAAGGTGACGTGAACGTCGGCGTGGCGGACGAGTTGCTTGCGAATATCCGGAAGCAGTCGCTGGGTAGCGAAGTCATGTTGCAACTTTCGCCGGACCAGCAAGTGGTCAAGGTGGTGCGCGACGAGCTGTCGGCAATGCTGGGCAAGCATGCCAAGCCGCTGTTTGCTTCGCGGCCGCCTTCGGTGTGGATGATTGTGGGGTTGCAGGGTTCCGGCAAGACGACTACCACCGGAAAATTGGCGAAGTGGCTCATCGAGCATGGGCACCGGCCGCTGGTTGTGTCGACCGACGTTTACAGACCAGCGGCGCGAGAGCAGTTGGCGCAGGTGGCCAAGGCCGTTGGTACGGCGCTCTGGCCAGGGGCGGGGACCGATAAGCCGCTCGAGATTGTTAAGGGCGCGATCCGGGAGGCGAAACTTTCGGCCAGCGACGTGATTTTGGTGGACACCGCCGGGCGGTTGCACATTGACGACGATTTGATGAACGAATTGAGCATGCTGAAAAAGGAGCTGGTGCCGAGCGAAATTCTGTTTATCGCGGACGCGATGATTGGCCAGGATGCGGTGCGCTCGGCGGGGGAGTTTCACAAGCGGCTTGGATTGACGGGGGTTGTTTTAACGAAACTGGACGGCGATGCGCGCGGCGGTGCGGCGCTTTCGATCGGGAAGGTTACCGGGGCGCCGGTAAAGTTTGTGGGGTTGGGCGAAAAATACGACGCGCTCGAAGGGTTTTATCCGGAGCGGATTGTTTCGCGCGTGCTGGGGATGGGCGACATCATGTCGCTTATCGAACGGGCGGAGCAGACCGTGGACCGGAAGGCCGCTGCGGAGCTCGAGCGCAAGCTGCGCAAGGATGGATTCACGCTGGAAGATTTCCGCGACCAGCTGAAACAAATCCGCAAAATGGGGCCGCTCGAGCAGCTTGTGGACATGCTGCCGAAGATGGGGCCGCTGCAGAATCTGCCGAAAGACGCGAAGGTGGATGAGGGGAAGCTGAAGCAAGTCGAAGCAATCATCAACTCGATGACGAACCAGGAACGCCATGACCACAATATTATTGATGGCAAGCGCCGCAAGCGCATCGCGAAGGGGAGCGGAACGACCGTGCAGGATGTGAACCAGGTCTTGAAGCAGTACCTTCAGATGCGCACGATGATGAAGCAATACGGCGCGATGGCGGCGCGGGCGAAGTTGAAGGGGCTCGGCAAACTTGCTGGTCTGCACTGAAGCCTCGAGTTATTCCTTCGATCTCACATGCAAATAAAGGTCGGCGGTTTTCAGGGCGAGCGCTTCCGGATCGAGATCGGTGCGATTGCAGAGGATGACGATCGTCAGATCGTCGGTCGTGAAGCGCTCGATGACGGTGCGGAAGCCCATCGTGCTTCCTGTGTGCCACATGCGCGGATGGCCCTGGTAAGGATCGAGAAACCAGCCGAAGCCGTAGGAAACGGGCTTGCCGGGATGCAGGTTATCGTCGTTGCCGGCAGCGGGCCAGAAGGTGGGCGAGCCATTCGCCAATTTTCCAGGAACAAGCGCGGGGGCCATCTCTTCGGCGCCGAGCAGAGTGTGATTGCGCAGGGCTTCATCCCATTTGGCGAGATCCTCGAGACTCGAATAGATGCCGCCGTCGCCTAAGGTGGCGGACGTTGAGCTCTGGTCGGTTTCCTTCAGCCCGTCCCCTTCTCTCGAGTGACCGAAGGCACGGCTTGTGACTTCATTCGTCCCTTTTTGATAGACGATGGTGTGATCCATATGGAGCGGCCCGAAAATCCGCGCCTCGAGAAACTCGCCGTAGGATTGTCCGGACGCTCTGGCGATTATGAGACCGAGGACCACGTAACCGGAGTTGCTGTAAGACCAGCCGGTGCCGGGAAGGAATTTTCCCCGGGTTTCCTTTTCTAGGAGCTTCAGGACTTCGGCGTCCTGTATTTGGTGTTCTGGCGTCCAAACCCGCGAGTTGCGAGGGGTCTCCGCGGCCTCCATGAGATCTTCGTAATCGGGCAGTCCGCCGGAGTGATTGAGCAGATTCCGTACGGTGATGCTCTTGCCGTAGGCAGGGAAATCCGGGAAAATTTCTGTGAGAGTCTGGTCATAACGGAGCTTTCCGTCATGAACGAGCAGCATGGTAGCCATGGCGGTAAACTGTTTGGTGAAGGAGGCCAGGCGGAAATTGGTGCGCTGGTCGATTTTCGCTTTGGTTCCGAAATCACGGACGCCGTATTCTTTTTCAAAGAGAATGCGTCCGTCTTTACGCACGACGACCGCCAACCCTGGCGCATGCTCCTCGGTGACGGCAGAAAAAATGGAATCGGCTTGGGTGTCCGCGGAGGAGGATGGCGTTTGCGTCCGGGCTTTGCTGACAAGAGCAAAGAACGCGACGGCTAGAAAAATGGGCGTTACCTTCATCGGACCTCCTCGGGACGCCTCGCAGGATAGCATTGCTTTGGCGCGTTCATCTGCCCGTAACACTCGTGCGCTATCACTCTTGGTTCCCTGAGAAAGCTTATGACACCTACCGCGCTGGACGATCCGCGCTTCTATCTCAATCGGCACCTCGAATGGCTGGAGTTCAACCGGCGTGTGCTTGAAGAGGCCCGGGACATAGGCAACCCTCTGCTCGAACGGGTGAAGTTTCTGGCCATTACGGCGAACAACCTCGATGAATTTGTCGAGGTGCGGGTGGCAAGCTTTCTGCAACGGATCGAGCACGGTTCGCGGGAGATCGGTCCGGACGGTTTGACTGCGGAGGAGGAGCTCCGGAAGGTCTCGGCGGCCATGCAGGTGATGGTGCGCGACCAGTACAGATGCTGGAATGAGGAGCTACTGCCGGCGCTCGCGAAGGTGGGGATCCGCGTTTTGCCGGCAAACGAGCTCGAAGGGAAAGCGGCGCAGGCAGCGAAGACATTTTTCGACCGGCGCGTGTCGCCGATGTTGACGCCGGTTACGGTCGACCCTTCGCATCCGTTTCCGCACGTTCTGAACAAAGCGTTGTGCATCGCATTTCTTCTGCGGCGCAGGCGGAGCGGCAACGGGAAGCCCTATTTCGGGGTGCTTACGGTGCCGCGAGCGGTGCCGCGCCTGCTGCGGTTGCCTGCGCCAGACGGCGGCATTCACTACGTCGCGCTGCAGGAAATCATCTCCGCGTACGCTGCGAAGCTTTATCGGGGTTACGAAATTCTGGCGTCCGCGCCGTTCCGGATTACGCGGAACAGCAACCTTTATCTGGAAGAAGAAGAGACGCGGAGCTTGCTCGATGCTGTCGATTCGCAGGTTTCGCAGCGGCGCAAGGGCGATGCCGTGCGTCTCGAGATCGACGCCGAAGCGCATCCGGACATCGTCAACCGCCTTGTCTCGACATTCGAACTGGATGAAGCGCTGGTCTTTCGCGCCCAGGGTCCCGTAAATCTGCAGCGGCTGTTTCATCTTTACGAGGAAACGCCGCGGCCCGACCTGAAGTATCCGCCTTTCGCGCCGCGGCAAGTCCGCGTGGGGCACGACGCCGATTCGATGTTCGAAGCAATCCGGCGGCAGCCGTACCTGCTGCACCATCCTTATGAAAGCTACGACACGGTGGTGCATTTCCTCCAAACGGCGGCGCACGATCCGCGCGTTCTTTCGATCAAACAAACCCTCTACCGGACGAATTCGGATTCGCCGATTGCGGGGGCGCTGCTGGATGCCGCCGGGAAAAAGGAAGTGACGGTGGTTGTGGAACTGAAGGCCAGCTTCGATGAGGCAACCAATATTCGCTGGGCGCGGAGCTTCGAGGACGCGGGCGTGCAGGTTTTTCACGGGCTGGTGGGTTTGAAGACGCACGCGAAGCTCATGCTGATCGTGCGGAACGATCCGGACGGAAAAATCCGGCGGTACGCCCACCTCGGGACGGGCAACTACAATCCCTCGACGGCGCGGTATTACAGCGATTTGAGTCTGCTGACGAACGACGAAGCCATTACTTCCGCGGTGCACGACGTTTTCAATTTTCTGACGGCGTATGCGGAGCAGCCGAATTACAAGCCGCTGCTGCTGGCCCCGCGAGATATGGCCAAGTCTTGCATCGCCTTGATTGACCGGGAGGCCCGCCATGCGCGGCGCGGACGCCCCGCGCGGATCATCGCGAAGATCAATGCGGTTATCGATCCGCCGATCATTCAGGCTCTCTACCGTGCTTCGCGCGCGGGTGCCGAGATTGATTTGATTGTGCGCGGGCAATGCGCGCTGGTGCCGGGGCTTCGCGGCGTCAGCAGCCGCATTCGCGTGAGGAGCATCGTCGGACGGTTCCTCGAGCACAGCCGCATTTTCTATTTCGAAAATGGCGGAAAACCGGAACTCTATCTGGGGAGCGCGGACTGGATGCCGAGAAACCTGTACGAGCGCGTGGAAGTGTTATTTCCGTTGAAGGATCCGCACCAATGTGAGCGCGTGTGCAACGAGATTCTTTCCTCGTATTTGGCCGATACACGCAAGGCGCGAATTCTTGGCTCGGACGGATCGTATTCGCGGCCGCGCGCGGTCCGCAACGGCCACGGATTTTCCGCGCAAGACCATTTCATGCGGCTGGCGGCGGGCGATGGCGACCCAGTTCATATTCCCGCGCTTCGAAAGCAGAGCGTCGTTTATACTCCGAACACGATGATTGCCCCGCCGGCTGGCGACTCCGAAGAAGAAGGCTCTCTGGACACTTCGAATGCAACCGTATGATCTGATCGTCATTGGCTCCGGACCCGGCGGCCAGCGCGCCGCCATCCAGGGAGCAAAGGCCGGAAAGCGCGTCGCCGTGGTCGAAAAGCAGGCCGCGATTGGCGGCGTGTGCATCAACACGGGAACGATTCCCAGCAAAACGATGCGCGAGGCCGTGCTGCATCTTTCCGGTTTCTACTCGAAAAGCTTCTACGGATCGAATTACAACGTCAAAGAAAACGTGACGATGGCGGATCTGAATTTCCGCGTGCAGCGCGTGATCGAGAACGAGGTGGCTGTCACGCAGGATCAGCTCAAGCGCAATGGCGTGGACGTCGTCCATGGCTTCGGCAAGTTCATGGACGCGCACCATCTCCGCGTGGAGAACGGAAACGGCTACGCGGAACTGGAGGGGCAGTTCTTCGTAATTGCCACGGGGACAAAACCCGCGATCAATGCGAAAGTGCCCATCAACGGGCGGAACATCATCAACAGCGACCAAATCCTGACCATGCCGCAGATTCCGCGGACGCTGATTGTGGTGGGCGGCGGCGTGATCGGGGTGGAGTACGCCTGCATGTTCGCGACGCTTGGCGTGCGCGTGATCATCGTGGAGAAGCGGCCGCGCCTTTTGGAGTTTGCCGATACGGAAATGGTGGAAGCGCTGACGTATCACATGCGCGACCACCGCGCCACGCTGCGGCTGAATGAGGAAGTCGAGAGCGTGGAGGAAACGCCCGAGGGCAAGGTGGCCGCGAACCTCGTAAGCAAGAAACGCATCAATGGCGATGCTTTGCTCTACGCGGTGGGCCGGCAAGGCAACGTGGACAAACTGGAACTCGCCGCCGCCGGTATCGAATGCGATGACCGCGGACGCGTCAAGGTGGACGCGGATTACCGGACCACACAAGCGCATATTTTTGCCGTAGGTGACGTGATTGGTTTTCCAAGTCTGGCTTCGGTCTCGATGGAGCAGGGGCGCATCGCGGCGGCGCGCGCGTTCGGTCTGCAGGTGCAGACGGATCCCGCCAGCTATCCGTATGGGATTTACACGATTCCGCAGATTTCTTTTATCGGGAAGACCGAAGAGCAGCTCACCGACGCCGACGTTCCTTATGAAGTTGGCGTGGCGTACTACCGGGAGATTGCGCGCGGACAAATCTCGGGTCACACGGACGGACGACTCAAGCTTCTATTTCACAGGGAGACGCTTGAGCTGCTGGGCGTACATATTTTTGGCGAGGATGCCGCGGAGTTGCTGCACATCGGGCAGGCCGTCTTTAAGCTGAAGGGCAAGATCACGTATTTCATCAATACGGTATTCAACTATCCGACGCTGGCCGAATGTTATAAGACGGCGGCGTTCAACGGCCTCAACCGCCTGGGCTGACCGGTCCCGGGCATTGACGAGCTTTTCGTCAGCAGTAACCAACTCCTGGGGCAACCCGTCTCCAAAGATCATCAGAGCTGGCTCCTAGGCCCAGCCCTGGCGGTAGTCGCGGCGGAGGAAATCGTTGGCCTGGGCGACGTTGGTGACGCGCATGTTTGCGCCATCGTAGTTGATCTTTTTGCCGGCGCGGAGGGCCACGACGCCCAAGAGCATGACCTCGGTGAGGCGCGCGGCGTATTCGAACGGGCAGGAAGCTTCCGTTTTGCCTTTAGCGGCGTTGACCCAGTTCATTTCGTGGTCTTCGTTTTCGATGCGCGGCAACTTTTGCGGCGGCTTCCCGTAGGAATCGTGGAGCGACTTGGGCAGCAGGCGAGGCTTCAAGCCGTAGGTGTCGTGGAGCAGCTTGCCTTTGCTCCCGACGAGCAGCGCACCTCCGCCCTTGTTCAGGTCTTCGTCGCCGAGTTCTTCGGGTTTGTTGGGCATGAGACCGCCGTCATACCAGGTCATCTTTACGGCCGGCATACTGCCGCGAGCGGGGAATTCGTAAAAAGTCTGCGTCGCATGCGGGTAGGAAGCACCGTTGTAGGGTGTTGAGACGGTTTCCACACTCGAGGGCAGGCCAAGGTTAAGCGCCCACATGGAATGGTCGATCAAATGGGCGCCCATGTCGCCGATCGCGCCCATGCCCCAATCCGACCACCCGCGCCAGTTGAAGGGGTGGTAGACGGGGTGATACTCGACGTGCGGGCCGACGCCGAGAAAAAGATCCCAAGACAGTTTGTCTGGGATCGGGTAATTGCCAGCCATTGCGGCAGCGAGTCGGGCGTTGACGCCCTGGCCGTTCCAGCGAAGAGTATCGGCGGGTTCTTTCAGGGCTTCGGGGCGCGGCACGCCTTGCGGCCAGAAGCCGAGAGGGCGGTTGGTCCAGATATGGACTTCGCGCACTTCGCCGATGGCGCCGGCTTGAATATATTCGACGGTCAGGCGCGCATCGTCGAGAGAGTGGCCTTGATTGCCCATCTGGGTGGCGACCTTCGTTTCCTTGGCGCGCTTCGACAGTTGCCGGGCCTCATCAACGGACCAGGTGAGCGGCTTCTGCACATACACGTGTTTGCCGAGCGCCATGGCGGCGAGGGCGATGGGCGCATGCATATGGTCAGAGGTGGCCACGAAGACGGCGTCGATATCTTTCTGGTGCTCGAGCATGTCGCGATAATCCTGATAGCGCTTGGCTTTCGGCAGGTGCTCGTTCTTCAAGCGAATCATTCCGGCCAGGCGGGTTTTGGCTTTGACGCGATCGAACTCCTGAGGAGGCTGGCCGGGCTCGGGATCGGGTTGATCGAGGCGTTTTTGCAAATTGGAAATATCGGTATCGAGGTGGTCGAAACCCTTATCGGCGTAGCCCCAGTCCACGTCGCAGAGCGCCACGATGTTCTGGCTCGAGAGATTGATCAGATTGGTTCGGCCCATCCCGCCGATGCCAACTCCGGCGATGTTGAGCATGTCGCTTGGAGGCGTGAACCCCCGTCCGAGGACATGTCGGGGGACAATGGCCATCGCGGCGCCGCCCGTGGCGACACCCGTCAAGAATGTGCGGCGTGACAAATCGTTGTTCTTTCTCATGGGCTGCTCCCTCTGCTCCCCGGGGCATTATCGCGCTGTCACCCGTACATTGCGAATGCTAAGTTCGCTCGAGGATTTCCCGCACGGTAGAAGGACAAGCGGATTGCCCGGGAATGGACTCTCTGGCTGAAAAACTTCCTAAGGATGTTTCCCTTTTAGCTGCCAGGACACGCCCTCAGGGAGCCTTCGGATTGGCGGTGAGTGAGAGTTATAGAGATTGCCGGGTCAGCGGGTGTGCCGTCTAATGGGCTTGGGGCGACCGCCGCATGGGCTGCTGGCGCAGGCACATCCACCATGCCTGTGATATAAAACTCTCTCACTCCCCCTGGACTGGAATCTCGAGCTGATCAGAAGGCCACACAAATGAGCGTACGAACGCCTGGCGCAAACCTCGGTCGTCATGTCTTTGGAGTGGCGGCTCTGGTTTTTGGCGCGATCACGCTCCACTGGCACGACTACAACGGCTGGCATCCACCGCTTTACCTTGTCTACGCCGCCGCCGCTGCCCTGATCTTCGGAGGAGCTGCGATTCAGTTCCGTCGGACAGCGAAAGCGGGCGCGGCCGTCCTTGGTGCGGTTTATCTTGTTTTCGCCCTCGAGTGCGTGCCGGGAATCGCTGCCGCACCGCGGATCTACAATAGCTGGGGCAACTTCTTCGAGCAGTTCTCCCTCCTCGCCGGCGCGCTGATCGTTTATGCCCGCTTGTCAGCGGCATGGTCACCGGAAACGCTTCATCGCATTGGCCGCATCCTTTTGGGCTTCTGTGCCGCTTCCTTTACTCTGGAACAGGCGATTTATCTTGCCGCTACCGCCAGCCTTGTTCCGAAGTGGATCCCGCCAGGTCAGATGTTTTGGGCCGTAACGACGACTGTTTTGTTCGCACTCGCGGCATTGAGTCTTCTTACGGGTCTAATGGCCCTTCTGGCGACTCGCCTGCTGACAATCATGCTCCTGAGCTTCGGGCTGCTCGTGTGGATACCGTTGCTTCTTTCTGGTCCGCACAGTCATACGAACTGGAGCGAAACCGCCGAGACCTTCGCGATTGCCGGAACAGCCTGGATTCTCGCTGATCTCCTCGGCGAGCCCCGGCGTAATGGCCATCGCCCGCTATGACGCGAGCCGTGTCGCCCGAAGGGGCCGAGAACCCCGACTCTCCGATTGCCGCAAGCTGCCCGGACAGGCTAAGATATCTGCTGGAGGCATCAGTTAGTGCTCACTATTCGTTTATCCAGGATTGGCAAGAAGAAGAAGCCCTTCTACCGCGTGGTGGTGATTGAAAGCAGCAAGCCGCGGGATGGGCGCGTTGTGGAATTGGTAGGAACGTACGATCCGCTGAAGAAGCCCGCGGAGATCAAGCTCAACGCCGAACGCATCAAGCATTGGCTCGGAGTCGGTGCGCAACCCAGCGACACCGTTCGAAGCTTTATCGACCAACAGAAGATCGCGTAATTCCTAGGAAGTCCCCATCCCTTGCGCGTCCCCGGCTGGATCGGGGCGCGTTTGCCACGGCCCAGGGAAGATCGAGGACGTGGAGGTGAAGGATGAAAGAGCTGGTAGAAGCTATCGCGAAGGCTTTGGTGGACCATCCCGAAGAAGTGGAGGTCAAGTCCGTCGACGGCTCGCAGGTCACCGTGCTTGAGCTACGGGTGCATCCGGAAGACCTGGGTAAGGTCATTGGGCGCCAGGGGCGCACCGCCAAAGCGGTACGAACGCTGCTTGGTGCCGCTGGCATGAAATTAAAGAAGCGCTACACGCTCGAGATACTGGAAGATTGAGTGCCGAAACCCAGCGCTGGGTGATTGTCGCGAGGATTCTCCGACCCCGCGGCAATAAAGGCGAAGTGGCTGCCGAACTCCTCACAGACTTTCCCGAACGATTGACCCGATTAACGGAAGTTTTTCTTGGCGCGAGCGGCCCCTCGAAGACGGTAGAGCCACGTCTCACTCCCCTGAAATCCTGTTGGCTCAGCCAGAATCATCGAGGGCAGGCGGTGTTTCATTTTGAAGGGTGCAATTCCATCTCGGAAGCCGAGAAATATCGGGGGTTTGACGTACTGCTCCCGATCGAAAAACGAGTATCGCTCCCCGCCGGCCAGTACTTTGTGGATGATCTGGTCGGATGTCTGGTCTTCGAAAATTTTGCGGAGCCGCCCGTAGTTTCTTCCTCGCCCTGTTTGCTGGGAAAGGCCCCGTCCTTTCTTGGCGTGGTCAAAGATGTCCGGTTCACCGGCGAAGGGGTGGCTGGCACACCGCTGCTTGCCGTCGATGCTTCCGCCGGCGAGCTGCTCATTCCGCTCGCCGAAGACATCTGTGCGCGCATTGACACGCGCGCGCGGAGAATCGATGTGGTGCTCCCGGAAGGTCTTCGTGACCTCAATCAAAATTAGCAAAACAGGCTTACGCTTCTACGGATGTCCCCCGTTTTTCCAGCCCTGATTTTACAATTCTTGCGCCCGGTTTCCGGGCTCTCGGGATTCCCTATTGCTTGGTGCCCTGAGGTACACAGCCGGATGTGCCCGGTGGCCGCGGCCGAAGTGCGGCCATTCCCGGTCTTAGTGGACGTCGATCGTTGTTACGCTCAGCGCAGGCAGCGAGATCGTCAGGGAAGAGCCACTCACGGCCATCGTCCCGATCGAGACAGGTTCGATGGGGTTTTGGCCTTGGGCGGAAGCGGCTGTCATTTGATACAGATAGGCGGTGCCGGAAAGCGGTGTGCCAGTGATGGCCGTCACCTGAGCGGAAGCCGAGCGGTTGATGGCTACAAATACGGTGCGGCCCGGCGTTGCGCTGTCCGTGCTGGCGTAAACGACGACATTTCCCACATTGCTCGAAGTGGCCTCGAGCGAGGTGCCGCCGAAGCAAGCGTTGGCCCCATCGAAGCCACGGAATGCGCGGAAGCCTGCGAGTGCGTATGCATAGGTTCCATTTGGAGGCCAGAAGCTGGCCGCGAAGAGACCTTGAGCGCCGAAAATTCCCAGGTTGTCCGCCTGGGCGATGGTTCCCGCGATGTGGTTCCAGCCGCCGTTTTCATACTCGGTGATGGATATTTTCATTCCGGGATTTTCGGCATTGATTTTCGCCTGCAGGCGACCGAGCAGATTAATGGGAGTGTTCCCCAGCTCTTCGTAAATCCAGGGATTGCTGTTGGTGGAATCGGTGAACGTGGGGTCCCACAACGCGCGAGGGCTCTGGACGATCAATTGGATCTGAGCATCAGTGAGCGTCGTGCTCGTCAGATCAAGCGCTCGCGTTCCGTTAGGATCGTACTCCTCGACGTACCAGTGAAAGTCATATACATCGACAAGGGGCTTTCCGTAAGTTGTCGAGGCCGTGTTCAGAGCTTCGAGGTACTTGTCCGGAAACCAGTTCGCGCCGCTGGGAGTGGCGCTCAACTCGCCTTGCCAGTTGTAGATTCCCTGAAAACCGTAGTGTACCGGCCCAAAAATGACGACGTCGGGAAACTGGTTTTTTAGAGCCGTCGCCAGGTTGATGGTCTTGGTGATGTAGTTGTCCGAAGTGACGGGATTGGGGCCTTGCACTTCGAGATGCGTGGAGTTCCACAATTCCGGTTCGTTGTCGAGACTGATGAACGTGGGGTGAGTGGGACTGGCTCCAAAGACACCCATGCCGGTGAACTTCTGGTTGAGAGCCCAGATAAACTCATCCATGTAGACGTTGTTGTCAGTCGTCGCAGGCGGCGGCGTGAGGGTGAAAGGAGCGCTGGACGCCGTGCTCTTCCTATCAACGACGGGCCGGAAGCGGGACAGATCGGGCGGATTCGTGACGCTTACAGGTCCGCTCTCGTCAGCGGACACCAGGCCCTGGAGCTGGAAGGTTACCAGACTTGCCATGCTATTGCCCTGATCGCCGGCAATGAAACTGCGGACGGCCTCCGCGGGAACGGTACTCGGGCTGAGGTAGTCGTCGTTTTCGTAGAGATAGTCGCTGCCAGCGTTCGAAGCGTTGGTGATCCAGTTGTAGGCCGTCCAGCGGTTGCCTCCGTCGCGGTCAAAAGTCAACAGAGGCGGAGCGCCCGTGATGCCCGAATAAAAATTGATGCCGTAAATATAGGGAGAGATGGGATGGGTTACTGCGGGATTGACGGTAACAGTCACGTCGGCAGTGGGGGCGACTGGCGTCGCGGACGCTTGAGAAGAATTAGCGCTTTCGCCCACGGCGTTCAAAGCGGAAACGACATAGTAGTAGGTCGTGCCGTTGGTAAGACCGCTGTCAATATCACTCGCCGCAGCAGGTGCAGCGACCTGGGTATACGGACCGCCGTTCGTCGTACTGCGTTTGACGTGATAGCTCGTCGCCCCCGTGCTTGCCGTCCAGGTGAGGCTTACCTCGCCATTGCCGGCCGTGGCCACGAGCCCCGCTGGAGCAGAGGGCGGTGTAGCAGGGGCGGCAGGCGTCGCACTCACTTGAGAAGAATTGGCGCTTTCGCCCGCGGCGTTCAGCGCTGAGACCACGTAGTAGTAGGTTGTGCCGTTCGTAAGCCCAGTGTCCGTGTCGTTTGTTGCCGTGGGTGCGGCCACTTGAGTATACGGGCCGCCGCTTGTTGTGCTGCGTTTTAGATGATAGATCGTCGCCCCTGCGCTGGCCGTCCAGGTGAGGTTTACCTCGGCATTGCCGGCCGTGGCTGCCAGCCCCGTTGGAGCGGAGGGCGGTGTAGCAGGGGCGGCAGGCGTCGCGCTCACTTGAGAAGAATTTGGGCTTTCGCCGGCGGCGTTCAGCGCTGAGACCACGTAGTAGTAGGTTGTGCCGTTCGTAAGCCCGGTGTCCGTGTCGTTTGTTGCGGTGGGGGCGGCCACTTGAGTATACGGACCGCCACTTGTTGTGCTGCGTTTTAGATGATAGCTCGTCGCCCCTGCGCTGGCCGTCCAGGTGAGGTTTACCTCGGCATTGCCGGCCGTGGCCACCAGCCCCGCTGGAGCAGAGGGCGGTGTAGCAGGGGCGGCAGGCGTCGCGCTCACTTGAGAAGAATTTGGGCTTTCGCCGGCGGAGTTCAGCGCCGACACCACATAGTAATAAGTGGTGCCGTTAGCGAGGCCAGCGTCGGTGAAGTTCGCCGAGGTTCGGGAGGAAACCTGTGCATATGGGCCGCCGCTCACCGTGCTTCGTTTTACGTTATAACCTGTTGCGCCGCTACTGGCGGTCCAGGTGAGACTCACCTGCGCATTGCCTGCGGTGGCTTCAAGTCCGGTGGGCGCGGCAGGCGGAGCGGCTGGAGTAGCAGGGGTCGCCGTCGCTTGCGAAGAATTAGCACTCTCGCCTGCGGAATTAAACGCCGACACCACGTAGTAATAGGCCGTTCCATTTGTCAGGCCCGTGTTGATGTAACTATTCATGGAGGGCACGGCGATTTGCGTGTAGGGGCCGCCATTTACCGTGGCGCGTTTGACGTAGTAGCCAGTAGCGCCGGTCGTTGCGGTCCACGAGAGACTGACCTGGGCATTTCCGGCCGTTGCGAGCAATCCGGCGGGCGCGGCCGGCGCCGTAGTTCCGCCTCCGCTGTTGCCGTTGGAGCCGCCTCCAGTCGTCAGTCCGGCGCAGCCCGACACTTGGGCCAGTAGCAAGCCCATCAGGACGATGCGCAAATTTCTGTGGATCCGGCCATCGAACGGCATCGGTGACTCCTCAAAAGGGCTGGACTCGAGCGGAGAATTATTTCGTCAAGGTTAAGAGGAGAAGAAGGGCCGCGCAACCTGTTCGGAGGTACAGAAATCAGCCCTGCCCCTGCTCGCGCGGGGCGGAAGCTTCGATCCGCCATGAACGGAAACAGCCAATGGCACGCGCATCCCTGTTTGGCTACACTGGCTACACATGCGCTTTGATCTGGTTACGATTTTTCCAGAATTTTTTGTTGGCCCCCTCGACCACGGCATCTTGCGGCGCGCTCGCGAGACGGGGCTCGTCGAAGTGCACATCCAGGACCTGCGCGTGTTTACGAAGGACCGGCACCGCAGCGTCGATGACCGGCCCTTTGGCGGGGGCGAGGGAATGGTGTTCAAGCCCGAGCCGCTTTTCGAGGCAGCCGAAGCGCTTCTCGGCCACAGCCTCGGGAGCGCCGAGCAGCCTGCCTCGCCTGACCCGCATACCGCGATTGTTCTCATGTCCGCCGCGGGAACCCTTTTCCGGCAGGAGACCGCGCGGCGGTATGCGGACTTCGACCGCATCGTGTTTCTCTGCGGACGATATGAAGGAGTCGACGAGCGCGTGGCGGACCATCTGGCGACGGAAGAGATCTCGGTCGGTGATTACGTACTTAGCGGTGGGGAGCTTCCCGCGATGCTGATGATTGATGCGGTCACGCGGCTGATTCCCGGCGCGCTCGGAAATGAAGCTTCTTCCGAGAATGAATCGTTCAGCGCAAATCGCGGCTCGCCGAGAGATGCTTCTCCTCTGGGGGCAAGGCAAGCCGTGCCCGTTCGACCTGACACCGAATTTCCCGCAGCGCGAGGAAGTGGTTATAGAGGACTTACGAATCACCTTCTTCTGGATTTTCCGCATTACACGCGGCCGGCCGATTTTCGCGGGTGGAAGGTGCCGGAAGTTTTGATCGGAGGCAACCACGCCGAAGTGGCAAATTGGCGCCGCGCGGCCGCACTGGAAAAGACCGGGCGCAACCGTCCGGATTTGTTGTTGCGCTGAAATTGGCTGGCGGTATACTGAATATTCTGTGAAAGAAGCAATCCAGTGCGGTTCCTCGCGCTTTTCGCACCCGTATTCTGCCGGTGAGCGGGCCTGCGGATGTCCATGCTGTGCTTGTATGTGTACCGTCTCGAGCGGCATGGGAAGTCCTTCGGTATAGCGCAAGTCTAAACCCAAAAGGAATCCAGGGCCGCCCGGAATAAGCGGCCCTTTTTTATTGTTAAGCAAATGAGGAGCAACGTGCCATGAGCAACGCGGCAAGCGGAAACGGCCAGGAACGCGGCGAAGGGAAGCCTATCGCCATCTATTACGAGCAGCAGCATTGGTTCAAGCCGCTATTCGAACAACTCGACAGGCTGGGAGCGAATTGGGTCAAGGTAGACGCGCGCAATCACCAATACGATGTCGCGGCAAAGGAAAGCGAGTACTCCCTGCTCTTCAATCGCATGAGCCCTTCGGCATGGCAGCGGGGCCTCGGCCACGGGATCTTTTATACGCTCAACTATCTTTCGCATCTGGAAGAAAAAGGCGTTCGCGTGGTGAACGGCTCGCGCGCTTTCACTCACGAGATTTCGAAAGCGCTGCAGTGCAGCGTGCTGGAGGTCCTTGGACTGCAATATCCCAAGGCGAGGGTGATCAACCATCCGTCACAGGCGCTGAGCGCAGCCGAAGCGATTGGTTACCCGCTCATCATCAAACCGAATATCGGCGGCAGCGGTGCCGGGATAAAGAAGTTCCATTCGCCTGCCGAGCTCCGCGGCGCCATCGAAGAGAACAGCCTGTCGTTTGGGATAGATAACGTTGCGCTGGTGCAGGAATTTTTCACGGCGCGCGACGGCGTTATCACCCGAGTGGAGGTTCTCGGCGGCGAATATCTCTACGCCATTCAAATTCACATTACCGGCGATACTTTTGATTTGTGCCCGGCGGACATTTGCAAAAACACAAAGGGCGAGGAACTGACGCGACTAGCTTGCCCGGTGGACGCACCGAAGTCGGGACTTACGGTGGAAGCCTACGAGCCGCCGAGGCAAGTGATTGACGACGTCGAACGCATCATGGAAGTGGCCGGCATCGAAGTCGGCGGCATCGAGTACGTCATCGACGACCGAACGGGGCGCCTGCTCTACTACGACGTCAACGCACTTTCGAATTTTGTCTCCGACCCCGAGCGGATGATTGGCTTTAATCCCTACGCGCGGCTGGCGGACTATCTCATAAACGAAGCGCGCATTCACGAGGCCAGCCGGGGTGAACGGTTGATTTCTTCAGGGAGCATTCGATGAGATATGGCTACTGGCTCCCCGTTTTTGGCGGATGGCTGCGCAACGTCGCGGACGAAAACATGCCTGCGACTTGGCCTTACGTAAAAAAGCTTGCCGAGCGCAGCGAAGAGATCGGCTATGACCTCATGCTGATCGCGGAATTGAATTTGAACGACATCAAGGGCGTGGAAGCACCTTCGCTCGATGCGTGGTCCACGGCGGCCGCCCTGGCTGCAGTCACCCGGCGGCTTGAGCTTATGGTCGCCGTGCGTCCGACGTTTCATCTGCCCGCGCTACTGGCCAAGCAGGCGGCGAACATAGATCACATCAGCGGCGGGCGGCTCACTCTGAATGTCGTTTCCTCGTGGTGGTCGGATGAAGCGAAGAAATACGGTGTGGGATTTGAGCAGCATGATGACCGCTATGCGCGCACCAACGAATGGCTCGACGTTCTGCACGGCGTGTGGGCGCAAGATCATTTTTCCTATTCGGGGAAGTATTACCGCGTCGAAGACAACATCCTCGAACCGAAACCCGTGGCCCAGCCGCATCCGACGATCTATGCGGGAGGCGAATCGCTCGCGGCGAAAGATCTCATCGCAGAAAAGTGCGACGCCTACCTGATGCATGGCGATCCGCCGGAGCGTGTCGGCGAAAAAATAACGGATTTGCGCGAACGCCGCGCACGGCTCAATTTGCCTCCACTGAAGTTCGGCGTCGCGGGGTATACCATCGTGCGCGAAACGGAGCGGGAAGCGCAGGATGAGCTGAAGCGCATCACGGATGTGCACCAGTCCGCGGCCGGGAATGCCAATTATCAGCAGTGGCTTTCCGGGACCCAGCTTGAGCAGCGCGTTTCTCTCGAAGATTACTCAGTTTCGAATCGCGGCTTGCGTTCGGGCCTAGTGGGCACTCCGGAACAGGTTAGTGAGAGACTGGCGCAATTTGAAGCCGTTGGCGTGGACCTGGTGCTGCTGCAATTCAGTCCGCAACTGGAGGAAATGGAGCGCTTCGCGGACTCCGTCATCCGGCGCAACTCTTCCGTGTCCGCCGATTAGGCAAACGGGGATTCGCCATTCATTGGTATTGCGGTGTGTACTCCGTCTCCTTGTGAACCTCAGCGAGTCTTCCAGGTAGGACACATGGAAAACGGCGCGGCTTGCTTGATTCTTACTTCCGATCCTTTTCTGAAGGCTCATATCCAAGCTCCCAGCCAGTCTCGACCTTTCGCACGACCCTGGGTCTGAAGGAAATTCAAGTGTTGATCACTTAAATTGTTATCGGAAGTCAAAGTAAGAGGAGCACGTTGTGAGCGCGGAACTGGACGTCGGCGGACGCCGGACGCATCCCTGGAGGCAAACAAATGAAACGCACTATGTCGCGCCGTGGAGGAACTCTGGCGCTTCTTCCGTTGCTGTTCTTATTGGCCTGCCTCGAGCCTTCGGAGCTCTTTGCGCAACAACCGGCCGAAGCGGCTTTAGCGGCAGGCGTCACGCTAAAACCGGAGGTGCAGTCTCTCGGAGGCTTCCTAGGAAAGTGGGCGTGCCGTGGCGTTTTCCCCTCGAACGGCAAATCGATTGAATCCCAGATTGTTTTCGCCACGGAGTTGGAAGGGGCTTGGCTCGGGGTGCGCCACGACGATTCGCCCCCGAACCGCTTTCACGCCCTCGAGCATTGGGGTTTCGATACTGGCGAAAAGCAGTTTGTGGCCTTCGTCTACGATAATTTCGGCGGCGCTCGCAAATTCACATCCTCCGGTTGGGCGGAGGACAAACTGATTTGGCTCGGCGAAAGCTCGAAAACGGACCCGCCGGCGGTCCAGCGTTTCGTCTATAAGAGAGACACTCCTTCGCAGTTCGTCGTCAATTGGGAAGTCAAAAAGGGAACGGCAGACTGGGTTGTGGGCGATACACTCACCTGCAAGAAGTGAGTCCCAACCGAACCCGGCGGCGTTGTCGACAAGCAGAAGCCGGTTGTAATTCCTGATTCATTTGAATGAATAGATTGTGTCACCGGAAACTGCCCCACCACGGGGGAAAGACGGCGCTAGGTAAATCGTGAATATTTGGCTATAATTGGGGTTTGTTTTTGAAGAGCTGGCCCCGCCTGAGTGGGTCTGCAGGGAATACGATCATGAACCTGGTTATAGCCAAATTGCATGAAGCGCAACTGCGCAAAGACCTCCCCGAATTTCGCCCCGGCGACACGGTGCGCGTCAACGTCCGCCTGAAAGAAGGCGAGGGCGAGAAGGAAAAGGAACGCTTGCAGGCGTTTGAAGGGGTCGTGATCTCCAAGAAGGGCCGCGCCTCGGGTGCCACGTTCACCGTGCGCCGCGTAAGCTTCGGCGTCGGCATCGAACGCATTTTCCCGCTCCATTCGCCTTCGATCAGCTCGATTGAGGTGGTTGGCAAGGGCAAAGTGCGCCGCGCCCGCCTGTACTACCTGCGCGATTTGCGTGGAAAGGCCGCGCGCATCAAGCGCGCTGCGCGAGAAGAAGTGGCCGCCGTTGCAACCGCCGGGGCTGATACCAAGGCGTAATCGCGGCTCGCCGATTCGAACCCAAAAGTGTTTTCTCGAGGGAGTCCCGGCGAAAGCGGGACTCCATTCGTTTTCACCCTCCACTCACAGCAAGAACGATCACGGCTGGACGTTCGTTACGCCCTCCGCACCTGCCTTCGGAAAGTGCTTCTCATACCAGGCGATGGACCGGTCGGTCCAGTCAATCACATGCTTTGTTTCCCGGATCCCGTGGCCTTCGCGCGGATAGCGCACAAAAACGGCTTCGGTTCCCACATCCTTTAGCGCGATAAAAAACTGTTCCGCTTCGGCGATGGGCACATCATTGTCGTTTTCGCCGTGAACGAGCATGGTCGGCGTGTGCGCTCCGGCCACGTGCTTCAGCGCCGAGCGCTCCCAAGCCACGTCCATCAAATTGCCCTGATGCAGGAATTGGCCGAATTCCATTTCCTCATACTGATTGTAGTAGGTCATGTAGTTGTAGCTGACCAGGTTTGCGATTCCGGCGGTGGGGATCGCCGCTTTGAATTCATTCGTCTGGGTGATTAGCCAGTCCGTGAGCTGGCCGCCGTAGCTCACGCCTTCGATGCCCATGCGTTCGCGGTCGATCCAGAGGTATCGGCGCACGGCGGCGCTCACGCCGTATAAAACGTCCTGTCCCTCGTTGCCGTTCTGATCGGCAAAGACGGCGTCAGCGAATTTCTGCCCGTAGCCGGTCGATCCGCGAAAATTGACGTTGAGCGTCGCCCAGCCATGTGCCGCGTAGACTTGATTTCTGAAGTTGAACCCGGGGCCATTTTGCCCGTGCGGGCCGCCATGAATGTTTATGATCAGCGGGTGCTTCGAGGTTGCGGTCATCCCGACCGGCTTCGTCAGAAACGCTTCGACTTCAAATTTGTTGTCATTGCTGAGGAAAGTGAAAGACTCGACCTCGCCGAGTTGCTTGCCGGCGAAAACTTCCGCGTTCAGGTCCGTCAGCTTGCGCGCTGCGGCACTGCCTGTCTTGACGTAGAGCTGAGCCATGTCTCGGGTTGACGTAAACGTATAAGCCAGCGTGCCGTCCTTGCCGATCGAAAAGCCGCCTACGCTCCCGCGTTCGTTCAGCACATATTCCGGCTTGTCGCCCGATATTGGCAGCCGCAGCAGGTGATTGCTTCCGTGCTCCTGGACCGTAAAGTACACCGCGCTGCCGTCGGGGGCCCACTTCGGTGCGCCCTGGCGGTTGTCGACCACCGCTCCGATCTCACGGCGATTGCTGCCGTCGGCGTTCATCACCCAGACGTGCGTGTCCTCCATCGTCGTCTCGCGGTCCGTCAAGCCGCGCTTTGTGCCGCGATAAACGATGTGCTTGCCGTCGGGCGCCCAGAGCGGTTCGTATTCGTTGTATTCCGTAGCCGTCAAGCGGCGAATGCTGCCGTCCGCGACATTCAGCGCGAAAATGTCGTAGTTGAAAAACTCATCCTGGTTCGGCTCATGGTTCGACGCAAATAGAATCTCTCGCCCGTCAGGCGACCAGTCAATGGAGTGCTCGTCGTAGATTCCTTCTGTCAGTTGGCGTACCTGCTTGCTCGCGATGTCCACGGCAAAAATGTGCAGCCGCTGGTTGTCGTTAAAGCGCGTCATGCCTTCGCCGGCGTCGGGCTTATACAAATAGCGCGTGATCACCATGGGATCGCCGCTGGCTTCGGCAGCTCGTTCGTCCGGCACGGACGAAATAAACGCGATCTGTTTGCCGTCCGGCGACCAGGTGAGGTCCTGACCTTCGCCCGGCAGGGGGCTGTTGGTGCCTTCCATCTTCTCGACGAGGGCGGTGATCTCGGAACCGTCCGGTCGAGCCAGGAGCAATCCATGTTTGTCCCCGACCCTGCCCTGAAACGCGAGCCATTTCCCATCAGGAGACCAGTGTGCATTGCCGGTCACGTCTGTCTCGCCCCCGATGCGAACGGACTTTTGCGTGGCGAGGTCCATGATCCAAAGCTGTGGAGCGGGCCGTCCCGGGCGGTCATAGGAAATCACGGGGTAAGAAATCCGGTGGCCGTCGGGCGACAGAATCGCGTCGCCGACGGCTCGGACGCGGGAAAGATCGCTGCTTGCCAGACCCTGAGCCCGGCTGGATGGAGTGAGGACCAAAAGCGCCGCCAAACTCAAGAGGCAAAAGCCGCGGCGAGGCTCGGCGGACTCCTTCGATGAATGCATGAAATTCTCCCTGAAGCGTTTTCGCTGCCAGATTTGCCTGGTCATCGTAGGTCTCCCGGCGCATTGCGGTCAACGGGTCTCGCCAGAAAGTTCCGGCCAGCCAGGGAAACCTTCAGGGTGCACGAAACAATTTCTCCCTGGCTTCGTCTATACAGGAAGACTACCTGTTGACAATCAACAGGAGCATGCGTAGTCTCCTGTAGACCGTCCAAAGGAGAATCGCGATGGCGCAAACGCGCGGCGAGGTGTTGCAAGGCACGCTGGACCTGATCGTACTTAAAACCCTCGATGCCCTCGGCCCGCTGCACGGGTACGGCATCGCCGTGCGCATTCAGCAGGTGTCGGCCGACCTGCTCAAGCTCAACCAGGGCACGCTTTACCCTGCGCTTTTGCGCCTCGAACAGCGCGGCTGGATCTCCTCGAAGTGGGGGGTCTCAGACAACAATCGCAAAGCCAAGTACTACTCGCTGACACGAAGCGGCCGCAAACAGCTTTTGGCGGAAACGGAAAGCTGGGAACGCATGACCGCGCTCATGACGCGCCTGCTCGGACGCGCCGAAGGAGCCTGACGTGGACTCGCTACGCATCTTTGCATTGCGCTTGCTTGGAGTTTTCAGGAAGCGGCAGCTGGACGGCGAACTGGATAGAGAACTGCGCACGCACATGGATGCGCTGGCTGAAGAAAACATGCGTCGCGGCATGAACGAGCAGGAAGCGCGCCATGCCGCGCGCCGCCAATTCGGCGGAATCGAGCAAACCAAGGAATCCTACCGCGATCAGCGCGGCCTGCCATTCTTCGAGACGCTGGCCGAGGACTTGCGTTACGCGCTGCGCATGCTCGTGAAAAGCCCCGGTTTCACTCTGGTGACAATTCTGACGCTGGCTCTCGGTATCGGCGCAAACACGGGCTTGTTCTCTCTGATCAATTCCGTTTTGCTCGGCAACCTGCCGGTCCCTGATCCTCAGGAACTCGTCGTCATCAAGTACACGGACGCCCGTTCCGGGGAGGCCGAGGAAGATTTTTCCTATCCGATGTATCAGGCCCTCCGCGATAAGAACACCGTTTTCCTGAATGTTCTGACGCGCTCGGGTGTCGATTTCAACGCGAGCTATGGCGGGCAGAGTGAACGCGCCATCGGCGAAATGGTTTCCGGAAATTATTTCGAAACGCTTGGCGTCCAGCCGTTTCTTGGCCGCCTGATCGGCCCGGAGGACGATCGCATACCTGGCGCACATCCTGTCGCGGTCCTGAGCTATGGCTACTGGCAGCGGCGCTTCGGAAGCGATCCCTCGATCGTCGGCAAGAACATCGTCCTGAATGACAATCCGATTCGCGTGATCGGCATCACGCCGCCGCGTTTTTACGGCACGGAGATGGCGCGTAACCCGGACATTCGCGTGCCCATGATGATGGCCACAGTTTTCCGCCCGGTGCCCGCGAACCGTTTAGAGAATCCCCGGCACCGCTGGATGACCGTCCTCGCACGCCGGAAGCCGGAGATCAGCGTGGCGCAGGCGCGGGCCTCGCTCGACATTCTCTATCACCAGATTCTCGCTGCGGAATTGCAGGAACTCGGGGCGGGCGTCAACGCCCATGACAAGGAGCGTGCCCTCGCGAGCCGCATCCAGCTCGAGCACGGCAACCAGGGCTTCGCTCATCTCCGCACGGAAATGGAACGCCCCCTTCTTCTCATGTTCAGCGTTACGGGCATTGTGCTGCTGGTGGCGTGCGCAAACCTGGCTAATCTCCTGCTGGCGCGAAACGCAAAAAGAAAGCAGGAAATCTCTGTACGTCTGGCAATTGGTGCGAGCCGGGCGAGACTCATTCGCCAGTGGCTGACGGAAAGTCTCGTGCTTTCGGCGCTCGGAGGGTGCGCGGGAATTGTCGTTGCCTACTGGGCCAAGACCGCTTTGCTCGGTTTCCTGCCGGCGGACCTCAGCGCGAATCTCCAGGCGCCGATGGATTTGCGCGTGCTGGTCTTTGCGCTCCTCTCATCCTTGGCCACCGGTCTGTTGTTCGGGCTGGCTCCTGCTTTGCAGCTTTCAGAAACCGGCGTGGCTGCCGCCTTGCGCGCCGATGCTCCTTCGATTGCGTCCGGCGAACGCCTCTTCAGCCTGCGCAGCGCGCTCATTTTTCTTCAGGTGGCACTCTCGCTGCCGCTCCTGATCGGCGCGGGCCTGTTTCTCCATAGCTTGCGAAACCTGCGCGGCGTGAATACCGGGTTTGTAAAAGAAAATGTCTTTCTGGCGTCGCTCAATCCCTCCATGAACGGTTATCCCCAGGAGAGAATCAGATCGCTCTACGACGATCTTCTGGCGCGCGTTCGCACGCTGCCCGGCGTGCGTGCCGCCAGCTTCACCACCAGTTCCGTAATTTCCGGTGGCTGGGATCAGGAAAGCGTCAAGGTCGAAGGCTACCAACCGGGCCCCGACGAAAACGTGAGCCCCAACGCCGCGGTCATTTCGCCCGGCTATTTCACAACCTTGGGCATTCCGTTTGTCGAAGGCCGGGACTTCACCGAGCAGGACACAGTTTCCGGCCCGAAGGTTGTCATCATCAACGAAACGATGGCGCACTATTTCTTCGGCAGCAAAGATCCCCTTGGCAGGAAAATCGGCACCGACGATGATCCGAAAGTGGCGCCGGACCGGGAAATCATCGGCGTCGTAAAGGATGCCAAGTACGTCCACCTGTCAGAAGCCCCCCGCCGGCATTTTTACGCACCGATGGCGCAGGAACCCCGCCTCTTTGACATGACACTCCAGGTACGCACCTCCGGCGATCCGGAAAAAATCGGCGACCTCGTTCGGGCGCAAGTTCACGACCTGGACCTGAACTTGCCTCTCTACGCGACCACCACACTGGAAGTGCAGATCGACGATTCACTCGCCGAACAGCGGCTCCTCACCTGGCTCTCCAGCTTGTTCGGGCTGCTCGCCACTCTGCTCGCGTCGCTCGGACTTTCCGGTGTCGTGGCTTTTTCCGTTGCCAGGCGTACCCGCGAAATCGGGATTCGCATGGCACTCGGGGCGCAACCCGGCGACATCCTTCACCACGTCGTAAGCAAAATGGGGTTTCTCGTGGCAGCCGGTATGGCCGTCGGTGTGGCTGCCGCCTACGGATTGAGCCGCTTGCTTGGCAGCATGCTGTTTGAAGTGGGAGCCGCGGATCCTCTGGCGTTTGCCGGCGCTTGTTTTCTCCTTGGCGTAGTAGCGGCGCTTGCCGCATACCTGCCGGCCCGGCGCGCGACGCGAGTCGATCCCGTCGTGGCCCTGCGTTATGAATAGCCGCCCAGGCAAGCCCCTGAGCCGGCTCTGAGGAGCATGACAATGACTTGGCTACGCATCTTGACTATCCGAATCAAAGGAATGTTCGGCAAACGCCGCCGCGAGACCGAACTCGACACCGAACTCGAAGCGCATCTCGAAGCCCTCACCGGAGAAAACATTCGCCGCGGCATGGCTCCCAAAGAAGCGCGTCACGCCGCGCACCGCGAATTCGGCGGGGTCGAACAAGCGAAGGAACTCTATCGCGAACGCCGCGGCCTCCCGTTCCTGGAAACGCTGTTCCAGGACATCCGCTTCGGCGCGCGCATGTTCTCAAAAAACCCCGGCTTCACCGGCATTGCCGTCCTCACGCTCGCTCTTGGTATAGGCGCGAACGCCGCGATCTTCAGCGTCGTGGACGCCGTATTGCTCCGCCCGCTGACTTACAGGGATTCCGACCGGCTCGTCACACTTTTGCACGATGGGACGGATCCGGTCTCCGTCGGCAACTACATCGACTGGCGCGAGCAGAGCCGTTCGTTTGAAGCCATGGCGGCGGCGGAGTATTGGTCGCCGAATTTGACCGACGTCGATTCGCCCGAACATATTCCGGGGCTCAAGGTGACCCAGAACCTTTTCCCCATGCTCGGCGCCGAGCCACAGCTGGGCAGGGTGTTCACGGCGGAAGAGGACCAGAAAGGCGCCGAGCACGAGGTCATTCTGAGCTACCGGCTCTGGCAACGGCGTTTCGCCGGAGATGGCAAGGTCATCGGGAAGGCCGTCAAACTCGACGGCGAGCTATACACGATCGTTGGTGTTATGCCTCGCGAATTCAGGTTTGCACCCTTTTGGTCCACGCACACGGAGTTGTGGGTGCCGATTGCGTTTGGGGAGCGAATCCACAACCGCGCCGGCAACAGTTTGCGAATCTTCGCGCGGCTCAAGCCGGGCGTCAGACTCGCCGAGGCTCGCGCCGAGATTTCAACCCTCACCGCGCGTCTCGAACGGCAGTTCCCAGGCACAAACCGCGACGTCCTGGTGACGCCTCTCATGGAGCAAGTCGTCGGAAAGATTCAAACGCCGTTGCTCGTCCTTCTGGGAGCGGTGGGATTCGTGCTCTTGATCGCTTGCGCCAACGTCGCGCACATGTTGCTGGCGCGCGCCGCTGCTCGGCAGAAGGAAATTGCCGTGCGAGCGGCTCTTGGCGCTGCCCGCGCGCGTGTGGTCCGTCAGTTCCTGACAGAAAATCTGCTGCTCACGGCCATGGGGGCCTCTGCCGGCCTCGTCCTTGCGACTTGGGGAACGCACGCACTGGTCGCGCTGAGCCCCGCCGACATTCCCCGTGTCGAGACCGTGACGATCGACACCCACGTTGTTCTCTTCCTGCTTGCAGTCAGCGTGTTGACCGGCGTGGTGTTTGGATTGGCGCCGGCGATGCAGGCGACGGCCGTCAACCTGAGCGACGTGCTGAAAGAGGGCGGCCGCGGGGCCAGCGAGAGCGCGGGCCGCAGTCGTCTGCGCGGCTTCCTGGTCGCGTCCGAATTTGCGCTCGCGCTCATGCTGCTCATCGGGGCAGGTCTGATGATCCGCAGTTTTTTTGCGCTCGAATCGGTCGATCCCGGGTTCAATCCGCATAACGTTCTCTCGATGGTCGTCTCGGTCGCTGGATCAAAAGAAGCCGACCCAAATCGGCGAGCGATCTTCTACCAACAAGTTCAGGAACAGGTCCGGGCTATACCTGGCGTCGAGGCCGTCGGCGGGATCAATCACTTGCCCCTGGCGGGCGATATGTGGGGCTGGCCGTTTGTGATTGAAGGCCGGCCAAAACCGCGCCCGGGCGAATCGCCTTTTGCCGTCTACCGTATCGTGACGCCGGGGTATTTCCCGACAATGAGGCTCCCTTTGCTACGGGGCCGTGACATTTCCGCTACCGACAACGCCACCGCTCCCGGCGTTGTGATCCTTAATCAGGAAGCGGCTCGCACTTACTGGCCCGGGGAAGATCCGCTGGGCCAGCACATCTCGTTTGACTCCGGCGACCCTGGCTCTCCAACCTGGCTGACGGTCATTGGCGTTGCGAAAAATGCCAAGCAGGAGGACTGGGCGACGCCGCCTTACCCCGAAGCCTATCTCGCGGCATTCCAGAACCGCGATTTCCTGGGGGCTGCTGGCGCGCACGGTGAAGCGATGCTGCATATGGCCTACATCACTCTCGTCGTGCGCACGACGCGAGATCCGGGGGCCCTCGCGTCTACCGTGAAAAACACGGTGTGGTCGCTCGACCGCAATTTGCCGATCTCCCAGGTCCTGACTATGGACGCCGTCGTAGCCGGTGCCAATGCACAGCCGCGCTTCGAGATGCTTCTGCTCGGCATATTCGCTGCCGTCGCGCTGGTAATGGCGGCGGCCGGAATTTACGGCGTTATGAGCTATTCGGTTTCCCGGCGCACGCACGAGATTGGGATTCGCATTTCGCTTGGCGCAAGCCGCAACGAAGTGTTCCGGCTCGTCGTGCGGCAGGGAATGGCGCTTGCGCTCGTGGGCTCGGGGGCAGGCATTCTGGGAGCTTTGCTGCTTTCACGGCTGATGGTCAAAGTGCTCTATGGCGTCCGGCCAATCGATCCAATCACCTTCGCCGGCGTCACTGTTCTGCTGACGATCGTAGCGCTCGCGGCAAGCTACCTGCCGGCACGCAGAGCCATGCAGGTCGATCCCATTGCCGCGCTTCGTAATGAGTGACCTTGTCCGGCCCGCGCGCCGTGCTAAAATCTCCGCGCAATGAGCCGTCTCTGCTCTTCCCGTTTCGAGCGAGCGGCGCGACAACTTGGCTGGATGCGCATTGCCGGTCTCGATGAAGCCGGCCGCGGCGCGCTGTTCGGTCCGGTCGTCGCGGCCGCGGTCATTCTCAATCCCAAACGCCGCATTGTCGGCCTCGATGACTCGAAAAAACTTCCTGCCGAGCGGCGCACGCAACTTGCCGTGCGCATCCGCGAGCACGCGCTCGCCTGGGCTGTGGCGGAAATCGATGCCCAGCGCATCGACGCCTGGAACATCTATCAAGCCAGCCGCCAGGCCATGACCGCCGCCCTCGAACAACTCTCGATCCAGCCCGATTATTTGCTCATCGACGCCATGCAGCTCGATGTTCTCATCGAACAGAAGTCGCTCATCAAGGGCGATGCGCGCAGCGTCACGATCGCCGCAGCCTCCATCCTGGCCAAGACCCATCGGGATAGTTGCATGGAAAAGTGGGACGCCGTTTACCCGCAATACGGCCTTGCCCGCCACAAGGGTTATGCCACTCCCGATCACCTCGAAGCCCTTCGCCAGCACGGTCCCTCGCCACTTCATCGCTATTCCTTCGCGCCCGTCCGCGACGCGAATTGCTGGGCCGCCGGAGCCACGCAAACTCCGCTACCACTTTCCTGGCGGGTCACATAAAATCTCCGCCGGAGAATCTAGAGGTCGCCCTGATGCATCGGAAATGGGTCACGCGCGGTGCGGCAATTCTCTTTTCGGCGGGTTGCGCCGCTTTTTGTGTCTGGACTCTCAAGGCCGAAGCCGCCGCGAATTCCGCGAGTGCCGAGCGACAAGGCCTGCTCGCCGCCACGCCGCCAATGGGCTGGAATAGTTGGGACGCTTATGCGGAAACCGTCAGCGAATCCGCCATCAAGGCGAATGCGGCGTGGATGGCCGAGCACCTGAAATCCTACGGCTGGGAATACATTGTCGTGGATGAAGGCTGGTACGTGACGAATCATTCGACGGAAACCAGTGGCGGAGCCCCCGAATTCAGCCTCGACGCCAACGGCCGCTACATTCCGGCAGTGAACAGCTTTCCTTCGGCTGCAGAGGGCGCCGGCTTCAAGCCGCTGGCCGATTACATCCACTCGCTCGGCCTTAAGTTCGGGATCCACATCCTCAGAGGCATTCCCAAAGAGGCGGTTCATAAAAACCTCCCGATTGCGGGCACTTCCTATCACGCCCAGGCCGCCGCAAACGTCTCCGATTCCTGCCCTTGGAATACCTACAACTACGGCCTCAAAGCCGGCTCGCCGGCCGCTCAGGCTTATTACAATTCCATTGCGAAGCTTTACGCCGACTGGGGAGTTGATTTTCTGAAAGTCGACTGCATCTCCAGCCATCCCTACAAAGGCGATGAAATTCGCATGCTCAGCGCGGCACTGGGCAAGATTCACCGCCCCATCGTTCTGAGCCTTTCCCCTGGTCCCGCCCCGCTTGAGAAAGCCATCGAACTGCGCCGCTACGCGCAAATGTGGCGTATCTCGGATGACGTCTGGGATGTCTGGCTGAGCGATAAGGACTTTCCGCAGGGCGTCGGAAATCAGTTTGCCCGCGCCGCGAAATGGGCCGCTTCCTCGGGTCCCGGACATTGGCCCGACGCGGACATGCTTCCCCTCGGCCGCCTGGAGCCGGTTGCCGGCTGGGAAAAGCCGCGCACGACTCGTCTGACTCACGACGAGCAACGAACCCTCCTTACTCTCTGGTCCATCTTCCGTTCCCCGCTCATGATGGGAGGCAATCTGACTTTGTCCGACGACTGGACCCAATCCGCGCTGACCAATGCGGAGCTGATCGGCGTCGATCAGCATTCGACCGGAAGCCACGCTGTGATCTCGACCGATAAAGCGGCTGTCTGGCTATCCACTCCGGAATCCGGCAACGGCGCCTACGTTGCCGTTTTCAATCTCGAGGCCACGCCAGAATCGTTTCACTACTCCTGGAAAGAGCTGGGCCTCACGCGCGCGAACTACAATCTCCGCGACCTTTGGGAACACGAAGACCTGGGCTTGAAGGAATTCGTGGATGTCAGGCTCCCGGCCCACGGGTCGGCGCTCTACTGGGCTGCCGAACATTAGTTCCCGACTTCGTTTATCACCCGCGAAGTCCTTTGACTCAGCTCGTAGTCGTCGATTTCCTCGGCAATTTCCTTGCGGCTTGGCCCGTGGCCGGCTGGCGGCTTTCGCCCTCTCCGCAATCCTTCTGGCCGAGAAAAGCCCCGAAAGCGCCTTTCCCCCGCTTCGCCTTGTCTTCGCCGTCTAGTTTCCTAGTCCTAACGGGGATAACTGGCTGCTCACACCCACTTCTGGGTTCGTTGACTTGCCTTTTGACTGCCTGCTAGCGTTAGCAAGCACGGCTTCTGTCTGCCTATCCAACTCTTGGGACGGAGGAGATATCCTCCTGCAGGCGCGGGCCGCGTATTGTCTGGGAACACGAATGGCCTATACCAAGAGCAAATATGTCGAATCCGCGCAGAAGCTGCTGAATCAAGGCAAGGTCCCTCAGGCCATCGCCGAGTACCAGCAAATTCTGAAATTTGAGCCGCGCGATCAGGTCACGCTCATGACCATCGGCGAGCTCTACATTCGCCAGGGCGAAACGTTTCAGGCCATCGATTATTTCGAGCGCCTTGCGCAAATTTTTGTCGGCGACGGTTTTCTCACCAAGGCTATCGCCGTTTATAAACGCATCGCCAAGCTGGCTCCGGAAGAGATACGCCCTCTTGAAAAGCTGGCCGACCTTTACGTCCAGCAAGGGGTGATGAGCGAAGCCCGCCCGCTCTTTTTACAGCTCGCGGAAATCCATCTCAAGAACAACCGGCAGCCCGAAGCGGTCAGCCTCCTCAAGAAACTGCTCCTGGCGGAACCGGACAATCTGCGCATTCAGATTCGCCTGGCCGATCTCTATCAGGCTATGGGCCAGTCGCGCGAAGCCGTCGACACCTACGTTTCCGCCGCGCAGCGGGCTCTTGCCCGCGGAGACCAGGCCGAATCCGAGAAGCTTGCCGACAAGGCTCTGAAGATCGATGCCAATTGTCTGGCCGCCACCATTGTCAAAGCCCGTTCCTTTTCCTCCCAGGGCAATCTTACGCAAGCGGCGGAGATCCTCGAGCACGTCCCGGATCTCGATAAAGGCGGCGAACAAACCGAGTTGCTCCTCGATCTCTATCTCAAAAACACAAATTGGGACAGAGCCACCGATCTTGCGCTGCGCGTTCTTGCTGCCGACAGCAAGAATTTTGGTCCGGCGCAAAAAATCGTCGAAGCGCTCCTTGAGTCCGGCCAAAGCGACCGCGCCATGGCCATTATTGGCCAGATTCGCGTCCCCATGATTGATGGCGGCGAGCATGAAGTCATCGGCCGCCTGCAAAACGAGCTGGCTGGCCGCATGCCGGGCCGCCTCGAGCCTTTGGAATGGCTCGTCGATTTCTACGGCCGAACCAGCGATTCCTTCCGCCTTCCCGACGCCCTCGCTCATCTGGGCGACGCGCTCGTTGCCGCCAACCAGAACGAGCGCGCAAAAGCCATCTTTGAACAGCTCGTCGACCGCCAGCCTGACAGCGATTCCGCCAAGCGCAAACTGGACGGCGTTCTACGCAAGTTGGGTTTGCTCGGCGCGGAAGCTGTGCCACCTCCGCCGGAAGAGGGTCTCCAGGCAGAAATCCCCAAGGCTCCGGCGCCAAAACTCCGCCCCGACGCGGAGGCCACTTTTGCACCCGTTGCCGGCGACGCGCCCGCAGCCCCACCCGTTGCTGCCGAGCCGCCGCTCGATGAAGAGACGCAGAAGTTCATCGCCCAGTCGCTCACCGACGTCGATCTATTCGCCAGCTACGGTCTCACGCAAAAAGCTATCGGCCTTCTCGAAGCTATTTTGCGTCGCGCACCTCGCCACACTCCGACGCTCGAAAAGCTTCTCGACTTTGTCCTTGGCGCGGGCGACGACCGCCGCACCGCCGAACTGGCTTCCCAACTTGAGCAAATCCATGTCGAACGCGCCGACCTGCGTGGCGCCGAGCGCTTCGGCGAGCTTCGCCGCAGATTCCAGCGCGCTGCCGGTCTTACCGACGCGGAATTGGCGGCCAGCACCGCGGCTCACCAGGAACCCCCGGCGGCAACCATCCCGGAAGTCCCGATGATGGAAGTAGCTGCCGAGCCTGTTGCCGAAGAGCCGGCGCTTGAGTTTGATACACCCGTGCCCGCCGAACCGGCTCCCGCGGAGACGGTAGCTGCGAGCGCTTCCTCCGACGCTTCCGGCGTCCAGGAAGTCGACCTTTCTGCGGAATGGGATTCGATGCTGGAAGATTCTCATCCGGCAGAACCTGTAAAGCCGCCTCCGGCAAGGCCCGCCGCACCCGCTCCTGCGCCGCCTCCCGAAGTCGCCGCAGAACCTGTCGCCGAGGAGGAATTTTCGATTTCAGAAGAGCCCGCCGCGGCTGCCCCTTCCGCTTCGCATGAAGTCTCGGAATTCGAACTGCCTGTCGAAGAGCCTGCGGCTTCCGAAGAAGCGTCGAATTCCTTTGCCGACATTTCCGCGGAACTTCCTTCCGCCCCGGAAACGAAGGAAGTCCCCGCGCCGGTCAAGGAGAGCGAAGAACCCGCGGTCCCGGAAAAGCCGCCCGTTCCCGAAGAGCCAACCGCTCCTCCGGCGATTCAACCGGAACCCGAATTCGAGCTCGATCAGGATTTCGAACTGGTTCTTGAGGCGGAACCCCTTGTTCCCGCCTATGACCAGAAACCTCCGGCAACACCCGTCGTCAGCCGACCCGAGGCGGAACCCACGCCTGCTCTGAAGGATTCCGCCGCCACCCCGCCCGCTGCCGGTTTTGCTTCCGATCAATTTCTCGCGGACCTTGCAAAAGAGATCGACGACCTTGGCCTCGACGCCCTCACACCTTCCCACTCGGAAGCGGCCTTGCCGGTCGCTCCGCCTAAAGCGGAAGAAAAGCCGGTCGGGCCTGTCGAGCACAGCCCGCTGAAGGAAGTCTTTGACGATTTCCGCGCCGAACTCGGCGAAATGGGGGCCGAAGACGAGGATCTCGAGACGCACTACAATCTCGGCATTGCCTTCCGCGAGATGGGCCTGGTGGATGAAGCCATCAGCGAATTTCAAAAAGTCGCCAAAGCCACCGAGAACGGCAAGCCCTTCCGCTATGTCATGCAATGCTGCACGTTGCTGGGGCTGGCCTTCACGGAAAAAGGACAGCCGGGCATCGCCGCCATCTGGTACGAGCGCGCTCTGCTCGTCCCGGGCATTGAACCGGAAAGCATTCTCGCGTTGCGGTATGATTTAGGTGTTGCCCAGGAATCCGCGGGTGAGCCGGAAGCAGCGCTAAAGAGCTTTTCCCAGGTCTATGCGATGAACATCGATTATCGAGACGTCGCCGATCGCATCGCTGCTCTCCAGAAGCCCATCCGCTGATACCCGGCACTTATTGATGCAGGCGATTCCTTCTCCACTATGAACCGTGTCTTCCGCGCGCTGCTGGTCGTTGTCTGCTTCGAAATGGGAGCACTGCTTCTCTATCTTCCCTGGTCGGCTTTCTGGGAACAGAACTTTTTCCTCAACCACTTCCCTTCGCTCATCCATGTGGTGCTCCATCCCTCGTTTCGCGGGGCCGTCAGCGGTCTTGGTGTGCTCGATATCCTCCTGGCTCTAAGCTTCATCGGTTCCCGTCCGAGTCCATCCAGTGCCCCTCCCAAATAGTTTGGCGCTCGATTCCGATCCAGGTTCGGAGAGAAAGCCGATTCTCTGCTACGTCACCGACCGCCGCAGTTTAGCGGCCTCACGCCAGCCCGATTTGATCGAGGCGCTTCTCGAGAAGATCGAACTGGCCGCCGCGGCTGGCGTCGATTGGATTCAGATCCGCGAAAAGGATTTGTCGGGCAAGCAATCTCACTTGCTGGTCGAGAAGGCCCTCGACCGCGTCTTGAGACTGCCAAGCCATCGTCAGGCTGCGGCCGGGAAGCCCCCCCGCATTCTCGTGAACGACCGCCTCGACGTGGCCCTCGCCGCCCGAGCTCGGGGCTTGCATCTGGGCGAGAACTCCATGCCTGCCCGAGAAGCGAAACGCCTCTTGCTGTCCTCGCCGGCCGCGGCAGCCTTCGCGCACGAGTTTATCCTCGGCGTTTCCTGCCATTCGCTCGAAGCCGCCAAAGCTGCCGCGTCCTCCGGCGCGAACTACATCTTCTTTGGCCCGGTTTTTGCCACGCCGTCAAAAGCCGCCTACGGTTCACCCCAGGGCCTCGATCATCTCGCCGCGGTCTGCAGCTCCGTAGAGATTCCCGTCCTGGCCATCGGCGGAATTACCCCCGGAAACGCTTCTTCTTGCCTGTCTGCCGGGGCCTCCGGCATCGCCGCCATTCGTCTCTTTCAGGACTCCGCTGATCCCCGAAGCATAGTGCGCGCCATTCGCCCGAAAAACTCCTAGATCGATTCGAGCCTCCCCGAGAATCAGCGGGGCATCAACCGGCGCAGCAGCCTGATTTGCCCCGCGTGATAAACATCGTGCAAAGCCACCCCATAGATATGCCGGAGGAGCTTGGCCTCCCGCGGGGTATCCAGAACTCTCTCCAGAGCCCGCCGCAAAGCGCGGTGCTCCCGCTCGAGCAACTGCTTATCCGCGCGCCAGGCTCTTTCGTTGGCCTTGCCCTTCTCCGGCCGCCGGAAAAAATTGCTCCCCTTCAGCACGAAAGATCCTCTTTTGCCGCCTTCGATCCGTCTCCGCACCACGTATTTCCAGTAGGCCGCATGCAGCGTCTCTTCCCATATGTTGTGCCGCCCCGCTCCCGGGCGCCACGCCGCCTGCTGCGCGCTTACTCCCCGGATCGCTTGTCTCAGATTGGGGCCATGCCAGGTTTTCTTTTGAAAGGCTTCGTCAAGCAGCCTCAATAGCAGTTCCTGTGTCTTCACCGAATCCTCGCTTTTCGACCATCCTCGAGTTTAACGCTTCCGCGCTTTGCGCAAAATCCGAGAAAGCACACCCGTCCTTTCTCTACGCCTCCTGTCTCACAGCCTCGCCCTGCATTTTTGAGGGATTTCCTCTACCCGACGGTTACATTCTTGTTTTGCACTGTTTTTTTTCGCCGGTACAGTTGCCGGTCCGCGGCTTCGAGCAGATCCTGTGCTGTTTGTCCATCGCCCGGATACATCGCCATGCCAATGCTTACGCTGATGGGAGGTTCTTCCTTGTCGTCCCGCACGCGGGTTTCGATGCGCTGCATAACCTGTTGTGCCATTCCCTGGTCCGATTCGATCAGCAGCACGGCAAATTCATCGCCGCCATATCGTGCGGCCAAGTCCGTCGAACGGCATTGGTCTTTTATCGTCGTTGCCAGCCGCTTTAGCGCCCTGTTTCCCGCCAAGTGCCCCAGCCGGTCGTTGATTCGTTTCAATTCGTCCAGGTCCAGCAGCAGCACCGTAAAGGAATGACGGCTGCGTTCGGCGCGGCGCAGTTCGCGCTCGAGCGTGTCCATGAATTCCCGGTAATTGGCCAGCCCCGTCAGCGCATCGTGTGTCGCCTGGTAGCGGACCAGCTCTTCGTTTTTCTTCCGGACCGTGATATCCAGTCCGACTCCGATGCAGCCGATCGTTTCGCCCGACGGCGCGCGCAGTGGATCCAGATGTATGTCCAGAATCCGGTCCTTGCGCTTGTATTCGAAGTGCGCCGACTCTCCCCGCAACGCCGCATGGTGGTGTCCTATGGGCTCCCCATTCGCATCATTGCACTTCAGATACTCAGACACCGTCCGCCCTACCAGGTCCCCGGCGTGTACATCGGAGTGCTGCAAACCCGAACCCCAGTTCGAGGTGATCCGCAGGCTCTGATCCGTTGTCCACAGCAGCACCGGCATTTGTTCCACAAGCAGCCGCAATTGTGTTTCCGAGGGTGTGTCTTCTGTCTTCTGGCGCGTGGCCCGCCCGATCTCCAGGATGCCGGTGATCGCTCCCCGCTCATCCCGCATGGCTATCCGCCTCAGCCCTACGCTTAACTTCGCACCCGACTTGTGGAGCCGCTCGACCGTTTCGCCGCGGGTCATCTTCCCTTCGCGCGCTGCTTCGAGCAGGGCCTCCAGGGACGGCCCTTCCGAAATGGGCAGAAGGGAGACCAGCCGGACGCCCGAAACCTCGGCCGCCGTGTATCCGTACAAACACTCCGCCCCATGGCTCCACAATTCAATCGATCCATCGAGCGCTATGCCGATGATCGCTTCTTCGGCCGATTCCAGAATGGCCGCAAGCACTTGTTCGCACCGCGGGCTAGACATCATGAGAACCTGATGTACTTTCAGAACGGAGAGGGCGTTCGTGTAGTGAGGCTGGGTTTCCCGCAGGCGAGAGGAAGGGCCCTGCGAGTTTTCTAAACAACTAGGCGTTACATCTACTGCGCTTCAGAGTCTATCACTCCGCACGCGAAGCGCAAGAAGACCGGCAGGCCGTGTTCCATAAAGCACACCAGCCGCCGCAATTGCCGTCAGATGCGGCTACGGGTGCGTCTTCGCCGCTTCGTTCAGGATCATCGCCAGCCGAACTCCTGCCTCGGCCAGGCGCTCCTCGAAGACCGGTGCGGCCGCATTCTGATAGGCCTCGCCGGCGGCTTCGTGCAGCTTAAGCATGCGGTCGCCGATGTTGTTGTCATCCGTGCACTTCTCTACAGCCACGTTCGGCTCAACCGCGATTTTTACGGCAAACGCTCCATAACTCGTGGATGCGGCGAACTGATGTCCTTCCCATGCCCAGGCCTCCAGTTCGATTCCCTCTTTTATCCACTTTGCTTCTGAGCTCTTAAACTGCGCGTCCAGGGTCCCGGCGAAGTCTGCCGGACTCGCTCCTTCCATGTCGCGTTCCACCATGTCGGTATCCCAGATCGCATGCAGATTCGGCGTGTACGATCCGCCGATCGGGTGCGGGATTCGCCGGAAATACTCGACAGGGACGCAATTTCCGCCGCGGTCCGAATTCGTGACGGCATGCAGCGGCTGGTGCAAGTCCCCCACAAAATGGATGATAAATCTCAGCGCCTGAGCTCTATCCGCTGCCGAAGCGGTCTTGTCCTCTAAGATCCTGAGCTGGTCCCTGATGGCTTCGGTAACACACCCGGCCGTCCCGCAAGACTCTTTGACCTGATCCCGCGTTGCTCCAAGCGGGATATCGATGAAATGCCACGGCGCGGTCTTCGGAGCTTTCGTGCGTTCGTCGTCCGCCCATGTCGCGGCATCGGCAAAAACGTTGGTAACCGCGTTTCCGCAGTACCTCTTTAGCTGTGGATCGACAGGGTTCTCTGTCAGCAGAGCCTCAAACATCTGTTTTGCTTCCGGGGTCAAGTGCTTCTCCGCCAGATAAGCCACCGTCTGGTGCCCCTTGCATCCCCATGCCTTTGCTTCCGGCGCCCAGAAAAGCAGCAGTAGCGTCGACAAGGAACACAAATTGATCCCCAACCGTTTCATGAAAGGCTCCCATTTATGGCGTTCGAATGGTTGCGAGAAAGTTCTAAGCTCCAGGGTTCTGTCTCAGAATCAAGAGAAAGGCACTTCTTCTACCCGCTGCTCGCCGCCCGCTTCTCACTTCCTCACGCACTCAGCCATCGCCCGATGGGCCGCCAGGACTCCGTGTGGTCGCAAATCACGCGCAAAGCCGCGGTAATAGGAATCGCCAGAATCAGTCCCATGCCGCCCCACACCCAGCCCCAGAAAAGCAGCGAAATCGTAATGGCCACGGCATTTAGACGCACGCGCCGCCCGACCAGTTGCGGCGCCACCAGATTCAGCGCCAGCACGTGAATCGTCATCAATCCCCCGGCAATCAGCGCGAACTGCCCGAACGTCTTCCATTTGGCGAGTGCGATGATAAACGCAGGGAGCCACGCCAGCACAGCCCCGATGTACGGCACCATATTCAGCAAGCCGGACGCAATTCCGGTCAGCACCGGAAAGTCCAGCCCCAGAAACCAGAAGAACGCGCTGCTCGCGGCTATGACCATCAGCGTCAACAATGTCATTCCCGCAAGGTAGTCTCTGAGCACTTCCCGCAAATCCTCGAGCGTCTCCTTCACCTGCGTTCGTTTCGAAGCTGGAAACAGTTGCAGCGTTCCGTGCCAAACTTCACGTTTTCCCGCCAGCATAAAAAATACCAGGAATGGCACAAAGGTGATTTCCAGAAACAGCGCATAGAGAGATCCGATTCCACGGAACAGCATCGAGCGCACGGCGGCTGCTTCCGGCCGCTCTCCCCCCTGTTGTTGCGCAGTCGTTCCTGGTTCGGTTGGCGTAACCTGCTTTTCGAGTCCGCTGATTCTGCCTTCTACCGCTCCCGCCGCTTGTCTCAGAAGCGCACTGTATCTCGGCCAGTTTGCCGCAAAGTCTTCCGTTCGTGTTCCCAGTCCGTAGCCAACCGCCACGAGCACCGCGATCAACAAAAGCACCATCACCATCGCGCCCACCGTGCGCGGCAAGTGCATTCTCTCGAGCAACTCCACCGCGGGATCCAGAAAATAGGCGAGCAGGATCGAAAGGAGCACGGTAATCACGACTCCGGCTGCATAATAGAAAAACAGCAGGATGATCGCCGCGGCAAGCACGCGCAGGCTGAAGGTGGATCCGGCAATTCGAACTGTGGATGTTGACGTCTCTTTCTCGGACACAAGGCACTCCGTTCCCTTCACGTTAGCATACTCATGGAGGCTCATCGACACATCGCTCGCTCGCGTTTCGTATTCTGAATCTTTCTGGACGAGAAGACCGACCGTACCGCCCGGCGATCCTTTCGCGCCCTGTTTACCCAAGCGAACTCCCCCGGTGCCCGCTCCCGGCGTCTTTAGACGCCTATGCTAGACTTTCTTGCGGTCGGTCCTTCAGGTTTTGGCCGCTAACCTCTCATGCCCAAAGAACTTTTCGGAACTGATGGTATTCGCGGCGTCCCCGGCACTCCGCCGCTCGACGATGCCACCCTTTTTGCCACGGGCCGTTCTCTTGCCGCCTATCTGCTCTCTGAACACTCCGCCGCCCATGTTCTCATCGGCATGGACACGCGCGAATCCGGCCCTCACATCGCCGCTCTCCTCGCCGCCGGCCTCGCCGAAGCCGGCGCCTCGGTCGCCTTTGCCGGCGTCATCACCACGCCCGGAGTCGCTTGCCTTGTCCGCCAAAATGATTTTCAGGCCGGCGTCGTCATTTCCGCCTCGCACAATCCTTACCATGACAACGGCGTAAAACTCTTCTCGCACGCAGGCATGAAGTTCCCGGACTCGGTCGAAGAGACGCTCGAAGCGGACATCTTCAGACATCGTTCGGACGCGCCTCCCAAAAACCCGCCGCTTCTCGTCGCCGATGCCTCTCTCGACGCCGAATATCTCGATTTTCTCCGCAGCCGCATCGTTCCCGGCGCCAAACTCTCCGGTTTCCGCATCGTCCTTGACTGCGCCAATGGCGCCGCCTACAAGCTCGGCCCCGAACTCTTCCGCTCTCTCGGCGCAAACGTCGTCTCGATGGGCGTTTCCCCCGACGGCCAGAACATCAACGCCGGCTGCGGTTCGCTCCACCTCGATGGCCTGCAAAAACACATGCTCAGCGAGCGCGCTCAACTCGGCGTTGCCTTCGATGGCGATGCCGACCGCGCCCTTTTCGTTTGCGAAACGGGAAAAATCGTCAACGGGGATGGCGTCCTGCTGGCCTTCGCGCGTCACCTAAAGTCGCAGAACAAGCTCAAAGGCGATCGCGTCGTCGCCACGTCCATGTCCAATCTGGGTCTCGAGCGCGTCCTCGCCCGCGAAGGCATCTCGCTCGCCCGCGCTTCCGTCGGTGACCGCTATGTCCTCGAAGAAATGCTTCGCAGCGGCAACATCATCGGTGGCGAACAATCCGGCCATGTCATTTTTCTCGAAGACAGCCCCGCCGGCGACGGTCTGCTCACGGCCCTGAAAATCGCCTCGCTGGTTTCCATCGAAGGCAAAATCGAATCCCTTGTCGAAGGCCTCAAGGACTACCCGCAAATCATCGTGAACGTCAAAGTAAAATCCAAGCCCCCGCTCGAATCTCTTCCCGAAGTTTCCCGCGCCCTTGCCGAAGCACAATCGGCTCTCGGCGAAAACGGCCGCGTCGTCCTGCGCTATTCCGGCACCGAGCAACTCGCCCGCGTCATGGTCGAAGCCGAACACGACGCCGACGTCCAGCGCTTCAGCCAATCCCTGGCTAACGCCCTTCGCTCCTCGATCGGCGCCTGAAAAAACGGCGCCCAAAGGGCCGCCGGATCCGGCAGCCCTTTGGGCACGAGGCTGAATACAAATCCCGCTTATCCCTTCGCGCTTTTCAGCTCAACGATGTTGCTCTCCGGATACCGGTCGTGATGCCGCACCCAAGCCATTCCGTGCGTCAACCCCGCCTCATCCCGCCCTTTCGGCACCCGATCGAGAATCACATACACGCCCAGCAGGTCTTCAAGCCCCCGCGCATACATCGAATAGGTATGGAACACCTCGCCGTTCGCATTCTTGTAGAACACGCTCAGCCCCGGCCGTTCGTCGCTCGGAAACTTGCTGAGGTTGTAGTTGTAGATGACTTCTTTCCCCACATCCTCTTTCGGGACGGAAACTCCAAAATCAAAATTGAATTCGCTTCCGTACGACGACACCCACGGAAACTTCCATCCCATCCGCTTCCGGAACGCGTCAATCTTCTCTAGCGGCGCTCTTGAAACGATCATAAGTCGCACGTCTCTCACTGCCAGATGGATGCCCATCCCGTCCAGGTGGTCTCCGAGGAGCGAGCAGCTCGGGCAGCCCTGCTCCCACTCCGGCCCCAGCATGAAATGATAGAGCACCAGCTGGCTCTTCCCGCCAAACAACTCTCCGAGCGTTTTCTCCCCGCCGGCCGTCAGAAACACATAATTCTTGTCCACTTTCACCCACGGCAATTTCCGCCGCTCTTCGGCAAGCGCGTCTCTTTGCCGCGTCAACGCTTTTTCTTTCAGAAGAAGTTCCTTCCGCGCCTCAATCCATTCCGCTTCCGACACTACTTTCGGTTGTTCCACCGTGCCTGGACTCATGACCAGTTCTCCTGGGAAGTATTTTCGGTCGACCACTCCGCGGGAGTCCGCTCCGCTCGGGCCAGCAGACTCCCGCGCCATCCAAGCAACTACTTCTTCTCCGCGTGTTGCCTTCTGAACGTCTTCGTCGCGATTTTCCTCCAGCGAAGCTTGTTCGCCAGCACAGCCGCTGCTCCGCCTGTCGAAACTGCCGATGCGATCAGCATTGCCGTCGCCGCTATGCACGCAGGACACATAAGCTCCTCCTAGGTGGCAACCTGCGCCAATGGCGCTTTTTGTCGGAATGCGGGAGGTTCGTCCCCGCTCGGTCCCCAGCTCGCCGGCACGGCCACGTCCAGCATTCTGAGGTACACGCTGAATTGCCCTCGGTGCTGGTACAAATGGCTGAACATGACATCGCGCAGGAACTGTGCTCGAGGTTGCGCCAGCACTTCTCGTCCGCCGGCATTCATCCGCCAGGTTTCCTTCATGGCCGCGTCACTGAACCCGGGCAATAGACGCCGCACAACCTGAACACTTTCGTCAAACGCTTTGAGGATCTCCTCGAGGTTTCGCGGCTCGGGAAAGTTGAAAGACTCGGGAGCTTCGGCCGGATTGTTTCCAACGAAGCGCAGGATACCGGTTGGGACCGCGGCGATGTGGTAGGCGAGTTGGCCCGCGGAGAGGGATCTCTCATGCGGCTTCCAGGTCAATTTGTCTTCCGGCAGCCTCTCCAGAAATTTTCGCGTGACCGGTGCCTGGGTCATAAACTCCGCGAGCATTCCTTCTGCAATCGACATGTGGTCCTCCTTTTGTTCTGGGGCAGAGACCCGCTCTCCGCGATGCGGCACTAGCGATCCCCGCCTACTGCTTCTTCCCGCCTCCGGCCCGGAAGGATGCCTCGGCTTCTGCCGCCTTCCGCACGCGCTCGTGGATCGTTCCCCACCCGCCCGTCACACCTTTTCTGTGCTCGTCCAGAATCAGTCCGAGCGCTGTGTGATGAAACTTGATGAGTGTCCCGCCATCCGTCTCGCTCAACCGGTACTGCACATTGGAACTCACCGGATAGGACATAAACATAGGCCCGGTAAACTCCAGCAGCGTTGGCCGCTTGATCGCCTGCACATGTCCCCAGAAGTGCCCGTTCCCGTCGCCCAAATCCCGGAACCATCTCCCGCCCGGCCAAGCTTCCAGCTTCATCGGCATCGGCGAACCGTTGCCCATTTCACTCGCCGGCCCCAGTTGCTCGAGCAGCGTCTCGAACGTCACCTCCAACGAAGCCTGCACATAAATTTCCTGCACAATATTCAACGTCAAGCTATCGAGTGCCACCATTGCCGTTGCCGTCGAACTCATCGTTCCTCCTCAAGAGATAATTTTCCTGCTCCGAAATCCCCGTATTTCTCAATCCTTCTTCACCGCCACGCTCTTCGCTTCGGCCCGCTCCTTCACCCGCAACAGCTGATGCTTCCAGTACCGCTCAAAGGTCCCCGCCCACTCGTATAAAGGCCGGATCGCCTCGGCATTCGTCCTGTAAAACATCTGCCGCCCGTCCCTCCGCGCATGCACCAACCCAACATCCTTTAAGACGCGCAAATGCTTTGAAACGGAAGGCTGCTCCATCTCCAAAGCATCCACAATCTCACCGACCGGCCGCTCCTGGAGCGCCAGATAGTTGAGTATCTCTCTCCGCCGTGGCTCCGCCACGGCGTTAAAAGCATCCGAAGTGGTCGCCGCTCGTGCCATGCCCCTACAATACATGCCCATATTAGAATATGTCAAGCATTTTTCCAGGACACCTCCGGAACGCCGACCGGCCTACGATCGCTCTTTCCCTTCCGTCTGCGATTCCCGCTGCCCGGCAATATTTTTCTTTGCTCCTTGGAACTTTTCCCCGTCCCGCGACATTACCGCTTGTGGAGGCTCGAGCTGCCCCTGCAAGACGCACTCCCAGCTCTCGTTCTAAACTCGGAGGCCCTGCCGCGCATCGTTATGAACGACACGACGCCCACACCCGCCGTCCCAGCCAGCCCCGCCAGCGACGAGCAGCTCATGCTCGCCTTCTCCAAAGGCTCCGCCGAATCCTTTGACGAACTCTTCCTCCGCTACAAGCGACCTATCTACGGCTTCTTCCGCCGCCGCACCGCCGATCCCCATCACGCCGAAGAACTCTCGCAAGAAACCTTCCTGGTCCTTCTCCGCGCCGCGTCCCGCTACGAACCCCGCGCCCTCTTCCGCACTTACCTCTACGCCATCGCCTTCAAAATTCTTCGCGCCTATCGCCGCAAGGCCGCCTTCCACTCGACCTTCTTCGGCCAGCCGAAAAGTATCGCTGAACCCGCCAAACGGGACCCCACCGAATCCGCCCTCTGGGTCCGCCGCGCCGTCGAAAAGCTCGATTCGGTCGACCGCGAAATCCTCCTCCTCCGCGAATTCGAACAACTCAGCTACGCCGAAATCGCCGACCTCCTCGAGCTCCCCATCAACACCGTACGCTCCCGCCTTTTCCGCGCCCGCACCGCCCTTCGCAACTTGCTTCGGCCGTCTAACGCTCCGGCCCCCAGCGACGCCACTCCAGCCGGGCAAATCGCGTCGCCAGGCGCCCAACAAACAATTCCCGAGAAAGGCTTCCATCTATGAGCACTGCCGCACATCCCATCGCGCCAGAAGAAGTCATGGCCCACCTTGAGGGCGAACTCCCTCTTTCCCGCGCCCGGTCTGTCTCCGCTCACCTAGAAACCTGCGCCGCCTGCCAGGAACTCGTGACCGCTCTTCGCAGCACTTCCCACACACTCTCGAGCTGGACCGTGCAAGCGCCCGCAGGTTCCCTGGACGGGCGCATTCCTGAAGAGTTGAGAAGACAAGAGAGCCAAGCGAGCGCTTGGCAATACTTTCTTCTTCACGTTCGGTTGTTCTGGTCGAGACCCCTGCCGTGGGCGCTGGCTGCCGTTGGGCTTGTCGTTCTACTTGGTATCAAGAGCCTCGATCGATCGAGCCCGCTGAAAGCTGAGCTTGGTGTGGACTACCCAGGGAGAAAATCCGCTACGGTTCCCGCGTCCAGGGCCTACGCGGACGCGCGCTTCGAGCCGGCTGAGAATTCCGTTCCTGTGAACGGCATTGCGGCAAAGAACAAATCGCGAGTCCTGACGGAAGGAAAAAAGCAGTCTGGGGGCTACCTCGGTTGGCTCTCATCCGGACCCATGATCGCCCGAACTGTGTCTCTCTCTATCATCACGAAGGATTTTGACTCCTCACGCGCCTCACTCGGCGCCATCCTCTCGCGCCATAACGGTTATTCGGCCGGTTTGAACGTCGCCACCTCGGAAGGCGCCGCGCGTTCACTCGAGGCGTCTCTGCGCATTCCCGCGCCCGAGCTTACAGCCGCACTCGAGGAATTGAAATCCCTCGGCCGCGTCGAACTCGAAACGCAAAACGGCGAAGAAGTCACCCAGCAACATGCCGACCTGGTCGCCCGCCTCAAAAATTCCCGAGAGACCGAGCAACGTCTCGAGTCGATCCTCACCGAGCGCACCGGAAAAATCAGCGACGTCCTCGAAGTCGAACAGGAAATCGCCCGCGTCCGCGGTGAAATTGAACAGATGGAAGCCCAACAAAAAAACCTCGAACACCGCGTTGACTTCGCCACGATCGACCTGAAACTCTCCGAGGAATACAAAGCCAAGCTCGACTCCCCAGCCCCCGCCATCTCGACGCTCATCCACAACGCCGCCGTCAACGGCTATCGCAACGTCTCGGGCACGCTTCTCGCGATCGTCCTCTTCTTCGCCGAATACGGACCGGTCCTGGCCTTCTGGCTTCTTCTAGTATCCGTTCCAGCCGGCCTCGCCTGGCGCCGCTGGCGCCATGCTAGCGCCGTCTAGCACCTTTCCCGCGACGTACCCTGACTTGCTTCAAATATTTGTCGAACCACTCAAGGAGCTGCGACACTCGTTAACGTTAACGAGTGGCATAACTCCAAGCCTCCCTGCTATTCAAGTCCTTTTGTGTGCCTCGTCTGTCTAGGAAGGCTCGGTAATTTTTGTTCGCTCGAACCTCGAACGTGTTGTCCTGCCCACTTATCGTTTTTTTCGATGCAATACTCCTAAAGAACGTAGGTGATTCTCCGTTTTCTGTGAGATTTTGTAGATGTTTAGAGCCGTTCTTCCTTCTTTGAAATCGAAATCTCCCGTAAATTCTTTTGAATCAAACACCTCCAGCAGAGGCCCAACTCGGCCTGCTGCTGGCACAACTATTGCTCTCTTCTAGTGCAACATACAAGATTGGCTTCCCGGGGTGGCCGGATCCGAACCTCGACTCGGTTCCGGTTTTTTGGGGGGTCAGTTCAAAAAAGGGGGCTTGCACCAGCCCCCTTTTTCATTTCGGCCGTTCTCGTTGGTGGTTGGCCGGTGCGGAAGCTTTGCTTCCCGCGAGTGTGCCATCGAAGTGGTTCAGTTGGGGGCCTTAACCGTTAGGGCCCTCTTTTCTTATCCATCTACCCACATTAGAGCAGAGTAGGCGTCGGCACGTTGACCCTTCTTCGCCCCTGGAACGAAGGGAGCTTCGGTGCGCCCATTTGCTTTCACGGGTCGTTAAATCTAGTTCGACTCTGAATGCACGGCAAGTTTGCCGTTGTGGGATCAATTTCAGAGAGCGGACATTAAACCGGACATTTAAGAGGACATTTTAGGGCTCTAAATAGCACTAACACAATGATATAAATACACTTGACATGGGTAAAGAAGAGGACATTAAAGAGGACATCAAAGCAGTCAGAGACGGTGGCGAAACGACTTATCAGATGGAGCCCTTCCTGATAGAGGAAGGCTCACGCCATCGCGGTGCACTGACCGACATGGCCGTCGAGCTTGCACAAAAGGCGGCAGGTTTTCGGCGAAGCCTGCCCGAAAGTCTGGTGGCCTCACTCGCTGACCTCGTGCGCGCGATGAACTGCTACTACAGCAACCTCATCGAAGGGCATGACACTCATCCGGTCGATATCGAGCGCGCCCTGAAAAACGATTATAGCAAGGATCCTCGCAAGCGGGACCTGCAGCTGGAGGCGAAAGCCCATATTGCGGTCCAGGAGTGGATTGATGCGGGCGGTCTGAAAAATCGTGCGGCCACGGTGGAAGGAATCCGCGAAATACACGGGCGCTTCTGCGAGCGATTACCCGACGACTTGCTATGGGTCGAAGACCCGAAGACCAAGGAGAAGGTCAGAGTTGTTCCCGGTGAGCTGCGGCACAGGGACGTGACGGTAGGAAGGCACGTTGCCGTAAGTCCGGGCGCGGTTCCACGTTTCCTGAGCCGTTTCGAGGAAGTGTACGATCATCTGAATAGGACCGATGCAATTCTCGGCGCGCCAGCAGCGCACCATCGGCTTGCCTGGATTCACCCATTTTTGGATGGCAACGGTCGGGTGGCGCGGCTTATGTCTCACGCCATGCTGCTCGAAACGCTCGACACCGGCGGGATCTGGTCCGTGGCGCGGGGACTTGCGCGCAAAGTCGACGAGTACAAGCGGCATCTGGCGGATTGCGACAGTCCGCGACGCAACGATCTGGACGGGCGCGGCTCGCTCAGTGAGGAGGCGCTGGCGCGCTTTGCCAGTTTCTTTCTCTCCATGTGCATCGATCAGGTGCAATTCATGGAAGGGCTCATGCAGCCGGACAAGCTGCGGACCCGAATTCTTCTCTGGGCAGAAGAGGAAATCCGGCTCGGCGCTTTGCCGGCAAAGGCAGGCAACATTCTGGAAGTCGTTCTCTATCGGGGCGAGCTGCCGCGGGGCGACGCGGCGGCGGCCCTCGGCGCGACGGACCGGCACGCTCGCCGAATTGTGTCCGCACTCATCGAACGAGGCGTTTTGAAGTCGGACGGCGCGCGCGCGCCGCTACGATTGGTGTTTCCGGCCGCGCTGGTATCGCGCTGGATGCCAGGATTGTTTCCCGAAAAGATGGGTGCCATGTGAAGAGAATTGCATTTTCCTGCCCCCCTGAGCCGAGATTTGTTTTCAATCGTGAAGTCGTAGTGTTTTGGGGCAGGACGGAGAAAAGGGGGTGCGCCCTTGTCCCTTCGAAATTCTTCGCCGACCAAAAAAAATGAGCGGCCGGTGGGGGGACCGGCCGCTCGGGCGTGGGGGATGGAGGGTCTTGCAACCTGAAGCCAGTCCGCTTCTTCCGACCATTCGGCTGCGCTCGCGAGCAGCAGAACGTTTTGCAGGAGCAATAAGGCCCAAACCTTTTTACTCCGGAAGCCAGAACCAACTCCCGATTACAGTTACGATTCTGCGCCCGACTTCCCCGCCGGTCGATAGGCCGCCAGGTTCATTCTTCTCAGTACTTCCCGATACCCTCGGGAGACTCTTTTTAGTACCTATGTACTTACGCAAGTTCTTCGCTCCACCCCGCGAATCGCGCGTCCACCATTGCCTTTTAACGCCTGGCGATAGGGACCCCTGAAGTTTCGAACCCCGTCATGGGTAAACCGAACAGGGCTCTCATCCTCCGAGGAGCCTAAACTGGCCTAATGGAGCGAAAACGGCGAAGCGGACGCATCGCGAAAGAGCTCGATATCGTCCTGCTCGGAACGGACACCACCGGAAAAGTATTTTCCGAGCAGACGAAAACCGTCGTCCTCAGCCGCCACGGCGCCGGAGTTGTCACGCGATATCGATTCTCGCCGGACGAACTCTTGACGCTAAGGCTGCCCGGCACCGAGAAAGAAGCTGCTATCCGCCTTGTCGGACAGATTGGAGGTGAAGCGGGCCGCTACGTTTACGGCGTTGCATTCGTCGATCCTGATCCCGACTTCTGGCCGATGAAGTTTCCACCTCCCGATCCGTTTGAACCCTCGAGCCCGCGGATTGCACTCGAATGCAGCCTGTGCCAGGCGCGCCAGGAGATCGAACAAGGCGACATCGAAGAGGATGTCTACTCCGTCAACGGAAACATCCTTCGCCACTGTGCCGAGTGCGGTACGTCAACACCCTGGAAAAAAGCCAGCGCCGAGCCTCCTCCTGCTCCTGCCGCACTTCCCCGGAAGCCCACCCTGGGATCTGCCGATTCGAGGCCTCACCCCGTTCCTCAGCGCGCCTTCAGCCCGGTCAAACCAGGTTTCGAGAGACCTCCGAGCTCGCCCCCGGCGGTTTCGAGGCCAGCTTTAGGCGTCGCTGCGGCTTCGTTTACGGAGTCCTTTGAGCTTGGGCCGGCCGATTCGCCCTTGAATGCCTCCGCGGCGACGGGGTCTTCCTATTCCGGGGCATCAACCATTTCTGAATTCGCTTCCCTGGAGGAAATTCAAGTTTCGCCTTCCGTGACCAGCGCCACGGCCGTGCTGCAGGCGCCCGAACCTGCGGCTGCCCCGCGTGCATCGCCTATTGCGCCGTCGAGAGCAACGCCGCCCGCTCCCGCCTCTTCCGCTGCCACCGTTCGCGAACTGGATGCCAACGGGCGGCCCATTAACAAGCGGCGCCACGTTCGCATTCGTGTGAGCTTCAGCGCGTGCGTTCGCCACGGCGCAAATGCGGACGAAGTCGTCGAATGCGAAAATGTTTCCAAGGGCGGCGTTTGTTTCCACAGTTTGCGGCAATACGAACTGGATTCCTTGCTGGAGATTGCAGCGCCGTATTCGCCGGGAGAGAAAGCTCTTTTCGTGCCGGCCCAGATCAGGCGCGTCGAAGCGCTCTCGGGCGGCCTGGTTTACCGCTACGGCGTCGAGTATGTGAAAGCATCCTCCGGCAAGTCATCTTTCTGAATCGCCTCTCTCGCTCGCCGACTCACCGCAATTCTCCAACAAGGAAAAATTGACTGCCGAACCCGGCAGTCAAAGGCTTCAGAGAACTTCCTGGGCAGGGCAACGCCGTCGCTGTGCGCCTGCCTTTGGCTTTCGGGCGCGCTCGCGGTGCAGGCTAGGGATTCCTGGCGTGCCGCTCGCGCCCTTCCCACATCAGGCTGAGAGCTTTCCTTGTGGCTCTAAGGCGAGCGCGGCGGCCGTCCTCGCTCGTCTCGGGGCGGACCGGACCAGCTGGCTCGAGGAGATTTTCCGGGGGCGCGTTTTTTGGACCTGGCATTTTTGAGCTTGACAGGGGGCGGGGAAGATAGTTAGCTATGCTAACTAATCTTTCGGCGGAGGTAAACGGAAATGAGCACTGCGGCGGAAACTCTCGGAATTCAGAATATCGGGCAGATTTCGATCATCGTGAAGGACGTGGAGCGCGCGACGGCGTTTTATCGCGACGTGCTGGGGTTGTCTTTGCTCTTCACGGTGCCGGGCATGGCGTTTTTTGATTGCGGCGGCGTGCGCCTGATGCTGGGGACGGCGTCGTCGCCCGAGTACGACCATCCGAGCTCGATTTTCTATTTCCGCGTGCCGGACATTCAGGCGGGGTACCAGCGGCTGATCAAGCATGGCGTGGACATCGTGGCGCCGCCGCGGCTAATCGCGCCGATGCCAGCGCACGATCTGTGGATGACCGCGTTCAGGGACGGCGAAGGAAACATTCACCAATTGATGAGCGAAGTGCCGCGCACGGCACACGCGTAAGAGTCAGACGGCCCGGACAACGGCCGCATGCCTCGCCGGCAGATTTGAGGGCCACGGCCGACGCGAAGGCGCATTTCCCGGCTTCCTTCGTCAAGGAAAAAACAAAACAGTTTGTTAGACTAATGTGATGCACGACCTAAATTATTTTCGGGATCATTTGGATGTGTTTGCCGCGATGGCGGAGAAGCGGGGGACGCCGCTCCATTTGGATGCGTTTCGCGTTCTGGATGCGCAGCGGCGGGAGTTGATCACGGCGACCGAGGGGTTGAAGGCGCAGAGGAATAAGGCGAGCGACGAGATTGCGCGATTGAAGAAGGCGAAAGAGAACGCGGATCCCCTGATCGGAGAGATGAAAGCGGTTTCGGAGAGGATCCGGGAGGCGGACGAGAGGATTGCGCAGTTGAATGCCACGCAAAGCGAGTTGATGTTGACGATTCCGAATGTGCCGCACCCGACGGTGCCGGTGGGGCATAGCGCGGAAGAAAATGTCGAGGTGCGGAGATGGGGGACGGCCCCGAAGTTTGATTTTGTGGCGAAGCCACATTGGGAAGTGGGGGAGCGGGCTGGAATTTTGGATTTGGCGGTGGCGACGAAGATCACGGGGGCGCGGTTTGCGGTTTATAAGGGTTGGGGAGCGCGGCTCGAACGGGCTCTGGCGAATTTCTTTCTGGACGTGCACACGCGGGAGCATGGCTATACCGAGATTCTGCCGCCGTTTCTGGTGAATACCGCTTCGTTGATGGGAGCCGGACAGCTGCCGAAGTTCGCGGCGGATCTGTTTCGCGTGGAGGGGACGGATTTTTGGCTGACACCGACGTCGGAGGTGGAGCTGCACAATCTCTACCGCGACGAGACCATTGCCGAGGACAAGCTGCCGATCAATGTGACGGCCTGGACCGCTTGTTTTAGGAGCGAGGCCGGAGCCGCGGGAAAAGATACGCGCGGGATATTGCGGCAGCACCAGTTTCAGAAAGTGGAGCTGTTTAAGTTTACGCATCCGGAGAAGAGTTACGAGGAGCACGAAGCGCTCTTGAGGAACGCCGAGACGATACTCGAGAAGCTGGGGCTGCACTACCGGACGATGCTGCTGTCGACGGGGGATATGGGATTTGCTTCGGCGAAGACCTATGACATTGAGGTGTGGCTGCCCGCGAGCGGGGAGTTTCGCGAGATTTCCTCATGCTCGAATTGCGAGGCGTTTCAGGCGAGGCGCGCGGGGATACGGTTTAAGCCGAAGGGCGGAGGGAAAAGCGATTTTGTGCACACGCTGAATGGTTCGGGACTGGCGGTGGGGCGGACATGGATCGCGGTGGTAGAGAATTATCAGCAGGCGGACGGGTCGATTGTGGTGCCAGAAGTTTTGCGGCCGTATATGGGGATAGAAAAGATAGACCTAGTGAAGTAAGGATCGAATCAGGCAGGCGAGCGACCCGGCCGGGAACAGAGGGTTTAGCCCAAATTTCCTGTAAACAACTGATAATATTATAGTTAGCCTAGAAATAAGGCTGCTCCGGCCTGTTTCGAAGAGGCTCTTACGCCGCGCAAGCTATTGAAAGTACGTGTTTTCGTTTGACTCCGCCTTTTAGCCTTGCATACACTCGCCTTAGTGCTCTTTGGCACCCTAGCGTGCGTAGTGAAGTGTGCTAGACCCTGGGGGGGGATTACGGGTCGCGGCAAGACCGAACCCCGAACGCAGGAGATCCGAGAGGAGTTGGCCCTCGGGAGTTAGGGGCTAGCGGAAAGAATTAATGGACTTTTTGGGGCGCATCTTCAAGTTTTTGTTTTGGCTGCTGATCGTGTCGTGGAGCGTGGCGCTGCTGCGGCGGATTTTGGCGTGGATGCTGCGCGGAGCGATGCCCGCCGGGACCGAGCAGGCTGGGACAGGGTCGGCGGGCGACGCGGCTGGCCTAAAGTCGGGAGATACCGAGAGCGGAGTGGCGGCGCGGCGGCTCGTGCGCGATCCGGTTTGCGGAATGCATGTGGCGGAAGTGCTGGCGGTGCCGCTGCGGAAGAGTGGGGAGCTCGTGCATTTTTGTTCGACCGCGTGCCGGGACAAGTATCTGAGCAAGACCGAACGCGTGGCGGCAAACGGCTAGCAGCGGGCGGTTGTGCGGATTTGAAACCCCGGGCGGTTGAAAACTTTTAATTTTTGACGGATCGAGAAGTCGAGACTAGATGTGTAGAGGAAAGGACCGACGCCGATGGCCACGGTCGTAAAGCCCACAGGGCCGCTGAGACAGATAGGTGCGCCGCCGATGGTGCCGCGCATTGCTCCGCGGGAAGATTTGAATCCGTTCCGGATTGCGCAGATTCAATTTGATATGGCGGCGGAATTCTTGAAGCTGGAGCCGGGGCTGCGGCAGATATTGCGGACGCCGAAGCGCGTGCTGGAAGTTTCCATTCCGACGAAGATGGACAACGGGCAGGTGAAAGTCCATACCGGCTTTCGCGTGCAGCACAATATTTCGCGCGGGCCGGGAAAAGGGGGGATTCGCTACCACCCCAATGTGACGCTGGACGAAGTGAAGGCGCTGGCGGCGTGGATGACCTGGAAGACGGCCGTGCTAAACGTGCCCTTTGGCGGGGCGAAGGGCGGCGTGATTTGCGACCCGAAGCGCATGTCGAAGACCGAACTGGAGCGCATGACGCGGCGGTACGCGAGCGAAATTTTGCCGATTATCGGGCCGTCGATGGATATTCCGGCGCCGGATGTGTACACGGACGCGCAGACGATGGCGTGGATTATGGACACGTACGCGATGACGGTGGGGCATTCGGTGCACGGGGTAGTGACGGGAAAGCCCGTGTCGATTGGCGGGTCGGAGGGCCGGAGCGAGGCTACGGCGCGAGGGTTGCTGTTCGTGGTGGAAGAGGCCTGCAAGCTGAAAAAGATTCCGCTGCGCGGCGCGACGGTGGCGATCCAGGGATTTGGAAATGCCGGGGCGACGGCGGCGCGGTTGTTTGCAGAAAAAAAGGCCAAGATTATCGCGCTCAGCGATACGCGGGGCGGCGTGACGAATTCCCGCGGGATCGATCCGATCAAGGCCATTCGGTATAAGGAGAGGTCCGGGACGGTGGTGGGAATGCCGGGGGCGTCGCGTATGACGAACGATGACCTTTTGACGATGAAGTGCGACATTCTGGTTCCCGCGGCTCTCGAGAATGTGATCACCCTGCATAACGCGGAAGCGGTTAAGGCGCGAATTGTGGCCGAAGCGGCGAACGGGCCGACGACTCCGCACGCGGATGAGATTCTGGCGCGGCGCGGGATTACCGTGTTGCCGGATATTCTGGCGAATGCGGGCGGCGTGACGGTGAGCTACTTCGAATGGGTGCAGAACATGGAAGGGCTCATGTGGGACGCGGAAGAAGTGAACGCGCGCTTGCAGAAGAGCATGGTGAAAGCGTTCCACGAAATGGTGGAGACGATGCGGAAGCATCATGTGCCGCCGCGGGCCGGCGCCATGATTCTGGCGGTTGGCCGCGTGGCGGAAGCTACGCTGGTGCGCGGGTTGTTTCCCTGATTGATCCATTGAAATACACAAAACCCAAATTCCGAGGCAGACTCCGCGTTTTCGCGCTGTGTCTCTCTTTATCTTTATTTATTGCGTTGGCGGTTTCGGGCGTGCCGGGCGAGCCGCGTCTGGAAGTGGCCATTACGGTTGACGACCTTCCGGTTCATGGCGATTTGCCTTTGAATACGACCCGGGCAGAAATCGCCAGGAGGATGATCGAGGCGTTCAAGCGAAAGGGCGTGCCGGGCGTGTATGGGTTTGTGAACGCGAAGAATATCGGGACGAATGGGGATACGGAAAAAGACAGCGTGCTGAAGATCTGGGGTGATTCCGGATTTCCGCTCGGCAATCACACGTTTTCACATATCGATCTGAATACCGCGAGCGCCGAGGCGTTCGAGCAGGAGATCGTTCGAAATGAATCGGTGCTCGAAGGGCTCGCGGGTCGAAGGGACTGGCACTGGTTGCGCTATCCCTATTTGCATGAAGGGGACACGCTCGAAAAAAGACGCGCGGTCAGAAAATACCTGGGCGATCACGGATACAAAATCGCCGAGGTGACGCTGGATTTCGGGGACTATGCCTGGAACAACCCGTATGCAAGGTGCGTCGCGAAGCAGGACACCGGCAGTATCGAGTGGCTGAAGTCGAGCTACCTCGCGACGGCCAAGGAAGACATCGCGCTCGACCGAAAATTGTCGGTGATGCTTTTTGGGCGGGACATCCGGTATGTGCTGCTGCTGCACATCGGAGCCCTCGACAGCATCATGCTTCCGGACTTGCTGGACCTTCTGAGAAACCAGGGATTTGATTTTGTTCCACTCGAAGAAGCGCAAAAAGATCCCGCCTACCAGACGGATCCAGATGCCGCGCTGCTGCATGGCGGCACGTTCCTCGAGCAACTGACCGAGTCAAAACACCTGAACTATCCTGCGCACGCAGACAGACCAATCGAAAAGCTCGACGCCATTTGCCGCTAACGCGCGCCGGTCATCAGGGTTCTTGACCCGTGCCGGGAACCGCTATGGGGGTCTTGATGTCCTCGAGCTCGGGCGGTCGACCGGGAATGGCGTTGGTGTTCTGGCCGACGACCACGAGCCAATGGCCGCCCCGCTTTTCAGCGACCAGGGTCATCATGCCGTAGCGTGGCTGGCGCGCTGTTCCATCGGGATTTTTATCGCCCTCGATCTTCCAGCTCCAATGAACCACGGCCATATCTGGACGCAGGAAACGCACGGTCGTCTCGGGTGGCGTGAGCGTTAGATCCTTGAAGCGTCCGCTGAGCAAGCGCACATGAAATTTCTCAAAATCGGACCGGCCATGGAGATAGGTGGTGGCGACGGTCACGAAATCGGCGTCGTCGGCCACCAGTTTTGCGAGTTCGTGGCCGTCGTGCTTGGCCCACGCATCGCTGAAAGCCTGAGGCAGCTTCTGGACCGCTTCCTCGTCCGCTTTTGTCTGGGCCTTGGTGGAGAGGGGCGCAACCGCGAATAGCGACATAAGTGCGATGGAGAGACGTCTCATTTCTTGATGGCTCCTGGTTTTGAATTGTTGGCCGGAGGAGAGTTGGACGATCGACGCTCCGGATTCTGACATGGAGCCCGGAAGTCATCAAATTTTTTCTTGCATGGCGCCGGAGAGGCGCGTACATTCGCAAATGCCGGTGCGCCCACGTGGCGCGACCGGCAATTTTCTTCAAGAGGTGCTGCGGAGCGCTAAAAATGAGTACGAACGGACATGGACATGCGGCACCGCCGATTTTGCTGACGATTTCCGGATTTGATCCGTCCTGCGGGGCCGGGACGGCGGCGGATCTGAAGACCTTTGCGGCGCACGGATGTTATGGAGTGGCGGCAATTACGGCGTTGACGGTGCAGAACACGCAGGGTGTGGAGGATGTGCACAACATTCCGAGCGCGACGCTCAAGGCGCAGCTTGAGGTGCTCGCGAAGGACTGCAACATCGCAGCAGTAAAGATGGGGATGCTCGGCAACCGCGGGAATGCGGTGACCGTGGCGGAATTTTTGGACGCGCATACGTTCGCGCACGTGGTGCACGATCCAGTGATGAAGTCATCGAGCGGGCGCGAATTGCTGGACGCGGCCGGGGTGAAGTTTTTGGCGACCGAGCTGCTGAAGCGCGCCAGCGTAATTACGCCCAACGTGCCGGAAGCGGAGATTTTGACCGGATTGACGATTAAAGATCTGGCCGATATGGAAGCGGCGGCGCGAAAGATTCTGGAGATGGGCGCGCGCGCGGTGATCGTCAAGGGCGGGCACATGGGGCGACCGACCGACGTGCTTTTCGATGGAACCGAGATGGTGACGCTGCCCGGCGAGCGGGTAAACGAAGAGCAACTGCACGGAACAGGTTGCACGTTTGCATCGGCGCTGGCGGCGCACCTGGCGGTGGGCCGCGGACTCCTCGAAGCAGCGACGCTTGCCAAAGCGTACGCGACAAAAGCGATTGAGAAGGCATATCCCGTTGGGAAGGGCCGGCTGCCGCTCGACCATTTCTACCGGCAGAGGATCGAGCCGCCTGCGCGCGGCATCCATGAAGTGCCGCAGCATGGACTGCATCCGGCGGCGGAGCCTGCGGCGCACTGAACTTCTCGAGCCCCGCCAAATCGAGGGCCGCGCGTATCGCTGGGAAAAACGGCAGCGGGGCTGCCCCGCTCCGCGCGGCCGTGAATTTCCTTTCCTCGAGCGTTTTCCAGGGGGCGAAAGCTTTGGAGCGAACAGCCAAGCCGGTCCCTCTCGGGCTCGGATTCCGAGTGAAGTCCGGCTGGGCCGTGGCGGTGTTGCTGGCGGGGCCCAGGAACGCGCCAAAACTTGTCCGGTGCCAAACCCTGCTGCTTTCTGATCCTGAGATTCCCCAATCGAAACAGCCCTACCACGCAGTGCTGGGACTTCCCGAGAAGGAAAGAAAGTCTTTACTAAGAAAATTGAGAAAAGTGGTGGCCGACGCTCTGAAGAAGTCTCTCCACGAGCTTCAGAGACAGGCAACCGCGGACGGCTACCGCGTCGCCGGAGCCGGTTTGGTGGTTGGCAGCCTTGTGGACCCCGCCACGCTGCACAACGAACACATACGAGCGCACGCGCTCGAAGGACAGTTGTTTCGAACGGTTCTCGAGGAGGCGCTTGGCGAGCGTGGCATTTCGGCAAAGGTGTTTCTGGAAAAGGGCGCATACCTGGCTGCGTCAGAGGTATTGGGCAAATCCGCAGCTGCAGCAAAACGATGGATCAGGGGGCTTGGCGATTTTCAGGAAGGTTCCTGGCGAGCGGAAGAAAAGCTGGCGGCTCTCGCGGCCTGGGTAGCGCTCTGCCGAGAGAAATAAAAAGCGGCCCGATCAGCGTTTAACTTCTGCGAAAGACTCCGCGATGCGGCGGTAGGCGCGGACTTCGCCGTGGAGGCCGAGGCCTGCAGCTTCCCTTCGGAGCGCCCTCTGGCGCTCGCCTGGAAAGTGGTGCTTACTTCCCGAGGTGTTTCTCTGGGAAGCGACCAAAAACGGCCGAGCGTCCGGTTGATCAACGGCGCTCCTGGGAGCTGCCGATCTGCGCGCGAGGCCCCTGCGCTTTTCGCCGTAGGTGAATTGGTACAAAACATACAAAAGAAAATCGCACCCGAGAATGCAAAACGCGAGAAATACGGTGATGGACATATTTCACTCACTCCAGGCGGCGAGGAACGGGCCGCCTGCACAAGTGGAAGGTTGCGGGCGGAGAGGCAAGAAAGTCCTGAGGCGTTTGTTAGGAATTTATTAAACTGAGGCTCGAGAAGCGGCGGCTCGGCGCACAGCGAGGCCCACAAATTGATTTCGCGGCGAACTGGCGTGTGGGTCTTCGGCGTCGTTACGATTGCCGTGGGAGTGACTGCCGCGGTCCTGCCCCGCATCCCTCAGCCCCTGTCCTATCATGACTTCGCCGACCAGAGTGCCTGGCTCGGAATTCCGAACTTCGGGGACGTAGCCTCGAACCTGCTGTTCGCCCTGGGCGGCGCCTGGGGATTGATCCTTCTGTTCCGAAAATCGGGGCAAGAACGGTTTATCGATCCACGCGAACGATGGGCCTATGTCTTCGTTTTTCTGGGCTTGTTCCTCACGGCGTTCGGCTCGGCTTACTACCATCTTGCTCCAGACAACGCGCGATTGGTGTGGGACCGCCTGCCCATGACGCTGGCTTTTATGGGTTTGGTGTCGGCGATGATTGCCGAGCGTGTGAGCGTGCCGGCCGGCTTTAATTTACTGCCCGTTTTGCTGCTGGCGGGCGTTGCCAGCGTCGCCCTCTGGTGGCACAGCGAAGCACGAGGGGCGGGAGACCTACGGTTCTATGCGGCGCTCCAGGTGTACGCAGTGCTGGTTCTGCCGGTTTTGCTTTTACTGCCGGCACGTTATACGCATGGCTCCGATTTCGCCGTGATTTTTGGCTTCTATGTGTTAGCGAAAATCTTCGAGACCCTGGACCGGCCCATTTTCTCTCTGGACCATAGTTCGATTAGCGGACACACACTGAAACATCTGGCGGCGGGCGCCGCGGGATTCTGGATTTTGTGGATGCTTAAGAAAAGGCGGCCCCGTCGAGACCCTGTGAATGGCGGAATCCAGAACTGGCGGGCCAAAGCCCGTCGCTAGGCTCTATGGATGATGCGGCCGGCGACGATCGTGGCGATGGGGGCGCCTTTGAAGCGGCGGGCGTCGAAGGGGGAGTTGCGGGATTTGCTGGAAGATTGCTTTAGATCGAAGGTCCACTCGCGGGTTGTCGAGAAAATGGTCAGGTCGGCGGGTTGGTCCGGAGCGATTTTGCGCTCGATGCCGAGGACCCGGGCGGGGCCGGTGGTGAAAAGCTCGATCATGCGCATGAGCGAGAGGCGGCCGGAGTGGACGAGTTCGAGAGAGAGGGCGAGAGCGGTTTCAAAGCCGAGGATGCCGAAGGGCGCTTTATCGAATTCGACGTCCTTGAGGGCGGGCTCGTGGGGAGCGTGATCGGTGGCGATAGCGTCGACGGCGCCGTCGGCGAGGCCGGCGAGCAGGGCTTCGCGGTCTTCGCGGGCGGCTAGCGGGGGATTCATTTTGTAGCGCGAGTCGTACTGGACGTCTTCGTCGATGAGCGTGAAATGGTGCGGAGTGACTTCGCAGGTGACGTGGAGGCCGCGCTGTTTGGCGAAGCGGACCTGTTCGAGCGAGGCTCTTGCGGACAAGTGCGCTACGTGGAGGCGCGCCCCGGTGAGTTCGGCGAGTTGCACGTCGCGAGCGACACAGACGGATTCGGCGGCCGCGGGCATTCCGCGGAGGCCTAGGCGCGAAGAGGTGACGCCTTCGCGCATGACGGCGCCGGCGGCCAGCGAGACATCCTCGGAGTGCTCGATGACGGGAATGTCGAGCGAGCGGCAATACTCCATGACTTGACGAGTGAGCTTGGCGGTGGCGATGGGTTTGCCGTCGTCGGAGACGGCGACGATTCCGGCTTCTTTCATCGCGGCGATTTCGGCGATGGCTTCGCCTTTGCTGCCCACGCTGGCGGCGCCGATGGGCCAGACGCGGCAGCCCGCGGCGGTTTTGGCGCGGTCGAGAATGAAGCGCGTGACGCTGGCGTTGTCATTCACCGGCTTGGTGTTCGGCATGCAACAAACCGCAGTGAAGCCGCCGCGCGCTGCGGCGCGCGTGCCTGTCTCGATCGTTTCCGAGGATTCCTGGCCAGGCTCGCGCAAGTGCGCGTGCAGATCGATAAAGCCGGGCGCGACGATCAGGTCGGTGGCGTCGAAGACCGGAGCGTTTTTGTGATCTGCGGCAAGTCTGCCGGGCGCGGCCAGTTCGGCGATTTTTTCTCCGTCGAGAAGGATGTCCTGAGCGGCGTCGGTCTTTGATGCGGGGTCGAGGACGCGGCCATTTTTAATCAGAAGCATGCGAGAGGTCCTTTTTATCGGTGGAGCGGCGGTTTCGCGGCGGCTGGGATTCTTCCGCGCTGTTTGCCACGGGATGCGCGCTGTCTTCGGCCGGGCCGGAAATGAGCAGGAAGAGAAGCGCCATGCGCACGGCGATGCCGTTGGTGACTTGTTCGAGAACGCAGGATTGCGGGCCGTCGGCGACTTCCGGCGTGATTTCGCTGCCGCGATTCATGGGGCCGGGATGGAGAACGAGCGCGTTGGGCTTGGCGCGGCGGAGGCGCTCGGCGTTCAGCTGGTAACCGAGAACATAATCTTCGTTGGAGATGGAAGGTTCGTGCATGCGTTCGGTTTGCACGCGGAGGACGAGGACGACGTCCGCGTCTTCGAGAGCTTCTTCGAGTCTGAAAACGCGCCGGATGGAAACGCCCGGGGCGCCGATTTCCTCGAGTTCTTGCGGAACCCACATCGCCGGGCCGCAGAGCGTAAAGCGGCAGCCGAATTTTCCGAGGAGATGAATATTCGAGCGGGCGACGCGGCTGTGCTGGAGATCGCCGAGGATGGTGACGTTGAGATTCTCGATTGTGCCGAGGCGGTCGCGGATGGTCAGGGCGTCCAGAAGGCCCTGGGAAGGATGTTCGTGCGTGCCGTCGCCGGCGTTGATGACGGGAATATCGAGATGGCGCGCGACGAAATCGGCGGCGCCGGAGGAAGCGTGGCGCATGACCAGGCAATCGGGTTTCATGGCGTTGAGCGTTTGCACGGTGTCGAGGAGCGACTCGCCTTTTTTCAGGCTGGAGGCTTCGGCCTGGAGATTCATGGTGTCGGCGCCGAGGCGAGAGGCGGCAGTGGCGAAGCTGATGCGCGTGCGTGTGGAGTTTTCGAAGAAGGCGAGCGCGACCGTTTTGCCGCGAAGGGTGGCGAGCTTTTTGAGCGGATTGCGCTGGATAGTCTGGAACGGCCGGCTTTGATCGAGAAGAAAAGTGAGTTCGTCCGCGGAGAGCGGTTCAAGCGCCAGGAGATCGCGGAAACGAAGAGTCACCTTTGCACTCTTTGAATAGTGAGTGAGAAATCCTGATTCAACTACGGCTCCTGACGGTCGACGAGAACGACGCGCTCTTCATTATCGATCTCCCGGAGACGGACTTCGATGATCTCGGTATCACTGGTCTGCACGGTGCGGCCGACGAACTGAGCTTCGATGGGCATTTCGCGATGGCCGCGGTCGATCAGGACGCAGAGAGAGACGCGCTGGGGGCGCCCGAGGTCGAAGAGGCCGTTCATGGCGGCGCGAATGGTGCGGCCGGTGTAAAGCACGTCGTCGACGAGGACGAGATCCATCTGGTCGACGCCGAAGCTGATGTCGGAAGACTGCAGAACGGCTTGGGGCGCGACTTTCGAGAGATCGTCGCGATAGAGAGTAATGTCGAGGGTGCCGACGGGAACGTCGACGCCATCGATGCCGCGCATGGCTTCGGCAATGCGTTGGGCCAGAGGCACGCCGCGGCGGCGGATGCCTATCAGGGCGAGGTGTTTCGTGCCGCCGCTTTTCTCGACAATTTGATGGGCCAGACGGCGCAGGGTGCGGTCGATCTCCGGGGCGGACATCAATTGGGCTTTTTCGACGATGCGCATGGTCGGGTAATCCTAGCACAGCCTCCTGGGGTGTGCAGGTGGGACGGACATTCTTGCCCGTCATTTTCGGGATCAGAACGTGGGGGGCTGGCTCCAGCCAGGCCAGCACCGGGACAGGCAGGAATGCCGGTCGCCCGGTTGTGACGAGTGGCAGCGTGATAGACTGCGGCGCGGCTTACTAACCGAGGTGAATATGTTCGCTCGAGAGGCCTTACGCGGGAACTGGAGACGGGTGAGCGGGTTTTGCGGAGGGTTATTGCTTTTGTGGGTCGCCGCGGCATGCTTCGAGCGCGGTGCGGCGCAGGCACAGAAGGCCCCTCGATCGATGGCTCCGGCGCGGCCGAAGCTGGTGGTACTGCTGGTGGTAGACCAGATGCGGGGGGATTATGTCGACAAGTTTCAAGGGCAATGGACGGGTGGACTAAAGCGGCTTGTTGAGGAAGGAGCGTGGTTTCGCGATGCCTCGTATCCCTATGCGGCGACGGAGACTTGCGTGGGCCACTCGACGATTTCTACCGGGGCGTTTCCGGCAACGCATGGGATGGTGGCCAATGCCTGGTGGGACCGCGACACGCAGAAAATGGTGACGTGCACGGAAGATCCAAGGGCCACGAACACAGGATATGCGGGAGCGAGCGCCAAGGGCGGAGACTCCGCCTGGCGAATGCGGGTTCCCGCGTTTGCGGAAGAGCTGAAATTCCAGACTGGCAACGCGACGCGCGTGGTGACGTTCTCCCTAAAGGCACGCGCGGCCATCACCATGGCGGGGCACAAGGCGGACGCCGCGACCTGGGTGGATGGGGGCGGACTTGTGACGTCGAGCGCCTATGGAACAATGCCGTTCATCGAAGCCTACGCAGCGGCCCATCCGGTCAAGGCGGACTACGGAAAAACATGGGCGCTGTCTCTCGGAGAGAGTCGGTATTGGTACGATCAGAAGGCGACTGGTGCGGTGCCGCCTCAGGGCTGGGAGCTCACTTTTCCGCATCCGCTGAGAGGAAAAGCCGCAAGCACGGAGCCGGATGACGCGTTCTACCAGCAATGGTCGGCGAGCCCGTTTGCAGATACGTACTTGACCAGGCTCGCAGAGAACGCCGTGGACTCCCTTGGACTCGGCAAAGGCGGCGGTGTGGATTTTTTGGGCGTGAGCTACTCGTCTCCTGACTATGTGGGGCACGCTTTCGGGCCGCGTAGCTGGGAGATTCAGGACGTTTTGGTACGGCTGGATCAGGATCTTGGCGAACTATTCGCGATCTTGGATAAGAAGGTCGGGCGCAGAAATTATGTAGTAGCGCTCTCTGCTGACCACGGCGTTGTGCCCGTGCCGGAAGATATGCAAAAAACCGGGGCCGATGCCGGCGTTCTGCACTTGCCTGAGGTCGAGGAGCGGATGGAAAAGGCGCTCGAAGCTTTGCATTATCCGAAGCCGGCAATTGCGCGAATTACAGGAAGCGACATTTATTTCCTGCCAGGTGTTTACGAAAAACTCGAGAGCGATAAGGCCGCCATGAACGCCGTGCTGGATGCCATCAGGAGCACGCCGGGTGTTGCGGAGGTTTTTCGTGCTGACGAGCTCGTCGACCGTCCGGCCACCCATAGTCCGCTGCTGGAAGCGATGGCCGAAAGTTATCTGCCTGGGCGCAGCGGAGATCTGTTCATCGTGCCAAAGGCCTACTGGCTTATGGATGGGACAGCAGCCCTGAAGGCCCGCTCCTACGGCACAGGGCACGGAACACCGTACAACTACGACCAGCATGTGCCGATTCTTTTGATGGGCTACGGCATTCAGCCCGGCGAGTACCTGAGAGAGGTGACGCCAGCCGACATTGCGCCGACTCTGGCCGCACTTTCAGGGGTTACCCTGGCACCGCGCGACGGCCACGTATTGGGAGAAGCGCTTGCCCCCAGGCCGCGCAAGGCGTCGATACCAACGGAGTCAAAAGCAAACTAGGGTTCGTCAGGGGTCTCGACCGGTGAGCAGGGACCGGACGGAAAGTGGAAATCATGGCCCGTAACAGTCCCTTCATGCTATTCTTTCGCGCGAAGTGACCTCCGCAGTCGCCGTTGACCTGACCGTTCCAGTCGGCGCGGTGCGCCTGCGGAATCCCATTCTCGCGGCAAGCGGAACCTTTGGTTACGGCGTCGAGTTTGCCCACCTCGTTGATCTGAACCGTCTTGGCGGCCTGGTTGTCAAAGGCCTCTCCCGCGAACCCATGGAAGGCGCCCCTGCGCCCCGCCTGTGTGAAACCCCTTCTGGAATGCTGAACGCTGTTGGACTCCAAAATATCGGAGTCCGGGCATTCGTAGGGGAAAAACTCCCGGTACTGCGAAAATATAATACGGCGATCATAGCTAATGTCTTTGGATACTGCGTGGAAGACTACATTGAGGTCATCCGTGTCCTGGAGGACGCCGAGGGTCTGGCCGCTTATGAGCTGAACATCTCCTGCCCCAACGTCAAGAGAGGGGGGATCCAGTTTGGCGGCGATCCCGCCCTGGTCGAGGAGGTGGTGGGAGCGGCGAGGAGGGCGGCCGTCCGGCGGCCTCTCTGGGTAAAGCTGTCCCCGATGGTTACAGACATTGGACTTATTGCCCGTACGGCGGAGGGGGCCGGAGCGGATGCGCTGACGGTGGCAAACACCTACCCAGCCATGGCGGTTGACCCAGCAACATGGAAGTCCTCTCTAGGGAACCAGACTGGCGGGCTCTCGGGGCCATCTATAAAGCCAATCACCCTGCGGCTCGTATGGGAAACTTCTAAGGCGATAAAGGTACCGATCTTAGGTGTTGGCGGTATAGAGACGGTCGAGGACGTGCTTCAATATCTGGCTGTAGGCGCGACCGCCGTACAGGTAGGTACGGCCAGCTTTACTGACCCTACGGTCAGTCAGCGACTTGTGGAGGGGCTGGAGAAGGCACTTTTTAGAGATAAAATGTTTACTATCAATGAGATAAGGGGTAAGATTTCCGCAGATTTTGGTTGACATAACGACGATTTTGCGATACACTTTTTTGGATATGAGTAGCACAAAGAACACACTATGAGACGACCACTGTTTGTTTTCTGGGCCGCTTTTCGATGGGTGCTCCTAATGTTCCTCATCGTTCCTGTGATGGACGCCCCCTTGGTGGCGCATTTGAGCGCACCGGTGAAGCCGGTAAAGACCTGGGTAGGCAATGCCAGCTGGTATGGGCCGGGGTTTAACGGCAAGAAAACCGCCAATGGCGAGCGCTTCGACTGCGAGGCGCTGACCGCCGCGCATCCGAACCTGCCGTTCGGGGCTATCGTCCGGGTGGTAAACCCCCGGAACGGGAAGTTTGAACTAGTACGTATCAATGACCGAGGTCCCTATCAAGAAGGACGCGAAATTGATGTATCCTATCGCGTAGCCCGGAAGATCGGGCTGATCCATTCGGGCGTGAACCAGGTTCGGCTCGAATTGATGGAATTGCCACAAAAGCGCTGACCCCGTCGAAACCGGGGTCTCACATGACCTTGAGCTTCGACGCCCATCCTCGCAGCAGTCTGATCGTGGCACTGGATTTTGATTCCTTATCCTCTGCTGCCAAATTCGCAAAACAAATCTCCGATCTGGTAGGGATGTTCAAGATCGGCAATCAGCTGTTTACAGCGGCCGGCCCGGCAGCGGTCAAAGAGATTAGCGCGCTTGGCCCCGGCATTTTTCTCGACCTGAAATTCCACGACATTCCAAACACGGTCGCCGGAGCGGTGCTTTCCGCGGCGGCGATGAGCGGGGTGCAGCTCGTCAATGTCCACGCGATGGGAGGCCACGCGATGCTGGAAGCAGCGGTACAGGCCATCAGCGCCGGCGTCCCCATGGGCGCGGACCGTCCGCGCTTGCTTGCCGTAACGCTTTTGACGAGCATGGACCACAAGGCCATGAAGGAAGTCGGTATCGGCGGCGAGCCAAAAACGCGTGTCGTGAAGCTGGCACAGCTTGCCAAAAAGTCCGGTGTGGACGGTGTCGTGGCGTCCGTGCAGGAAGCGCGAGCGATTCGCAAAGCCTGCGGGCGAGATTTTCTGATTGTCACGCCAGGCGTGAGGCCCGCCGATAAACATGGCGCTGAAGCAAGACGTGATGATCAAGCCCGGACGGCCGCACCGGCGGAAGCGATCAAAGCGGGTGCGGACTTCATTGTTGTTGGCCGGCCGATCCTGACTGCCGAAGATCCTCGCGCTGCCGCACAAGCCATCGTCGACGAGATTGCTGCGGCAAAGTAGCCGGCTCGGAAGCGCCCTTTTTTTTCTCCTCCTCGTTTTTTTTCCACATACTTGAGTGCCATGGAAGTCAGGAAGAGCAACAGGGGAGGGAACCTGGCAGCCTCGTTCCGCACGCCTCAGATCCCTTTCTCCTGTTAATCCCAAAGCCGCCCGGTCGATGGAGATATCGATGTCCTCAGAAAAGCGGTCAATGGGACGGAATGCCCTGGAGAACGACGTTCTCGCCGAACCTGCTGACGTCAGGCTCTGGACACTTTTGTGGCACGGATAGCCGTCTGCCTCTTGGGTTTGACGGTGCCTTGATCGGTCCGCTAGCATCAGAATCGCCGCACTTCGTGTCGCTCCGAGCCTATGGAAACTTCCTTCAAAAGCGTAATCGTTGGTACCGCCGGGCATATTGACCACGGCAAATCCGCGCTCGTCGAAGCGCTTACGGGGACACATCCGGACAGACTCGCGGAAGAGAAGCGGCGCGGGATCACGATCGATCTTGGATTTGCGTTTCTCGAAGGGGCCGGCGTGCGATTTGGGCTTGTGGATGTGCCGGGGCACGAGCGCTTTGTCAGCAACATGCTGGCGGGGGCGGCGGGCATCGATCTGGTGCTGCTGGTGATTGCGGCGGATGAATCGATCAAGCCGCAGACGCGAGAGCATTTTGATATTTGCCGGCTGCTGGGCGTTACGCGCGGCGTCGTGGCCCTGACGAAGAGCGATTTGGTCGATACGGACATGCTGGGGCTGGTGCGGCTGGAGGTGGAAGAATACTTGCGCGGGTCGTTTCTCGAGGGCGCACCGATCGTTCCGGTGAGCGCGAAGACGGGAGCTGGGCTCGGTGAGTTGAAGAAAGCGCTCCATGCCGTCGCGGCGGAAATTCCGGGAAAGGACGCGGCGCGATACTTTCGGCTGCCGATCGACCGGGCGTTTGCGATGAAGGGTTTTGGAACGGTGGTCACCGGCACGCTGATTTCGGGCAGTATCGGCCCGGAAGATGAAGTCGAGCTTTTTCCCGGGGGCCAGCGTTTGCGCGTGCGAGGAGTGCAGTCTGGCGGGAAAGCCGTTGAACGAGCGATTGCCGGGCAGCGCACCGCTGTGAATCTTTCGGGGATTGACCATGACGCGGTGAAGCGCGGAATGACGCTGGCCGCGCCGGGGCAATTGCGTGCCACGCGCAGAGTGGATGTGAGGCTTACACTGCTGCCCTCGGCGCGCAAACTGAAGCACCGTGCGAAGGTGCATTTCCACGCAGGGACCAAGGAGACGCTTGCGGAGGTTTTTCTTTACGGGGCAACTGTGCTTTCGCCGGGACAAAACACTCTCGCTCATCTGCGGTTACAGGAAGAAGTCCTGTTGCTGCCGGGTGACCGGTTTATTGCCCGGCAATTCTCCCCCGTAGTCACCATTGGCGGCGGCGCAATCCTGGATCCGCTGGCCCGGCGGCCTACCTTACGGGACGCGGGACGCGCGGCATTTCTTGAAATACTCCTAAACGGGAAACGCGAAGAGGGGCTTGCTGCGATGACAGAGCGGGCGCCGCTGGGGCTCGGGTTTCGAGAGATCGTGGCGCGGACGGGGTGGTCCGGTCGGGAGATCCGGGATAGCGTCCAGAGACTTGTTACGGCCAGGAGAATCAAGATCGTTTCGACGGAACCGCTGATTCTTCTGGGGCGAAAGGCGTTTGACGACCTGCGGCAGAGAACCTCTGAACGCGTGGAGCGGTTTCACAAGGAGAACCCGCTCTCTCCGGGGATTCTCCGGGAAGATTTGCGGGCCAGCCTCGGAAGGCGCGTGAGAGAAGAGACGTTTCGCGCGGCGCTCGAGGAGCTGTCGACCGAGCGAAAATTGGACGTGCAGGGCGAGCTCGTTAAGCGGGCGGGGTCCGAGATTTCCTTACAGCCGGAAGAAGCGCAGGCCAAGGGAGAGATCGAGAAGGCATTCGTGGAAGCGGGTCTGGCCGTGCCCGCGGTGAAGGAAGTGTTGGCGCGGCTTCCGGTGGAGGCCAAGCGGGCGGAAAAGCTGCTGCAAATTTTGCTGCGCGAGAAGAATCTCGTCCGGGTGAGCCCGGAGCTCATTTTTCACCGGGATGCGCTGGCTCATCTGAAAGTGCAGCTCGTTACGTATAAGCGGGCGAAGGGCGAGCGAATATCCGTGCCGGTTTTTAAAGAGCTGACAGGGATTACCCGCAAGTATGCGATTCCCCTCCTTGAATATCTGGACCGGGAGCGGGTGACGCGGCGTGCCGGGGATGAGCGTGTTATACTTTAGCTGTAGGTAGTGCGTAGCCCCGGCGGGCAGGTGCGTTTTAGCCTGGCGTGAAAGGTAGGTGCCCAATGTGGGACAGCCCAATGCATTTATTGATCGTTGCGATCGTCATTCTCGTGCTTTTCGGGGGGCGCAAGATTCCGGAGTTGATGCGCGGACTGGGCGAAGGTGTCCGCGGATTCAAGGAAGGCATGTCCGGCGCGCAATCGTCGTCGACGGCTCCTCCTCCGCCAGCGGCGGCTGCTCCTACCGAGAAGCCTGCCGACGAGAAGAAAGCATAGAAACGGCTTAACAGCGATTTAAGGATTTTGTGTTTTGAGGCGCTCCGCTTGAGAGCGCCTTTTTTTTGTTTTGTGCGGCCTGTTTTGCGGGACCGTACTTTGGTGTCTCTCGGGGCCTGTCGGAAGCGCACTGGCAGCAGTGCCTGTGCTACGCGAGCAGATTGACGCGAGGGGCGGAGAGGGCTAGAGTTTCAACTTGCGCGAAGGGCGCATCCAGTCCGCGGAAAGGGCCGTGCCCACCTTCCCTGTTCGAGCCGTGTTACGAACCTTCTTTCAGCCTGATTTGGGCGGACTCCAGGCGCATTCAGGAAAGGAAGGTCGTAATGGATACGAAAGCGCTACCGGCTCGCCCGAGCCTGGAGCAGTACAAGAAACAAGCGAAAGAGCTGGTCAAATTCTTCAGGGCCGGGCAGTCCCCTAAACCCTCTGATTCCGAAGCGATAGATTCTGAAACCGTAGAACGCGTCAAGAAAGAGCATCCGCGATTTGCTGGTTTGTCCCGCGATGAAATTGCGCGCGCGAAATTCAGGCTGGCGGATGCGCAGTTTGTGATTGCGCGCGAACATGGATTTGAGACCTGGCCGAAGTTTGCAAGCCACGTCGAAGCGCTCGCAGAGAGGAGCTTTGCGGCTTCCGTCGAGGATCCAGTGGCCGCGTGGATTGAGGCGGCTTGTGTTCCGCGCGACACGTGGCACGGCTCGGGGACGCTCGAGCGGGCCGAGGCGATTTTGGCCGCGCATCCTGAAGTGGCTCGTAAGAACATTTACACGGCGGCCATTCTTGGCGATGCGGCGGAGGTCGGGGGTTTTCTCGGGCGGGATGCGCAGGGCGCGACCCGGAAGGGCGGTCCTTATGGCTGGGACGCGCTGACGCATTTGTGTTTCTCGAGGTACTTGCGGCTTGAACGCGCGAGGTCCGAGGGCTTCGTTTCGGCGGCGAAAGCGCTGCTGAATGCGGGAGCGAATGCGAATACCGGATGGATGGAAACGGAGCATGAGCCACGTCCTACGTGGGAGAGCGCGATGTATGGCGCAGCTGGCATTGCGCGGCATCCAGAACTGACACGGTTGCTGCTTGAATGGGGTGCCGATCCGAACGACGGAGAGACTCCTTACCACGTGCCCGAGACTTACGACAACACGGTGATGAAGATTCTGGTGGAAAGCGGAAAGTTAACGGACTCAAGCGTGACGACGCTGCTGCTGCGTAAGACCGACTGGCACGACTTCGACGGTATCAAGTGGCTCTTGGAACACGGAGCCGATCCGAATCGATCGACGGGTTGGGGAAGGACGGCGTTTCACCATGCCGTGGCGCGCGACAACGGCATCGACATCATCGAACTGCTGCTCGAACACGGTGCGGACCCGACGCTTGTTGCAGAGCGTGCGAACCTGCGGCAGACGGACGGTCCCGGTTTGTCGGGGGCGGCGATGGCGGCGCGAAGAGGACGTGGCGACGTGCTGGGGTTGCTCGAACGGCGCGGCATTGCGATTGAGTTCAAAGGCGTCGAGAAACTGATCGCCGCTTGTGCCAGGAATGATTCGGCTGGCGTCGCGCGCATCAAGGAAGAAGAGCCCGGACTTCGGCGCGAATTGATGGACGAGGGAGGCAAGTTACTCGCGGAATTTGCGGGCACAGGGAATACGGAGGGCGTGGGGCAGTTGCTCGACCTCGGCGTTGACGTGAACGCTTTGACCGAAGAGGGCGATCCTTACTTTGACGTGGCGAAGAAGAGCACGGCGCTGCACTCGGCGGCGTGGCGCGGGCGGCCTCTCGCGGTAAAACTTCTTCTTGAACGTGGAGCGGCAGTGGATGCGCTCGACGGGAAGGGACGCACGGCGCTGATGCTCGCGGTGCGAGCCTCTGTGGATTCGTACTGGAAACAGCGGCGCACGCCCGAGAGCGTAGAGCGGCTGCTCAAGGCGGGAGCGGCGGTTCGCGGCGTCGAGTATCCGTCGGGGTACGAGGAAGTTGACGAGCTCTTGAGGGCCTATGGAGCGGATACGCCGGAATGAAGAAGACGCGATCCAGGACGCGCGTCAATCCGGGGATGACTGCAATTCACGAGGCGGGCTTGCCGCACGCCCGGCGGCTCAGGACTCTCCGAGATGGAAATTCATTTGGTTTGACGAGGATTGACACGCAGAAGGTCCCGCAACATGTTAGATTGGCGCCGTTCCAATGCCAGGGATCTCTTACGAACGGCGGAGCTGTTGACGTTCTGAACTTCTAGTGTCTCGCGGCCGGGAAAGTGCCGCACGGCTCGTGCTGGTTTTGGTGGAGCTACTGAGGAGGGTATGGATGGATTCGATGGGCGGAGTGCTCACCATTTTTGGCGTGATCATTGTAATTTTTGTTCTGGGTCTGGTGTTTGGTTCGTTCTTCACCGTGGAGACGGCGCAAGTGGCCATCGTGCAGCGACTGGGTAAGTTCGCGCGCGTCGCCGGCCCGGGACTTAATTGGAAAACACCCTTTATCGAGGCAGTCGTCCGGCGGATGAGTATGAAGGTGCAGCAGTTTGACGTGAAGGTCGAAACGAAGACGCAGGACAACGTGTTCGTACAGATCCCGGTCTCGATCCAATACAAGGTGATACCGGAATCCGTGGAAGCGGCGTTTTACAAACTGACCGATCCGGTGAAGCAGATCGAGTCCATGGTCTACAACGTAGTGCTGGGGCACGTCCCGAAAATGAAGCTGGACGATACGTTTCTGAACCAGGCGGCGATCGCCAACGATCTGCGCGACAGCCTGGACGGCTCGATGAAGGAGTACGGCTACTCGATCGTGAAAGTGCTGATCTCCGACATCGTGCCGGATCAAAAAGTGAAAGCAGCCATGAACGATATCAACGCGGCGCAACGCGAACGGGAAGCGACCGTATCGCGGGCGGAAACCAACAAATTGCTGCTGGTGAAGCAAGCGGAAGCGGAAGCCGAATCGAAGCGTCTGCAAGGCGAAGGCATCGCCAACCAACGCAAGGCGATCATTTCAGGCTTGAAGGATTCGGTGGAGGACTTTGCGAAGACGGTTCCGGGTTCGACCCCGCAGGACGTCATGCAACTCGTGCTCATGACGCAGTATTTCGACACCTTAAAAGATATCGCCGCCAACGACCGGACCAACACCGTCCTGATTCCCCATACGCCAAACACATTGACAGACCTGTTTGGCCAGATTCGCAACGCTGTGATCACCGGCACGGAAATGACGAAGCATGACGCTCCCGGGGCGCTGTTCCCTGGAGGATCACAAAAATGAGCTTGGTGGCCGCCTAGTGAGCCTGCGTTTCACGGCCGGCGGAATGGACATTCCCATCACAAATAGAAACAGCCCGGCGAAAAGATAAAGCGTTGTGAAAGGGACCGTAGATCCGGGAGTCAGTCCTCGGACCAACCGAGTTCGGCGAGGGCCTCGGTGACGTGGGACAGGGGCAAGCCGACGACATTGAAATAGTCGCCTTCAATGCGGGGGATATAGCGGCCGGCGCGGCCCTGGATGGCGTAGGCGCCGGCTTTGTCATGGGGTTCTTCGGTCGCAAGGTAACGAGTGATTTCTTCTTCCGAGAGCTGGGCGAAATGGACCAGGGTGGATTCAACGAACGTGCGACGCTCGGCGTCCGGAAGTCGGATGAGCGTGACTCCGGTTACGACCGCATGGGTTCGGCCGGAAAGATTCAGGAGCATATGGCGCGCGTCCTCGCTCGAGCGGGGCTTGCCGAAGATGCGGCCTTCGAGGGCTACGACGGTGTCGGCCGCAACTATGATAGCGGGGCCGACGGCGCGGGTAGCGGCGAGTTCGGCTTTGGCGTCCGCCAGGCGCTGGACTAGATCACTGGGGGATTCGCCAGGGACGGGAGTTTCGTCGATCGAGGAAGCAACGACGGTGAAAGAAAAGCCCGCGTCGCGGAGGATTTCGGCGCGGCGGAGAGAGGTGGAAGCAAGAATCAGCTTCATGTCAGATGACGACGGATTCCTGGTATTCGCCGAAGACACGGCGGAGCGTATCCGAGATTTCGCCGACGGTCGCGAGGGCTTCCACGGCCGTGAGAATGGCCGGCAATAGATTTTCCGTTGTAGAGGCGCGACGCTGAAGTTCGGCAAGAGCGGATTGGGTGCGTGCGGAATCGCGCCTGGCGCGCAGGGCGTTGAGACGGGCGATTTGCGAGCGTTCGATTTCGGGTTCGATGCGCAGCGTCGGGATGGAGCGTTCTTCTTCTGCGATGAAGTCATTGACCCCGACGATGATTTGTTCCTTGGATTCGACGGCGCGCTGGAAATCGTAGGCGGCTTTTTGGATTTCGCCTTGAACGAAACCGGATTCGATGGCGCGCAGCATTCCTCCTATTCCGTCAATCTTCGAAATATATTCGACGGCACGTTCTTCGATCTCGTCCGTGAGATGTTCGATCGCGTAGGAGCCGGCTACGGGATCGATGGTGTTGGTGACGCCGGTTTCGTGGGCCAGGATTTGCTGGGTACGCAGAGCGATGAGCGCGGCGTCTTCGGTGGGGAGCGCTAGCGCCTCGTCCATGGAATTGGTATGGAGGGATTGGCAGCCGCCGAGGGCCGCTGCCAGAGCCTGGATGGCAACGCGGACGATATTGTTTTCTGGCTGCTGCGCGGTGAGAGAAGAACCGGCCGTTTGCGCATGGAAGCGGAGGAGGAGCGAACGAGGGTCTTTCGCGTGGAAACGGTCGCGTATGATTTTGGCCCAGAGGCGGCGGGCGGCACGGTACTTGGCGATCTCTTCGAGGAGGTCGCTGTGAGCGTTGAAGAAAAAGGAGAGCTGCGGGGCAAATTCGTCGACGGCGAGGCCGGCGTCGAGCGCGGCCTGGACGTAGGCGATGCCGTCGGCCAGTGTGAAGGCGACTTCCTGGATGGCCGTCGATCCGGCTTCGCGAATGTGGTAGCCGGAGATAGAGATGGTGTTCCACTTGGGGAGATTGTCGCGGCACCAAGCGAAAATGTCGGTGACGATGCGCATGGCGGGACGGACCGGATAAATGTACGTGCCGCGGGCGATATATTCCTTGAGCACGTCGTTCTGTACGGTGCCGGAAATTTTCGCGAGGTTGGCGCCTTGTTTTTTGGCGACGGCGACGTAGAGGCAGAGAAGGATGGCGGCGGTCGCGTTGATGGTCATCGAAGTGGAGACTTTTTCGAGCGGAATGCCGTCGAAAAGCGTTTCCATGTCTTCCAGCGAGTCGATGGCGACGCCGACTTTGCCGACCTCGCCGAGTGAGAGCGGGTGGTCGGAGTCCATGCCGATTTGCGTTGGTAGATCGAACGCTACGGAAAGGCCGGCCTGGCCCTTGCTGAGGAGATAGCGATAGCGATGGTTCGATTCGACGGCCGTGCCGAAGCCGGCGTATTGCCGCATGGTCCAGAGGCGGCCTCGGTACATGGTCGGGTAGATGCCGCGCGTGTAGGGGAATTCGCCCGGGTAGCCGATGGACGATTCGGAATCCGGGCTGGCGAGATCGTCTTGTGTGTACAGGCGATCAATGGGAAGGCCGGAGAGCGTTCGGAAATGCTCTTTACGTTCGGCGGGGGACTTGGTTTTTGTGTCGGACATTTTGGAACCGATATTTTTGGCCCATTGCGAACAGAAAACGGGAACGGCCCTTGGAAGCTCTCTTCCTTCCCGAGGGCAAAGAGCGGAAGCGTGCCGCGCCCCTAGGCGAATAGATTACAGCTTGCGGGCGCGGCGGAACGAACTTAGTGCGAAAAAAAAGAATACCAGAGCGAAGGCAACGGCTGCGGCAATGAGCCAGTAGGACAGGTCGCGCGTCCAGGAGCGGAGAGCTGCACTCAGCCAGAGAATTCCGAGAAATGCGAACAGGGCGCCGGCAACCTCGAGGAAGAGTTGCTTCAGGGCGCGCCAGAAGCGGTGAAAACCGCCCTGGCGAGGCGCTGCTGCCGTCGAACTGGCGGCGGAAGACATGACTGCATCTTAGCGCAAAACGGAGGGCGAAATCCGCCCGGGCCTGGGGAAAAAGGGTGTCCGGAGGGGCTTCCGACCTGCACCAAGGGACTGTGAACCTATTGGAGACAACGCAAAACGAGGTGACTTGTATCCTAAGAAATGCAGGCCTAGAATGACGAATGTAGTGAGGGGAGCCGCCCTTGCAACTCGACGATCACCTGAAAAACTTGCTTCGTGAATTGGGACACGCAATCAATGATACGGTGTCTGACTCCGACCGGATTACTGGAGCGATTGCAGGAGTGCGCGCGCACGGATACGACATCGTACTGAAGCTGGACGCGACCATCGGGCTCGCCAAACGCGACGCTGCCGCGGCCGAAGCCGCGAAGCTCACGACGCAGGACCGGCGTTTTCTGGAATCGTTGCGGATTCAGGTGGACCAGGAATCGTTTGACCAGGTTCCTGACAAGAAGCCGGCGGCCAGGCTGACGATGACGCCGCAGGATGTGCGATTCTTGAAGTCGCTGCGGATAGCGACGGACGACATCGAATGAAAATATTCAGAAAGATTGCAGGATGGGGTTTTCCGGTCCTCCTATTCACGGGGCTCTATGGCGCCCGTGCCGAGGCGCAGACACCCGCTCAGATCGCACCTGTCGTTGTGGATACCGCTGTGCCCATCATCGTGAAGTCCGTGGATGCCCTCAGGCCAAAGCCAAGAGCCACGGGGCTCGGCAAGTATGAAGGCTACGTGATGCACGCGAACATCGCGCAAATTACGGTGCGCGCCAAGGGCAACGACATGTCGCTGCAGACATTCCCTCTTTCGGAGCAAGCCTCATCGAGAATGCAGTCGATTGTCGACAGGGGCGGCTACCAGTACGGCGACAAAGTCACGATTTATTACGACCAGACTTCCCTGAAGGCCCTGAGGGTCAAAGGCAAACCGTCGAAGCCCATCTGATTTGCGGAGCAGCGCGATGCTTCGCCTCCCAGCAGTTTCCGGCCGATTTTATCCCTCCGACCCCACCGAACTGAAAGCGCTGATTCGGGAATACACCAGAGCTGACAAAACCGTGATACGAGCGCTGGCGAAAGCCTGCCTGGCTCCGCATGCCGGCTACGTCTATTCGGGGCAAGTGGCGGGAGCCGTGTACGCGCGAATTGCTCTTCCGAAGAAAATTCTGATACTTGGTGTGCGTCACTATCCGCGCGGAGAGAATGCGGCGATTCTTTCAAGCGGAGCCTGGCGGACGCCGCTCGGAGACGCGCCAATCGATGAGCCGTTGGCCGAGGCGTTGCGCGCGGCGTGCCCGTTGCTGCGCGAAGACAGTGTGGCCCACAGCAGCGAACATTCGCTCGAGGTGCAAGTCCCGTTTTTGCAGGTGCTGCGGCCAGAGTTTGCTTTCGTGCCTGTCGCGCTCGGAAGCGTGCGATTTGAGGATCTGGTTGCCCTGGGCGAAGCTATGGGCCGGCTGCTGGCCACTTCTGCCGAAGAGATACTCCTCTTGACGACTTCCGATTTGAATCATTACGAGAATGAAGCGGCGACGAGGCTCAAAGACCATAAAGCGATCGACCGCATCCTGGCGCTAGACGCCCGAGGACTGTACGACACCTGCCGGAACGATCAGATCTCCATGTGCGGTTTGGGACCAACCGTCGTGATGCTGACGGCGCTCCAAAGCCTCGGAAGCACACGAGCAGAGCTCGTGCGCTACGGAACGTCAGGGGATGTTTCGGGCGATTTCAGCGCGGTCGTGGGTTATGCAGGTATAGTTTTCCGCTGAGAAAACGGAAAATATAGATAGAGCGAGATTTTCCTCGAAAAGAAAAATGGCCACAAATTGCGGAGCCGTCCCAAGGGATTTCAGAAAGAAATGCCGTTAGTGCGGACGCCCGCCGCCGCCCCCTCCGGCAGCCGGAGCCGAGGCATGTGATGCCGAGGAAGAAGGAGCTGATGACGCGCGCGAAGAAGCGCCTCCGCCCGAAAAAGCGCCAGAGCTGCCACCGCTGCTTGACGAGCGGGCCGCTGGTGGCGCAGGAATAGAGCGGGGCGGAGCCACTGCGCGCGCTGAAGTGGGCGGGCGGCTAGCAGCTACGGTTGGCGGGTTTTGCCCGATGTGATCGCCTCTCGCTTCACTGAGCCCGTTCTTTTCCCGAGAAACTTCTGCTTCCCGGAAGGAAGACGTGGCGGAGGTGTTGTTCACAAAGCGATGCTCGCGGGAATCGTACACGATGGAAGAATCGCGGCTGAGGGAAACGATGCGTGTTCCTCCGCTGCCTTCGATGAGCGTGCGCGAGGTGCGCACGGGAGCTGTTGTGGCAACCAGGCCGCCGCTAAGGGCGTCGCGCTGGGGCGATTTTACAGTTTCCCATTTTTGTCCAGCTGATGCGGCGAGCAGAGGCTCCATTGCGTTCCTGGCGGGATTCACGGAAAAAACGCCGTGCTCCAGATTCAGGGGAGTCTTGCCCTCTTTATCGAGCGGGTTCATAGGAACGAGACCGAGCTTGCCATTTTGCCGGACGAAAACAGCGGTTGCGGCCCGATAGAGCGGGTGAGGCGGATGGACGATGGGCGGAACACGCCTGCGTGAGTAGCCTCCGTATCCGTAATACGCTGGAGGAGAGTAAAACCATCCGCCGCAAGAGGCGTCAAAGAGCCAGCCGCCATAGTGGTACGGAGCCCAACCCCAGGGTTGGTTGCTGGCAAAAGTCCAGCCAAAACCGGGATCCCATAGCCATTGGCCCATGCTGAAGGGCGACCACCCCAGGCTTGCGCCGAAAGGCCTCCAGCCATAGCCGTACCCTCCGCAGGAGGACCAGGCGCCGTAGGTATAGAGATCGGCGTACCCAGGCGCGTAATAGGGCAAGTTTGTGTATTGAAGAGAGGCGTTTGTGGCCGAGGAAACCGTATCGATGCGGCCGGAAACCCAATGGTCGAAATCGTCGCCGGAGGGAAGGCGGCCGATACTCACGGCATCTTCTCCCGCTTTCATCGAAAGCGACTGGCCCTTGTTGAGCGCGGTGTTTTCCTTCTTGTGCAGGACGGAGACATGGCCGGTTTCGACATCCACGTCGCTTCCATCGTCAAAGTTGTTAACGCGGAAGGAGCTTTTGCCGTTGGCTTCAACCGTGAAATCGCCGCCTGTCACGCTGAAATAGTCCCCGCTTGAGGGGTTTACGTAGAAAGAAGCGGAGCCCTGGCGCAGAACCAGCCGCGTGGTACGGGCGCCATCCTCGAGAGAAAGATCGAAAAACTCGAGAACGGTGTTCTCGTTCAGAAAAGCCATTGCGCCGTTTTCAAATTCGACTTCGGCGCGGCCATTGTCCGTCGAAATCACGTAGCCCTGACGAACCGGGAGGTTGGCCTCGGCAGTCTCCCATTGTGCTTTTTGGTCCGCGAGCGGATCTCCATGCGCTTCCCGGGTAAAACGAACATCGCCCTGGACGAGACTGAGTCGGATGACACGGGCATGGCTGGAGTCGGCGACTGCGGGTTGGATGCCAGACATGAGGGCAAAACCGAAGGAGAAGGAAAGAAAGGAGCGAAATACGGTTCTGGAAGTCATCTGTCACCCCCACCAGCTGCTATGCCATTAGACGGACGGCCAACGGGACGCGTTGCACCCGTCGAAGCCTGGAGCAATGGTCTCGCCGGGTAAAGTCTGCGTCAAGTACCGCGTATCGATTGTGAGCAACCCGAAACGGCGTGCGGCCTGGCCGCGCGTTTTCTTATTTCCCTCATCAAAAATATTCATGCACCTTCTTTGAACATTTGTGGGCTCGCGGGTTGACACGCGGAAAATGAATAGCTAGTTTCAAAATGGGAATCTTCGCCGGCATGCGCCGCGTCCGCGGAGGACATAGGAGCATTGCGAGGAATTCAGAACCGTTAGATTTGTTGCTCTCTGTACGGCAGTCTCGAAGTTTGATCACCTGGGGGGTGAAAGATGTGGGGTAGCTACAGATTCTTCGCAGGGGTGTTGTTATTGGCAGGAATGCTCGTGGGCGCGAGCGCCTACGGACAAGGCGGCGCGACAGGCGCCATCAGCGGCGTGGTCGTCGATACCAGCGGCGGGTCCATCAGCGGGGCGGAGGTGCAGGTTATCGATGCCCGGACGGAATCGGTCGTGCGCAGGCTTCCTAGCGGTACGGAAGGGATCTTCGTTGCACCGTTGTTGCCGCCGGGGAATTACATCGTCGTTGTCAATAAGTCCGGATTTGCGGAGGCGAAAGCAACCGACATTGAAGTGCGCGTTACAGAAACGACGCGCGTTACCATCACTCTGAAACCCGGGGCGGTAACGGAGAAAGTGGAAATCACGGCGCAAGTGACGACCGTCGAAACCAGCAACGCCACCACGGGCCAGTCCCTGGGTACGGCAACCGTCCGCGAACTTCCTCTCGCAACTCAGAACTACCAGCAGTTGCTCACGCTTTCCACCGGCGCGCAAAGCGAACTAAACGCCGCCGCGCAGCTTGGACGCGGCAGCGTAAAACTGTTTGTGAACGGCCAGCGTGAGGACAACAACAACTTTCTGATCGAAGGAATCAGCGCCACAGACTACAACGTTTCGCAAGCCACTTACGTTCCGTTGCCCAATCCCGACGTGATCCAGGAGTTCAAAGTCCAGACGTCGCTCTATGACGCCAGCCAGGGACGCGACGGCGGCGGAAACGTCAACGCGATTCTGAAGTCCGGCACAAGGGAGTTCCATGGCGACGCCTACGAATTCTTCCGCAACACGGTTTTGAACGCCAACGATTTCTTCTTGAATGGTGAAGGGCTGGCTCGTCCCGAGATCAATCAAAATATCTTCGGCGGAAGTCTTGGCGGACCGGTGGTAAAGGAGAAATTCGGCTACTTTTTCCTGAACTACCAGGGCACGCGGCAGAAAAGCGGTGATTCGCCGGGCACGCTCATCAGCACGACGATCCCCTCGCTTCCGGCGGACCGGTCGGAGGCTTCGATTTCGCAGGCCTTTTTCGGAAATACGACGACGCCGATCGATCCTGTGGTGCAGAAATTGCTGAATTTTCAGAGCAACCAATTCGGCGGGACGTCGAACGGATTCCTGATTCCCAGCAGCGATCCTCTGACGGGCGCGTTCGCCATAAGCCGCCCCGGGAAATATACGGACGACCAATTCACGACCAACTGGGACCGCGAATTCCGCAGCGGCCAGGATAAACTTTCCGCGCGTTTTTTCTTTTCCGACTCGGAAAGTTTTCTTCCCTTCGGTGGCGGCGACCTGCAGGAGTCTCTTGGGAGCACACTTGCCAGCAGCGTCAGCTCTTCGTCGCTGAATTTCCCGTTCGATACGCCCGTAAAAGCCCGGTTTTTGAATATTACGGAGACGCATCTCTTTTCGCCCACACTCGTAAATGAATTCAGGTTCGGCTTCGTGCATATCAACGATGTGCTCAGCAACGTGGCGCCTGTCACCACAAGTGACCTGGGAATCGACCGGCCGACGAACAGCGTTACGGACTCGATCTATAAGTTCATTTTCGAGAGCTCGGGATTCGAGATCGGACCGGCGCCGTTCGGCAACCAATCGCAGGACCAGAACAACCTCAACTTTGTGGACACCGTGAGCTGGGTCAAGGGCGCGCATGTGTTCCGCTTTGGCGGCGAATTCACCCGCGTGAATTTGAACAAGAATTTTCCGCAGGTATTCAATGGCGAACTGTTCTTCACCAATACGCCCGCAGGGGCGGGACCGCTGCCAGGCGTCGCGACGACCGACTTCCAGAATTTTCTTCTCGGCGCTCCGGAATTCAGCTTCGGGGGCGGCGGCCTCTCCAATCATGAATACCGGTCCAATAACTATGCCGTCTTTGCGCAGGATGACTGGAAAATCCGGCCCAATCTGACGTTAAACCTGGGTCTGCGAGCTGAAATCTTCGGCGCGTTTCACGACGATCTCTGCCACATCGCGAATCTCGATCCGTCGCTGGCAAATGCCGGAGAGTTCCCCTTCATCTACCCGTCTTGCGTGAACAAACTGAACCTGGCGGGATTGACGGGCGCCGCGAATGACACGACGTTCAACAACAATTATTCGACCAATCTTGGACCTCGCATCGGTCTCGCTTACGACCTCTTCGGCCATCACAACACGACGATTCGCGCCGGATACGGCATCTACTACGTGCGCGAAGACGTCGGTACCGCAGACCAGCTGTCGTTTGAAACGCCGTTTCTTCCGGTGGCATTCGGCGGAGGGTCGCCAGGTTGCCTGGGATCCTATTTTTCCGCAACGCCGCTGCCAGGCTGCCCAAACCCCAACCCGAACGCGCTGCCGCAAGCTGGCACTCTCGATCCGAGTTTTGTTCCGTGCTTGAACGTTTTCCAGGGATTCCCCGGCGGGGATACCACGCAGGCTGCGAATTATGGAGCGGCCAGTGGAAACGGCTGCCCCGGACCGCTCAATACTCTGGGCATCTTCGGATTGGCTGTGCCTCGTCACTTCGTTGTACCGAGCACGCAGCAATGGAACTTGACGGTTCAGCGTTCGCTCGGAAGGCAGTGGGTGCTCGAAGTCGGCTATGTGGGCACGCATTCCGTTCACCTCCGCGAGACGCGCGATAGCCTGGAATCCCAGGACGCAACACCGGCAAATCCGGTGGATATCAGCAGCCCGTTTTGCAATCCCAGTCCTTGCGTCATAACGACCAATACATTCGACAACGCGGTGGCTCGATCGCGAGCCCAGGGCATCAACGGCTATAGCGGGTTCCAACTGTTCGCCAACGACGCCTACTCCCACTACAATTCGCTCCAGACGACCCTGTCGCGCCGCTGGGGAGCCGGCTATTTCCAGGCGGCATACACGTTCTCAAGATCAACCGACGCGACCTCGACGGGAAACACCGCCTTCAACACGGCATTCAATGACGAATCGACCCTGGCTGATTCGCGTGGTCTTTCTGACTTCGACCGCACACACCGGCTGGCCGCGAGTTACCGCTACGAATTGCCGTTTTTCAACTCAGCGGAAGGAATGACCCGCAAAGTTCTGGCGGGATGGGCGGTTAGCGGCATCACCATCATTCAATCCGGCGCGCCGTTTTCGGTCCTTGATTCCGGCGCAGGCACCGCGTTTCTCGGTGCGGGGTCCGCACCGGGCGTGCTGACTGCCAGCCTCGCGCCGGGCGCCACAATGTCGAGCGGGCTCAGCACCGGGAGCATTGGCTCTCGCGTCAATGGGTACTTGAACCCCGCCGCGTTCGCCACGGCGCCGGAGCTGTACCCGACGCAGTGCGCCAGCGATTCCAACTTCTGCACCACTGGTTTTGGAAACCTCGGGCGCAACACCTTCCGCGGTCCGGGCCAGCAGAACTGGGACTTCTCGTTGATGAAGAACTTCAAGCTCACCGAGCGGCAGGAGCTGAGGTTCACGACCGACTTTTTCAACATTTGGAACCATGCGAATTTCGGCAACCCCGCCTTCACTGACGTCGAAAGTTTTCAATGCGCAGCCGGGACACCGAATTGCGTGAATGGAATTTTGACCACGTCTCCATTTGGCAAAATCACGAGTACAGTCGGAACGCCGCGACTGATCCAATTCTCGCTGCGGTATTCCTTCTAGGCGAGCGAACACGGACAAATCCTCTGGGAGGGGCACGGCGTGCCGTGCCCCCTGAGTCCGCGGCAGTCTGCCGGGCCGTGTCTAGAACCAAGATTTGCTTTGTATTTCAGGGAGCAGGAATTTCCGAGAGATTGCTGTAAATCTCTAGTCCGAGGCTCCGCCCGACCCTAACCATTTCATCCGCACCCGCCGAAGGTCCGCCAACGCGAAGCACCGCATCGCACTTCCCGAGAAGCCTGACCGCGATGGGATGAAATATCTCGTTGAAATGCTCGTCGCCGACCTTTCTGGACCCGGCAAGCTCTGTCAAGGGAAGCGCCAGCCATTCGCCCATAATCGGTATGTGCCCGCCGCGAAAGATAGGCAGCGCGTAGGCTTCCATCTCCTGAACGTTTCTCAGGATCAAAGCGGGATCGTCATTCGTTCCGGAGCGGTAAGGCCCCGCAATCAGAATCATCATCGGTTTCACCAAACTTGGCGTCACAGAGTCCTTTTCTTCGACCGCATTTTGATCGGCGGAACCTGTTAAATATACAGGAGCCGTCACATTCCATAAACGCGCTATTGAGCCAGGCTGTTTTCTTTTGTCCGGCGTTCGGGTTAACTTGAAGCCGGCCAAGCTAGGCCAGGAAAGCCGATGGGCAGGACTCCGGTGGGAGAAGATTTTCTATCCTTTGTGGAGGGACGCCGGGGACATTTCCGGCTCGAATCCGGTCATCATGGGGATCTCTGGCTCGAACTGGAGACCCTGTGCCTCGATTCCCGCGGCATTCAGCCGTTTGCCTCGCGACTCGCAGCAAAACTCGCCCCCCACAAGGTAGATGTAATCTGCGGTCCGCTCGTCGAGGGAGCCTACATTGCTTTGCTGGTTTCGATCGAGCTCGGATGTGATTTCGTTTACGCCGAGCGTTTCGCCAGTCCACCCAGCGAAAGATTATTCCCGGTCGAGTACAGGATTCCTAGAGCGTTACGCACAGCCGTCCGGGGAAAACGCACCGCGATCGTCAACGACGTCATCAGCGCCGGTTCCGCCGTTCGCGGAGCCTTTTCCGATCTCGAGTCTTCTGGCGCGGACGTCGTCGCAATCGGCGCCCTTCTTGTCCTCGGCAATTCCATCGCCGAATTTGTCGCCGAACATCACATCGTTCTCGAACGATTAGAGCAAATGCCGTACAACTTGTGGGCGCCCGCCGAATGCCCGCTTTGTGCCCGAGGCAAGCCGCTCGAAGTCATGGGCACTTCCTGAAGCGCTCGGCGAGCAGATAGTTCTGGACTCGAATTCAGAAGAGCTAGAATTTCGTGATATCCACCGGCGTCAGACCGTTTTCGGCGCAGTGGTCGTGGTAGCGCTGGAGAAAAGTTTGCCAGTTTTCCGTGGCGATCGTGTGACCGGCATTATCGACAAAATCCAGCGCCCCCTCTATCACCGCAAACACAATGGTGTCTTCCTTTCCTACCATTCGCGGGGAGTGGGTTGATCCTGCGACTTCAAATACCACGTCACCGGGTTCCGATACCCAGCCTTCGTCGTATGTCCATGCGCCCTGTACGGTGTAGACGACGACGGTGCCCGGATGAAAATGCATTTGCAGGGCCGCCCCGGGTACCGAGCGGATAAACAAGATGATCTGGCCCGTGATCGGGTTCAACTTGATCAGCTTGATCGAATGTCCCTCGGCCCAAGGGACCCAGGGCAGACTCTTGGGGTTGGTGTGGCTTGCCAGGGCCTGATGGACGGGATGACCGCCGAGTGCCTCATTCATACTCACCCCTCCTGATTCGCGGGCCGCCACTCTCGGATCTGAAACCCGGAAGTTGCGCCCGCCTCGGATTTTCGGCGTAGCCTAGCACACTCTCGAATCCCGTCTGCCGGAATTCACACTGTGGATCGTCTAGGTCCTGTAGGAAGCGTTGATGCGGACGTATTCCGCCGTCAGGTCGCACGTCCAGTAGCGCGCGCTTGCGCTGCCGGCGTGCAGATCGAGGACAATCGGAACGTGTTCGGCCAGAAGGCGGTTACTGGCGACTCGCTCATTGAAATTGAGCGGACTGCCGCGCCGCAGGACGGGAATGCCCGCCATCTTGATATCGGCGCGCGCGGGATCAAACGCCACCCCAGACCGGCCGGCGGCCGCGAAAACGCGGCCCCAGTTCGGATCACCGCCTGCAAACGCAGTCTTCACGAGCAGCGAAGTTGCAACGGTTCCCGCGATGCGCCTGGCCGCGGCTTCGGTTTTCGCGCCGCGCACTTCGATTTCGATCACACGTTGCGCGCCTTCTCCGTCGGCCACGATTTGCAGCGCGAGCGAACGGCAAACATCTTCGAGCGCCGCTCGGAAAGCGCGATGCGCCGCGCTGCCAGCGCGAATCGCGGGCGCGCCCGCAGCTCCGTTGGCAAAAACCGCCAGAGTGTCGTTGGTCGAGGAGTCGCCGTCGATACTGATGCAGTTAAAAGTACGCGAACAAACATCGCCGAGAGTTTTCTGCAGCAGCGCCGGCGCAATAGCCGCGTCAGTCACAACGAACGCCAGGGTGGTAGCCAGGTTGGGATGAATCATCCCTGCGCCTTTTGCGCAGCCGACCATGTGAATTCTTTTACGGGCCATTTTGAAAGAAGCGCCAGCCGTCTTCGGACGAGTGTCCGTGGTGCAAATGGCGAGCGACAGCTCTGCGAAAGACCGTGCCGATGGCCGGCGGTTACGCGCGAGCTTCGTCAGCGAGCGCAGGATTTTTTCAACGGCCAGGGGTACGCCGATCACGCCCGTCGAGCAGACCAGGATTTCTCTCGGCGTGCAGCCGAGCCGTTTGGCTGTTTCCGCAACCGTTTTCCATGCGGCGGCGTGGCCGGAGGCGCCCGTCGCGCAGTTCGCGTTGCCGGCATTCACAATCACGGCGCGCATGCGGCCTTTGGAGGCGCGCAAATGCTCCTTGGAAATCGTGACCGGTGCGGCGACAACGAGGTTTTGCGTGAACACGGCGGCGGCCGACGCCGGAACGTCGCTCGAAATAATGGCGAGATCGAGGGCGCCGGTTTTCTTCAGTCCGCAGGCGAGGCCTGCGAACCGGAACCCGCGCGGAAGAGATGCTTCCGACAGAGCGTGCTTCATCAACGGTATATCCGTGTGACTAGCGCGCCGACCCCGGAAGCGACCTCCTCTCCTCCGAAGCGGAGGTCAGGGTGTTCAGCTGCATTGCTGTTTGCATGCTCATGGCGTGGCTCCTATTTTGCTTGTTTTTTTGTTGAGGCGTTCTTCCAAATCGGAAATGGCTCGCTTTACCGCATCCGGCGCGGTTCCGCCCGGAACGTTTTTGGCCTTTAGTGCGGCGGCGACGTTCAGCCCAGTCGAGAAATCGATCTCGAACGCGGGAGATATACTCTTCAAATCTTTCTCGGGCAATTCGGTCCAGAGGATTCCCTGGCGCTCGGCTTCGCGGAGGACCTTGCCGACGATATCGTGCGCCTGACGGAACGGAACGCCCTTGTGGACGAGGTAATCGGCGGCTTCGGTGGCCAGGAGCAGCGGATTCGAGGCGGCGGCGCGGAGACGGTCCTCCTGAAATCCGGTGCCCGCGAGCGCGCCGCGAGCGACGTGAAGCATGTCGCCGACCTGATCGTGCGCCGCGAAAAGCGCCTCTTTGTCTTCCTGCAAATCGCGCTGGTAGCTCGAGGGCAAACCTTTCAGCGTCGTGAGCAAGCCAAGCAGCGCGCCGGTGATGCGTCCCGTTTTTCCGCGAATCAGCTCCCAGGAGTCCGGGTTTTTCTTTTGCGGCATGAGGCTGCTGCCGGTGGAGTACTCGTCGGGCAGAACAACGTAGGCGAATTCCTGCGATGCGAAAATCACGAAATCTTCGGCGAGACGAGAAAGATGCGTGGCTATTCCTGCGAGCGCAAAAAGATAATCGAGCGCGAAGTCGCGATCGCTGACGGCATCGAGACTGTTCGCGGTGATCCTGGAAAAACCCAGTTCGCGCGCGATGGCATGGCGGTCGATGCCGAAGGAATTGCCTGCGAGTGCACCGGAACCCATGGGGCAGGCATCGGCGCTCGCCGCGGCGTGCTCGAGGCGGGTCACGTCGCGCAAAAAAGCTTCCGCATGCGCGAGCAGAAAATGGGAAAGCAGAATAGGCTGGGCGTGTTGCATGTGGGTCATGCCAGCCATGGGCACGTTTATGTTTCTCTTGGCCTGTTCGAGCAGCGCGTTCAAGAGAAGGGACAACCCGCGCTCGATTTCCGCCGCCGCATCGATGACCAAAAGGCGGAAGTCCGTGGCGACAAGTTCGTTGCGGCTACGGCCCGTATGGAGCTTCCAGCCAAGCGGGCCGAGCTCTTCGACCAAGGCTTTCTCGACGAAGTGGTGGACGTCTTCGGCGTTCGCGCCAAACGAATCGACCCACGCGGAATCGGTCTCTGCCCGCCGGCTTACCTTGTCGAGTGCGGCGAGCGTTAGCTTCACTTCGGCCGGGCTGAAAATCCCGACAGGTTCGAGCGCTTTGGCCCAGGCGCGGTCGACTGCAATCTCGTAAGGCAGCAGGCGGCGATCGAACAGAAAGGAGCGCTGGAACGCATCGAAGTGAGCATTTGGCTCACGCTCGAAGCGTCCGCCCCACAATCGGTCATCTTTGCGTCCGGTCATTTTTCCTTGTCTTTGTTCGGCCTTAACCCGTCGCCCCTATGAGCAGGATCCGTTTAATGGTTCCTGCCTTCGGCTTTTGCTTTGGGACGCACCGTAACCGGCAGAGCGAAAAGATTGATGAAGCCTTCGGCGTCCTTGGGGTTGTAGCGTCCCATGGTGAAGCTGGCGAGGTCGGTGCGATAGAGCGAAAAGGGAGAGACGCGCTTTGTGACGGTGAGCGTGCCTTTCCAGAGCTTCAAACCGACGGAGCCCGTGACGCGCTGTTGCGAGACGCTGAAGAAACCATCGAGCGCGGCGCGCAGCGGAGAAAACCACAGGCCGTAGTAAACCAGTTCAGCGTAACGCAGCGAGAGCGCTTGTTGAAAATGCGTAGTCTCGCGATCGATAGTCAGCGCTTCCAGTTCGCGATGCGCGGTGACAAGCAGTGTGCCGCCGGGCGTTTCGTACGCGCCGCGCGACTTCATGCCCACCAGGCGGTTTTCGACGATGTCGGCGCGCCCGATGCCGTGCCTCGCGCCGATTTCGTTGAGTGTGTTGAGAAGTTCCACGGGACCGAGTTTCGCGCCGTTCACGGAGACCGGCGTACCGGCTTCGAAGCCGATCTCGACTTCCTCGGCTTTGTCCGGGGCTTTTTCCGGAGAGACAGTCCACTGCCACATCGCTTCATTCGGCGAATTTGCGGGATCTTCGAGTTCGCCGCCTTCATGGCTTAAATGCCAGATGTTGCGGTCGCGGCTGTAGATGTTTTTCTTGCTTTGCTCGACCTGCACGTTGTGTTTTGCCGCGTAGGCGATGGCGTCTTCGCGGGAGTCAATATCCCACTCACGCCATGGCGCAATGATCTGCACGTTCGGCGCAATGGCTTTGTAGGCCAGCTCGAAGCGCACCTGGTCGTTGCCCTTGCCGGTGCAGCCGTGCGAGAGGCCGTCGGCGCCAAGCTCCAGGGCGAGTTCGGCCTGGCGTTTGCCGAGGATCGGGCGCGCCATGGAAGTGCCGAGCAGATACGTGTGCTCGTAAACCGCGCCAGCGCGCAGCGTCGGCCAGATGTAGTCGCGGACAAACTCTTCGCGGAGATCCTCGACGTATGCGGTCGAGGCGCCGGTCGCGAGCGCTTTTTTCCGGGCTGCCTCGAGGTCCTCCTGCTGGCCGACGTCGCCGATCATTGCGATGACTTCGCACTGATAGTTTTCTTTCAGCCACGGAATGATGATGGAGGTGTCGAGACCTCCCGAATAGGCGAGAACTACCTTTTTTGGTTTTGCCGGCTGCGTTTTCACGTTTCCTCGTTTGAAAAGATATTTACGATTTTAAAGGTTCAAAGACGGGCACGGCTTGCCGTGCCTCCTCCAAATACAAATTGGCGCCACGCGATGGCGAAGGTCCATCCGTTAAAACAAAGTATGCAGGATGGCTTTCTGCACGTACATGCGGTTTTCGGATTGGTCGAGGACGACCGACTGCGGGCCGTCGAGGACCTCGGGCGTGACTTCCAGGCCGCGATGCGCCGGAAGGCAGTGCATGAAGACGGCATCCGGCGCCGCCAGGGACATTAGTTCGGCGTTGACTTGATACGGCCTGAAGACGGCGCTGCGGACCTCGCCTTCGGCTTCAAAGCCCATGCTGGTCCAGGCATCGGTGTAGACGCCCTGAGCGCCGGCGACGGCTTCGCGGGGGTCGGTCATCAGTTCGATTTTGGCGCGGGTTTCTTTGGCTACGCGCTTCGAATCGGCGACAACTTCCGGCGCGGGCTGGTAATCGTGCGGCGTGGCCACACGCAGATGGACGCCCAGGCGCGCGGCGAGATACATCAGGGAATGGCAGACGTTGTTGCCGTCGCCGACATAGGTGAGCTTGAAGCCGCGAAGCGCGCCGAATCTTTCTTCGAGAGTGAAGAAGTCGGCGAGCGCCTGGCAGGGATGAAATTTATCCGAGAGCGCGTTGATCACGGGAATCGCGGCGTTGGCCGCCATCTCTTCGAGAACTTTTTGCTGATAGACGCGGGCGACGATGCCGTGGACCCAGCGGTCGAGGTTGCGCGCGACATCAGCGATGGATTCGCGCGCGCCGAGAGAAGCCGAGGCCTGTGTGTGGTCGAGGAAAACGACCGAGCCGCCCATGCTCTGGATGCCGACGTCAAATGTGACGCGCGTGCGGAGCGAGGGCTTTTCGAAAATGAGCGCGATGAATTTTCCCGTCAGCGAGGAAGCGTAGCGGCCGGGGCGCGCCTTGATTTCGGCCGAGAGCAGGATCAGGTCGCGGGTGTGCGAGGGGCTCCATTCGGCTCCGGTGAGCAGGTCATTCGACAAAGATATAGGCGTAACGAGTGCAGATGTAGTCATTTTTTCACCTTGCCGCGGCGAGGGCAGCGCCGGACGGAGGCGCGGACTTCGCGGGCTCAGCGGCGGCGGCCTTTTGCGGAGTAGATACAAAGAGTTTTCCGAGCAGACGCAGGAACTGGCGCACCTGCGCCCGAGTGACGAGAAAAGGAGGAAGGAAGCGCAGCGTGAAATCGTGCGTGCAATTGATGAGCAGGCCGCGTTCCAAGGCCGCGCTGACAAAGGGAGCGCCGTCGGTCGAGAGCTCCACGCCAATCATCAGGCCTTCGCCGCGAATTTCGCGGATGAAAGGGAATTTCGCGGCCAGTCCGGAAAGGCCTTCGCGCAATTCGGCGCCGCGTGCGCGGATATTTTCCAGAAGTTTTTCGTCTTCGACGACGTTCAGAAATTCGAGTGCGGCAGCGCAAGCGAGCGGGCCGCCGCCGAAGGTCGTGCCGTGCAAGCCGGGCGAAATGCGCTGGGCGACGGCTTCGGTCGTGAGGACGGCCCCCAGCGGAAGGCCGGCGGCGAGCGGCTTGGCTACCAGGACGACGTCGGGCTTCGAGGAGAATTTCTGGTACGCGAAATAGCGGCCCGTGCGTCCCAAGCCGCACTGAATCTCGTCGGCGATGAGCAGTGCGCCGTTCTTTGTGGCCAGGGCGCGCGCACGATTCCAGAAATCTTCGCTGACGGGATGGATTCCACCCTCGCCTTGAATGGTTTCAAGGAGAATGGCGCAGACCGTGTCGTCAAATTTGGACTCGAGATCGGCGACGTCGTTGAAGCGGACGAATTCGACGCCAGGGAGAAGAGGAGCAAACGGAAGACGGTATTTCTGGGTGGCGGTGACGCTGACGGCGCCAAAGGTGCGTCCATGGAAGGAATTCTCGAGCGCCAGGATGCGATGCTTCCTGGCCGGCGCCCCCTCCCGATCGGCGGAAGTACGGCCATAGAGCCGGGCGAGCTTCAGAGCGCCTTCGACAGCCTCGGCGCCGCTATTTGAGAAAAACACGCGGTCCATACCCGACCATTCCGAGAGTTTGCGGGCGAGCGGGCCCTGAAAGGAGTTGTGAAAGAGATTCGAGAGATGAATCGCGCGCGCGGATTCGCGGCGGATAACTTTGACAATCCGGCCATGCGCGTGACCGAGAGCGTTGACGGCGATGCCGCCGAGAAAATCCAGGTACTTCTTGCCGCGCGAGTCATACACGTAGCAGCCGCGCCCATGCGTGAAGACCAGGGGCTGACGCTTGTAGGTCGGCATCAGAAACTGATTCGCATCGCGCAGGATGGACTTCGCCTCTGACGACCGAGGAGACGGCTTCTTTACCCCTCGGACAGCGGAATGAGCTGTCTTTTTTGTGCTGGGCTTCGACATCACGCCGCCGAAAGAGCCGCTTGGGCGGTCGGAAAAGGCTCGCGGAGAACGCGCGTGCCCGGGATTGCCGAAGCGTGGTCATCCGCGCTTGGTTCGGCCGAATGAGAGGCCAGAAGCAGCGCATCCGGCGCGGAGCCGCCGACGATGCGCACTTCGCGGACGCCGCCCTCGAGAGCGCGCTTGGCAGCCTCGAGCTTGAGGATCATTCCCCCGGAAACGACGCGGCATTGCACAAGGCGCTCGATCTCTTCGCAGGTTATGGCGGAGAGAACTTTTTCGCCATCGAGAACGCCGGCAACGTCCGTGAGATAGATCAGCTGGTCGGCTTCGAGAAATTCGGCGCAAGCGGCGGCCATGTGATCGGCGTTGATGTTGTAAAGCTCATTGTCGGAGCCGAGGCCAAGGCACGGAGCAACGGGGATGAGGCGTTCGCGCCAGAGCGATTCGATGAAGGCGTTGTTCAGGCCCGTGAGGTAGCCGACAAAGCCGAGGCTGCCGGCCACTTCGTTGTGCGACATAGGTTCCGCGCGGAAACACTGGGCATCGGCAGCCGAGACGCCAATGGCGGGGTAGCCTTCGGCGGAGATGGCGGCGGCCAGGCGCTTGTTCAGTAGGCCGGCGAAAACCATGACGGCGACGTCGCGCGTCTCGCGGTCGGTAACGCGGAGCCCGGAGACAAATCTGCTCTCAAGGCCCATGCGCTTGAGGGCTTCCGTGAAGGCGCGGCCACCGCCGTGGACAACGAGGATCTCGTGGCCCTCGTTGGCAAGGGAGGCGACCTGGCGCGCCAGCGAGCGCATCGTGGCGTTGTCTTCGAGCAAAGCACCAGCGAACTTGATGACGGTTTTCATTGAAGTGCGGTTTTCTCCTCGATGCCTAAAAGATGGTTGAAATTCTGTACGGCCTGGCCTGCGGCGCCCTTGCCGAGATTGTCGAGACAGGAGACGACGACCAGACGCTGGCCCGGCTTGTCCAGGGCAAAGCCGATGTCGCAGAAATTGGTGTGCGCCACGTGCTGCAACTCGGGCAACGTGCCCGCGGGCCAGATGCGGACCATGGTGCGTCCGGCATAAAACTTGCGATAGAGCGCTTCGATCGTGTCGGGCGATTGCGGCTCTCTGAGCGGGACGTAAATCGTCGAAAGGATGCCGCGCGCGAGAGGCAGGAGATGCGTCGAAAAAATGAGCTCTGATTCGCCGAGCCCGGTGTGCTCGAGAATTTCCGGCGTGTGACGATGCGAGAAAAGATTGTAGGCTTTGAAGTTTTCGTCCACTTCGACGAATTGCAGATCCCGGCGCGGATCCTTGCCTGCGCCACTCGCCCCGGATTTGCAATCGCAGACGACGTTTTGACCGCTTGCGAGGATACCGGCGTCGGCCAGCGGGCGGAGGGCGAGGATGACGCTCGTGGCGTAGCAGCCGGGGTTGGCGACGAGGCGCGCTTTTCGGATGTCCTCGGAATACAGCTCGGGAAGGCCGTAAACGGCTTCACCGAGATAGCCGGCGTGAGGCGCCGGCAGCTTGTACCAGGAGGAAAATGTTTCCGGAGCGCGAAACCGGAAAGCCCCGCTCAAATCAACCACGCGCAAGCCCGCTTCAAGAAGCGCGGGAGCGAGTTCGGCGGAAACTTCGTGAGGTGTGGCGAGAAAGGCCGTTCCCGCGGCGGAGGCGGTGACCGCTTCCGGCGAAAGGGGACGGAGCGGAGCCTGCCCCCAGCCGCGGAATTGAGGAAAGAGCTCGGCGATACAGTGAGCGCCGCGCGTTTCCCGCACATAAAACGTGGCCGAGGCGACAGCGGGATGGCGCAAGAGTATGCGGGCCAGCTCGAGGCCGGTGTATCCGGTGACTCCCACGACGGCGACTTGGCGAGGGTCTCTCATTTCACCAGGGCTTCGATCTTTTTCTGCAGCGAATCTCGAGTCTTTTTATTGGGGGTGATGATGAGAACGGTGTCATCGCCGGCGATCGTGCCGGCAATTTCAGGAAATTTTGAGGCGTCCACAGCCGCTGCGAGAGGTTGCGCGCCGCTCGGCGGCGTTTTCAAGACCAGCAAGTTCTCGGCGGGGCGAATATCCAGAAGAAACTCGCGGAGGGCGCGTGCCAGCGGAGGAAGCGGGAGAGTGCCGTTGCCGTTCTCTTCGGGAACAGCCTCGGGCTTGTAACCTTCCTGGGTCTTGACGAGACGGAGCTCCTGCAGGTCGCGGGATAGGGTGGCCTGCGTGACGCGCATCTTTTGCTGGGCGAGGCGGCGGCGGAGCTCTTCCTGGCTGACGATGGGCTGGCCGCTGACGAGCCGCAGGATCTGACCGTGGCGAAATGTTTTACCGGCGCTCATAGCTCTTACAAATATACAGCCTCCTGCATTTTTATACAATTGTTTTTGCATGGGAGCAACCCATTTCCCGGCCCGTTCTGGACGGAAGGGAATGGGCGGGAGGGACAGGGTTGTGCGAAGAGGCTATGCAGGTTTCGCAACCTTCGGCGGATACGTGCTGGATTTTCGGGGTCAGGAATGGTTACCTTTCTTGTTGGCCCCAGATTGCGCGCTCCATGGCTATATCGTGCAAAGTAACGGGATGCAAGAACGACTCGCCGCCAGCTCTCGCCGAGCAGCAGGTCTGCGTTTTGCACTTCACGCTATCGATTGAAGGAAGCTGCGCGGAGATGCGGCGCGAAACGGCCCTCGGGAACGCTCCGCACGAGCGGCAGCGCGATATCATGCGGTTTATCACCGAGAGCGGAGAGCGGCTGGCGCGCGTGGCTACCAGCGGCTTGCACTTGACCGACGACCTGAAGGCCAGAATTCTGAGCACGTTCCTGACGCTGATGAACCTGCGGGAAAACCTGGACAGAGCGAACATGCGGAGTTCGTTTGGGCGGACCGGGCAGACTCGCTGAGACCGTCTCAGGCAAATCCCCCCCAGAAAGAAGAAGAGAGTCAGGAACCGATGTAGCGCGCGTAGAGGGAACGCGCTACGGCGGGATCCTTGGTGCCTTTCAGAATGGCGCGGCCATCGGCGAAGACGGTCATCTGATACGGGTCGACCCGAAAACAGAGTAAGAATTCGTTGTGGCGGACATCGGGGACGGTGGCCCGAAGCCTCTCCCCGAGCGCCCCCAGATCGAGAGTCCGGCTGCGCTCGTGAATTTGGACGGAATCGCGGCCGCATAGCGTGATGTGAGGCTGAGCTTGCCCCTGAAGATAAGAGAATTCGCGGCGGATGCAGGCGCGGCAGGCCGGGTTCTGCGTGACGCGGACGGACTGGAAGTGCCCGCTCCAGACGTCAGAGGAGATGAGCCGGTTGTGAAGCGATCCTTCGCGGCCGGCGAGCAGTTTGAGGGCTTCGGCGACTTCGAGAGAGGCGATGAGGGTGACGATCGGGCCGAGGACGCCAACCGTGTCGCAGGTTTCTTCGAGACCATGGCCGTTTGTCGAGGATTCCAGCAGGCAAGCGAGACAAGCCGTGAAGCCGGGGCGAACTGTCATGGTCACGCCATAACTGGCGACAGCAGCAGCGTAAATCCAGGGTCTCCCGGAATGGACGGCAAGATCGTTGATGAGAAAGCGGGTCTCGAAATTGTCGGTGCCATCTAGGATGAGATCGAAGCCCCGAAGCAACTCCTCTGCGTTGTGCGGGTTCAAATCAGAGACCAAGCCTTCCACGGCGACGCTGCCATTGATGGCGCGGAGCTTGCGCTCGGCGGCTACAGCTTTGGGAAGAGCGGCGCGAGCGTCGCCCTCGTCGAACAGAGTCTGGCGCTGCAGATTAGAGGGTTCGACGAAGTCGCGGTCGACGATCCTGACGCGCCCCACCCCCGCGCGTACCAGGAGGCCGGCCGCAGCCGCGCCGATCGCGCCGCAGCCAACAACGACGGCACTGGAGGCGTGGAGGCGCTGCTGGCCTTCTTCGCCGATCCCGGCGAAGAGCATCTGACGCGAGTACTTTTCCTGGAGCGAATCGTCGAAGCGCGAACCTGGTGCGGCGGCGGTCATCGTCCCTCGCATCATCATAACGCTAGAGATAGCGGGTTGGGCAACGACCTTGTGCTACGCTTCGTTTGAGCGATAGTGGGCATGAAATTGAGATGTTTCATAGGGTTAAGGGGAATCGCCGTCTTCGTGCTGCTCTTAGTGGCAGGGCGGAGTTATGCACAAACGCAGGCGGAGGCGAAGCCCCAGCCGCCCGCCGCGGAAGCTCCGGTCATTGCTGTGCGGATTGTCACAGAGGATGGGCGCGTACTCTCAGAATCGCCCAAAGGGCTTCTGGTTGAAATCGGGAAGCCGCTCGATCGAGACCAGGTTGCACGGAGCCTGCGCGCCCTGTACGGCCTCGGTGAATACACCGATTTGAAAGCTCTGGTAACCCCTGTCGGCAGCGGGGTGCGGCTCGATTTCGTCGTCCGAGAGAGTCTTTTCTTCAACAGAGTTCTGATCGAGGGCCTGACGCCACCCCCTACGGATACGGCTGCTGCCGCGGCCATGCAGATTACGCTGGGCCGGCCATTTCGGCAGGAAGACGTCGACGAAGGGCTGGCGCGTCTCCGCGATGTCTTGAAGGAAGAAGGCCTGTATACGGCCACGGTCTCCGCGGAGAACGTGCCGTATCCCGCCACCCATCAAATGGACATTTTGGTGCATGTGAAGTCCGGGCCGCGGGCACGCGTGGCCTCCGTCGAGCTGAAGAACGAGACGGCCTACCGCGACGCCGAACTGCTTTCGCGCCTGAAGATGAAGGTTGGACAGCAGGTCACGACGGCGCGCATCCTGCGCGGAACCGACCGGATCCGAAAATTTCTCGTGAAGAAAGGGCGGCTCAGCGCGCGGGCAACGGTCCGGCGAGGCGAATACAACACGGCGAAAAATACCATCACGCTGGAGCTCGAAGTCACGGAAGGTCCCCAGGTGGACCTGGCGGTGACGGGAGCAAAATTTTCCAAGGGAGAATTGAAAAGGCTTATCCCCGTGTATCAAGAAGGGGCCGTCGATACCGACCTTCTCGAGGAAGGAAAGCGGAACCTCCGGGAGCGTCTGGAGCGTGATGGATACTTTGACGCCCAGGTCAATTACACGACCGAAACGAAGGAAGTGGAGGTCAAGGAGCAGAAAACGAAGAGTACGGAAGAGGTGATCACCTATCACGTGGAACGGGGCGACCGCCACAGGCTGGTCGGCATTGAGATCAGCGGGAATCATTACTTCAGCACGGAATTGCTGCGGAGCCGGCTGCAGATCTTTGGAGCCGCATTTGGTTCGCGGGGGCGGTTCAGCCGGAGGCTGATTGATTCGGATGCCGACTCGATGCGAGGGCTGTACGACGCAAACGGGTTTCTCGATGCGAAAATTGACGGGCAGATTCTGGACAACTACAAGGGAAAAGAAGGAGACATTTACGTTCGATTCGCGATCCAGGAAGGCGAGCAAACGCGCGTCGCATCCATCTCGATCGAGGGAATCCACGCGTTCAAGGAAGAGGAGCTGCTGGGCGTAATCGGCGCGACGCCCGGACAGCCGTACTCCGACTTCAACGTGACGACGGACCGGGACAATATTTTGGCCATGTATTTTAATGAAGGATATCCGGAGGCGACGTTTACCTCGACCGCCGAGCGCGTTCCTCCGGCAGCGAGCGGGACCGGGAAGGAGCCCGGGGCGGCCGGAATCGAGAAGAGCCAGAAAAAAGAGGAAGACAAAGAAAGGAAAGCAAAGCCGGAGGTGGCGCAAGCAGCCCCGGTGAAGCTCGTCTATCACATCACAGAAGGGCCGCAGACTCGAGTGCGGCGAATCCTTTTGAGCGGATACAGCCGGACGCGGCAGGGCGTGATCTGGCGAGAAATCCGGGTGAAGCAGGGAGAGCCGCTGCGGGAAGGGGATGTCGTCGAGTCCCAGCGGCGCTTGTACAACCTGGGGGTATTCAATCGCGTGACCATCGAACCGCAGAACCCGGACGGGTCGGACCCTGAGAAAGACATCGTGGTTCTGGTCGAGGAAGCCAAGCGATACACGATGGCCTATGGCGGAGGATTTGAAGTACAACGCCTTGCCAGCACGACGGATCCGACCGGTGGCGAGGTGCAGGCCGCGCCGCGAGGGATTTTTGAGTTGACGAAAGTCAATCTGACGGGACGCGCCGATTCGCTTTCCCTGAAGCTGCGCGGAAGCACGATTGAAGACCGCGTGCTCTTGGGCTACTCCATCCCCAACACGTTCGGAAGTCCGCACTTCAGCACGCAGGCAACGGCGTACACGGAAAAAACGCAGGACATCAACACGTTCACGGAAATGCGGTACGAAGGGTCGGTGCAGCTGACCGACCAGATTACGCCTTTGACCACCGTTCTCTACCGCTATGCCTTCCGCAAAGTGCTGGTCTCGGATTTGAATACACACATTGCTCCCGAGGAAATACCGCTGTTTGAGCAGCCGACGCTGGTGTCTGAGTTTGGCGTGACCTGGCTGCGAGACGCGCGGGACAATCCCGCGGACGCCACGAAAGGAACCTTCAATAGCGCCGATTTCAGCGTAGCCAGCACGAGCATTGGTTCGAGCGCAAGCTTTCTGCGATTTTATTTTCAGAATTCGACCTATTACCGGATCAAGAGGCGGTTCAGCTTCGCACGTTCGATCCGCATCGGAATTCTCGAACCTATCGCGAATACGGAATCACTCACTTTTCCGCCTCCGACGCCGACGCAGTGCACGGCGACCGCGGCGCCGGGCCCGGAGCCCGAAATCATTCCCCTGCCGGAACGGTTCTTCGCCGGAGGAGGAACGTCCCTGAGAGGATTTGCGCTGAATCAGGCAGGGCCGCGTGACCCCTGCACGGGGTTTCCAGTGGGCGGCCAGGCGCTCCTCGCTCTCAACCAGGAGTTTCGCTTTCCGATGCGATTGCCATTTATAGGGACGGCGCTTGGCGGGGCGCTGTTCTATGACGGCGGGAATGTTTACAGCCGGATCGATCACATCACGCTGCGGCCGTACTCACCGAAGCCGATCTTCGCGCTCGAGGATCCCACACAACCGCCGGGCGCCACAAACCCCACACGGTGCGTGTACAACTGCACGAACGAGCTGAATTATTTCGCGCATACCGTGGGCTTTGGCATCCGCTACGCGACGCCGGTAGGACCGATTCGGGTGGATCTCGGTTACCAGATCAACCGCCCGTTCTTTGTCCTTCCGTGTGTCCCCATTACGAGCAGCGCGCCGGCGAATCCGCAGTGCTTCAAAGGGGCGCAGCTTCCGCGGCTGCAGATCTTCTTTAATTTGGGGTCGATTTTCTGATGCGCCGCGGATCTATTTTCGGATGCTGCTCGTTGTTACTTGTTTTGGCGGCCGCTCCGTTTTTGAGGGCGCAGGAAGTGGTGGACCGCATCGTGGCGCGGGTAGAGAACGACATCATTTTGCTGAGTGACGTGCGGGAGCTCGAGGAGTATCAGCAGTTGCTCGACGGAAAATCCGAAGCCGAAAGCGCCATTGTGGACCGGCTGATCGATCAGTGGATCGTAAGGTCGGAAGCTCAACTGTCGCGTTTTCCCGAGCCGAAGGACGAGGAAATCGACCGGGAAGTTGCGCGAGTCGTGAAGTCCTTCAGCTCCCCTGCGGAATATGAAGCGCGGAAGAAGCAGAGCGGACTGAGCGACGCGGAAGTGCGAAAGATTGTGGCTACGCAGTTGTTCCTGAGCAACTATCTCGATTCGAGGTTTCGGCCCTCTGCCCAGATCGATGAAAAGGCCATCGAGGATTTCTACAAGAATGCAGTGGTACCGAGAGCGAAGGCACGCGGACAGGAAGCGCCAACGCTCGACGCCTCCCGGGACATCATCCAGGATGCGCTGGTGCAGAGCGACATCACCGCGCAGGCGGATCGCTGGCTGAAGGAAACCCGCGACCGGTTGCATGTTCAAAAGTATTCCGAAGCAGGGGCGAAATGAAGGTCCGCAAGCGCCACCCGATCTGGAACTGGGTGATCCATACGCCGTGGGTGCTGACGGTGATCGGGATCCTGTGCTTCATTGGTTTCTTCGCAAGCGGCGCGGGAAATCCCATCCTCGAGCGGTGGATCGTGCACCGGCTCGAGAAGGCCACGGGCGGCCGCGTGGAATTGCGGTCGATTTCGATCCAGTGGCTTTCGATGCGAGCCACCCTGAAGGGACTCGTGATTCACGGCCACGAACCCGCGGGCACGTATCCTCTCTTTTCGTCCGAGGAGGTCGTAGCAAAGCTCGAGATCGATTCCTTCTGGGGCCGAAAGGTATCGCTTAGCGAACTGGATTTGAAGGCGCCGGAAGTGCATATCCGGGTGGCGAAAGACGGCTCGTCAAACGTACCCACTCCGCCGGGAGAGAATCGTTCGGAAGCGTCCCTCAGGGACTCCCTTCTCGCTCTGCGGGTGCGCCGGGTGAACATCGAAAACGGATGGTTGCTCTACAACGAACTGAAAGTGCCTCTGGCGGTCGAGGGCGGCGAGATGAGCCTCGCGCTGGACTCGGGCGGGTCGCCGGAGCATCCCCTGTATCTCGGGAATCTCGAATGGCAGAACATACGATTTAGCGCCCAGAATATGGCGCCGGTGCCCGCAAATCTCTCGGCGAAATTTACGATTTGGCGTGACGGATTCACACTCGAGCAAGGGGTGTTGAGCGCCGGAAGGTCGCATCTTGATCTCCAGGCGGAAATGTCCAACTTCGCAAAACCGAAATGGAGTTTCCGTTACCGGGGTTGGGTCGAACTGCTCGACTTCCGCGAGACGTTTCGTGCGCCGCAAGTGCCGACCGGGAACGTCGACGTGCGCGGAGAGGGAACGCTCGCGGACGGCCGGTACAAAGGAACGGGCAGCTTCGCAGGACGCGACATTCAGCTGAGTTACGACATTTTTCATACCTCGGGACTTCTGAGCCGCTCGAGCTACACGATCGACAACGACGGGATTGTCGCGCCGGATTTCGTCGCGGAAGGTTTTGGCGGGACCGTCAAAGGAAAAGTGACCCTGCGCTTTCTGGGTGTGCAGTTCCGCGCCGATACGCACATACAGGACATGCATGTGGCGAGGGTGTTTCCGGCGATCGAGCATCCGGGTTTTCCGATCGACGAGCTTGAATGGGATGCGCTTCTGAGCGGAGACACGATCGAGACGTGGAGCAACGCATTTGAACACTTTGAGATTGGCGGGAAGATGGACTGGTCGCCAGTGGACGTTCTGGCGGCGGGCCATGTGCCGGTCACGGCGAGCTGGCAGATCCACTACCGCTACGATACCGGCGTTTTCGCCATCAGCGCGGGCCAATTCGAGACGCCATCCTCGAAGGGGACGATTACGGGCATCCTGGCGCCGCGCAATACCTCCGTCGATGTACATTTCGAGACAGGCGCACTGGAATCCTACAAGGATTTCATCGATGCCATTCGCGGCGCGAAGCGGGGCTCAAAAGACGCCATCCAAGAAATCTCCGGGAGCGTGCAATGGGACGGCAAGATCACTGCGCCCGGCGGCCAGACGACATTTAGCGGGCACGTTCGAGGAGAACGCGTGCGCTACAACGGCACGGATCTGGATTCCCTTGAAGGCGACCTGACTTATTCGCCAGCGGAACTCAGAATCGCCAGGGGCAAATTGCGGTTCGGCGCGATCGATACGGAGATTGAAGGGACCCTGGACTTGACCGACTGGAGTTTTCTGCCGAAGAACGAGTGGACGGCGGACGTCAACTTCGATAAATCCTCGGTCGAGACCATCCAGAAGCTCTTTGGGTGGACCTATCCTGTAAAAGGAGTGCTCAGTGGACAGTTGCACGGGCATGGAACGCGCGCGGTGCCCGGCATCACGGGGCTTTTCGATCTTGCCGAAGGAACTGTCTATGGCGTGTCCTTCAATCGATTGCGGGGCCAGCTGAATCTTTCGCCGGACGAAGTACGTATCGCAGACGCAGAGTTACGCGTCTTCGCACCGGGAAAGGAGAACGGCCGGGGCGCGGGCATCGTGACTGGCACGGCCGGCTACCGTTTCACGGACGGAAGAATAACCGCGGATCTGGTGGGGGCATCGCTTCCACTGGAAGACATCGAGAAGTTGCAATCGGTGAAGCTGCCGGTAGGAGGATTGGTCACCTTTCGAGTGAAAGCCAACGGGCCGCTTTCGGCGCTCGAGAGCGATGGGACATTCCGTGTTGTGGATTTTCGCGTGGGAAAGGATGTGATCGGAAGTTTCGATGGCAGTCTCACTTCCGATGGCCATACCGCCAAGCTTGAACTTGGCTCGGCGATGACGACCGGAGGCATATCCGGCGAGGTAACGCTCGGATTGGCTGACCCGTACCCCCTCAACGGCAAAGTCTCGATTCAGAACATCGATCTGAATCCGTACCTGATCGCCGCTCTGCATCTCGCTCAGTTCAATGGTCACGGCGTGGCAGACGGCGACATTACCGTGACGGGCGAATTGAAACATCTTGAGAACATCGTGATGGATGCCAAGTTTTCGCGGCTGGGGCTGAATTACGCCAACGTTCAGCTGGAAAACGTGGGACCGATTCATCTGCGGACGTCGAAGGAAAGTCTGGAAATTGATCAAGCGGCATTCAAAGGGGCCGATACAAATATTGCTATTTCGGGCTCAGTGCGGTTTCAAGGACGCGGAGCCCTGGGGTTGAAACTGAACGGCGCCCTGGACCTTCGGCTGCTGACAGGATTCTTGCCGGCGGTTGAAGCGAATGGTCCCGCACAAATCAACGCGACGTTTGAAGGGCCGTTTGATCGTCCGAGAATTACAGGAAAAGTGCACATAGAAAACGCCTCGGCGCGCGTGGCGGACTTTCCGACGGGGATGAGCAACATCACGGGCGATCTGGTTTTTGACGCGACGCGCCTGTTTTTTGACAACGTAACGGCCGAATCCGGCGGGGGCACGATGCACCTCACCGGCAACGTCAACTATATCGAAAGCCCGTTGCGATACGACATCACTGTGCGCACGGATCGCGCACGCGTCCGGTATCCCGAAGGAATGAGCTGGCTCGTCGGCGGCTCGCTGCGACTGGCGGGAACACCCACTTCTGGAGTGCTCTCGGGAAAGGTCGTGATTGAAAGGGTGACGCTGTCCGAGGGTCTTGAGGTTGCGAATGTGCTCGTTTCTTCAAAAAGCGGCATTTCCGGGCCTTCGACGGGTTCAACCTTCCTGCGGAACCTGCAATTTGATATCTCGGCGCTTTCGGCGCCCGACGCGCGCATGGAATGGCCGGGTGCGGAGCTCGAAGCCGAAGCAAACCTTCGCGTACGAGGCACATGGGAGCACCCCATCCTCCTCGGGCATATCCACATCCTCGCGGGCGAGATGACCTTCCACGGAGACAAGTACAAGGTCACGCGCGGCGATATGAATTTCGCGAATCCCTTCCGGCTGGATCCGGTGCTGAACGTGGAAGCCACGACCACGATTCAGCAGTACGAGATCACGCTGAATTTTAACGGACCGGCGAGCAAGCTGACGCTGGCTTATCGCTCCGATCCGCCGCTGCCGGCGAACGACATCATCACGCTCTTGGCCCTGGGACAAACGAGCTCAGAAGCAAGCCTTCGAGGCGGCGGGACCGCCAATTCCCAAACCGCCAGCTCGGGAGCTTCGGCGATTCTCTCTGAAGCGGTTTCGAGCCAGTTGGGCGGGCGCGTCGAACGATTGTTCGGGATTACGCGGTTCCGGGTCGATCCCGGACTGGCCGAAATAGGCTCGGCGAGCTCGTCGCAGAACACCGCGGCGCGAGTCACGGTCGAGCAGCAGGTCACGCGAGATCTGACGATTACGTATGTTTCGAATGTGGGCTCGACCCAGCAGCAGGTCATTCAGGTGGAATACAACTTGAACCGGAATGTGTCGATTGTGGCGTTGCGCGACTACAACGGCACCTTTGGAATCGACGTTAAGTTCAAAAAACACTTTCAGTAGCGGAACCGGAAACGGCCCGGTCTTCAGAATTGCGGAGGATCGGGTTGTTGCGCCGCTTGCTGCGACTGGTTTTGCTGGGCCTGTTGTGCCCGCGCGCCGGGTTGCCAGCGGCGGGGCCCGTTGTTGAGCCGCGCGGATTGGCCGATTTCCGGATTCTGCGCTTTTAGCGCCTGGAGGGCCTCTTTCGCGGCCCTTGCGCCCGTGGCCCGGCTGGCAGCCAGGATTTCTCGCGCGATCTTGGGCGTTTCCGCGGCGACCTTCTGGCCCACGGGAGAGCCGTAGAACTGCAGCAAGGCCTTGATCTCGTCGTCCGTGTAGTGTTTGTCGTAAATGGTTACGAGCTGTTCGGTCACCTGGGTGACGTCGAATTTCTTCTGATAGCTTTCGATAAAGGAAGTCACAAACGCCTGCCCCTTGTCGTTGTTCGGGACGGTCGCGAGAAGTTTTTCCCGGTACTGCTCACTGGAGTTGTTGACGGCGTCCTGCACCTGATCGCGGGCGCCGATGAGCTCCATCAGCGAGCGAATGTCTGTGTCCTTGACGGGATCGATGGGCTTCGCCTTCGCCCGGCTTGCCTCGTCCTCGGATAGCGTGCTCGGCGGTGCGGAGCCGACCGGATTCTGCGATGCGCCTTGGATCGCAAGAAAAAATGTTCCGACATAAATAATAGCTAGGGCTAGGACGGCCTTCATGACTTCCGTTCCTCCGCGGCGGAGATTTCCGTGCCTTTCCGGCACTGCTCTGATTTTAAGGAAAGACGCGGAAACCCGCCCCAAGCGCGGGGTACAGGCGTGCTTCTCGTTTAACTGGCCGTTCGTTCAGGGCAGTTTGATTTCGGCAGATGGGGCTTTCTGCTACCATTCGGCGCCATGGCGGCGACAACATCTGCGGATGCAACGGCATCTGCCGCCCGAGACCACACGGAACTCCTCAGCCGCGAAGCCGGTCTACATCGCAATCTAACGCCACGCCAGCTGTCCATGATTGCCATCGGCGGCGCGATCGGAACGGGACTCTTCCTTGGCAGTGCTATTTCCGTACAGCTTGCGGGGCCGGGCGTGATTTTCAGTTTTATAGCGGCCGGGGCGATTGCGGTCTGCCTGCTATGGGCGCTCGGCGAAATGACCGTGGCGCACCCCGTCGCCGGATCCTTCGGCGTTTACGCGGAAATGTATGTCCATCCCTGGGCCGGGTTTGCCATGCGCTATTCCTACTGGCTCGGGCAGGTCATTGCGACCGGAAGCGAGGTCGTGGCCGCGTCGATCTATTGCCAACACTGGTTTCCGAACGTGCCGTCGTGGATGTGGATTCTGGGATTTTCGGCCGCGTTGGTTTATGTGAACGCGCGGAGCGTCGGAAGCTTTGGCGAATTCGAATACTGGTTCGCGATGATCAAGGTGCTGACCATCACTGTATTTCTCGTTCTCGGCGTGGCGCTCGTCCTGGGCATTGGATTCCCGCGGGTTGGACTCAGGAACTATACCGCGCATGGCGGCTTTCTTCCGAACGGCTGGCAAGGAGTCGGCCTCGGCGTGGCCATGGCGATCTTCAGCTTTCTGGGCCTCGAGATTGTGGCCGTTACGTCGGGGGAAGCGAAGGATCCGACAACGGCCCTGCCGAAGGCATTGCGCTGGACGCTTGGGCGCATGGGTCTTTTTTATGTGGGAGGGCTGGCCATCGTTGTCGGCATCGTGCCGTGGAACCAGGTCGGGCTGGGGGAAAGCCCGTTCGTGCGTGTTTTCGAAATCGTGGGCATTCCCTCGGCGGCCGGAGTGATGAATTTCGTGGTGCTTACGGCCGCGCTTTCCAGCGTGAATTGCAATTTGTATCTGATGTCCAGGATGCTTTTTTCCCTGTCGCGCGGCGGGTATGCTCCGCCTGTACTGGGGAGGTTGAGCCGGCGCGGGATCCCGGTAGCGGCGTTGCTCGTATCCAGCATGGGAATGTTCGCAGCGATCTTTGTCGATCATTGGTTTCACGAGAAGGCTTATATTTACATGCTGGGGTCGGCGTTCCTTGGCGGGATTTTTGTCTGGCAGATGATTTTTGTCACCCATCTTTCCTTCCGCCGCCGCACGGCGAAGTGGACAAAACCTCCCCTTCGGCTGGCTCCGCCTGGCCCCTGGAGTTCAGCGTTTGGACTTGCGGCGCTGACCGCTGTGCTGATTTCGACCTGGTGGGTTCCCGGTCTGCGCATCACGCTGAAGGCGGGAGTTCCCTGGCTTGTCTTTATTTCGCTATGCTACCTTGTGTCCGGCAGAGTCCCTTCCCGGAAGTTTTCAGGCGGAGCTCCAGAAGATGGATGAACTACTGAAGTGGCGCAGCGAGTTTCCGATCCTCGAGCGCACGACATATATGATCAGCAATTCGCTCGGGGCCATGCCTCGCCGCGTTTACGACGAAATGCGCGCTTATGCCGATTCTTGGGGCGAACGCGGAGTGCGGGCCTGGGAAGAGGGCTGGTGGGAGATGGCCGTCAACGTGGGCGACAGGATTGCCCCGCTCATCGGCGCAGGGCCTGGCGAAATCTCGCTGCATCAGAACGTTACGCTGATTCAGGCGGTGATCAGCTCGTGTTTTGATTTTCGCGGGCCGCGCAATAAGGTGGTGATGACGGACCTGGAATTTCCGTCGATTCAGTATTTCTATCACGAGCAGCGCCGCAACGGCGCGCGGATCGAACTGGTTCCGAGCGGCGATCCGGTTCGGTTTGACCTCGGCAAGTTTCTCGATGCCATCGATGAGACCACACTGCTCGTACCGATCTCACAAGTGCTCTTTCGAAGCGCCTACATCGTGGATGCGCGGGCCATTATTGAAAAGGCGCATCGCGTTGGGGCGCACGTCATCCTCGATCTTTTCCAGGCTGCCGGCACGATTCCTCTCGACGTCCGCGGTCTCGGCGCGGACTTTGCCTGCGGCGGTGTGCTCAAGTGGCTCTCGGGCGGACCAGGCGTCGGTTATCTCTATGTTCGGGAAGACTTGCGCCCGAGGCTCCAGCCCGCGATCGCGGGCTGGCTTGCGCACCAGCGCCCCTTCGCCTTTGAGACCGGCGCCATCGATGCCCGCGAGGATTCCTTCCGCTATCTGAATGGGACGCCGCACATTCCGGCGCTCTATGCATGCCAGCCGGGGCTCGCGATACTTAACGAGGCCGGGATTGCCGCGATTCGCCAAAAATCCATGCGCATGACGGAGCGTCTCTTCGGTGCCGCGAAGGCGCAGGGATGGCGCGTAAACACGCCGGAAAATCCGGCGGAGCGCGCGGGCACCGTCTCCGTAGATTGTCCGCACGCCGCCGAGGTATGCCGCGAGCTCCTGGCGCGAGAGATTCTCGTGGATTACCGTCCCAAAGCCGGCGTCCGGCTGTCGCCGCATTTTTACAATCGCGACGAAGAGTGCGACCTCGTGATTGCCCAGATCGCGGACATTCTCCGGACGCGGGCCTGGGAAAAGCATGCGGTGGCGCTCTCGCATGCTTGACGGATGGAAAAGGGCATTTACTGGAGATGAGGGGATCGGACGGGTAAGGTGAAACTGTTTCGCGGTCACACGGCGATCGAATTGCCATCGGAGGATTCCGGCGGGGACGAGTTTGCCGTCCAGCGCCGTGAAATGATCGAAAAGCAATTGCGCCGGCGCGGCGTTGTGGATAGAGCGGTGCTTGGCGCGATGGCTGCTGTGCGGCGCGAAGAGTTCGTGCCCAAAGAGTTTCGCGAGCGAGCGTACGAAGACGCGCCGCTGCCGATCGGTGAAGGCCAGACCATTTCGCAGCCTTATATCGTCGCAGCCATGACCGCTGCCCTCGACCTTACAGGCAAGGAACGCGTTCTGGAAATTGGGACAGGGTGCGGCTATCAAGCCGCGATTCTCTCGCGCCTGGCGAAAATCGTTTTCACGGTCGAGTCTCGCTCCGAGCTCGCTTCCTCAGCCGCGGCCAGGCTCGACCGTGTCGGATTTCGAAATGTGCACGTTCACTGCGGCGACGGCACTCTGGGGCTTGCAGAGCTTGCTCCCTTTGACGCGATCCTCGTTGCCGCAGCGGCGCCCTCGGTGCCCGAGCCGCTTCGCGCACAGCTCGCAGTCGGCGGCCGGCTGATCTTGCCCGTGGGAGACGCTGACCATCAGCAATTGCTCCGCATGGAACGCCACGGCGATGGCTTCACGACGCGCACTCTCGAAGCCTGCCGGTTCGTGCCCCTCATCGGTTATCACGGATGGAAGGAGCCGCCCGCCTGATGGATGCCCCGGCGCCCGACCTTTCCATCATTATTCCGTCGTTTAACGAAGAGCTCCGCCTGCCCGGAACTCTCGAGCAAATCGCCGCCTTCCTTCCGAACCTGGGCCGAGAAACGGAAATTCTCGTGGTCGATGACGGTTCGAGAGACCGCACTGCCGAGGTTGCGGAGTCCTTTCGAAAGACGCTTCCAAACCTTCGCGTCATTTTCAACGGTGTGAATCGTGGCAAGGGCTTCAGCGTTCGTCATGGAATGCTCGAAGCCCGCGGCCGCAATGTGCTCTTCACCGATGCCGATCTCTCCGCGCCGATCGAAGAAGCGCCAAAGCTTCTCGACGCCTTGAAGACCTACGACGTGGCCATCGGCTCCCGCGCTCTCGACCGCAAGCTCATCACCGTGCATGAGTCGCCGTTCCGGGAGTTCGCCGGCATCATCTTCAACACCATCGTGCGGATCATCCTTCGCCTGCCGTTTGTGGATACGCAGTGCGGCTTCAAGGTCTTCCGCCGCGAACGCTGCCGGATCCTTTTCGAGCAGCAGCGTATCGAGCGTTTCGGGTTCGATCCGGAATTGCTCTATCTGGCGCGGCATCACGGGCTTCGCACCATAGAAATCCCCGTCCGGTGGGGACATTCGCCTGCGACAAAAGTGAATATGTTCCGCGACAGCATCCACATGTTTCTGGACGTGTTCACGATCCGCTGGAACGCGATCCTGGGGCGCTATCCGAGGCCGGGTGACGCCGCATCCGGCACTTAACTTTATGCCACAAAGTACTTGACAGATCCCTGTTTTTGAGGTAGCCTCGTCGGATGCTGGCCGTCGGCCCACTCCCTTCGAAGAAGCGCGAACCCATCCCCATAGACGCGCGCGCCGCCGATCATCTCAAATACATTCGCGAAACCATGGAGAGCGCGGCGGAGTTCACCGCGGTGCCCGGCTGGGGCGGCGTGGCCATGGGCATTACGGCACTGGCGGCCGGATTCCTGGCCGCGCGCCAGTCGAGTCCCCGTGCCTGGCTCGCTGTCTGGCTTGTCGAAGCTTTTGTCGCCGTCGCGATCGCCGCCCCTGCGGCAGCCACCAAGGCCCACCGGGCGAATTCGACGCTTTTCTCTGGCCCGGGCCGGAAATTTCTCTTCAGTTTTGCTCCCCCGATCATCGTGGGCGGCTTGTTGACCTTTGCGCTTTTCGCAGCAGGAGCTGCGGCCGTCCTGCCGGGCGTCTGGCTGCTTCTTTACGGAACGGCTATCGTCACCGGCGGCGCTTTTTCCGTGCGCATCGTTCCGGTCATGGGTTTTTGCCTGATGAGCCTTGGTGCTGCGGCGCTTTTTGCACCCGCTGCATGGGGCGACGCCTTTATGGCAGCGGGCTTTGGAGTCTTGCAGATCGGCTTCGGAATCTGGATTGCCCGGCATCACGGCGGCTGAAGAGAATCTTATGGCGAAGTCATCTACCGCTCACCAGGAACGGCTGCAGCGTACGCGCGAGCGGGACGCGTCGCTGGCTGCTGTCCGCGGCTCGGCCCGCGAAGCCGTCTCGCCGGATCTTGACCGGCTGATCCACGAGCGTATTCGCCTCGGAATCGTGAGCGCGCTCGCCGTAAACCGCTCGCTGACCTTCAACGAGCTCAAAGCCCTGCTTAAAACCACGGACGGCAATCTGAGCGTCCATGCCCGCAAACTCGAAGAAGCGGACTACATCGTCTGCACGAAATCCTTTGACGGACGGCTGCCGAAGACGGAGTACCGTTTGGCGGCGGCAGGCAGGCGCGCGCTCGAGCGCTACCTGAACCACATGGAAGCCCTGATTCGCGCAACGCGCGAGGGCTAGCGAGCCAAAATTTTTTGCCTGGCTACTTTGTACTATAGAGTAGTTTATGGAAAATTTCCGGCGGCGGAGAAAGAAGTAAAAACATGCAGCTTCTCACCACGCAGCACCTCTCGACGACCACGAAGACCCCACTGGCCCGGGACCCCGGCCTGCACGTCGCCATCATTTCCGACGGAAACGGGCGCTGGGCCACTTCGCGCGGATTGCCGCGATCCGCCGGCCACCGTGCGGGCGCCGAATCCGCCCGCCGCATCATCGAAGCCGCGCCGCGCCTCGGAATCCACACGCTGACCCTCTTCGCTCTTTCTTCCGCCAATTGGAAGCGCCCGGCGGCGGAGGTGACGGCGATCCTTCGACTTTTGCACGAATACTTGCTGATAGAAACGTCGCACTGCGTCGAGGAAGGCGTCCGCCTGAGCGTCATCGGGCGGCGCGATCGCCTGCCCGCCACCCTCCGCCAGGCCATCGCAGATTCCGAGGCTGCCACGGCAAACGGCACGCGGCTTCATCTTCGCCTCGCGATCGATTACTCCGCGCGTGAGGCGATTTATCACGCCGCCTGCCGGTTCTATAAAGTCACCGAACTCTCGCCCGAGTCCTTCTCGAACGTCCTTGCGGAAGTTCTTCGTGGCGGCTCGACGGAAGTCGACTTGCTCATCCGCACCGGAGGCGAGCAGCGACTTTCCGATTTTCTGCTCTGGGAGTGCGCCTTTGCCGAGTTCGTTTTTTTGCCGAAACGTTGGCCCGATTTTGGCGCCGCCGACCTCGCATCCGCCATAGAAGAATTCGGCAGGCGCGAGCGAACCCGTGGAGCCTTGCCCGACGCGATCGCCGGATAATCGCCTTTTTGAGCTGGGGACCAGCTGACTCTGGACTCCTTGCTCAGGGGCGCCCTTAGGCACCAAATAAAACCCGTCTAATCAGCCCGTTGACGCTCGGCTACCAGGTTTACTCCGGGCACGCCGGAACGTCATACCCTGACGTTTGAGCCTCCGCTGGCGTCTATATCCCAGGAGCAAAGAATGGGAACTATGGGACTTGCGCTGTCTTGGGAGACTAGAATCTCTTCCATGCCGCGCGAACGGGAGATGCGAGTGGAACCTTCCGAAGACCTACCAGGCCGCCCAAGCGAAACTGTGGCGCCTGCTGTTACGGCTGCGGCCGCCGAGGATGCCGAGCTTGCGGAGCGCTGCCGGACTGGCGATCTGGGCGGATACGAGCGTCTCTATGCCCTGCATGGCGCGCGCATGAAGAACGTGGCGCGCAATCTCTTGGGCAATCCGATTGACGCGGAAGATGCGGTGCAGGAAACCTTTTTGAAAGTGCAGCGAAGCATCGCCGGCTTTCGCGGGCAATCGAGCTTTGTCACCTGGACGTACCGGATTCTCATCAACACCTGCTACGACGCGCGACGCAGCCGGGTAAGGAAAAAGGAAGTAGCGAACGATGACAGCGAAGAGTCGCCGCGGCCGGAGCCACGCGCACCGGGAGCGCACCCATCGCTCCGCATGGCGCTCGAACGGGCGCTGGCCGGTTTAACAAAGCATCAGCGCGATGTTTTCCTGCTGTACGAAGTCGAAGGCTTCCATCATGCGGAAATCGCCGGGATGCTCGAGATTACAGAGACGGCTTCAAAGAACACACTTTTTCAGGCGAAGCGAAACCTTCGCCAGGTGCTTGAGCCTCCGCGCGGCAACACTGCCGCCGGGGCACGGTAAACGACGATGAATATCACTTGTGAAGACCGCGACAGAATTTTCCTGGACGGCACGCCCGCCGAATGGGCTGCTCTCGAGGCGCACAGCGGGAACTGCACCGTCTGCAGCGAAGAGCTCCGCGCCTGGAAAGCAATCAGCGCCGCAGCGAAGGAGATGCGTGACTATTCCGATTCGCCTTCTCTGTGGCCCCGTATTGAGCAAGCGCTCACCGCCGAAGCCGCCAGAAAGAAACACCGCGCGGAAGGCTGGAACTGGCTCTCGCTTGGGCTCGGCCTCTCTCTCGGATGGCAAACGGCAGCGGCTGCTGCCCTCGTCCTGATCCTGACAGCTTCGGCCGGCTGGATTTATTTGCATCCCCCTAAGTCTCGGCCGAGCCCCGATCTGTCGCTTCTGAAGAGTTCCGCTCTCGCCGAGGTGGAACGCACACAAGCCGCTTATGAGCAGGCCATCGACAAGCTGGCTGCGGATGCCAAGGCGCAGCTCGAAAATCCGGCGACTCCTTTAGAAGCGAGCTACCGCGAGAAGCTTCTCGTACTCGATAGCGCCATCAACGATCTTCGCGCACAGGCCGGGATGAATCCGTCCAATGCGCATCTTCGCCAGCAGCTGCTGGCGATGTACCAGGAGAAGCAGCAAACGCTGCAAGATATTTTGGAGGAAAAGCGATGAGGTTGTTTCTGTCGAATGGAATTCGGGAGCGTTTCTGCCGCGCGCGCCTGGCGGGCGGCGTTCTGGCCGTCCTTCTCTTCACGGGATTTCCTCTGCTGGCCTCCGGGAACTGGCCGCAGGATGAAGTCACGCGTAATTTTGACAAGACCTTGACTCTTGGCGCAGGGCAGTCTGTTCGCATCGAGCACAAGTTCGGTGAGATCAAGGTTCACGGCGAATCCGGACGCGAGGTCAAGATTTCCGCCGTTATCCGTGCGCAGGCCAGCTCGCGTGACGAAGCCGAGTCCTTCGCGCAAAAAATCCAGATTGAAGTGCAACAGACCGCTCAAGGCATCACGATCCGCACGATTTATCCGCCGGAAGAAAATAAGTGGTTTCACATCAGCAAACATTCCTCCTGGTCCGTGAACTACGACATCGCCGTACCTACAGATAGCCCGCTCGATATCCGCAACAGCTACGGAAGCGTCAGTATCGCCCGCGTGCACGCGGCGGTCGAAGTCGAAAACGGTTATGGCTCGCTCACCGTCCAGGACGCCGGCCCGGCGCGTCTGACCAATTCCTTCGGCAGCATCGAACTCACGGGGGCCGCGGGCAACTCCGTCGTCAACAACAAGAACAGCTCCGTTCAGGTTTCTGACGTCAGAGGCACTCTCGATGTGCAAGACCGCTTCGGGAGCATCACCGTGCGCAATATTCAAGGCGGCGCCACCATTACGGGAGGCAACGGGGCGATCACGCTCGATGGCGCTGCTTCGGCTAGCGTCACAACTTCGTTTGGCAACGTCGACACGAAGAACATCCGGGGCGATTTGTCCGTCCACGACAACAACGGAAACGTGGATATCGTCGCGGTGGCGGGCTCGCTGGATGTCACGGACAGCTTCGGAAACGTGACCTTCTCTGATGTGAAAGGCCGCGTAAACTGTACGACCAACAACGGCCGCGTCGTGGCAAGTTCGCTCGGCGGTTCTTCGGTCACGATCCGCGATTCCTTCGGCAACCTGGAACTTGAGAATATCAACGGCTCGCTGGATGCGGACACCTCTAATGGAAAAATTACGGTGCGCGACATCCGGGGCACGGTCACGCTCAAGTCTTCCTTCGGGGCCATTGAGGCGACCAATATCCCGAAAGGCATCCGCGCCGTCACCGGCAATGGTGCGATCACAATCACCGACATCGGATCCGACGCTTACGCGAAAACCAGCTTTGGCAGCATCGACGCCGAGCGCATCAATGGCAACTTGACAGCCGAAGACAGCAACGGCTCAGTGACCGCGCGCAATGTAAAAGGCGACGCCTTGGTAACGACTTCTTTCTCGGGCGTGACTCTCGAGTCCATAGGCGGGCGCATCCGCGTGGACAACCAAAATGGAGGAATCTCCGTGACCGCCCTTCGGCCTGCCAGCGGCTGCCGCGACATCTCGCTCAAGACCTCCTTCTCGTCCATCCACGTTCGCATCCCGGAAGGCGTAGGCTACAACGTTCTGGCGCGCACATCGTTTGGAAGGGTTTCTTCTGACCTGCCGGTCACGGCGACTGGAAACATTGGCGGAGACTTGCTGAACGGGACGATCGGTGCAGGGGGCTGCCAGTTGCAGCTAACCGATTCGAATGGAAGCATCGAAATCGCGAAAGCGCCCTGAGGACGAGCGGGCCTGGCCGCCGGCCAAGAGCCAGCCTGCCGGTTCTATCAGCCAGCCGATCCTCGCCTGATTGCCATGGCAAAAGCTTTCTTTAGAACGCGAGTCGCGGTTTCCGTCAGATGGTATTGACTGAGCTCGCCCTCAGTCGCGAAAGCCACATCCGTCACATCGCTTCCCGCGCGCGGTTCTCCGCCAGTCCGCTCGCACAAATAATCCACAATCACGAAATGAAAACGAGGACGGGGTTTCGCGCCCCCAACAGGGGCGCCTTCTGCCGGAAAGATCCTGTCAAAGACCTCAATGAGCTCAAGCACGCGCACAACAAGCCCTGTTTCTTCAAGGAGCTCACGTGCTACGCCCTCCTCGAGCGATTCGCCGAGCTCGAGCGTCCCTCCTGGAATGGACCACTCGCCGCGTAGAGGTTCGCTGCCCCGCCGGATGAGCAGCGCTCGCCCATCCTCAATGATCACGCCGCCAACACCGACTACGGGACGTTCGGGATATTCGCGGGAGGAGGTCACTTTAGGAGTTCTGCCCTGGCTCGGTTTACAATCGAAGCAGCCGCGCCGCGCATTAGCGTTGACATAGGGCAGCGCGGTATATAATACGCCATGAAGGCGGCGGCACAATCCTTGGGGGAGCCCCGCCCTGCGAACATTTCTACGGAGGATGGAGCCGTGATCCGCTGCCCTGAATGTTCCACCGAGATCGACGTGGACGAAGACGAAGTCGAAGAAGGCGAAATCCTGAGTTGTCCCGAGTGCGAATCCGAACTCGAGGTATCGCAGACGCATCCCGTGCATCTGAACCTTATCTCCGACGACCTCGATGAAGAGGATGATGAAGAGGAAGAAGAAGCCGCGGAAAACGGCGACCTCCTCAAAGACGATGAGGAAGACGACGAAGAAGAAGAGGACGAGGAGTAACCGCGCCGGCCGGCCCGTCCAGCATCCCCCATCCCGAGCTCAGGCATCTAATTTGACAGGAGTGGACTTATGAAGAGTCCCCGGTGGTTTGTCGTCGCGGGAAGGCTATGCCTGCTTATCTGCCTTGCCTCGGCTCTGGTCCGGGCGCAGGAGCCGGTGCCGCCGCCTCCGCAGGAACCGCCGCCCGAGGCGCCTGCTTCGGCGAAGCCGCAGAAACAGAAGTACAGCCATGCCAACGATTTTTTGATCATCGGAACAATCTTCGATCCCAGGGGATATGCGTTTCCCGGTGTCGAACTCCGGATTCGACGCAGCGCCGAGCGAAAATACCGCTGGGATAGCTACACAAATTCAAGGGGCGAGTTTGCCGTTCGCGTGCCGCAGGGTTCGGACTATGAAATGGTAATCCACGTGAAGGGATTCACGGATCAAACACGCGCGATCGACGCCAAGACAGGCGTCAGCGAAGCACGTATAGTGTTTCATATGGAATCTGCAGGGGGTGAGAAGAAATGAATGCGCCAAAACGATTCCTTTTTGTGACGGCGGTTCTCGCGCTGGCGTGCATCGCCGCCTTCGGGCAAGACGCCAAGCGGGAAGCTCAGCTCCGTACGGTACACGGAATTGTCCAGGACAAGTCGGAAAATCTGGTGTCGGAAAGCGTGGTTTTTCTCAAAAACACCCGCACCAATGTCGTGCGCAGCTCCTATACGGACAGTACGGGCAAGTACCGCTTCAGCGGTCTCGATCCAAACGCCGACTACGAAATCCACGCGGAAAAAGAAGGCGCCAAATCGAGCACTCATACGGTTTCGAGTTTTGACGGCCGCAAGGATATTTCGCTGAATCTGAAAATTGAAAAAAAGAAAGATTGAGCGCATCGGATCGCAGACGTTTTTTACTGCCAGGCATGGGGAAGCTTTACCTGGCTAGAAAGACCCGGCGAGTGGGATTGCGCCGCCGCTAATAACTGTCCGCCGAAGAGTGAAATATCCGTGTAAAACGGATGAAACCCCGATAAAACCATTTCGGATGGCGGGGAATCTAATTCGCGAGCATGGCTTTCTGGAACCTCGGTCAGCCCATCTTTCGCAAGTCCGTACTCTCAGGAGAGATTCGGAGTTCTGAGTAGATTGTAATATCGGGAGGCCGAACCATTTGTTCTTACGAATCTTGATTGTCTTGGCTTTCGTAGTCCCCTCGGCGCTTGCGCAACAACCCCAACCGCCGCCACCAACGCCCGCTCCGGCCGACTCACAGACAGACAAGCCCAAGGACGGGAAAAATGACCAAGACAAAAAGGCGCCTGATGATCAGATTGGCAAAAGCAAGCTCGAGAAAGAAACGGGAACGGTAAACGATCGCATTTTCGAAGTGCTCCCCAACTACGGAACCGTCGAAACCGCCAAGACTCTTCCTCCACTCACCACAGGCCAGAAATTCCGGCTGGCGACTGCAGGCGTCTTCGACTGGGCGGCATATCCGTTCAACGGCGCTCTTGCCGCTATCGCCCAGGCCAAGAATGACCCTCAGTCCTGGGGACAGGGTTGGGCAGCTTACGGAAAGCGTTATGGGGAATCCTTCGCGGACAACAGCATCGGCACGTATATGACCACCGCCATCTTCCCCAGTTTGCTGCATGAAGATCCTCGCTACTACCAGCTTGGAAAAGGCAGATTCGTGCACCGGGCCTATCATGCGGTCAACCGGCTCTTCGTCACCCGCACGGATGCCGGCAATGATCGGTTCAATATCTCGGAGTCGCTCGGCAATGCCGTGGCCGCCGCCATCTCCAATACCTATCATCCCCCGGAAGACCGTACGGCAGCCCGAAACGCCTCCACGTTTGGGTTTCTGATCCTCTGGGACGGTCTCTCGAACGAACTCAAAGAGTTCTGGCCGGATATCCGGCGCAAGGTCCTTCACAAACAAACGCCCTGAGAATCAGGTGTCCTTCAAAATCAGGTTTCGACCGGTGCCAGGACTCGCACCGCCTGCGGCATGATCTCAATCTCGACCGGCGCAGGACCCAAGAGCTCGCCATCCCCATGAAACATGGCGGGCCGGTCGGTCGTGAATTTCACAGCCTGAACACGAAGCCGCTTCAGGTGCGGTGTCTGGAGCTCTCCCCTCCGGAAGAGTCCGGGCAAAATGCGCAAAACTTCGAGAGCGCCAAGATCTTCGACAATCACCGCATCGAGCCAGCCGTCGTCGAGGCGCGCTCCGGGCGCGAGCCGAATGCCCGCTCCATAGGTCGGCGTGTTTAGCACGGCGGCCAAAAGACACTTGCTCTCGATCGGCGCCAAATCGCTCAACCTGAATTCCGCTTTCACTCCGAGAGCGCGGTGCGTCGAGAAGGCTCGCAGCGCCGACAGTAGATAGCGCGACCTGCCGGGCAAACGGCGAAACGCTCCGCTAGCAAATCGCGCCGCTTCGGCATCTATTCCCAATCCCCCTCCCCCCAGGTAGAGCCGCACCCGGCCGTCCGCGGTTCGTGCCCGCGCCAGGTCCACCCGCTTCGGCTGGCCGCGAAGAAGGGCTCGTGCGGCCGCAACGGGGTCCTCCGGCAGCTGCAGGGCGGCGGCAAAATCATTCCCGCCCCCGGCCGGCAGGACTCCCAGCAGAACATCAAAGCCGCTGGCTGCGTTCACCATCCTATGCAGCGTGCCGTCGCCGCCGAGAGCGAACAACAGCCGCTTTCCGCTCTTGATAGCCCCGAGCGTCTTCCACTCGAGCTCTTCTGCGCTCCCCGTCGGGATAAACTCTGCAGGAACGGAAGCTGCTTCAAACGTTTTCTGGATTTGCGGGAGACAAGACTCGGCACGCCCGCCACCCGCCGCGGGGTTCACAAACACAACTGCAGGCAGTAGAGAAGAAAGGAAGCTTTGGTCGGGCACGCGCTTTCGGATCCTGTCGAACTCCTTAGGCAGCTGTCTATCGGAACGCCCGGCAGTCGCGGACCAGAAACTTATCCGGAACTATTTTCCGAACCGCGGCTCGGGCGCCGAGAACCGACACACCACCTTGTACCTACTTCACTTGCTCGCTCGGCGCCGTCGCGGCGTCGGTGATAGCCGCGAGATTATTTTCTGTAAGCGCGTGGTTGAACGCGGGCAGATCCTGTTCGACCAGCTTCTTGTAGTCCGCCACCGCTCCGCTAAGCTCGGTTTCTATCGTCTGAAGCAATCCCAGGGCAGTGTCGGTCGGCCGAAAGTCTGCTCCGCCCGCGACGTCTCCGCCTCCCGTTCCAACCTCGGCGTTCAGCCAAATCAGGTTGAGATAAACCTTGTCCGCCTCGACGAAATATTTGTCGTCGCTGTTGATCTGCGATGGCGTAACCAGTTTGAACTCCACCGCCTGGAGTTTTTTGTCCATCTCCTCGACAATCTTTAGAAGTTCCGCCTTGTGCCTGGATTGCGCTTCGTCTTCCGCTGGTGCGGGCTCTGGTTCGTCGTAGTCGTCCGGCTCGGCCGATGGCGGTCTTTCCTTCTCTTTCTTCTTTGGCGGACGAAGCATCGTTTCAAGCACCTCGATCTGCTTCCGCAGCCACTCGATGTGATTGAGCGTATCGGAAGCCTCGGTGATGTCGTCGCGAATTCGAAGCTGCGTCTTGACGGACGACTCAATGTCGGCTTCGGAAGTGGGAATGCGAGGATCGGGCAATACCGTCAGTGCCTGTGTAACGGTTTGCCCGGCCACGGTCAGACGAACGGAATAATTGCCTGGAGCGGCTATTGGGCCGACTTCCGCTGAGCTAATTCCCCAGTGCGTGATCGGCCGGGAGTCGGCGTCGCGGAAGCGCGGTTCCTGCCAGATGTGCGGGTTATCTGAAGTCGCCGTACGTAGCGCGATCAATCGCGGAGACTCGTAGTGCATGTCCCACTTCACGCGATTGATTCCAGCGCGCGCTTTCGCCTTCAGCTTGCGAATCGATTTGCCATCCGCGCTTGTTATTTCAATCTCCACGGGATCCTTGGGCGCCGATTTCACCGAGAAAGTGAATAGGGCGGTACCACCATGAACAAAACGATACGCTGGCCGGGGCTCGAACAGTACGGTCGCAGCATCCGGGTGGTTCCTGGCAAGCTGCTCGAGAGGCGTGATGTCGTCGAGAATGTAGAGCCCGCGCCCGTAGGTTGAAATCACCAGGTCGTGAAACTCTTTCTGCACGACCGCCCAGGTCACCGGCGCGTGAGGGAGGCCGGTCTCGAGCGCCGTCCAGTGCCCGCCATCATCCAGCGAGTAGTAGAGGCCATTCCCGGTTCCTGCAAACAGCAACCCTCTGCAGTTCGGATCTTCGGCGATAGTTCGCACATACGCCAAAGGATGCCGGGGCAGATTCCCGCTGATCGGTTTCCACGTCATTCCAAAATCCGTTGTCTTGTAAAGAAATGGATCCCGGTTATCCATCAAGTGGAGATCGACCGCGATATAGGCGGTGCCGGGGTCGAATGTCGAAGGAGCAATACTGGTGACAGTTCCCCAGGGAGGCAATCCGGAAATATTTTTGGTAACGTTTGTCCAGTTGGCAGCGCCGTCTTTTGTGTACCACACTTGACCGTCGTTGGTGCCCGCCCAGATCAATCCTTTCTGCATCTTCGAGGGAGCAATAGCGAAAACGACTTCTCCATAAAATTGCCCGAGGTTGTCCCCGACGACTCCCCCCGAGGAAACGATGCGGTTCGGATCCTGCGTCGAAAGATCCGGACTCGTGACTTCCCAGCTTTGCCCGCCATTTGTCGTCTTGAAAACTACCTGACAGCCGTAATAGACCACGTTGTGATCAAAAGGATCGATAGCCAGCGGCGCAGTCCAGTGGCATCTATACTTGATGTCGGTCGGCGGTGCATCGAGCGTATGAAGATAGGGGCTCACCGAGCGCGCCGTTTTGATTCGCGCATCCCACCGCGTCACTTCATCGCCATAGCAGGTAGCCCACACCACGTTCGGATCGGCAAGGTCCGGAACCGTAAAGCCGGACTCGCAGCCACCCATGTGGCGATCCCATCCCGTTTCTTGTGAATCGACGGGCACGCTCGGCCCGCGCATGTTTCCGTCATCCTGCATATTGCTGTAGAAGTAATACGGGGTCTGGTTGTCCACGTCCACGTGATACATCTGCCCGATCGGCAAGGTGACGCGATGAAATCCGCGTCCGTGGACGGTGGTGATGATCATTCCGGCGTCATCCGTTATCACAAATCGGTCGGGATTTACCGGGTCTATCCAGATATCATGCGTATCCCCGCCCCAGCGAACCTCCTGAAAATTCTGGCCCCCATCGAGCGATTGATGAAACGAGCTGTTCGCCACCAGGACTTCGTTGTCATTTCCCGTGGATACCGCGATCCGGATGTAGTAACCGGCGCGCCCAATCAAAGCTCGCTGATAATTGACCGCTTTCCAGTGTGAACCGGCGTCGTCTGATCGCCAAACGGACCCCTGGTCTTTCGTTTGTATCAGCGCGAAAACCCGGCTTGAATTTGTTGGCGCGACCGCCACGTCAATCTTGCCGAGCGGTGAATGCGGCAAGCCGTGCTCTTCGATCCGCGTCCATTTCGTTCCCCCGTCGCGCGAGACATATACGCCGCTGCCCGGACCCCCGCTAAATTCGGCATAGGTGTGCATTTCGAGCTGCCACATCCCGGCGAAAAGCACGCGCGGATTGTGCGGATCCATGGAAAGCCCGGAACACCCGACGTTCTCTCCGGCAAAGAGTACTCGTTCCCAGTGTAGTCCGCCGTCCAGAGTGCGGTAGACGCCGCGCTCCTGTTGTGGCCCCGTGGCCCGTCCAAGCGCGCAGGCAAAAATAATGTCAGGGTTCGATGGGTGAACGATGATTCGGCCTATGCGGCCAGTTTCCCCTAAGCCCATGTTGGTCCAGGTTTTCCCGGCATCCGTAGACTTGTAGATTCCGTTGCCGATCACATCGCTGTCCCGTATGACCCACGCTTCGCCCGTCCCCGCCCATACAACACTCGGGTCGGTTGACGCCACCGCAAGCGCCCCAATTGCTGCGGCGGGCTGCTTATCGAAAATGGGCGTCCAGCGATTGCCGCCGTCTGTCGATTTCCATACACCGCCCGAAGCCGCTCCTGCGTAGTAGGTGCTCGGATCTCCGGGCACTCCCGCGACGGAGGCTATCCGGTTTCCTACGCGCGGGCCCACAAAGCGAAATCGAAACGAACCATCTTCCTCCGCGTCCGAGTCCGGTTGCTGCGCGTAGGCCACGGAAGCCCAGGACAACGCCAGCAGGAGTACGAGGCTGACCTTTCCGCTTCGCTTGAGCGCCACCGGAACCTCCGGGAAAGACGGATTTTGGAATTCGATGCCCCAGACCAGGCTGGAACACGCCGAACGCGCAGAGTATACCTTATCCGCCCAGTCCTTCGCGGCTGCGCCGTGCGGCTTGGATCATGGTTTGGGAGGTGTCGGGAAATCTGGCGGTGAGGGGGATTGTACTCCTAGTGAGGCTCTTGAATGCCGCCGTCCGACCTGCGGAACTCAAACAGAAGTTCTTCTAAGGTGTACCCACTCTAGGTACAATTGTACCTGAAATGGGTACACAGCGTAAAACGCTCTCCACTGTCCTTTTTGGCCAAAGCCGAAGGTCGATCCTTGCCCTTCTCTACGGCCACGTGGATAAAGAATTTTATCTGCGAGAGATCGCGCGCCGTGCAGGGACAGGCATAGGGGCTACGCAGCGCGAACTCGGACAGCTTACGGACGCGGGGCTCCTCGTCAGAGTTCGCCGCGGTCATCAAGTCTACTACCAGGCGAATAAGCAAAACGCGATCTTCTCCGAGATGAAGAGCATTCTTACGAAGACGTCCGGAATACAGGACGTCTTGAAGGATGCACTCGCTCCCCTCGCCGAGCGCATTAGACTTGCGTTTGTTTATGGCTCAATTGCGCGTGGGGCGGAAACAGGATCGAGCGACGTGGATCTGATGGTTGTCGGCGAGGTGGGTTTTACTGATGTTGTATCGGCTCTCGGTGAGAGCGAATCGAAGCTCGGCCGAGAGGTCAACCCAACCGTATACGGGCCACGAGAGTTTCGCGAAAAGGTTGCCGCCAAGAATCACTTTTTGTCGACGGTCGCAAAGGAAAAGAAACTCTTCGTGATTGGAGATGAACGTGAGTTTCGTCGACTGGGTCAGTAACGGCTGGCTCGTGGCGCACAACAGCAGCAAGCAGGAGATCGGCAACCTGCTAGGAATCGTGGCGCGCGATTTGAAAGACACGCGCGTTCGATGCCTTTCGCAGAAAAGAGAAACATGAGCAATTAGGACATCGGAGGCGGAATTTCCCGTCGTGAAGTCGAAGAAATGATCGGGATCGCGACGACACTGCACCAAGACATTGGCATTGGATACGCACGAGTCACGCCTCCCACCTTTAGATTGTGTTCGGATCGGAGGGCGCAGTGCGGGACAAAGTGCTCCAGTTCGGCAGCAGTTGTGCAACCAATTGTGCAACCCCCGACCCACAACGGCTTCCGAGAGCTGCATCACCGCTTGTTATTTGGCTCGGTGCAGTTCTTTACGTAACAGTATGTCCAGGGGCATCACTTCCGTATTCGGGTCCAACTTGTATCTGTCCGTACCAGGATAAAGCACGATCTGCCGGGTTGCCCTGATGTCTTCACATCCGATGTAAAATCCTTTGCTCGGAGCAGGGTTTCCAATGGATCGTTTCACTTCAATCGCCCATCGATCCTTTGCGCCAAATTCAATGATGAGGTCAATCTCGGCGCCTGCGGATGTCCGGTAGAAGGATGTCTGAGCGCTAGCAGGCAAGGCGCCCAATATGTTCTCGATGACCATCCCTTCCCAGCTTGCGCCGACGACAGGGTGTCCTAGAAGTTCCTCGCGCTCACGGATGCCAAGCAAAGCATGCACGAGACCGCTGTCTCGCACGAAAACTTTCGGCGTTCGCACTAGTCGTTTCTTTGCGTTTGACGACCACGGTAACAACCGCCGAACCAGGAGGAGATCCACCATGATGTCGAGGTAACGGGCCACGGTGTGACCACTCAAGCCAAGCCCGCTCGCCAACTGTGCAGCATTCAGCATTTGCGCCTGATTGTGAGCAAGCATCTGCCAATAACGACGGAGAGTCTCAGCGGGAATTCTGGGTCCAAGAGCCGGCACATCCCTCTCTAGATAGGTTTGGATGAAAGCGCTCCGCCATTCGAAGCTCTCATTGTCATTCCCTGCAAGGAAACTGTCAGGAAAGCCGCCCCGCACCCAGAGTTGGTCTCCCGCCTGTGGTCCCACACCCCGAATCTCCGGCTCGGAGAACGGCCGCAGTTCCTGATACTTGATGCGTCCAGCCAGCGTTTCTGCGGATTGCTGAAGCAGATCAATCGAAGCAGAACCCAGGAGCAGAAACTGTCCACTACGATTCCCTTTGCGGCGTCTTTTATCGATAAGGCCCCGAAGTGTCTTGAAGATGCCGGGTAGACGATGAATCTCATCCAAGATGACGAGACTCTCCTCGTGTTGCCCGAGATAGAGTTCCGGATCGGACAGTTTCGCCCGGTCCGACGGCAGTTCCAGGTCGAGGTAGATGGAGCTGGCTTTGAGCTCCGAGGCCAGCGAAAGGGCCAGGGTGGTTTTGCCGACTTGACGAGGTCCGAGAAGCCCAACCGCTGGAAATCGGGTCAGGAGGTCCTTGATAACGGGTTTGATTGCTCGCTCGATCATTACCTTGCAATTATGCCATGCCATAGCATGATTGCAAGGTTTGCTTACATGGGTTACTTGGGTCCGCCGGCGACTCAACACAACGGCAACTCGACCGGGCATACTATACTTGACATACTGGTTTAGAACTACTATATTCAAACAAGTGGCAAAAAATTCCGAATACCGCGACCTGTTTCCCGGCGCTTTGGAGTTAATGATCCTCAAAAGCCTCGGCTGGAAGCCCATGCACGGTTACGCTCTTGCGCAGCGGCTCAAAAGCGTCTCCGAGGACTATCTTCAGATCGAGGAAGGCTCGTTGTATCCTGCGCTTCAACGTTTGTTGAAGGCAGGTTGGCTGGAAACGGAGATGGGCCTTTCGGCTAGGAACCGCCCGGTGCGAATCTTCAGGGTGACCAAGGCAGGAAAGAAGCATCTGGAAGAGGAGCTGGCGAGCGTCGAGAAGATGTTTGCGGGAATAACACGCGTGCTTGCACTGGCCGGGCGATAGGAGCCTTATGGGCTGGCTCCAACAAATGTTCCGCCGCCGTCGACGCTTCGAAGAACTCTCAGAGTCAATTCGTGAACACCTCGATGAGAAGACTGCGGACCTAATGGATCGTGGCCTGACACAGAAGCAGGCTGAACAAGCTGCACTTCGCGAGTTTGGCAACGTAACGCGGATTGAAGAGCGCAGCCGCGAAGTCTGGAAGTTACCGCTAATCGAAGACTTGCTAGCCGACAGCAGATTTGCTTTTCGGCAACTGTGGAAATCGCCGGGATTTGCGCTTACGGCCTTGCTTACATTGGCCCTGGGTATCGGAACGACCACTGCCGCCTTCAGTCTTGTAGACGCCGTCCTTTTGCGGGCGTTGCCCTATCGAGATTCCAATCGGCTGGTTGAGATTTACGAAGATCATAGCGGCAGCGACCTGGGGCTGAAATATGACCTCAATACACCGGGCGGGTATGCCGACCTCAAGGGGCAGGGGGAGGTATTTCAAGATGTAGCTGCCGTCGATGGAGGAAATCAGTTTGGTCTTCAAGCAGACGGCGGTGAACCACGCACGTTGACCGAAGAAAGCGTCACATGGAACCTTTTTCCGATGCTCGGAGTAAATCCGCTCGTCGGACGGCTGTTCCGAGAGGACGAAGACCGTCCAGGACACGAACACGTGGTGCTGCTCAGTTTTCGATTGTGGCAGGAGCGTTTTGCGCGCGACCGAAGCGTTATCGGTCACGAGATTCGCCTCGATAATCGTATAGCGGTCGAGAGATATACCGTCGTTGGGATTATGCCTCCTCATTTTTCCTTTCCTGAGAAAAACGTTGACACCTGGATTCCACGAGCATTTTCCGAGCGCGACTACACGAGCCACGGAGAGCACTACGTTATGGTTTTCGCCCATCTGAAGGATGGAGTCTCGGTCTCACAGGCGAATTCCGCATTGCAGTCTTTAGCCGTTCAGACCCGCCATCTATATCCCTTTGAAATCTCACTGCACGGATTCTTCGCGGAGTCTTTACAAGAGGCGTACACGCGGGACGCTCGTCGTGGCTTGCTGCTTTTGATGACAGCCGGGGGATTCATTCTATTGATAGCGTGCGCGAACCTCGCCAATCTGCTGCTTGCCCGCGCACTGGCGCGACGACGCGAAATCGGTCTGCGCGCCGCGCTCGGGGCCGGCAGAGGCAGGCTCGTCGCTCAGTTGCTAACGGAGGGTGCGCTGCTGGGCTTGTTCGGGGGAGCGCTTGGGATGGCGTTGGCTTGGACGAGCTTCGTATTTCTCAAACAGTTTATTCCCGCCGATCTTTCATCGACCATTTCTCTCTCCATAAATCTTGAAGTATTGGGATTCGTTCTTCTCATTTCGCTCGTCAGTAGTTTTCTCTTTGGTCTGGTACCGGCGCTGCGGCTCTCGGGAAGCGACTTGACCACAGCCTTGAGAGAAGGGGCCAGAGGAAGCTCCGGGCCAAGTCGCAGCCAACTCGGCACCGCGCTGGCAGCTGCAGAAATCGCGCTGTCGCTTCTGCTTTTGGTGGGCGGAGGGCTATTGTTGAAGAGTTTCCTGCGACTCCGGAGCGTCGACCCCGGTTTTCGCTCCGACCATGTTCTGGTGATGGGACATTTCCTGAAAAGTCCGCCCTCCGATCCCAGCGAATTTCAAGCGCGAATGCGAGTCTTCGACCGAATGCTCGACAATGTTCGAGCGTTGCCGGGAGTGAAAAGAGCAGGCTTCACGAGCGAATTGCCTCTTGGGTGGGCAGGAGGACGAGGTGCTTTCCTTCCTGAAGGAGCGGCGCCCGATCCCTCCCTTTACGGAGCGCACAACCGCGTGGTCACTCCAGGGTATTTCGAGACGATTCGGATTCCACTAATACGTGGCCGATTCTTCAACCAGGATGACATCATGGATGCGCCCGCTGTTGCCATCATCAACCAGACGATGGCGCGTACATTCTGGCCAAACGAGGATCCGATCGGAAGGCGATTGAAGTACGGCGGCGCTGAGTCTCACAGCCCTTGGGCACAGATCGTAGGTATCGTGGGCGATGTACGGCAAGTGGATCTGTCGCTCCCGCCTGGACCAGAAATGTACTTCCCCCACTGGCAGGCGCTCAGTAATTACATGACTCCCAATCAACTGGTGGTGGAGACAGCGGGAAACCCGATGGGACTGGCGCTTGCACTACGCAGCGCGATCCAATCTGTTGACCCAGAACAGCCAGCTGAAAACATCTACCCGCTTGATGACTTGATCGATACAGATATAGCCCCGCATAGACTGCAGGCAGTGCTGATCGGAAGCCTTGCGCTCCTTGCGGTCGTGATCGCATCCGTCGGCATGTATGGCCTAATGGCGTATCTCGTCTCCCAACGCACCCAGGAGATGGGCATTCGAATGGCACTTGGAGCGAAACGTTCAGAAGTACTGGCTCTTGTGTTTCGCCGCGGCGCGAAGATTGCCTTGATTGGCTTGACGGTTGGCATCTGTGCTGCCGCCGGTCTGACCGGTCTGATGCGCAGCTTATTGTTCGAGGTGAGCGTTGGCGATCCGGGAATTTTCGCAGCCGTGATAGTCCTGCTCTTGTTAGTTAGCGTCGCCGCTTGCCTTATTCCGGCAAGACGGGCCGCTTCCGTCGACCTTATACAAGCGCTCCGCAGTGAGTAGGCCGGAACGATGGCTGCGGCCGTGTGCGACCGAAGGATGCTGGTGAGAGGTTCAGTCGATCTCGACGCGCCAGAAATCCATTCCGGCAATCCGTACGATACGTGCCTTGCCTTCGAACACGCAGAGGAATTCGGCCGAGTCCGGTATCCATTCCTCGTCGCCTGGGCGAAAGAGCGCTCCCCCGATACGATGCAGCGTGCTGCCATCGAGCATGAGCTGGCCTTTCAGCACATAGGCAAGCACGTCGCCGCCCCACGCGCTTTCGCTGCGGTATCGGCCGGCGAACGCTCCATATTCTTTCGGCGCGCTGAAGCTGCGCGGTCCCGAATACCTGGAGTTTACATACCAGTCCGGGCCGTAGCTGACCTCAACTACCGGCCCAGGCTTTTCATGGGAGTCGGCGTTGCCGGTCGCGGAAGCGCTCGCAGGCTGCGTTTCTGATTTTCGGCTCTCGGCCCGCGCGCGGTTAAAGATAAAGGTGTGATCGGCGAAGACGCCTTCGATTGTCGAGATGAAGTTGTCGCCCTGCGTGTGCTGCAAAAGAATTCGCTTCCCTTCCTGTGTCAAGAAGAGTTGTTTGCCTTCGACGGCGAATTCCAACTTCCGTCCATTGCCGTCGGTGAACGGCCCCGCATAATCCGCCGCGTTGTCCACCTCGGTCGGATTGGCGAGCGCCGGCGCCGCGGGCAGGGTCTTCGACTCGCGTTCAGCGCGGAGCAGCCGCACCGCATACTCCGTCACTGCCGTCGGCCGGTAGCCTTGCATGGCGTTGATCGAAGCAAACGCCGCCACGCCGCCATCGAGGTCAACATGAATCGAGGATGCGAAGGCAATCATGCCGCCGGTGTGCCGCAGAATCTTGTGTCCATCGAGCGTGTCGACCGCGATGCCGTAGCCGTAGCTTGCTGTCGCGCTGAAATCGGGCGCTTTGATGTGAGGCGTCGACATAAGCGCGAAGCCTTGTTCGCTCACGATCCGGCCGTGCGGCCCCTGTCCGTGGTTTAGCAGCATGCGCGCATATCGCGCCATGTCGCCCGGTGTCGAAGCGATGCACCCGGCGGCATTGTCCATCACCAGGTTCGGCGCGGGCGATAGCCTTCCCTGGCGCGGATAGACCTGCTCGTCCCAAAAGGCTCTGTAGCCGACTGCGGTACGGCCGCGCGATGCTGTGCTGATCACGCCGAGCGTCTCGGTCATCTCGAGCGGCGTGAAAATCCGCGCCCGGACGCACTCGCGCCACGGGTGACCGTCGAGTTTCTCGGCCAGAAGCCCGAGCATGTCGAAGCCGGTATTGCAGTAGTGAAAGTGTTCGCCCGGTCTGAAGCCCTGTACGATCCGCGCATCCGGGTCGCTGAGAAAGACGCCCAGGTTGTCGGGCAATCCTGAGGTGTGCGTCAGCAGGTGATGAATCGTGATCGGGCCAAAGTGAGCGTCGATCGGCAACTCGGGCAGATATTCGAGCACTGGCGTCTGCAGATCGAGCTTTCCTTCGTCACGCATCTGCAACAGCACCAGGGCCACAAAAGACTTGGTGATGGAGCCGATCTGGAAAAGATGCCGCTCGTTTACGGCGATGCGCTTATCCACGTCCGCAAAGCCGTAGCCGGCGGTTCGCACGGTCTTGCTGGAATCTGTCAAGGCGAGCGTCATCCCCGGCGCGTTCATGGCCGTCATGTAGCCGGCGATGTAGCCGTCGAGGTCTTTTTCAACGGGAGTTGCAGCATCCGGCTGCGGCATGGCGGCGCGCATCGCGGCCGTCCAGAAGAGCGGTGTAGCCAGGGCGGCCTCAGCGCTGCGCGTGACAAAGAGCCGACGGCTCATAGGTCCGATGGACATGGTGATGGAAACCTCAATTTCCTCTTACGGCTGCCCGGCGAAAGCGCGATGCTACACGCTGGAGCCATGCACGTCAAAGTTTCTGCTGCGAAAACTGGGAGCATTCGAGCGTGTCCCGCCCGGCGCGTGGGTGCGCTGGCTTACGCTCAGCCCTCTCTCCTGTCAACGGACACGACCGATGTTTTCCAACCCGATATGCGCCTCTGAGATTGGCCGGAAATCATTGCTAAACTCTTTGTGGCCGCCTATATCAGCTGGGCTCGTTCGTGCCCTTATAGAAGGGACGCTCAAAGCAAAGTCGAGCCAGTCGCGGCACAACCGATGCTGACCCCCAAACCCCGATGGCCGGGCGAGGTTAAGCAGACTGTCAACTGCCCGGATACCGAGCAGAACAATTTGCAGGAGGATTTGTCCGAGCAGCAGCTCCGACAGATGGCGGAGAAATACGCACGCATGATTCACGCGAGCCCTGATGCGATTACGGTGCGCAGCCTGCCGGAGCGCCGGTACATCGAGATCAACGAAGGGTTCACAAAACTAACTGGATATTTGCCGGAGGAAGTGATCGGCAAAACGCCGCGAGAACTGGGTCTGTGGGTGGATACGCAGCCACACGAGGCGACCAGGGACCAACTGGAAAGCCAGGGAAGAGTTCGCGCGGAGGAATTCCGTTTTCGAACCAAGGCGGGAGAAATCCGATGGGGCAGCGTTTCCGCCGTGCGCGTGAAACTGGATGGCCAGGAGTGCATGCTGGCGGTTACGCACGACATCACGGACCGAAAAGACGCCGAAGATGCCGTGCGGCGGTCGGAAGCAGATTTGCGGTCGCTAGTAGAAGGAGCGCCCTACGGAATCTACCGTGTGACGCTCGACGGGCGAATCCTGATGGCGAATCCGGCGATGGCAAAAATGCTGGGATATGAGTCCCAGAGTGAGCTGTTAGAGCTGAACATGGCTACGGATGTCTACCGCGAAGCGGCGTCCAGAACGCATCTGATCGAAGACTATTGGAAGAAGAACGACTTTCGCGAAGTCGAGGTGGAATGGAAAAGGAAGGATGGCAAGGTCATCTCGGTACGGCTCACCGGGAAGCCGATCTCGAAAAGCGGCACGGAGCTGGACTATTTTGAGGTATTTGCCGAAGACATCACGGACCGGCTCAGCCTGGAGCGGCAATTGCTGCAATCACAAAAGATGGATGCTATCGGACGGCTCGCTGGCGGCGTGGCGCATGACTTCAACAATCTGCTGAACGTTATTCTGGGACACACGGAAATCCTTGAAATGAAGCTGGCTGGAAATGAGGGAGTCCTGGGCGGCCTCGAAGCCATCGGCCAAGCCGGAGAACGCGCGGCGGTATTGACCAGGCAGCTGTTGACGTTTTCGCGCAAGCAGCTGACCGAGACAAAGAAGGTGGATCTGAATGCCGCAGTGCGGGAAATCGAAAAATTGGTCCGGAGGGTGATCGGCGAGGACATCCAGTTGACGCTGAGGCTCGAGCCGGACCTGGGTTCGGTCCAGATCAATCCGGGGCAATTGGACCAAGTATTGATGAATCTGGTAGTGAACGCGCGTGAAGCCATGCCGTCAGGTGGCAAACTCGTGCTGGGCACGGCCAACGTGGAATTGGATGGAACGTATGTGCGGCAGCATCTGGGTGTGGCTTCCGGGCACTACGTGGTGCTGGCGGTGAGCGACACCGGGACCGGGATGAGCGCGGAAACAATGTCGCACATTTTCGAGCCTTTCTTCACCACCAAGGAAAAAGGGAAAGGCACGGGGCTCGGACTTTCGACGGTCTATGGAATCGTCAAGCAGGCGGGGGGCTATATCGTGCCGTACAGCGAGGAAGGGCACGGCACGACCTTCAAGATCTATTTCCCCCACACGGACCAGTCCGCGCAGGCCCCGGTGGCCGTTCGATTGACGGACAAGTTGCCGGGAGGAACCGAGACGATTCTGGTGGTGGAAGACGAGAAGGCGTTACGGGATTTGACGGAACGCATCCTCGTCGATTCGGGCTATCAGGTGCTGGTTGCGGCAGACGTTCACGAAGCTCTCGAGATTGCAGGAGACGGCAGGACGAAACTGGACTTGCTGCTGACGGACGTCGTAATGCCGACCTTGAGTGGAAACGAATTGGCCAAGCGAGTGGCCGCTTTCCGACCGGATCTGCCCGTCTTGTACATGTCCGGGTATGCTGACGACGTAATCCTGAACCGAGGAGCGCTGGACGCTGCGGTCGAGCTGATCCAGAAGCCCTTCACAAGAAGAACTCTCCTGACTAGGATTCGCGTGAAACTGAACCGCCACAAGGCCATGAAATGGCCAGCCATCGAATGAAATGTAGTTCCCCCCAACTCCCTCTTCACCTACCATTCAATTTCTAGCAGGGCTGACTGCGCGTTTCTCGGTCGATGACTCGACGTTTTGGGGCGCGTTCCATCGCTGTGAGTTTCTCTCAACGTCGCCAACAACCACGGCGTTCGGCTTGATCTTGCCGTTCGGATAGAACGTCGCTTTGCGGTAACGCCGGCCTTTGTCCGTCCGAACGTATTTGTAAGCGGTGAGTTTTGCCGCCGAAGTCCCTCTCATCGGAAGAAATACTCGATGGCGAAGAATTTCCTGGGAAATGCTTTAGGGAATCCAACCCATGGAAAGGTCTGGCGGAGGGCGGATTTTTTCTGAACTGCCTGAAATCAACTCCTTCCGCGAGGGCTCAGCGGAAAACCATTATTGGATGTCTATCGGGCGTCGGCGAATGGCGATAGTGAGTTGCCGCGAACAGTACACCGGCTGCCGCACCCCAATCGGAAGAGCAAGGTCTGCTTTAAGACAGGTCTGATTTAAGACGGTTGCGTCTGTCAAGGGCTGGACAGCGACCATTCCACGTCGCACCTAAAGCCTACCTCTCGTCGTGTAAGTGCTTATGACTCCGCGATTCAACGCAAGACGGCCACAGCTTGTCTTGGAATCACACGTGCAATCTTACCCCAAAGGAAAGAGTTTGAAGGAGGGTGCGATGTCGGCCGCGCGAGTAATTTCAGAGCATCCCGGAGGCAGCCGGAATTTCACTTCCGAGGCTGCCCAATTCCTGAGCGACGAGGCGCTCGTCGCTGGCGCCAAGATGGGCCACGGAACTGTTTTTAACGAGCTTCACGAACGTCATCGCGAAAAGATGTTTTGGGTTGCTCATCGCATCACTCGACATCGTGAGGATGCCGAGGATGCGGTTCAAGAGAGTTTTCTCAGTGCCTATGTCCACCTCGAGAAGTTTGACGAAAGGGCAAGATTTTCAACCTGGCTGACCCGCATCGCCATTAATGCTGCGCTGATGAAAATCCGCAAGAATCGCGTATCGCGGGAAGTCAGGGTGGAGGACGCCAGAGGCGCGGTCGAACTAAGGGACTGTGTGCCAAATCCAGAGGAGATTTGCGCACGAACCGAGCAGAAGGCAGCCTTGAGAGGCGCAATCGCAAAGCTGCGGCCGACACTTCGGAGCGTCGTCGAACTTTATGAGTTAGAGGAGCGTTCCTTGCAGGAGACCGCCGAGGCACTGGGGATCTCCGTCGCGGCAGCGAAAGGGCGACTGTTTCATGCACGAGCCGCACTACGCAGGACTGCAAAACTGAAAGCCGTCGCTCCATGGCGAACTATTGCTGGAAAACCGGAGAAGCTCCGCTGACCCGCTTCCATTTCAGAGAGACATTTACTTCGACACGGTTGGCGATCTTAATGAAGGGGATGTTCTTGTTCATCCCGTAGTCTTTGCGATCGAAGGCCATCGTCCCGTCAATGCTTCCGGAGGTGGATCCCTTACCACTATCTGTCAGAGTAAGTTTTTCGGATTTCGTGGCCCCGCGAATCGTAAAGTCTCCTTCCAGGTCGAATGTGTTTGGACCGGTCTGAACGACTTTCGTGGATTTGAAGGTAATAGTGGGAGAGTCTTTCACGTCAAAGAAATCCTTGCTCTTCAATTTGTTGTTTTTCAGACCACTACCGGTGTTCACGCTATCGGCCTGAATCTCGATCTCCAAAACGCCGCTTCTCACATCCGTGGACGAAAACTTCATGCTTGCGTTCCATTTGTCGAAGGTGCCTTTAATAGGCACCGAAGAGTCGACGCCAAATTTGATGGTGCTTTCTCCGGGCGTGACTTCGTAAACCGGAACCTGGGCACGGTTTGCCGACGGCAAGGTACAAATCAAAACCAGACACAGAATGGCTATCGGTAATCTGCGGTTTCTCGCTCTTCGGAGATCCCGCTTACCGTGGGTGCCCGACCATTTCTCTTTCGCTGCCAGCTTATTTAGGTTCATAACTCTGTCTCCAGTTCGCATCGCGCTCTCCCTTGGGATCCACTGTCGCAACAGACGGCGTCATGCGTGAGTGAGCACTACCGTAACGATGCAAGCGAAATTCCAGGGACCATCTCCGTTCGGTGTGCTAAATCGCTGCATAATGAACGGTTGCTGCTGGAAGATGTGCTTGTGCGAGACGTGGGGTCGTCACTGACCAACGATTGACAGCGCCCGGAAGACTGGCAATAGCCCCGGACTCGGGGCGCCCCGGTGTTCCTATAGATGTTGGCTCCTAGCATCTACCGACTGGCGAAGGCGAGGAAGGGAAGGGCCGATGGCGTCCAAGACGGATGGCTATTGCGGTGCAACCCATAGGCGGGTAAGCGAACGCTTGGGCTTGAAGGCGGAAAGCCGACGAGATAAGTTGTTCGAAGCCAACTGGAGAAGCGGCGTAAGGTTCTGACAATGGCGAATGAGGATGTGCAAAAGACGCTCTCGGAGTTATCACGAGAATTACAGGAGAGCAATGCCAGGCTGAAAGAAGCGCAACGCGTCGCCCACGTCGGCCACTGGGAATGGGATCTTGAGACGGATGTGGTGGTCTGGTCGGACGAAACCTACCGCATCTTTGGCTTGAGCCCGCAGGAACGTCCCATGGACCTGGCGACCGTACGCGCGATGGTTCACCCCGAAGATCGCGAGCCTCTCTATCGGGGCGTAGACGAGAACCTCGTTGCTGGTGTCCGCCCGGATGCTGAATTTCGGATCGTTTGTCCCAGCGGGGAAGTGCGCACGGTTTACAGCCTCACGTCCGAGCGATGGAACTCGTTGCCGGGCGATGCAAAGAGAGATGCATCGGGACGCCCCTACAAATTGTTCGGCACCATTCAGGACATTACGGAACGCAAGCGCGCCGAGGAGGCCCTGCGGCAAAGCCAGTTTTACCTGAGCGAAGGGCAGCGCCTCGCTCATATGGGGAGCTGGGCGTCAAACGATCTGGGTATCCGTTGGTCTGACGATATGGGTCTCTATTGGTCGGAAGAGGTATACAAAATTTACGGTCTTGACCCGCAAAGCGGGCCCCCGACCCTTAAAGAGTATCTGGACACAATCCACCCGGATGACCGAGCCTCCATGGCTCGAACCATCCGGGTGATGCATCAGCAGCGCTGTAGCTCTGACGTGACGAAGCGGATTGTTCGACCAGACGGGGAGGTGCGGTACGTTCGCTGCGTCGGTGTTCCGGTTTTTGAAGGCGGAGTTTTCAAAGCGTTTCACGGCACCACAATGGACGTCACCGAGCATGAGCTGCTGACACAGGAATTGCGACGGGAGAGTGCATATCTCACAGAGGCGCAAAGTCTCACGCACACCGGCAGCTGGGCATGCAATCTGCTCACATCGGAGATACTTCATTCCTCGGACGAAAACGCGCGCCTGTATGGCTTCGATCCCAGCCAAGGTGCGATTCCGTTCGACCGCTTCTACAGCGCGATCCTTAGAGAAGACGAAGTGGTTTTAAGACCAAAACTTGAGAATGCGATCCGCGAAGGCGCCGATTATGACGTCGAGTTCCGGATTCGCCGTACCGACGGCGCCATCCGATTCCTGCGCGGCATAGGACATCACAATCCTTCTCAAGAAATCGGTGAGTACGTCGGTATCACGATGGACATAACGGAACGAAAGCAGGCCGAGCAGGAACGCGAAAAATTGCGGCAGTTGGAGGCCGATCTCGCACACATCAACCGCGTCAATATGATGGGAGAATTGGCGGCCGCGCTGGCACACGAAATCAGGCAGCCCATAGCCGCCTCCATCACCAGCGCGAACGCCTGTTTGCGATGGCTAGCCCGCGTTCCACCGGACCTGGAAAGGGCGCGTGCGGCCGCAGCCAGAATCGAGGAAGACGGAAATCGCGCGGCCGATGTGATTAATCGTTTGCGATCCTTCTACAAGAAAGGCTCTCCTCCCGAGCCCGGGATCGTCGACCTCAAAGATATCATTCGAGAAATGACCGCCCTGCTCAGGAAAGAGGCGGTCCAGCACTCCATAAAAATCCATTCCGAACTTGATGAAGATATGCCCAACGTTCTGGCCGACAGGGTACAACTTCAGCAGGTGTTCATGAATCTGATGTTGAACGCAATTGAAGCGATGAAGGACACGGGAGGAAAGTTGACGATTAGTTCTCAAAGGTCTCCCGAGGGTCAGCTCGTCGTCTCGATTGGAGATACCGGCGTAGGATTGCCGGCGGAAAATACCGAGCAGATTTTTGACGCCTTCCATACCACGAAACCGCAGGGCACGGGCATGGGTTTGGCAATAACCCGCTCGATCGTGGAGGCTCACGGCGGCCGGGTGTGGGCCACCGCCAATCAGGAAAAGGGCGCAACCTTTCATTTCACTCTTGCTGTCAAATCCGAGGCAGAGGCATGAAATCCGCGTCCGTTCCAACGGTCTTCATCGTCGATGATGACCGCGGCATGCGTCAGGCGATCCACGATCTCGTCGAGTCAGTGGGGCTGCGCGCTGAATCCTTTGCAACCGGTGAGGAGTTTCTTGGCACGAGACAGATCGGCCGTCCGAGCTGTTTGGTGCTCGATGTAAGACTGCCTCAGATGAGTGGACTAGATTTTCAGCGCCGACTGACCGAAACCGGCATGCAAATCCCCATCATCTTCGTCACAGCGCACGGAGACATTCCCATGTCTGTCAGGGCGTTAAAGTCGGGCGCTGTGGAGTTTCTGACAAAACCTTTCAGGGACCAGGATCTGCTGGACGCCATTCAACAGGCCCTCGAGCGTGACGGCGTCGCGCAAAAAGAACAGGCCGAGATCCACGATGTGCAGGGGCGCTATCGCGCTTTGACTGTGCGAGAGCAGGAGGTAATGACCCTGGTGGTCTCTGGAATGCTCAACAAGCAGATTGCTTCTGAAATTGGAGCCAAGGAAGCCACAGTAAAAGTCCATCGAGGCAATGTCATGCGCAAAATGCAGGCTGCGTCGGTCGCTGACCTCGTGCGTATGGCCGACAAGCTCAAACTCTCTCCTCGCAAGTAGTCCTAATCGAAAACCCATCCGGCTATTCCTCCGCCTTCGCTTCCAGTTGACTACCACCAAAGTGGTAGTGCGTACGACTAAGAGCCAATTGCGCGTTGACCGCGAAGATAGCTAGGCTTCCGGGATGAGCAGCGGGCAGAGGGCAAGACGGATAGCCATCGTGGACGACGATCAGTCAGTTCAGAGTGCCCTACAGGATTTGATTGAATCGGAAGGGTTATCCACGCTCTGCTTCAGCTCCGCGGAGGAATTTCTGGATTCCGGCGCTCAGAACGAGGCCGGATGCCTGATCGCTGACATTCGGATGCCGGGAATGTCCGGCATTGAACTACAAGCGAAGCTCAAGGTGGACCGATGCCGCATACCGATCATTTTCATCACAGCGCATGGTGACGCCAGGATGCGGATCCAAGCGATGCGTGATGGGGCAGTGGAGTTCTTGATGAAACCATTCGACAACGCAGTTCTTCTCGAAACGGTTCATGCCGCTGTCGAGGACTACGCGAAGACACTTGGGCTACGGAATTCAAATCGATGACATTGGCAGATCAAGACCGTCGGGTCCGCAGATTCGAGCAGATCATAGGCAACAGCCCCGCTCTGAGAGTCGTTCTAAAACAAGCCGAGCGAGTTGCGGCGATGGACACGACTGTGCTCATCCAAGGAGAGACCGGCACCGGCAAGGAACTCATCGCTCACGCGATCCACAATGCGAGCCCGCGCAGCGGCCAACCTTTGGTCAGGCTGAACTGTGCGGCGATTCCCTTCGACTTGTTGGAAAGTGAGCTCTTTGGCCATGAACGAGGAGCTTTTACGGGCGCGATCGCGCAGAGACTTGGCCGCTTCGAATTGGCTGACAAAGGGACTCTCTTTCTGGATGAAGTCGGCGATATGCCACTCGCATTGCAGCCCAAACTGCTCCGTGTTCTGCAGGAACAGGAATTCGAACGTCTCGGAAGTGGCCGCACCCATCGCGTAAACGTACGCCTTATCGCCGCGACGCACCGGGACCTTGAACGAATGATGCACTGTAACGAACTTCGAGGCGACTTGTACTATCGCCTGAATGTATTTCCGATCGCGCTGCCGCCCCTGCGGGATCGCCGCGAAGACATTGCTCCACTAGTTGAACACTACGTTGAACTCTTTTGCCATCGAATGGGGAAGTCCATTCACGCCATTCCGGAAGAATTCGTTAATGCCTGCAAATCCTATTCGTGGCCGGGAAATATTCGAGAACTTCAGAACGTGATCGAACGAGCCGTAATACTGTCGAATGACGGCTTGTTTCCCAATCTTCTGCGCTCAACGCGTTCTCCCTCAGCTGCCGCATTTCCTCCGAGCACATCGCTTAGGGAGGCCGAGCGCACTCTGATCCTGGGAGCGCTCGAAGGCACGGGATGGCTGGTCGGCGGACCATATGGTGCAGCTGCACGGTTGGGAATGAAACGCACTACCCTGATCGCCAGGATGAAGAAACACCGAATTCTTCGGCCTTCGGACGAGAATCGGAATCGCGCCGTCCTTGACGATCCTTCATCCCGCTCCCTCTAGATGTTTGGTGAGTATGTTAGACCACCGGTAAACCTGGGACAAGTGGTGAATCCATAAGAACCATGACAATTCGCGAGATTACCCAGGCCACTAGCCCGCCAGTCTTGGCTTGACGCATCTTTAGGAAGATGTGAGGGAATCATTGGTGCCGGCGGAGGGAATCGAACCCACGGCCTAGGGATTATGAGACCCTCGCTCTACCACTGAGCTACGCCGGCATAAAGACAATTCCTAATGCTACGGAGTCGGTTGCAAAGGTGTCAAGCATTCCCGGAGATCGCGTCCATTCCCATTTTGAAATTCTTCGGACCTTCAGAGTCAGCATAGAATTGAGCCAAGCAGTGACAGCCAACGACCATGAATTTCTACTGTTTTGCCCTGGAACGTCATTGTTAGCCACCACTTCTTACCTCGTTAGAAATGTCCCCTGAACTCGGCCGAGGCGAGAGAGGCGACGTAAATCCAGGGGACATTTTAGAAGTGGTTCGGCATTTTGGGCACTTCCTCTTGGCAAAAATTGGCTCCCCGAGTACAGCTTGGAATGGGTGATATTGCGCGGAAACCCGGGAACACCAGCATCTCCCTGGGCACCTCGTTTTAAGAGGAAGTCCTGTCCTAAAGCTCCTTAGAATCCGTACTTAGAAGAAAAGGCGAGGGATACAGCCCCGGGCCACCTGCGGCCCGTCCAGGTGTCTGGAGTCAGGGCCCGACCCCGGGCAACAACAGATTCCAGCCCTCTGTGAATCGTGCATTCTAAGATTTTCTTAAGAATCCCTTACTTCTGCCTAAATCCAAGGGAGCAGCCTGTCCCCGAGTCCTAAGATTCCTAGTACCACTGTACCGTTGACCATAGGAGTTCTAAACCCTATCCTGAGCGGGTAGTGAATAAACGGTCCCGCGTCGCTAGGCGAATGCCTGGCGAAAGGGCGGGACGTGTAGGTGTGTACCATTACGGTACAGGTCCGCAGCGCGAGCTACTTGACATCCCTATTCATAGGGATAGAGTGTCTCTGGGTGTCTTTCCATCCCCGGAGGCAACATGTCCAGGAAACTCGTGGTTGTATTTCTCGTCATGCTCGTTTTGACGGGAGCAATGGGCCTCAAAACCGCAGTAATGGCGCACAGCGACGGCTCGTTGATCATGGCGAATGGTTCTTCGCCGGCACCGATAACTCCTTACAGAAACGGGAGTTCACCGGCGCCGATTACGCCATACAGAAACGGCAGCTCGCCGGCACCAATAACGCCCTATTGATTGCCGGGCAATACCGCAGACGTTGAGCTAGGGTCTTCTGCGGTGCGGGGATCAGGGGCGTAGATAGGCAGGGGAACGTGCCTGGTCCATTTGCATATTTCATCTGGTTCGTAGGCATCCTTTGTGAAGCCGCCGTGCTCGTGTGCGCGCTCAAGAAGGGCGCTTTCCGGCGCTATCTACTCCTAAATCTTTACATGGCTGGCCTGATTGTTGTCGAACTTGGCCGCTACAAAATCGTCAGCGAGTTCGGTCTTAGTTCCACGCAATACCAGTATTTTTATTATTACTCCGATGCCATCCTCACGGTCATTCTTTACTTTGCCCTGAGCTCTCTCTACTCCCACGTTTTCAGTGAAATGAATGCGGAACGCTATGTGAAAATGGGCACGCTGCTGCTCCTCGGAGGGACTGCTCTTTTCACCTACGCCGTCGTCCAGCAATCGACTGCCAGATTCGTCACCCATTTCGTCGTCGACCTCTCCCAGAACCTCTACTTCGTGGGAGTCGTTTTGACCTACGTACTTTGGGGCGCAATCTTGAAGTTGCGCGAGACGCGTACTCGCCTCATCCAGCTTGTGCTTTCCCTGGGAGTTTATTTCAGCCTGCTGGCAGCCAATTACGCTATCCGGAATCTCTATCCGTCGCTATCCCACTACTTCATCCCGCTCGTCGGAGTTTTCGGTACATTCCTCCCGCTCGCCTGGGCCTACGCCTTCTGGCGTTTGCCTGAAGAAGCCCGGCTGGCACCTTCACGCCTTGCGGTGATCCCCCGATGATGGCCGCAATCATTCTCGTCTGCTCCGTGGTTTTCCTGCTGCAGTTCTTTGTCTCCTATTGCCGCTCTCTGATTGCGGCCTCGATCAAGCATCCTCTCTCTGCCGAGGTGCAGGACGTCACGGGAATTAAGAGCTCTGCGACCGGCGATGATTTTGCCCGCGTCGTTCAGCTCCTTCAGCTCTGCCCGGATCGCCCCGAAGACCGCAGCGGCATCCAGGCCATCGGCGCCTATTTCGGACTTCTCGGCTTTGTGCGCTCCAGCGTTGCGCGGGTGATTCCTTCCTTGCTTGCCTGGACAGAGACCGAACGCGGTCAGTGTACTTACTTTGCGGCCGTGACTCTTGAGCGGCGCATCGCCTTCAGCAGAGACATGTTTGCCCAGCAGCTGGAGACCTGACGGCACGGTTCCTGCCGGTATTTCCCGTCACGCTCAACCGCTTGTCTGATTAGCCACACCCATACCTCAATCTCGGCTTGACTTTTCAAGCCGTGTGTTACTCTGAAACCGTTCCCTCCTCACCGGAGTGGACGCGTCCGCAGCGCAAAAACGACCGGTGACAAAAACATGTCTGCAATGTGGCGCCGTATTGCCTTCGAGCATACGCGTCTGCAATTTTTGTGAATCATCCCTCACGCTTGATCTTTCTTCCGAAGCGGAAATTTCTGTGTCTGGTCGAGGGGAAAAAACTGGACCAACGATTGGGCGGAATCACGCCCAGACGGATCCGGGCCGCGCTGCGGATCCTGCCTGGCGTGGCGAGGTCTCGGAGCGCCTTGAAGCGTATCGGGTCCGGAGGCGAAAAGTTGCGCCCAACCTGGCGCAATCGGAGCTTCCCTTCGAGACGCCTGCCGCAGATCCGCCGGTTCCTGCTTCCGTTGGTATCGCCGAAGCTCCCGGCATCCCTGAGGAGGATTTCGCCTTCACGATTGCGATCGGCCGAAACGCCGCGACGCGCGAAGAAGCTCGCATGGTCATTGATGTGTCCCTGCCTCCCTCCGAGGAGCAGGGCTTTGAAGAAGCTCCGCTGAGAGATGCACGCTACGAGCAGACCGGATTGTATCCAGTTGCCTCTATCGACGAGCGCCGGATTGCCGGATTGATAGACGCGGGCTGCCTGCTCTTCGCCTATGGCGGCTTTCTTACCCTCTTTGGTTCGCTCGGGGGGCAATTCACATTCAGCAAACTGAGCGCAGCCGTGTGCATTGCAACCTTCGTTGCCGTTTACTTGCAATATTTTGCGCTCTTCACGGTTTTCGGCGGCACCACCCCCGGCATGATGATGCGCGGTTTGCATGTTGTCAGTTTCACAGGGGAAACTCCGTCCCCGCGGCAAATGCTCTGGCGCAGCGTGGGCTATATGCTTTCGGCGGGCACTTTCTTCATGGGTTTTCTGTGGGCTATGTGGGACGAAGATGCCCTGACCTGGCACGACCGTTTATCCCACACCTATCTTTGCCCGGCTCCGACTTTCGCCGATATCGATGCCACCCACGTCGCTCATAGCCGCTAGGGCGCGCGAGAAGCATCTACATTCCAGGAAAATGTCTTAAGCGCGGACTTCTCGGGCGAGGCGCAGGATCGTCTCGAGCGAGAGCTCGACATCGGCTTCCGTTGTCGCCCAGGAAGAGACGCTAACTCGCATGGCCGACTTTCCCTGCCACACCGTTCCACCGCACCAGCACGTACCGTCTCGCTGAACGGCTCGAATCACTTTCTCGGTAATTTCCGCGCTGCCGAAAGACACAAGCACCTGGTTGATGACCACGTCGTTCAGCACCTCGAATCCTGCTCGGCGAAACCCTTCGGCAAACGTTTTTGCGTGTTCGCAAGTCCGCTCGATCAGGGAAGAGAGTCCCTCTCTCCCGAGCGACTTCAGCCCGGCCCACAGATCGACCCCCCGCGCCCTTCGCGATGACTCGGGACTGTGGTACATCGGCTCGCGGCGCCCGCTCCCCTCAAGGTATGCAGCGCTTATGGCCATCGCGGATCGCAACGCTCTTCCGTCCTTTACCAGGACGATGCCGCTGTCGTAATTGACGTTCGGCCATTTGTGGGCATCGGTGGCCCAGGAATCCGCTTGCTCGAAGCCTTTCGTCAGGTGGCTGAATTTCGGCGAGACGGCGGCCCACAAACCAAAAGCCCCGTCGACGTGAACCCAGGCCCCTTGTTCGCGCGCGAGAGCGCAGATCTCCGCGGCCGGATCGAAGGCCCCGGTGTTTACGTTGCCGGCTTGAATGCAGAGAATGCTGCGTTCGTTGAGTCGAGGCAGTTTGTCTGGACGCATTCTTCCCTGATCGTCCGCTTCGACGCGCGTCAGGCGCTTTTTGCCAAACCCCGCAAGGCTTAGAGCCTTCAGAATAGAAGCATGAACTTCGTCGCCCACCACGACATCAAGGGGCGGCGCTCCAAACATTCCATCGTCCGCAACGTTCCACCCGGCGCGGGCAAGCAGGGCATGACGCGCGGCTGCCAGCGCCGCAAAATTTGCCGTCGTGGCGCAGGTCACAAGGCCGCCCTCGCAGCCCTGCGGCAAACCAAGCGCCTCGCACACCCATCCGAGCACCACCTCTTCCAGTTCTGCGGCCACCGGCGACATTACCCGCAACGCCGCATTTTGGTCCCAGGCTCCGGCCAGCCAATTCGCCGCAAGAGACGCGGGCAAGGTTCCGCCATTTACGAACCCGAAGTACCTGCCACCGGTTGTCGCCATGGTCGCTGGAGAGCCGATTTCATCCAGTTTCTTGAAAATCTCCGCTGGATCACCCGGCGCGTTGGGAAAGGGTTCGCGGAATTTTCCGAGGTTTTCTAAATCTCTTTCGGTTGGCGAGACGCGGCGCTTCCCGATTCCTTGGACATATTTGCGCGCCGTCTCTGCCGCCTGCTGTAAAAGCTCATCTCTCCGGGATAGTTCATCTGAATCTGTTTCTAGTTTCATTCGGGACCTTTCGACGAGGCCGTGTTTGAGAGAAGCGACACACCGGCCAGCACGGCGCGGACAGCGCCGGTCTCCTCAGACCAGAGTCGAGACTAAGGGATTTCAAAGGGAGCCGAATTGTCCACTGTTTCTTGCCGCCTGCTACTTCTTGATGACGGCTTCGTCCGAAGCAATCTTGCCGTCACGGATGAAGATAATCCGGTGCGCGTGCTGCGCGATATCGTTTTCGTGGGTGACCAGAATGATGGTGTTGCCCTGCTTATAAAGATTCTCGAAGAGCGCCATGATCTCTTCGCCGGTTTTAGAATCGAGGTTGCCCGTCGGCTCGTCCGCCAGGACAATCGATGGCGAGTTGACAAGAGCCCTGGCAATGGCCACGCGCTGTCTCTGTCCGCCCGAGAGCTCGTTCGGCTTGTGACTCATCCGATCCACCAGATCCACGCGCTCAAGCGCCTTCTTGGCTTTTTCAATACGCTCCTCTGCCGGAGTGCCGTTGTAGATCAGCGGAAGTTCGACATTGTGCAGCGCCGTCGCGCGCGGCAGCAAATTAAACGTCTGAAAAACGAAACCAATCTCTTTGTTGCGAATGTAGGCCAGTTCGTCGTCGTCCAAATCGCTAACCAGGCGTCCCGCAAGCCAGTATTTTCCCTCGCTAGGTGAATCCAGACACCCGATAAGGTTCATCAACGTGGATTTGCCCGAACCGGAAGGCCCCATAATGGCCACGTATTCGCCCTTGCGAATCTGCAGGTCCACACCGCTCAGAGCGTGTACCTTCTCCGAGCCCATTTCATATACTTTCGTGAGGGCTTCCGTCTTGATCACGATACCGGAGCTGACCAGGTCTTCCCGATACGATTCCGCTGTTGTTGTCTCCACGGGCATGCAATTCTCCCTCGCTACCCTAACTTCGTCAGCTCTGTTGATCGTCCTGTTTTTTCGGCGCGGAATTATCTACCTTCACGCTGGCCTCGGGCTTGAGCGTTCTTAACGCCTTGTAGCTCCCGATGACAATTTCATCGCCGATTTGCAGGCCCTTGGTGACCTCAATGTCCGTAACGCCCGTGATTCCAGTCTCGACGGGACGGAAGAAGGCCTTTTTTCCGTTGACGACGAAGACCCCCTGGATCTCGTCCTTTTTGGGATCGCCCGGCGCGGCTGGCGGCGGTGCAGCGAGTGTAACTCCCGAATTTCCCTGCCCCTTTGCATTCTTGGCGGCTTCTTCGAGGTCCTTCCGTGTGCGCACGGCCAGCGCCTGGATCGGGATAGCGATCACACTTTTCTTTTCCGCAGTTTTGATTTTTGCTGTTGTTGAGAGTCCTGGACGCAAATTATCCGGAGGATTGTCGAGTCTGACGACTACTTTGAAATCCTTGGCTTCCTGCGTGCTCGTCGTGGATTGCGTTGTGGCCAGACCCGAGCTGCGCAACGTCGCCTGCGAGCCTATTTCCGTCACTTTCCCTTTGAATATTTTCCCGGGCACGGCGTCAATGGTTACATCCGCATCTTGCCCGAGCTTTACGTTAACGATGTCCGTTTCGTCCACTTTGACTTCCGCGGTCACCACGGACATGTCCGACAGCGTCATGAGGAAACTTCCGTTCGAATTCTGGATGCCGGGCACGACGTAGTCACCCACGCGCTCCGGCAAGTAACTAACGATTCCGTTGATGGGCGAGGTGTAGGTGGTTTTTGACAACACGTCCTTCGTCCGAACCAGCATCGCCTGGTTTTGATTGACCTGCGACCTCGTCTGATCCAGCTGTGCTTTGAGAGACTGTACCTTCGCCTTAGCCGAATCTACGGCCGCTACTGCGCCGTCATAGGTGCTCTTCCGCTGGTCGAAATCCTGTTTCGGGATCAACCCATCCTTGTAGAGTCCCTGTCCGCGCTCCCAATCGAGCTTGGCCTTTTCCATGTTTGCCTGCTGAGAGACCAGGTCTGCCTTTGCTGCGTCGAAACTCGCATCCGCCGCCTGTACGCCGGACTCTGCAGAATGGATCGCAGCCGCCTGTGCCTGGACGTCTGCGCTGGCCTGTACGTTTTCCTGAAGCAAGAGCCTGTCGCCCTTCTTGATATGGTCGCCTTCCTTGACGAGGATCTCGGTGATTCTGCCGAACCCTTGCGCCGTCACGTTGGTATAGGTCGTTGGCTTAATCTCTCCGGAAGCCGTCACCAGAGAAACCAAGTCGTCCGAATTTGCTACTTTGGCTGTTTGTACCGTCACCACACCTTTGTTCGCCTGGTTGACGCTGAACACCACAATCCCTATCAGCACCCCGGCGACGACCAACCCGATGACTACCTTTTTCCACGTCTTCATGTAATTCCTCTTCTGTCCACCCTCGAAGGGTCACTTGGAACGTCCCCGGGCAGGCCACCCGAACGGGGACACCATTGCGTTGATTGCTTGCCCGTCCTCTACCTTACATACGCCCGTGTGGGTCGAAATGTTTCGCAAGAGGCTGCTGCGTACTGCGCGGTTGGAGTCCCCCGACGGGAGCGCCTGACCGGCCGACGGGGCAACTCAGCCCAAGTTCCGTACGTTGGGCGCGGATATCCCCTATATTCTAGATTCAAAACAGCCTAAAGGAAAGAACTCCTCTTGGGAGCTCGTTGACACCCTCGCGACAGACCGACCTACCCCTTTATGACGTGTCAAGTCTTGTTTTGTTAACGGAGAGCCACATTTTTCGCGGCATTTTGGCCGTTTCTCGAATTCGTTTGATGCTATACTTTGTTTACTCGCTGGGCAGGAATCTCCGGAGCCGTGTCGGTCCTGAAAAGAGCCTTCCCGAAAACCGCGGAGAGGTGGCAGAGCGGCTGAATGTGGCGGTTTGCAAACGCCAATAGGCCACTTCGCTATCTGATACAAAACTCAACTAAATCCCTTTGCCCGCCATTAGATAGCAATATTTCAGACTTTTGTAGTTCGCTGATTTTGACCTGCTCTGCGCCAATTTTAGTGACAGTTTGATGACAGTTGAGTTTTTGGCCCCTCGCGCACATGAGCGTCACAAGCTCAAGTGTGGGAGAAGAAATGAGCGAAGATGGTTCATGTCACACGACTGCACGGCAACAAGCATCGTCGGACCGCAAGGCCGTGCTCATGAGCAATAGCACATTGGCAGAAGCCGCAAGCTTGGACCTGCTGGTCGAGAACCGCCCTCAGTACTTTCAATGTCGCGAGATCGACGACACACCGGAGCTGCTCGAGCAGAGCTTTGGCCTGCGCTATCAGGTGTACTGCCTCGAACGGGCCTTCTTGAATCCGGAGCACTACCTGAACCATATGGAGATCGACACGTTCGATGCGTATGCGCTGCATTTCGGCACGATGAACCTTGAGGGAGAACTGGTGGGGACCGCACGTCTGGTGCAGGATGGCGTCGCGGGGTTTCCTCTGTTGCAGCACTGCAGCATTTTCCCGTCCGAGACCGAGCTCTATCGGCCGGAGAACACGGTGGTCGAGGTCTCGCGCCTATCGGTGAGCCGGAAGTACCGCCGCCTCAAGATTGATGGCCCGTATGGCGACCACAGCGCGCCGGCCGTGTACGCCGGGAAAGAGCGGGGCGGAGAGCACGCGCAAAACGAAGGTGAACTGATCGTGAGCCTCTACCGGGCGTTGTATCAGGCATCCAAACGCCACGGCATCACGCACTGGCTGGCGGCCACCGAAAGATCGCTGCACCGATTGCTGGCGAAGTTTGGGTTTCCGTTTCGGCTGATTGGTCCGCAGACCGACTACTTCGGTCCCGTTGCGCCGTACCTGATGGACGTGAGCGAGTTCGACCAGGTGATCCTCTCGCACAAGAAGCCGCTGCTCGACGAGTTTCTCGTTGGCCTCGAACCGCAGTTCCGTCCGGTGCCACGCCGGTGGTAATCGTCCTATTCGCCGATCGCGGCAGATCGTGACCCTCGTCGCGCCAGAAGTCGAAGTCCGGCTGCTGCGAGCGTTCCGACGCGCAGCAACCTGCGTGCCCGCGTATCGCACGCTGCTCACCGAGCACCGCGCCGTTGCGGGTCAGGTCGTTGACTCCGCCTCGTTCTCCCGCCTCTGCCCGCTTACGAGCAAGCACAATACGTTCAATCGCTTCGAGCTCGACCAGATTTGCGTGGCGGGAGGGATGCGCGGTCTGGCGGGCGTCCTGACGAGTTCAGGGCAAGGCGGTCGCTTTTCGTTTGGGCTGACCACCAGGGCGCAGGCGTCGGCCGGCGCGGACTTCATCGACCAGGCGCTTGACACGGCGTTTCAGATCCGCGCACGCTCGACACTCGCCATCAATTGCCTCCCCATGGGCGTCGGATTCTCATCGCACGTGATGACTGTGGCCACAACCAGCGTTCGTGAGGACATGGCGCTGGGACTCGTGCGAGCGTTCGGCGGGCACTATGACCAGATTCTCCTGGTAGGCGATCCCCTGTTCCTGAAGAAGCTGACCGATCGTGCGAGGGACGAAGGCCTCGACTGGAGCCGTTACAGAATCAACGTTGTCGTTGGGGAAGATATCTTCGGCGAGCACTTCCGCACCTACCTGGCAACGTGCCTGGGACTGGACGTCGATCGGCCGCAGAATGGGTATGTCCTGTCGTCGTTTGGTGTCGGCGAGCTCGGGTTGCACCTCTGCTACGAGACGCCCGCGACTATCGCCGTCCATCGCGCGGCGTCCACGGATCAGGGACTGGCACGCGAGCTGTTGGCGGCAGGCGACCAGGCGACGCCTCCGCCGATGATCTTTGCGTTCGATCCGCTCCGGACATTCATGGAGATCGTCGAGCCCGACTGCCACGGTTACGGTCGCCTGACGATTTCGATGCTGGATGATGAGACACCCTTGCCGTTACTGCGGTACCAGACAGGCGACGTGGCCCGCCTCCTCGACGCTGTCGAGGCCGCAGAGCTCGTCAGCCGGCGTGGCATCGTCCTTCCCGCTGACCTTCCGCCCATGCTCCTCGCACTGAAAGGCCGGGACCGAGACGCGCTGCCGAACGGATCGCAGCTGAGCGTGTACAGAGACGTGCTGTACGCCGATCAGGCGATCGCGCGGCGCTTGTCGGGCGCCTTTCGTCTGGTCTTTACTGGAACGGCGTGCACGATGCACGTCCAGTTGACGGGAGATGCTCGACAGGAGCCGGCCGACGAGCAGGCCCTGCTGCACCAGTTGCCGGACCGGGCCCGGCCGATGCGCCTGGTGCTCTGGCCCTACGCCCGATTTCCCTTCGGCATGTGCCTGGACTACGAGCGCAAGTTCTCGCACTACGTCCCCGGTGAGACGAACCCGCCAGGGGTGTGAAACAGCTCGCTCGCCGGTAGGGACCGCGGATCGCCTGCGCAGGACATCGTTTTGTTGAGAAGTTTAGCATCTCGTTTCGGTATCCCGTGTGGTCAAAAATCTCGAACATATTGAAAAGGCTCGGTTTCCGGTCTCGTAATTTTTTCGCACTGCTGCTTTCTGAAACTCAAGAGCATGTACGATCCGGGTTCGACGATCAAGTTCAACTCCCCTATCCTGGGCGGTTACCCGCCAGGCGTCCTGAGGCCAACTTCTTCGAGCACCTCCTCAAATACTGGTTCTTTCTTTAGAGGAGACCACCTCGGATCAACGCCGAGATGAATCAGCCAATCACAATGTTCCGTCCGTGCTTTCTTAAGTTGCCTTGCCGCCTCCTGCGTTCTATTGAGACCTGCGTATACTAACGCCTTGCAATAGGCGGGCTCGTAGGCGATCTTTCGGACCTGCCGTAACTCCTTGATCCTTTTCAGAGTTCCCATGCTGAGATCTTGCTTTCCCAATTTTCCGTAGAGATGCCCCAACCAGCTCAGCCCAACCGCGCTTGGTTCGATCCGCAACGACTCCCGATAGCTCGCGATCGCATCTTTCGGCCTGTTATTCAGTTCGTAGGCAAAACCGAGAAGGATATGAGCAGGGCCAAGTTTGCGATATGCTTCGCACGCCTTCTCGCAGAGCGACAATCCTTCGGTCAGGTCTCCTGCTAATACATGCAACCAGCCCCTGCTCACGGTAATTATTGGTTCGGTCGGCACCGCGTGCACTGCACGATCAATTCGCTCAATTCCTTCGGTCGTTCTGCCGCTCGAAATCAGCAGATGTGAGTAGGCAAGCAAGGCTCCCGGCTCATCGGCATTCAGTTTCAACGCTTCCTGTAGTTTTTCCTCTGCAGTCTTCCAGTCAAAATCGTATATGAGCGAGATAAGGCCCAAAAGACCATGGGCGCGCGCCAGTTTTTCATTTTGCTTAATAGCCGCCTTAGCTGCTCTGCGTGCCAACGGCATTGCAACTCCCGGTCGTCTCACGCAATATCCGATATGACCGAGATTAAGGTAGCTATATCCAATGACGGTCAAAGTTCTGGGGTCACCCATCGGATATTCCTTCATAGCGTCGCGGGCTAGCTTCAGGCCTGCTTCCAGAGAGTCCATGGTGTGTATGTTGAAATGGTGCCGGGCCGTCTCATACAGAAGACTAGCCTCATCCTTGAGGGTTCTGTACGTCTTCTGTACATTGGCTTCGAGACAGTACCGTTGTTTGCGAACGGGCTTGAAATATTGATTCCGCTTGAAGCCAAGCTTCTTATTGATCTTCGAGATGTAGTCCGTCAACGGATGTCCACCAAGATGCCTACCTGTCAATGGTTTGACCGACTCCAGTGCGAACGTCTTGCGAGGTTGAGAAAAAAACCGAGTGGCACCGCGTCGTGGCCTTCAACCGCCTCGGCGAGTCCATCGCCGACACGCTCCACAAGGGCGATCACGTCCTCGTGGACGGACAACTCGTCAGCTCGAAATACGAGCGCGAGAATGGCAAGTCCAAGAAGGCCAAGGCCGCGAAGTTCGCGATCTTCTGGAGCGTGCGAGCAAATTCCGTGCGCAGGCTCAGCCGTGCGGAAGCTGAGAACCCGGCGGCTGCGGCGAGTCCCGAGCCGGCACCGGAAGATGCTCCGTTCTAAGACACCTTCCAGAAAGGCCCTTCGGCTTCGAGCCGAAGGGCCTTTTTCTGTTGTCCTGTGTTGCTGTCGGTCTTTCGCGAGAGCTGCGCGGCTCTCCGCGAGCGACTCCCGGAGTGCTGTTGGCTCTCTGATTCCCACCAGCTATGTTTCGAGCGTTTTTGCGAAGTCGCGCACGACTGCGAGTCCTTCTCCAATCTTAATTTGGAGACCACACTCTTTCGCCAGCGCGTCGAACACAGGTCCCCACTCCGCGGGCGGTGGGTCGAGTTCCGAAGGCACTGTGTGCGTCCCGCGTTTCGCAAACGTCGCGCGGACTGCGGCAGACGCCTTCGTCCTATCGAGTTTGCCCGAGTGAATGAGATCCTTGGTTCTCGTGTTTGCGCGCTCACCTCGCGGCAGAGAATAGGCGTGAAGCTTTTCTGCGAATTGTTGCTCGGCTGAGATCACGGGAAACGTCCACGTGGAATCGTCCGAAGTCCCGCCCGTCCATTTGGGCCACGACCGGATAACGGCTGCCTCCTTCCGGAGCGCCCTCCAGATCCTCTCTCGCTTCACCCACCAGGAACTCGAAAAAATCGTCGAGGTGGGTGGCGGCAGCTTCTTGCAGCATGACGCGGACTTCCTCGCGTCGCTTCGCTATGTCCTTTGAAAGGCGCGTGCCGTCGTGCAGCGTCAAGTCGATATCCTTGGTCGTTCGCGCTGCGTCCAACCGCAACTCCATCGCGTAACCGCCCTTCAGAAGCCACGGATAGTTGGCCTTCGGCCCTTTCGAAAACATGCGCGCCAGAAAACGGTCGAAGGCCACTTGTCGGCGCAGGCGCTGCAAGTCGGTCGCTTCCGCGCGCGCGCGCGTCTGCAGGCGCGTTTCCAGCGCCGTCCGGAATGCGCCCGCCGTTTTGTAGCTCTTGGCTTCGTCCATCAGGCCCTCTGCCCGGCAAGTTCGCGGAGTGACTTTTGCACGGTGTCATGAGGCATGTCGTCGATTTCCCGTCTGGCAATGAGCCCGCGCTGGATGGCTTCGTCGACCGCCTGCTTCAGCTGGCTGCGGTCAACGCGTCCCGCCCGTAGCAGGTCGACGATCGTTCGCAGAGGACGCGTGACCCGCACGCCGTGTATTTCTTGGACATCATCCAGATCGAGATACGCTCGATGCAGGATGAGAATTTCCGGAATCTCGCTCGTCCGGCGAAACGCCTTTGGGACCGTCATATGCAGTTTCGATGGCATGAGATCGGAAAGCTCGTGCAGGCTGAGCGCTGTGTCATGACTGTAAGTTCCTTCCGGCAGCTCCCGCCGGTTCTGCGACCAGAGATACCAGAGCATCAGGTCCGGTCGCCCGACTGTCGCAAAGTCAGCAAGTCGATATATCCCCCGATGCTCACGGATCCAGTTTCCCGCATTCACATGGTAGGAGTGCGTTTTCTCTGAAAACCCAGCCCGGATGGCTTGTTTGGTCGTAAAGAATCCTTGCTGCGATTGGGCTAGTTCGTGAAGCAGTCGCTCGGCTTTTTTTCGTGGTCCAAGCATTGCATAATCCCCCAACTTACTTGGGCAATCATACAGACTGCGGCTTATCGGCACAAGACCCGACCCTAGCGCTTTCTATGTCGCTGCTTCTAAGCCGCTTAGGCAATGCACATTCCCCTGACTTTCTTGGGGATATATGCTTGCCGACAACCTTTAAGTCTTGTGGTCGGATCGGCATCGGCCGCAATGCGATGTCTATGTCGGTTTTCTCCTTGTCCTGCTTTCCTGCCACCGAAAACAAATCCCACCCCATCTCTTCAGGATTTCAGAGGATACGCATCCTTCGCCGTTTTTTTTCGGCAGCGAAGCAGCATCGGTTATTCCCCACGAAGGCGCGTTCGATGGAGTGAACCCCGTCCAGGATGCCCGTATTCCCAGAAATGCACGCGAAGCGCGCGAAACCTTTGCGTACAGCCTGGCCCAGATATATCGCGTTCTGAATATTCTGCCGTTGTTGCCCAAAGCAGTGATCGCCACAGCATCCTTTGCAGGACTTCGCGAAGGCGAATTGCGAGGGCTTGAATGGGCGGACTACACGGGTGACTCGTTGAACGTTAACAGATCCATTTGGAAGAGTTTTGTGAATGGACCTAAGACGCGAGCCAGCGCCCAAGCGCCCAAGCGGTTCCCGTCATTCGGCAACTAGCAGAAATCCTGGACGCGTACCGCCTGTCCATGGGGAATCCGAAGACCGGGGTAATGTTTCACTCGGGCGGCGGCGACCACATGGACTTGAACAGAATGGGTCAGCGACTTGTCCGGCCAGCCGTGGAATCATTGCGGTTGGTATGGTATGGATGGCACGCGTGCAGACGCGGCATTGCATCGAACCTGTATGAATTGGGCGCGAATGAAAAAGTCGTCCAGCGCATCCTGCGTCATGCAAAACCGCACGTGACCAAAGAGTGTTACATCAAAGCCTTCGACCCGGCAGTCTTGGCGGCGATGAAGACTTTGGAGACGACTTTGGACGATTTCCACAAATGTTCAGCAACTGTTCAGCAGGTGAATTGAAGTAAATGTGTTAAGCTGTTGATAACAAACCGCGGAGAGGTGGCAGAGCGGCTGAATGCGGCGGTTTGCTAATTTTCCCTGCCCTGTTCGTACACACCACGCTTCATTTGTTTTGAATCACTTAGAGCGCGCTCAGTTGCACAGAAGCACCCCATTCGCAAACTATTGTGCAGCAAGTGTGCACCAAATAGCCTTCCGAAAGAGAGCCCCGAGCAGTCCCACAATTGTCTACTTTCGTGATAGGCCGTAATCCGTCCATGACCGATACTAAGCGCGGAGATCACTTGCCACAAGGCGACTTCTCGTTACTTATGCGCATGTCCCGACCTGGATTACTTCCGATTTGCCGGCCCCACCCGCGACCTTCTCTGTCATACCTTCTTGCTTTGTAGAACAACTCATTTAGGCTGAAAGGTGAATCAAAATTCCTCCCATGAGCATGAACGTTTGATGCGACCAGAGCCTTGGCTGTGGTGTTGAAGCCGCTCTCACCGCAGTCGGCGGACGAAGTGGAGATCGAGCCCCGATAAAGGAGCGCCGACCTCGTGCATAGCACCGCCAATTGCCAGTGATCCGAGATCAATCGCGATCAATCCAGTGCTGTTGACTAACTCGATCACGAGCTGCTTGGCTTCGATGTCATCGCCGGATGTAAAGATGACGGTACGGGGTTTGTTAGGCGAGAAGTCCTGTATCCAGGCCATCGGCATGTTGCAGATCGATTTTACAAGCCGTGCGCCAACTGCCATCTCTGCAACGATCTCGCTAGAGGTGCGTCCCTTCAATGCGGCGCGCGATCTGGTCACGCCAGCCAGACTAATGTCTGGCGGCTCCAGATGTGCGTTCGTCGAATCGATCAGGATGCGGCCTCGCCAATCAATACCCTTGAGAGCGTCAGCTACACTGACCCAATGTGTGGCAAGAATGACGACGTCGCACTCGGCAGCCTGTTGTTTCGTTCCGGCGATGGCGCCTGGCCCAAGATCAGCGACAAAATCAGCCAGTGTTTCCGGACCTCTGGAATTGGATACAACGACGGTATGACCAGCGGTGATCAAGTGACGGCCGAACGTCCTCGTTACGTTGCCGGCACCTATAAATCCTACTCTCATGACCAACCTCCCTTCTTCTGTTGGAATTGCGAAAGAGCACGCCCGTTCATTTGTGAAGGCGCGTAGGTCGGGACTTCTATCCTGCGCTGCGGATTATCTGGAAACGGTGCCCCCATCAACTGGCAGGTCGATGCCAGTGATGAAACTGCTCTCGTCGGAAGCGAGGAATACGGCTGCCGACGCAAGCTCATCTGCTGTTCCAAGTCGTCCCATCGGGATCATCTTCTTGAAGTAATCGCTTGTACCCTCTTCAGATCCTTAGCGCCGACATGGACCATGGGCGTTTCCGTCGGTCCCGGACTGATTACGTTCGCTCGAATGCCACGGCTGGCCAATTCCGCGGTCCAGGTCCGGACAAAGGAGATCAATGCTGCTTTCGTCGCCGAATACGCGCCGAAGGCCGGGATGCCCATTTGCCATGCGGCCGATCCAGACAGGATAATCGATGCATTGTCGGCAAGCAGCGGAAGCGCCTTCTGCACCGTAAAGTACGCTCCGCGTGCGTTCAGGTTAAAGTGCTTGTCATACGTTTCCGGCGTCGATTCTGCGAGTGAAACAGGATCTACGACGCCGGCATTTGCGAAGACGACATCGACATGTCCCTTTACCTTTCGTACCGTTTCGTAGAGACGATCAAGATCGTCTAGCTTCGAGACATCGCCCTGAACGGCCGTTACATTCTTCCCGATGACTGATACCGCCGCATCCAACTCCGCTTGACGACGCCCGGTGATAAACACATAGGCCCCTTCCTTCACGAAGCGCTTGGCCGTGGCCAGGCCGATTCCGCTATTGCCCCCAGTGATGACAGCTACCTTCCCATCAAGTGCGCCCATTTTTTCCTCCTTTGACGACGGGCTCTGGTCCGTGCCATTATGGAACACTCATTACAGATGTCGGGCAAGGCGCATCGGTTACACGATTTTGCGCTCTAATATCTATGAATGGCGGCGAGCAAACGTATGAAAACAGGGAATGGAAAGACGGGACGACCGATCAGCTTTGATAAGGACGCGGCGCTCGAGGCTGCGATGCTGCTTTTTTGGGAACGGGGCTTTGAGGGCACCTCGATGGCCGATCTTACCCATGTGATGGGCCTCAGTCCCTCAAGCATCTATGCGGCTTTCGGCGACAAACAGGATCTGTTTGCGTTGGCGGCAAAGCGCTATCTGGAGTATCGAGCACAATATGCCGGGAGGGCGCTGGTGCAGCCGACCCTAGAGGGTGTCATACGTGCGCTTTTCGAGAACACGGTTGAGTTCCTGACCACTCCCGGTCATCCGCCAGCTTGCATGTCACTGGTGGGGGCGACGGGCTGCAGCGTGGACGCCACCCCCGCAAAGCAGCTCATGACCGAGATTCGGAAGCAGAATCAAGCTGCCATAAAATCGCGCCTTGTGAAGGCACGAAAGAGCGGGGAGTTGCCGAAGGAGATCAACATGGACGACTACACAAGGTATCTGTCGACGATTCTCGCCGGTCTATCCATCCAGGCAGCGAATGGTTCGACGAAGGCAGAACTCAAACGGACCGCAGAGATGGGGCTCCGCTACTTGGGTTATTAGAGTGTCTCCTGGTGACCTTCTGACTCTCGGCTCTCGCAACTTGGTCGAAATGTCGCCTCTCTTCTGAGATGTGACTCTATAAACCGCAGGGAGAAATTTCTGTGTTCTTCCCGGATGACGGGCAATGCGGAAGTAATGGGAAGTAATCGGATTGCTTCCAGCTTGCCGACCACTCGAAAGTTGACCAGACCAATTAATTTAAGGGCGTGAATCAGGAGTTTTGCGCAATACGAATCGGGGCTGGCGGTACCACGAGCTCGACAAGTCCGGTGGCCACGTCGTAGACGAGGCCTGATATGAGCCAAGAGCCCGGCAATGCGGGAATCGCCCGGAGCGCAGCAACGTCGAAGGCGACTGCCGCCCGAGGATCAGTGACCGCTTTTGTCTTGAGTTCGCCTTCCGGTATTTGAAAATAGTGCGCCAGCTTGGCGGGGTCGCCGACAAGGCGAGTGATGCCGCAATCGGTGTGCTGAAGTACGATGATGTGAAACTCACCGCCGCCTCCAGGAATCTCTCCGGCAACTTCACCGATTCGCCCGAGTAGTCCCAACTCTTCCAACAGCCCCGGCGTGATTCGACCGCCGATATTGCGCATCACGACGGCCTCGCCCGGTTTGATTCCAAGTATGTCGGCAGGATCTACACGCATATCCGCGCAACCGATGACGATCGCCTTTACATTTGGCAGCGCCCTCGGAAGCGAAGGCATGAGTGTGCCGTCAGCAGACTGCCGAGCAGCAAATTCTTTGTTACGTTGCAACATGTGGTCGAGATTGTTCAGCTCGCTGGCTCGCTGTGTAGCACTCGATTGGGTCATGGTGTCCTCCCTTTTCAAATAGATTCCGCAGCATTAGAGTCCGGTACATTGGCTTGTGGGACGTGATTGAGCGCTATGGCCTAAATTAGTGGATTACGGGCAAACCGGAAGTAACGCCTCCGGGTTGTCACATTGCTCCCCATGAACGCGCTTCTCTTCAGAATTTCAATGGATTGAAGTTCGTTCCTTTGTCGAAGTAATCAACACTTTCGATTTTTTTGAGCCACAAGGATGCTCTGAGTGTTACCGGCAGCAAGAGAAGCTCCACACTGACTTTTGTAGAGCTTGCAACCAGAATGCTTTTTGTTAAGACGCCTGGCGGTATCATCCTCCACAAACCGAAAATGTAGAAGACGGCGGTATTCACCAATTGTGCGCATAAGGTCGAGGTCACGAAACGTGCCGATATATATCGTCCGTTAGTCCATACCTTCATTTTTGCCAGGACATAATTGTTGGCAATGTCGCCAGCAAACATCGCGAGAGTGCCAAATAACACCAAGCGAGGGGCTGCGGATAGCACGTCAACGTAGGATTGATTGTTGGTCATAACCGCGGAGGGCGGATAAACAATGACAAACTCGAAAATTACAATCGCCAAGAGCTGCGCTAAGATGCAGTACCACAAGACGCGTCGCGCGATCGCATACCCATAAACTTCGGTCAGGATATCGGAAAAAATATAGACAAAAGGAAAGTAGTAGATGGAAATCGAGAGGGGAATTCCCATGACGTCTATCAGCTTGCCAGCAGTGGGAATGCAAATGATGGCGAAGAAGACGCTCCAAAGAACGATGTGGTTCAGAAATTTATAATTCTGCATCCCTGACCCTCGCTTCGCCTCTGTCATCGAAATTATTCCAAATATGGAAATCTAATTTCCGGCTTTGCCATCTAGTGCGAGTCCGGCAGTTCCCCTAGTGTGCGCTAGGCGTAACGCAAGGAGAATCAGAAATGAGAATGTTGCCACTTCTGCTCATGTTCGCTGCCGCTCTGGGTAGTCAAGCCTCATTCGCACAAGAGTCGCAACCTACTGCGAAACAGCCTTCGGCACTGGCTGGTACCGATTCACCGGAGGCGTTGCGCGAACACGTTCCTGTGCTGCCTGCGGTAAGGGCGAAATACTGGAAAATCGATCCTGCAGTCGGATACGGGATGAAGGATTTCGGAAACGGCGTTTACGCGCTTTCCGATAATGGCTGGCAATCGGCGTTCCTTGTGACCGACGCGGGCGTCATCGTTTTCGATGCGCCGGCGAGCTATGGCAAACACATTCCGGAAGCCGTTGCTAAGGTCACAAACAAGCCGATCAAGATGTTGGTCTATTCCCACATTCACAAAGATCACATTGGAGGCTCCGAAGCGTTTAAGAACATCCCTGGCTTGCAGGTCATCGCCCTCGACACCGTCAGCGACTTCCTTAAAGAAATAAACGATCCGAATCGCCTGATCCCCACGGTCACGTTCAATTCCGCGAAGACGATCAAGATGGGCGGCAAGACCGTGGAACTCACGCGGCATAACTACCACTCCAACGAAGGCGATCTTTTCATCTATGTGCCTGAGGCAAAATTCTTGATGGCTGTAGACTCCGTGACGTCGGGATACGTACCGTTTCAGGACTTCGATCTGTCGACCAACTTCCACCAATATTTGAAGATGTTCGACGAAATCCTCGCCTACAAATTCGACAACTTTATCGGCGGCCACCTCACCGATACCGGGACGCCGAAGGATGTCGAGGTCACTAAGGAATACACGAACGACGTGTATCAGACCGTCAAACGAATTCACAACGGCTTAAATGAAAGGGCCTTCGATGCCGAGATTGCCAAGACGATCGGTCCCGACAACGAGTTCCTGATATTCAAGGCTTTGCTGGATAAGGTGACGAGAGATTCTGTTGCTGAGCTTGAGCCTCGCTGGATCAATCGCCTGGCCGGCGTGGATGTTTGGTTGCCAAGCCATGTGCGCGCTGCCCTAATATACGTCCGTTGGGACGATAAGGAATGAAGAGCTCCTCAGGAGGGCAGCGAAGGAAATAGCGTCGGCGCCATTTGGGCAGCGAACTCCTTGAACACGCGCACGGGCCGCGTAAGGTAACGATTCCCCACATGGACCACCCAGAGGTGAAAGACGGTGAAGTGCCATTTCTGCATCACTTCAACGAGCCGTCCGTCGCGCAACAACTCAGGCTGAACCAGCGGAGGAAGGTCGCCAATTCCGGTGCCCGCAAGCAGCGCAGTCGCAAGGCCTGCATAGTCGTTCATCGCCAGGAAAGGCTGGAACACCAGCGTTTCCTTTTTCTTCCCGTTCGCTCGAACAAAGTTCCACGTTTTTGTCGGCGTCCAAAACGAGAAAGCGAGAAGCCTGTGTTCCAGTAAGTCTTGTGGTTTTTGGGGCCGCTTGCACTTTGCCAGATAGCTCGGACTCGCCACGAGTTGGTGACGGTAGGTCAGGATTCTGCGCGCGACGAGCGACGAATCTTTGAGTTGTTCTCCAACCTTGAACGCCAGGTCGACGCCCTCGACGATTTGATCCACAATCCGGTCCGTGATGAAGACCTGCACCCGGACATTCGGGTACGATGCCTGGAATGCGCCGATGAGTGGGGCTAGCAACGAGTCGGAGATGCTGGGTGGCGCAGAAAGCCGCAATTCGCCGGAGACGTTCGAAAGGTGGTTCGAAGCGATGTTGTCGACCGCTTCGTTGAGTTCAACGGTGTGGCGAGCGTGTTCGAGAACTTCGGACCCCACGTCCGTCAGCCGAAGGCTGCGCGTCGAACGTTCGAGCAAGCGTACCCCGAGTTCGTCCTCAAGGTCAGCAACACGGCGGCTGACGGTTGAGGTCGGCATTTTCAAGAGTCGCGCCGCCTCCGAAAAGCTTTTCGCCTCGACTACTTTGGCGAAAATCATGAGGGAATTCAGGTCTGTCATCAGGCGATGCACACCTCGGATAGTCACCTAACGCTAAAGGCCCGAAGAACTTCACCGAACATAGTACGACCACTCGGATGCGCGGTTCCGCAAAGATTATCCCAAATTCGGAAAATACATTTGCTGTTTCGCCCGCTAGACGAACGGGCGTGATCCAACTAGATTTCGCGTGGAGACGCCACCCAAAAGGACCGCAATCGTGAATGCAAACGAGAAGGCCGTTGCTGAAGTCCTTTCTAAGTATCAAGACGCGCTGAATAAATCTGATACCGATGCTGTGATGAAACTCTATGCATTCGACGCCGTGTTTATGCCGCAGAACAGCCCTTGGAGAGTCGGTACCGACGAGGTTCGCGGGGCCTATGACGCGGTCTTCCAAACCATCAAGCTGACCGTCAAGTTCAACGTAGCCGAAGTCGTAGAGATAGCACCGAATTGGGTATTCGCGCGCTCCAATTCGGCCGGGACCGTGAAGGTTCATGCGACGGGTGCCGGGGGTCCGGAGGCCAATCAGGAACTTTTCCTGTTTCAGAAAATCGATGGGGCCTGGAAGATCGCGCGCTACTGCTTTTCCACAACCAACCCGGTACGTGCATAGGGACCAAGAGGACGAACCATGGCCACGATGAAAGCCGCTGTAATTCACGAGCCTGGTGGGCCTGAGGTTCTCAAAATTGAAAGCATTCCGGTCCCCACAGCGAAGAGCGGCGAAGTTTTGATTCGTGTGAAGGCATTCGGGCTCAACCGGTCCGAGTTGTTTACCCGGCAGGGCCATTCGCCCAATGTCAAATTTCCGCGCGTCTTGGGTATTGAGGCGGTCGGTGTTGTCGAAGCAGCGCCCGGAGGCGAGTTTCGCAAGGGCGAAATCGTCGCGACGGCGATGGGCGGATTGGGACGGGAATTTGACGGCGGCTACGCCGAATACACGTGTGTGCCCGCGAAACAGGTGCAGGTCATCAAGACCGAACTTCCGTGGGAGACCCTCGGAGCCATCCCCGAGATGCTGCAGACGGCTTGGGGTTCGCTCTTCAAGTCGCTGCGGCTTGACAAAGAAGAGCGACTGCTAATCCGAGGCGGCACAACTTCGGTTGGCTTGGCGGCCGCTGCCATCGGCAGGAAGCATGGTGCCTTTGTCGCGGCGACGACCAGAAACCCCGACCGGGAAAACCTGCTGCGTGCCAGTGGTGTCGATCAGGTGTTCATCGACACTGGCTCAATCGCTCAACAGGTCATGGAAGTCTGCGCGAACGGCGTCGATAAAGTGCTCGAACTGGTTGGTACAACGACCCTGAAGGACTCGCTTCGCTGCGCCAAACAGCGTGGCATCGTGTGCATGACCGGAATCGTCAGCAACAAGTGGTCCTTCGAGAATTTCGCTCCGATGGAGGCGATACCGACAGCGGTCAGCCTGACGACGTATGCAGGTGAATCGGAAGATTTCATGCGGATGCCTCTTGAGGATCTTATTGAGCAGATTGCAGCGGGCACGCTGCGCCTCCAGATTGGCAAGACCTTTCACCTGGACGAAATCGTTGAGGCGCATCGCTGCATGGAGGAAAATAAAGCGGGTGGAAAAATCGTGGTGTTGACTTAAGCGGCACCCGGAGAGTCTCCGCTCGAAGAACGGATGGTCATGATGTCCCCATCGGATCAGGGTGCTGAACTGAAGTTTGTGGTTACGAATACCCTCATAGTTCGAGACATACAGCGCTCAGTCGCGTTCTATCGCGACGTCCTCGGCGCTACGGTGCTGCGCGAAGGACAGCCGACGTTTCTGCGGCTCAGGAACATTTGGCTTACTATCAACAGTGGTGGCGGCCCGACCGACGACAAGCCTGAAGTCGTGGCTTCACCGCCGCACGATCCAAAGGTTCTAAGCATCTTTCTGAACCTTCGCGTGACGGATATCTGGCGCTACTACGACCTTTGGTCTTCGCGGGGCGCGAAATTCATCACAGAACCTAAAGTCCATGCAACGGAATTGCGATGCTACATGCGCGACCCGGACGGATACCTTATTGAGGTGGGACAAACAACCATGACCACGGGTCCCCTGGACTTGTACGCATAACTCTCTGAGACATGTTCTGAAGTTGTGAGGGACTTCAATGAAGGCAGCATGGTACGAAAAGCAGGGGCCAGCTCGCGAAGTGCTCGTGGTTGGCGAGATGCCGGACCCGATTCCGGCGGCCGGTGAAGTTCGCATTCGCATTGCTGTTTCCGGCATCAATCCCGGCGATATCAAGAAGCGCGAGGACGCCTTTCGCTACGGCATGCCGTATCCTCGTGTGATTCCGCACAGTGATGGCGCCGGCCGCGTGGATCAGGTTGGCGCAGGTGTTCCCTCGGAATGGATGGGCCGTTCCGTCTGGTGTTACGGAGCTCAGTCCTATCGTCCGTTTGGCACGGCCGCCGAGTTTACGGTGGTGCCCGTGGATCAGATTGCTCGACTCCCGGAAAGCGCGGCGATGGAGCAAGGCGCTGGTCTTGGCATACCCGGTATCACGGCCCATCGAGCTGTTCATGTTACAGGTTCTCTGAATGGACGCACCGTATTGGTGCAAGGAGCGGCAGGTTCGGTGGGGATCTGCGCAGTCCAACTCGCGCGTCGCGCGGGAGCGCGAGTGATCGGAACGGTGAGGTCGTCGTTGGACGAAGCTACCGCAAAGAGCGCCGGCGCCCACGAAGTGCTTGTCAGCGATAAGGAACTGACTTCGCGCGTGAGAGCCCTGGCTCCCGACGATATCGATCACATCGTCGAAGTGGCGTTTGGGGCCAACATCGAAACGGATGTCGAACTTCTGAAGGTGGGCGGTTCGATCGCGAGCTATGCGACCGACAACGCCGCTCCGAAGATTCCCGTCTGGCAAATGATATTTAAGAACATTCGGCTGTTCTTTCTCGGGAGTGACGATTTCCCGAAGGAAGCGAAATTGCAAGCAGCCAAGGATTTAAATGCTGCCCTTGAGGCAGGGTGGCCAGGCTTCGAGATTGGCGAACGAATCCCGCTCGGAGACATCGCTCGCGCGCACGAGCTTGTGGAACACCCCGTGCGGCCCGGGCGGGTTGTCGTTGTGCTTTGAGTATCTGCAGACTACAACGGTGAGTTAGGTCAGATGACAAATGTCGAGTTTTCACCCACAGGTCCCAGGGGCAGATCAGTCGCAGGATTTCTTTGGACTTGGTTTCGACCCACTCTCGGACCCGGTTGCCTATCCTCACCTCAATGCGACCGAGCTTGAGGAGGTTGCACCCTTCGGGGAACGATGTGCCATTGCTGAAAATGATCCACTCGTCTCCGCGGGGGATTATCCGTTCAACGGCTACGTAATTCTTTCGGGCACAGTGCGAGCCGTCGACACTTCCACAGGCGAACGAGTGGTGTTCGTTCGCTACGGCGCGGGATATTTCACCGGCGATATCGATCTGTTCACGCGCCGACCCTCGATAATCTCGGTCGAAGCCGAAACCTCTGTCGAGGCAGTGCGACTTACGCCGAAACAGCTTCGGAATTTGTTCACCAGAAGACCTCACTTGGGTGAACGCTTCTGGAGATCGTACCAGCGCCGGCGGGAACTACTTCTCAACTCCAAATTTCGCGGCTTGAGCATCTACGGCCGGAAAGGTGATAAGGGAACGCTCGAAGCCGTGGAGCTGCTATTCCGCAACAGTGTGCCGCACGAATGGTTGGATACGTCTCTCGACGAGAACAGGATCAGACTCGAGCAGATCCGCGAAGATGTGCAGTCCTATCCGGTGGTGACTCATGGCAGTCGAGTCCTTTTTGAAGCGCCAACCCGCGCCCAGTTGGCGGACCACCTTCGTCTTCGCGGCCAGCTACCGAATTCAGTTTGTGACGTTCTGATTCTGGGGGCTGGCCCAGCGGGTCTGGGAGCAGCAGTTTACGCAGCGTCGGAGGGTCTGTCCTGTCTCGTACTGGACGGCCTCGGGCCAGGAGGCCAGGCGAGTTCGACATCCCGGATTGAGAATTACGCCGGTTTTCCGAATGGCATCGCAGGTCGCGATCTCGCTCATCTGATCTATCTTCAGGCTTTGAAGTTCGGAGCAGACTTCCACGTCCCGAGCACGGTGTCCAACTTGGAGCGACGCAGCAATGGACTCTACCGAGTGAGAACGATCGAAGGCGATTATGTGTTGGGCAAATCGGTAATCATCGCTACGGGCGTGTCCTACGGACTCCTGGACGTCGAAGGCCTCGATACCTTGCAGGGTGCCGGTGTCTATTACAACGCCACCAACATCGAGGCTCGACTCTGTCGAAGTTCCGCAGCCCATATTGTTGGCGGTGGCAACTCTGCCGGCCAAGCCGCCATGTTTCTGTCCCAAACCGCTGACGAAGTCTCTCTGCTGGTACGTGGCCCTGATCTGCGAAAGATGTCTTCCTATTTGTCGGAAAGAGTTTTGGCGAACAGGCGAGTCCGAATCCGCTACAACACCGAAATCGTTGGAATCGAGGGCGTCGATCATATCTGCGGTATACGCCTACGTGAGGCGAGCGGTGAAATAAAGGAGGAATTTACTTCCGGACTGTTCGTTTTCATCGGTGCAAAGCCGAGAACCGACTTCCTCCCCTCGTCCATCGTGCGAAATGACCAGGGTTTTGTGCTGACCGGCGAGGAGGTTGCAGTTCTCCCCGTTTGGAAAGAACCCAGGCCGCCCTGCACTGTCGAGACGAGCCTGGCCGGCGTGTTCGCCGCCGGCGACTGCCGTAGCGGCAGTCCAAAGCGCGTCGCCTTTGCGGTCGGTGACGGCGCGACGGCCGTGACGTCGGTCCACAAGTTCCTCGAAGGTATGCGTCCTGAACCAAGGAGCGGAGAGGTTGTCTCATGATGGGAACACGAGTCTCCTATCTCGACGAACAGCATCGTCTCGAGGGCTATCTGGCTGCACCTAATTCGGCGCGCGATCTGCCCGGCGTTCTAGTTGTGCCAAGCTGGCTGAACGTCAACGAGTCGATATGTAGGCGTGCCGATCGATTGGCGGAACTGGGATATACCGCTTTCGTTGCCGATCTGTTCGGAGCCGGTGTTCGACCAAGTCCGCCACAGTCACCGATGACAGTTGTCGGCCCATTCCTCGACGATCGTTTGCGATTTCGCCGTAGGCTGTCGGCCGGGCTAAAGGCATTTCAACAGCGGGCCGAATGCAATGCGGACCGCATCGCGGCCATTGGATACTGTATCGGAGGCTGCGGCGTTCTGGAGTTGGCGCGTGCCGGCGCCCCATTCCGCGGCGTAGTTTCTCTACACGGGATTTTGACCGCGCCGATACCAGCGAAACCACGCGCTGTAGAGGCAAAGGTGCTCGTTCTGCACGGTGACGCCGACCCGGTGGCACAAACAGAAAGTCTGATCGACTTTCAAAAGGAAATGCGGCTGGCCAAGGCGAACTGGCAGATCAACATCTACGGCGACGCGAAGCATAGTTTTACGGGCGAAGGACTCGGCGGCCACAGGACCCCCGAAGCTGGACGACATCCACAAACGGAAGCCAGATCGTGGCAAACGACGGTCGAGTTCTTGCGAGAAGTATTCGAATAACGGTTACTCCGACGGCGCCAGAGTCCAGATCTAACCGAAAGGCGGACGGCCCGAAAGAGGTGACGCGAGGAGCTTGCAGAAGTGTCGCATTGTACCCGCAGCGGTTTTTTAATTCTTCCAGCCCTGTTCGTACACACCACGTTTCATTTGTTTTGAATCACTTAGGGCGCGCTCATTTGCGCAGGATCACCTTATTTGCAGACTATTGTGCACCAACTGTGCACCAAGAAAATCGTCCCGAGCGCATCCTATGCGGGAGTTTTGCCCGTGACTGTTCCAAGCGGAACGGTCGACACGGTCTATATTATAACGCGTTCGCTGCATCCTTCTCTATCTGGACGCAAGGGAAGAACCACTCGATGGAAATTCTTCGCTTACAAACCAGTCATGCCGACGAGATTACACGATTACAACAAATTCATTCTGATGAACTCGCCCGTCTAGAAGCGGGGGATGCCTGGGACATTTCGGTCCTGCCAACAACCACTGGCGCGCTCGTGAAATCGGCTTACCGATCTGGGGGCGCGTCAGCGCGGCGTCATGTCTTCAAAGAAGAAGAACAAACGGGCAGTTGGTTCTGGAAGACGAAACGCGGCCTAGCAATTGCCGTTGTGCTTGATGAAAATGGGATCGTCCTGGCATTTGCCGGCGACGGCACCAAGATTCGAGGATACGGACCTCGCATCGATAAACGTCATCCAAACGGCACCGACTTCGTTAACCCCGCCGACGTTGAATTTCACAAAGGACAATTACTACGGGCCGATGCTCCGGCTGACTCTCGATTACTCAACAAGCAAAAAAGATAGCGGTACGTCGACCATAGCCAACCCGAAGACCAACCCAGCTTTGGCGAGCGCGCAGATCAACGACTTGATCGTGCTTACACATCACGAGGCGTCATTCGTTTAGGAAACGCCTAATGATGTGCTGGGCAGTAAGCGGATTCCGTTCACAAGTGCGTGATGAGCTGGTACTCCCAACTCACACAATGCTTGTTCGATAGTCGTGGGCGCAAGTGTGAGCGGAGTTAAAGAAAGAACGGCTTCGAGTTTTCCCATAAACGAGACCAGATAAGGCACTCAGATTTTTAAGAATTTTGGCTCTTCCCAGAACAACGGCCAACTCGGCATGAATCTTTGAAGACTCTATTCAAACTCCCATTAGCGCCAAAACCACCCAAAACAGACATTGAGTGGGAATCGGTCGGCATGTAAAATCTATGGTTTAAGTCCTGGATGAAGACTCGATGGTAGTCCGGAGATAGAACATTCGGTTGAAAAGCACGGAAGATGCTGCCTTCAGGCCGTTCGTTTCGAAATGAGAGAAGTTGAGATGCAGTCCGAGTGGACGAGGTTTGTCCCAGAAGAGTGTCGCCAGCCTCAAGGCCGAACTCTATATCGGGTTTGCATGCCCCCGGCCATATGATCGCTAACATGGCAGTGAAAGAGCCAGACTCCCGGGTTGTCAGGAATCATATCGACGGTTTTCATCTCTGCTGGTCCAATAGAAAGAACATCCAAAGTATGCCCGTATTGATAGACAGTGTTTCCATGCCAATGTGGAGTATGGAAATTATTTGCATCGCCGAGGGTCAACAAATGCCACCTCACGTGCTCGCCTCTTCGCACAGAGACGACGGGCATGTCTCCAAACATGAAGCCGTTGATGGAATTGCGGAGATTAGCATCCACAAAACCCTTCCCTGGCAAAGATACCGGACTACCAAACGGGCTGTCGGGAATCGATTCTTTCTTGTTCACACCGTTTGGGTCTGTGGCATGAGATTTGATGTTCTCGTCCAGGTACCAACTCTCATTTTCATTAATGGTGATAAAAGTCATAACGAATTCATGTTGAACGTCAACGGGTCTACCGTCTGGCTCGGCTTTCCCGCGTTCCGTCACAATGATCGCTCCAAAAAGCCCAGAGGCAACATCACGGAGTTCATCAACATGCGAGTGATAGAGCCAGACGATGGAGCTGGGATCGCCCGGACCAGGTCCGGCGCGGTCCGGGATTTCCCAAATATAATCATGCGTGCCACCGGGAGGAACGGCATCGTCGGCCTTTTGATTCCCGGAGGTCTCGTCGTTGTACTCTGCGCCTTCCGAGTCCTTCAGATACAATACACCGTGGGGGTGAATGCTGTAAGGTCGGGAGGCTTTGTTTTTAAATACGACTCTAATTGTGTCCCCCACCTCCGCGCGGAGAATTGGTCCCAGGAGCCCTAGGTATTGGTCTTCAGGGTCCCGTGCTTTGGGCCTGTCAAACTTCGCATCAACATATTCACGATAAATTACTTTCTTATATATCCTTCCGATTCTGTGCGGGCCCGGGAGCACGTAGCCTTTCTCGAATTCATCGAAAGGACGCCCCATCGCATCGTTTCGACCCGAGGGTGCATAGTCCCAATTTATTTCTTCGGCTGCTATAAAGTAAACTCGCACTCGCGGATGGTGCGCGTTCAATTGTGGCCCGGTCGCTTGAGCATTTGAGAGCCCCGGTACGGCGAGCACAAAGAGCGACAAAAACATTTTTCGATTCATGACGGCTCCATTTCCTGGAAGAACGCTCAACCAGACTTTAAGTTCCAGCCTAGATCGACAAAGCTTTCAACAGATGATCTCAACCGGGAAATAATACTGACCGAGAAAAGACCTGTCTTTTCGAGGGTGGCAGACACGGTGCGCGCATTGGCCTTTTAACCCCACCTTACTGGTTTTAGGGAATTGGACGGTGAAGCATAAGCGTCTGATAACACAGTTGATCTTTCCACATCCGAAGTTCTTGGTGTCCAGGACAATCAATCCACACCACAATTCAGTACCCTCATCGTATCGTCACGTAGTGTTCAGCACAACGAAAGGCATCGCAATATATAAATAATTTTATTTGGTTCTATTGACATCGAAGTATAGACCAGCTATAAGCTCGCATCAATTTCCCATCGGTCTGGCTCCATTCTTCACCACGACGGAGCTTCGGAGGACGCAATGATGCGGTTAAAGATTTGGGGGCGAAGCATCTTCCTGCTTTTCTGCGTCTGCCTTCTTTGCGCGTTTGCCCCAAATGCTCAGGCCGCGCCCACGATCACAAGCCTAACTCCCTCGACTGGAGCAGTGGGTGCTTCCGTAACGATCGCGGGTAGCAGTTTCGGTTCACCTCAGGGAACCAGCACGGTGAAATTCAATGGCACGACAGCCACCGTAACGACGTGGGGTGCCAGCAGTATCACCGTCACAGTGCCTACTGGAGCAACGACCGGAAACGTGGTGGTGACGGTATCTGGGGTAGCGAGCAACGGAAAGGCGTTTACGGTTGTGGCGGCGCCGAGTATTACGAGTCTGACCCCAGCAACTGGAGCGATCGGTGCCTCCGTAACAATAGCGGGGAGCAATTTCGGTTCTAGCCAGGGCAGCAGCACAGTGAAATTCAACGGAACAACGGCCACGGTGACGAGCTGGTCTGCGAGCAGCATTGCCACCACAGTTCCCACGGGAGCAACAACTGGGAATGTTGTGGTTTTTGCCAGCGGTGTGAACAGTAACGGAAAAAGCTTTACCGTTGTCCCAGCTCCCAGCATTAGTGGCCTTTCGCCCACGACTGGAGCGGTTGGCGCTTCTGTGACGATCACAGGGAGCAATTTCGGCTCCACTCAGGGAACCAGCACTGTGAAATTCAATGGCACGACAGCCACAGTGACGAGCTGGAGTGCGAGCAGTATTGCCGCCACAGTTCCCACGGGTGCAACAACCGGAAACGTCGTGGTGAACGCGAGCGGAGTGAACAGCAATGGCCTGAGCTTCAGTGTAGTGGCGGCTCCTAGTATTAGCAGCTTGTCACCCACTTCGGATGCTGTCGGTGCGTCGGTGACGATCGCCGGAAGCAATTTCGGTTCAACTCAGGGAACCAGCACTGTGAAATTCAATGGCACGACAGCCACGGTGACGAGTTGGAGTGCGAGTAGTATTGCCGCCACGGTTCCCACGGGGGCAACGACGGGAAATATTGTGGTGTTTGCCAGCGGCGTGAACAGCAATGGAAAGAGCTTTACAGTGCTCGGTAGCCCAAGCATAACGAGCCTGAGCGTCTCATCGGGTGCGGTGGGAACCCCCGTGACGATCTCGGGAAGCAATTTCGGTGCTTCGCAGGGCAGCGGCATGGTCACATTCAACGGGGCTGTCGCAACGGTGACCAGTTGGAGCGCGAGCAGCATCGCGACGACCGTTCCCGCGGCAGCAACGTCAGGGAATGTCGTTGTGTACGCGAGCGGTGTGAACAGCAATGGAGTGAGTTTTACGGTGCTTGTAGCTCCGGGCATCACCGGTTTGACACCAAGTTCGGGGGCTGCAGGCAGTTCAGTGACGATTGCCGGAAACAACTTCGGTACGACACAAGGATCAAGCTCAGTCACTTTCAATGGTGTTGTTGCGACTCCATCGAGTTGGTCATCCACTCAAATTGTGGCACCTGTCCCCTCCGCGGCGACATCGGGCAACGTCGTTGTTCAGGTCAACGGTATAAGCAGCAACTTGGCCGGATTCACGGTACTTCCCACGCCAAATATCACGACGCTATCGCCGGTATCCGGAGAAGCGGGAAATACGGTGCGGATTACGGGGATGAACTTCGGAGCAACGCAAGGCACAAGCACCGTGACCTTTAACGGTGTTTCCGCCGCTGTTACCAGCTGGAGTTCGACGGGAATCGTGGTCACAGTTCCAAGTGGAGCAACGACAGGCAATGTAGTGGTTACTGTCGGGGGGATCGCCAGCAATGGTTCCAGTTTCACATTGCTCGCTGGCCCGAGCATCACCAGCTTGAGCCCGCCGTTGGGAGCGGTCGGAACATCCATTACGATTACTGGAACAAATTTCGGCACCAGCCAGGGCACGAACACGGTTTCCTTCAACGGAACGAATTCGACGGCCACAAGCTGGACTTCCGCTAGCATCGCCGCGCCCGTGCCAACTGGCGCGAGCAGTGGCAATGTGGTCGTTACCGTCTCCGGAATTGCGAGTAATTCTAGTCCATTTACCGTCGCCGTCGCTCCCGCCATTACAAGTCTTTCGCCCAACTCTGGTGTAATCGGAACAACGGTTACAATCTCCGGATCGAACTTCGGCGCCACACAAGGTACAAGCACAATTGCTTTCAACGGAACAGCTGCAACTCCAACCGCCTGGTCGGCAAATCAGATTGTTGCCAACGTGCCGACCGGGGCGACGACCGGAAACTTCGTCGTCACCGTCGGCAGCTTGTCGAGTTCCGGGGTGCTCTTTACTGTGAACGCGAGCGGGCCGACGATTACGAGTCTTTCTCCCTCGTCTGGAGGAGTCGGCTCAGGTGTCCCTGTGACGGTAACTGGAACCAATTTCGGTTCTACGCAAGGTTCCAGCTCCATTCAATTTGGCGGAGTAGGTGTCAACCCATCCAGTTGGGGAAATACTTCGATCGGATTCACAACACCGACCTTGCAAGCGCCAAGCGTAAACGTGACGGTGGACGTCGGTGGAGCGATAAGCAACAGCTCTCTGTTCACGATCGTTCCTGCACCGACGATTTCGGCAATTTCGCCGACATCAGGAGGAGTTGGAACACCCGTAACGATCACTGGTACGAATTTCGGATCGAGTCAGGGCTCAAGCACGGTGAACTTCAATGGAACCGCCGCAACACCCACAAGTTGGAGCGCGACGTCGATAGTCGTGGCCGTGCCGACGGGTGCGAGTGCTGGGACAGTCAACGTGACTGTAGCTGGCATGACTGTGAGCTCGGGCACCTCATTTTCGATTCTTCCCGCCATCACCGGCATGTCGCCCAATCCAGCCATTGCGGGGACATCGGTCACCATAACGGGCACAAATTTCGGCGCAACGCAAGGTATCGGAGGCTCGGTCAATTTCTCCGGGGCAGGAACGGCGACTCCGACAAGCTGGAGTGACACCGCAATCGTAGTTCCGGTTCCGAACCCGTCGGCCACGGGCGGAGTTTACGTGCGCTCGACGCAAGGACTCGGATCGTCGGCTCCAAGCAATTCGTACAATTTCACAGTGAACCCTAGCATCACAAATCTTTCGCCCAATTCTGGAACAGTGGCTACGTCGGTCCAAATCAATGGCAATGGTTTTACATTCGCAACGGGCACGGTAACGTTTAACGGTGTTGCGGCCAGTCCGACCTCGTGGAGTTCCAACCAGATTGTCACTTACCCGCCCGTGGGTGCGACAACGGGGAACGTGGTAGTAACCGCCCAGGGTGTAGCGACAAACGGCGTCAGCTTCACCATGCAAGCGGGTCCGTCGATCTCAACTGTCACACCGACGATCGGGGTGGTCGGGACATCGGTGACCATCGCGGGCAGCGGTTTCGGTTCTCCTCAAGGGTCGAGTACGATCAAATTCAATGGAACAACCGCCACACCGACCGCGTGGAGCTCCACTAGCATTACAGCGCCAGTTCCAACAGGAACTACGACTGGAAATGTTGTCGTTACTGTCGGAGGTGTGGCGAGCAACGGAGTGAGTTTCACGCTCGACCCAGCGCCATCCATAGGCAGCCTTTCCCAGAGCTCTGGATCGATTGGGACACCGATCACCATCGACGGCTCAAATTTCTTAGACACACAGGGTTCGAGTACAGTCAAGTTCAATGGGACTGCCGCAACTCCAAGTTCTTGGAGTGCTACGGAGATCGTTATCCCAGTTCCTGCGGGCGCGACGACAGGAAACATCGTCATCACGGTGCTTGGTCAAGCCAGCACTGGAGTCGGCTTTACGGTGACCACCGCACCGAGCATCAGTGGTTTGTCACCAACGTCAGGTCAGGTCGCTGTAATGGTGACCGTGAGTGGATCGAATTTTGGTTCGACACAGGGATCGAACTATTTGACCTTCAATGGTGTTACAGCGACCCCAATAACGTGGAGTAGCAGCCAAATCAAGGCACCTGTGCCATCGGGAGCAACGAGCGGACCTGTTGTAGTCAACATCGCAAATGGCCCGAGCAATGGTCAGACCTTCTCGGTGACGGCCGGACCGGGGATTACAAGCGTTGCGCCGACAAATGGAGGAATCGGCGCTTCGGTCACGGTTGTAGGCGCTGGTTTCGGCGCAACGCAAGGGTCGAACACGGTCAAGTTCAATGGAACGACGGCCTCTGCCGTAAGCTGGAGCGATTCGCAGATCGTCGCATCGGTGCCAACAGGCGCCACCACTGGAAACATCGTGGTAACGGTAGCAGGCGTCGCCAGCAACGGAGTGAGTTTCACGGTCACTTCAGGCATAAGCATTTCATCGATCACCCCGACCTCGGGCAACACGGGATCGTCCGTCATCATTGCCGGTTCGGGATTTGGCACCAGCCAAGGCGGTAGCACTGTGAACTTCAACGGTGCGAGCGGAACTGTAACATCATGGAGCGGCACGTCGATTTCTGTCAGTGTCCCCGCCGGGGCGGTCTCAGGCCCGGCCAGCGTAACGGTCGGAGGCGCGACGAGTAACGGTGTCAATTTCACCGTCGCACCGAAGATCTCGACGCTCGTTCCGAACCCCGTTGCTCAGGGTGGCACCTTCACGATCAGTGGTCTTAACTTTGGCTCAACGCAAGGCACCAGTTCGGTGACATGCAACGGCAATAGCCTCTACCAGCCCACATGGAGCGCGAACAGCATCGGGCCAATCGATCCAGCAAATTGTGCTTCGACGACAGGCGTGTTCTCGCTCAATGTGAGCGTTAACGGCGTAGCTAGCGTGCCAGCAAACCTGACGGTTGTTGCGAGTCCATTCTTGTCTTCGGTAAACCCTCCGCAGGCGGCGGTGGGAACCTCCATCACAATCGTTGGATCGAATTTCGGTTCCACTCAGGGCCAAAGCACGGTCACCGTCAATGGCCCGACTGCAATACCCACAAGTTGGTCGAATAACCAAATTGTTGTCCCGGTGCCCTCGGGTGCGACTTCGAGCGGATACATCGTGGTAACTGTAGGAGGAGTGCTTGGGTCTCCCCAACTGCCATTCAACTTAACTACTATTCCAAGCATTACAACCCTTTCGGTAAACACAGGGGGTGTTGGCACAGCCGTTACAATTACAGGGAGCAACTTCGGGACTCAGACCGCGGGCAGTACCGTGAGCTTCAATGGGACACTCGCGACGCCGACGAGTTGGACGAACACAAGTATTGCCGTAACCGTGCCAACGGGTGCGACAACGGGTCCAGTGGTTGTGACGGTGAACTATGACACGAGCAATGCGATCACATTCACGGTATCCCAGTTACCAACGATCCAGAACCTTTCGGTTACGTCCGGCGCCGCAGGCGCTGCCGTAACCATCAGCGGTGCGAACTTCGGAACGTCCACGGGTACCGTGACGTTCAATGGCACAACGGCCACGACGAGCAACTGGAATAGCACATCCATCTCTACCACCGTTCCTACAAGTGCGACTTCTGGTTCGGTCGTAGTGAAAGTAGGCACAACGCCGAGTAATGGCGTGAACTTCACGGTTACTGGAAACGGAACCCTCTCCGGAACGGTGACAAAAACTAGTGACGGCACGGCGATTAATGGCGCTTCGGTGCAAGCGATGCAAAACGGGGCGTCCCAAGGATCTGCAACCACGAATTCGAGCGGTGTGTACTCGATAACGAATTTGGCGGTCGGGAATTACGACGTGAAGTTCTCCGCAACAACTTTCGGCACGGCTTTCGTAAATAGCATTTCAGTTTCTATCGGTGGCACGACAACGCAAAATGCGAGCCTGGCGACGCCCGGAGGAATTACTGGACAAATTACGCAAGCCGGTGGCGGCTCTTCGCCGATTATCGGTGCGGCGGTTACGGCCTTGCAAGGCTCCGAATCCGTTGGGGGCGCGACAACGGACGGGTCAGGGAATTACACGATTTCTGGCCTAGCCCCCGGTACCTACTCGGTTACAGTCACGGCCGGGGGCTATGTACCGCAGAGCCAAACTTCTGTCAGTGTGACCAGCGGAACGAATGCGACGATGAGCTTAGCCCTTTCTGCTCAGGGCACGGACGCGATCACGTATGTTTACGATCAACTGGGCAGGCTGGTGGGCGTAGTGGACGCGCAAGGTGACGTTGCGACGTACACCTACGACGCAGTCGGCAATATTCTGTCGATCGGTCAGGGGAATGCCAGTAAGACATCGGTCATAGAATTCATTCCATCTGCGGGGGCGGTTGGAAGTTCGGTAACCATTTCGGGAACAGGCTTCAGCTCGACCCCAAGTTCGAATTCCGTGGCATTTAACGGCACGTCGGCGACCGTGAGTTCTGCAGCGGCGACACAGCTAGTGGTTTCGGTTCCCACGGGCGCCACCTCGGGACCGATTTCAGTGACTTCGCCGTCCGGGAGTGCAACGAGTACTTCCTCTTATACGGTCTCAAGCTCGACCGCCGCGCCGACAATCAGTGGCTTGAGCCCAACTACCATTACCAGCGTCAGCGGCACAGTGGCTATCACGGGCACAAATTTTGATGTGATCGCGAATGATCGCGTCAAAGTCAACGTGAGTACATTAACAACGCTGAGCTCCGTTACGTCGACCAATATCACGGCAGGAGTTCCGATCACGGCAACATCCGGGCATGTATCGGTTTCCACACCCAACGGGACCACCGTAAGTACCAGCGATCTCTTCATCCCTTGGGATCCGGGCAATCGGATTTTCTTTACTCCCGTCTACACCGGTCGGATGAGCATAGGGGGCTCCACGAGCCCTAACTTTAGCTCCGCAGGCAAGGGCATCATTCTGTTCGATGGTACACCGGGCCAGCGCGTTTATCTGGCTTCCAGCTCGGGGTGCAGCGGGTCGATTCAAGATCCTCTCGCGAATTCTCTCACTGCGAACCAAGGCGGCACGACTTCTTTAAGTCTCACCGGCACTTATTCGATCATCGCGCAAGCGACTGCGGCGGGAACGTGTACGTTTACGCTCAGCAGCGTTCCTAGTGATGTCAGCGGACAAATCAGTGTGAACGGCGCAAGTGTCCCTGCAACAACGACTACTACGGGTCAAATGATCAACTTGACTTTCACCGCAGCGGGAGGACAGCACGCTACGGTCTCGTGGACGAGTAACTCGATATCCAACATGGAGATGTTTCTCTACGATCCTACTGGGGCGACTGTCACTTTCAATGGATCCGGCGGGACCAGTGGCACGCTGAGTAGCCAATTTCTTGCTAAATCAGGCACTTACACGATTTCGATTTTTTCGTTTAGCGGCGGAACTGGCGGAATCACCGTGAGCGTGACGTCGCCATGAGTAGACCGGAGGCGAATATGAGAACTATCAAGTTGCTTCAGGCGTGGTGCGCTTTGTCTCTCATCGTCCTTTGCGTTCCAGGGACAGGCCTTGGGATCATGCGGCATCGCACAAACTTTCGCAGAGCGCGTTCACCTCAGAAAGTTGATCAACTAAAAGGACAATCGGCGACGCTTCTGCCGGATGGGAACTGGCTCTTGCTCGGAGGTCTGGGACCAGACGGGCAGCCGGTGGCTGAGGGGTTCATCCGTAACGGGCAGAGCGGAGCGATAGTTCAATTGGCAGCTCACCTTCAGTTTGCACGTGCATGGCACGCGGCAACCATCCTGCCTAACGGTCAGGTTCTGGTTCACGGTGGCACGGGAAGCCAGGGGCAGGTTGTCGCATCTGTGGAGGTGTTCGATCCTGTGAAGCAGACGTTCTCGCTGATTCAGGGAACGGGCCTGATTCCGCGGAGCCACCATACGGCAACGGTGCTGACAAATGGCATGGTGTTGCTGGCAGGAGGAGTTGGCTCGGACGGCGCTCCGGCTCTTGAGCTGGAGGAATGGAGTTTTCAGTCGGGAGTCGCGCAAGTTGTCCCTGCTTTGCTGAAGCATGCACGGGAAGATCATACGGCGTACCTGTTGGCCGATGGTACCGTATTGCTCTGGGGTGGGAGTAATTCGTCTGAAGGCGCTTTGAAGTATGGTGAGGTTTTCGATCCAGCGGCAGACACAACGCGAACCGAAACGACCCCTCCTCCAAATTCCACCAATGCAGAGTCACCGCTGATGGAGATTTCGATTCCTGGGAGCGGAGACGAGCAGGTTTCGGTAAATGTGTTTGTGGCGATCCGGTTTTCAAAGCCATTGGCAGTTTCCTCGATCAATGTGCAGACTCTGCAGCTGACGGGCCCACAGGGTCAAGTGAGTGCTACAGTCATTCCGGCGGAACAGGGCATGCTCGGGTTTCTGATTCCATCGGAACCTCTGGAATCCGGGATGAACTATCAAGTGACATTGAACGGGATGACGGATGCAAATGGCTCGGCATTGCCAGTGCAGGAATTTTTCTTTGAGACGGTGGGAGGAAACAACGGTGCAGGCACCGCGGCTCCTGTGGAGCCGATCACCATTGGAACAGGGACCATAGGGACGAGTGGAAGGGGAGGAGTTCCGACGCCCCCGGCAATCCCGCCGCTGGAAGCCGCACCAGGCGTGACGGCTGTGTCCGGGCGAGTGTTGCAACTAAATGGGATACCGTTGTCGGGCGTGCTTTTGCAAGTCGACAATCAAAAGACCTACAGCGATGCAACGGGCAGATTCCTCATCAAGGATGTGACTTCCGGGCATCGAGTCTTGATCATGGACGGCGAGCCAGCTGGGGGGCGGGGGGTGTTTTACGGGACCTATCAAGTAGGAGTGGACATTGTCGCAGGACAAACCACTGTTCTGCGTTACATGATCTGGATGACCGAGCTCGACAAGGCAAATGAGGTGAGAATACCGTCACCGACCGTGGGAGAAACCGTCGTTCGGACTCCGGCAGAGCCTGGGCTCGAACTCCACCTTCCAGCGAACACGGTGATCAAGGATCTTGGCGGGAATATCGTAACTCAGCTGGGGATCACGATGATTCCGGTGAACCAGCCTCCGTTTCCGTTGCCGATGGGAGTGCATGTTCCGATCTACTTCACGATCCAGCCTGGCGGAGCCTACCTGGAAAACACAACGTCGGACATGCCATGGCCCAATGGTGCACAACTGTACTATCCAAACCTCAACCATGCTAAGCCGGGTACGCAGTTCGACTTCTGGAACTACGATCCAACGGCCAAAGGTTGGTATCGATACGGCGCTGGAAAAGTTGGGGAGGATGGCAAACAGATCGTACCGGATCCTGGTGTTGAGATCTACGAATTTACAGGTGCCATGGTTGCCAGTCCAAGTTTCGGACCGAGGATTGGACCGAAGCCAGGAAACGTTCCGGATGGCACGGGGGGGGAGCCGGTTGATCTCCAGACCGGTCTGTTTGTCTACGAAAGGACCGACCTGACCGTCTCCGACGTCCTTCCACTAACCGTTTCGCGCACTTATCGGCAGGCCGACAATGAAATACGGTCGTTTGGTGTGGGCGCATCCGATCCCTACGATATTTTCTTAACGAGTAATACCGCTTGCAACGGATTTGAGCAGCCTGGTTGCTACTCGGACATAGAGTTGTTCCTTCCCGATGGAGGTCAAGTTCAGTACACCCGAATTTCTCCGGGGGACTCGTGGACCGACGCTGTTTTGCAGGCACAAAACGCACCCGATCAGTTCTTTGGGTCTTTAATCAGTTGGAACGGTAACGGCTGGAATCTCAGGTTGAAGGATGGGACGACTTTCCAATTTCCAGACAGCGCCTCTGCAACTAACGCATGGCAAGCCGGCCTTACCGCAATTATTGATCGATATCAAAATCGTATCACCATTTCGCGATCAAGCTCGACGGGCGCGTTGACTGGCATCTCAAGCCCCGACAACAGGTGGATTGCATTTACGACGAATTCGGTAGGTTGTGTAACACAGGCCGTGGACAATATCGGGCGTACGGTCAGCTATCAGTACGATGGGAACTACAACCTGATCCGATTCACGGACGTCAACGGTGGCGTGACGAACTACACATACGGAGCGGTCGGAATGGAATCGATTGCCGACGTCAGAGGGCTGACCTATCTCGCCAACCGTTTCGACGCGAACGGACGAGTCATTCTCCAAACGCAGGCTGACGGGTCCACTATGTCATTCAACTATATCACCGATGAAAATGGGAATGTCGTCGAAACTGACCTTACAGACCCCTTGGGGAGGACAACAAAAACAACCTTTAATGCTAACGGATATACGCAGACGAGCACAGCCGCTGCGGGCTTGCCCGAGCAGGCGATAACCACTTACAACTGGGATCCCACTTCGAATTTGCTAGACAACGTGGTCGATCCGGCGGGCTTCATGACGTCTTACAGCTACGACGTTACGGGGAACACGACGAGCGTCACCCAAATGGCTGGAACCGCTTCGGCGGCCACGACGACCTACACCTACGAGCCTGTTTTCAACCAAGTTGTCAGCGTCACGGACCCCTTACAACATACTACGACCTATGTGTACGATAACCTTGGAAACCTGACTTCAGTAACTTCCCCAATGGGTAGAACCCTTACCGCGACCTACAATGCAGCCGGCCAAATCGCTACACTGATCGACCCGCTTCAAAATACGGCGACTCGATTCAGCTACGACAGCGCAGATTTAGTGGCTGTCACCAATGCATTGGGCGGTACAAGGACGTTCTTCGACGATGGAGTCGGGCGAACGGTCGTTACTACTAGTGAGATCGGGCAAGTAACGAGGTACACCTACAATGCGCTGAATCAGATGACTTCGAAGACGGACGCGGCTGGAGGCACGTCCTTATATGCTTACGACGGAAACGGAAATCTCACGTCGTTGACCGATCCGATTGGGCACATTGTGAACTTCACGTACGATAACATGGATCGTCTTATAACCAGAACAGATCCTCTTGGGAGTGTGGAGAATTTTCAGTATGACGCAGCATCGAACTTGATTGCTCATACTGACCGCCGGGGAAAGAAAACTGTCTACACTTACGACGGGCTGAATCGACAGGTCTTCATAGGCTATGGAATGCAGTCTGGCCCCGCCTATGAAAGTACGGTGAGTCTCACCTACGATCATGCCGGCCGAGTGGTCCAGGCTATTGATTCCCAGACCGGCACGCTGACGAGACAATTTGACGACGTCGCCGGGACAGTAACTGAGACCTCACCAAACGGAAGTGTGTTGAGTACAGTTGACGAGATTGGACGACGAATTCAAATGACGCCAACGGGACAGAGCCCGGTAAATTACAGTTATAACAGCGATGATGACTTGACAGGGGTCGGTCAAGGGTCGGCTTCCATGAGTTTCGGTTTTGACACGGACGGCCGCCTGCAGAGTGTGACGCTTGCCAACGGTATAACAGTGTCTTACGGATACGATTCCGCTTCGCAGTTAACCAGCATCAATTATTCCCTGGGAGGCAACACATTGGGGAATTTGACCTATGGATATGATGTAGCCGGTCGTCGAACAACAAGCGGAGGCAGTTTTACTGCGTTGACGCTTCCGAACCAGGTGTCGCCGGCAGGGCATAACCAGAATAATCAACTAACCTCCTGGGGTACTGCGAGCCTTTTTTATGACGCGAACGGCAATATGACGAGTGACGGTTTACATAGCTACACCTGGAATGCGCGGAATCAGCTTACGCAAATTGATTTGGGAAGCTCTGCCACCTTTACCTACGATCCACTCGGCAGGCGCATTTCGAAGGCCGTTGTGGGTACCACAACAGCCTTTTTGTACGATGGAGCAAACGCTATACAAGAATCTGTCGGCGGCGTGAATACCGCCAATTCGGTCACAATAGGCGTAGATGGGGTTTTGCAACGAACCGATTCTGCGGGAGTTAGAAACTTTCTTGTCGATGGACGCGGCAGTACGATCGCTCTTACGGACTCGTCTGGAACGATTCAAACATCGTACCTGTTCGATCCATTTGGAAATGTTAGCGTTGGCGGTGCGACGAATAGCAATAGTTTCATATTCGCCGGTCGAGAGTTCGATTCAGCGAACCTCTATTTTTTTAGAGCTCGATATTACAATCCCTTGATCGGCCGTTTCATAAGTGAAGATCCGGTTCGAACGGGCACTATTTCTTACGAGTACGCAGGAAATCATCCGATGGACTCGGTGGACCCATCTGGACTTGACTGGCTTGAATATACCGGCCAACAGCTTTCTCTCTACGGGGGGAATGTCGGAGATCGATCAAACATGCTAGGGCCTCCTTGTAAAGCTACGTCGGGCTTAAGCGGGCATCAGTCGCCGAGCAAAACGAATGTTGAAGCCGGGCCCGTTCCAGAAGGGCTTTACCGCATCAATTTGAAACTCAATCCTCACCGGATAGTCAAGACTTTTTCCCCACCCGGATCGAACGGCTTATATGACTACACCGTCCCGGCGTATGGTGTCGAGCGTTTCGACACTCGCCAAGACGATTGGGGGAGCTGGCGCGCGCGTTTGGAGAAAGTGAAGGTTAACTCCAAGCGGGACACCTTTTACCTGCATGACTCGGCAAAAGGATTTACTCATGGATGTATCGAAACGTGCGGCAGACTCTATGGGATTTTGGTCGACTACCACAATCGTGGACTAGCAGGCATCTTCGTGAACGTGCAGTATACCGGCGATTCTACAAACGGTGGAACTGGAACTAACCCGCAATGAAAAGCAAATTACAACGAATGATGGGTCTTGTGGGGACTATCCTGATAGCCGTTCTGTTTGTCAATGCCCAGAAGAGTCCGGAGAGACCTGAGAATGAGGTCAAATTTTTAGGATTGAAACAAATCTATGGGTCATGCGATACCATGAACTTCGAGATTCAAAATGCAGGTGCGCGAAGCTTGTATTTTACAGTCTACGCGGAAGATGAAAAAGAGGGGGCTTGGAACGATGTTGAAAATTCGTTCGATCTGAAGAACCCTCAGACTCTCTATCACAAAGTAGTGATTAGAAATCCCAAAATGCTTGAGCACGGCGAATCTATCAAGATCTCTTATGATCGTTGCATGAAGCCTAGGTTTGTGGATGGCACCGACAAAGATTTTAGAGAACGGATTGTCTCAGCAGATAAGAAAGCTACCTCGCCCGTCATGCAACGAATCCGAGTAGAGGTCCACATCCTAGATCACGGTGAGCTGACCAACGTCGAAAAGATGTATTCCCCATCATTTGAACGAACCGCTGAAGGAAAATGAACCGGCCGTGCAAGTCTGGACCTAGTTCGTGTGACTTGCTTAGGTTACCGGACTGCGTATGCCATAGTACGGAACAAGGAGGATGCCGAGGACGCGGTGGAAAACAGCCTCTGCAATGCTTTCGTCAATCTGCGATCGTTTAAGGGCCAATCGGCATTTTCAACATGGTTGACCCGAATCGTCATCAATTCCGCTCTGATGATTCGTTGCAGAAGAACTGCTCATGTACAAACCTCGTTGGACGAGATGATGGATGATCAGCCGGAACGGTTGAGGCAAAGAATTGTTTACGCCGGACCTGACCCTGAAGAACTCTATGCAACCGCCAACTCGATGAGCTGTTGCCAGAACACATCCGTCAACTTCCGCCCGCCATTCGAGATGCATTTCAACTCGACTTTCTAAACCGGCTATCCGCTGCGGACACTTGCCACGTATTGGGCATTGGGAATGCTGCATTGAAAGCTCGGATCTTTAGGGCGCGACACATGCTGGCGGATGCTCTGCGACCAACAATGAGCCGTGGCCAGGCCCGAAAAACGTGGAGCATCCCCCAAATGGACGCCATCGGAAGTTCCCCGGAACACAGCGGTACACCTAACTAACCGTTCGGCTTTCAACCTTTCAACCGAACGCTTAACGGTGATCTAAACTCTAGGCGGTTTTCCAAACCGCCGCGCAGGATTGATGCTCAAGATCAGCGGTTTCCTAGACTGTCCTAGCTCTAGACCGCTACCTTAATAAGGTAGCGATCTTCGAGATGAATGAGACAGTTGGGCTCAGAACGTGGAAAAGGGTTTGAACCGTCAACACAGTTTGCGAGCGGGCGAACCTCCCGCAGTTTGGCGGCACGGCGCTGGTGGAGCGCCGATTCCGGGACGGGATCAGCGCGGGAGACATCCCGCCTGACTTTCCGGTAGCCGTGCGCGCGATACAAGTCACGGATTTTGCTCGTGGCCTGACCATGCGTGCGCAGATAGGCACACCGCGCAAGACGCTCCTCAAAGATGCTGAGGAAGCGGCCGACTTGGTGCTCCAGCCGCGGCGTAGGGCGTCAAAATGAGATCTCAGCACCGCAGAGCCTCTCGTCTCGCCCCTAGAGTGTGATAACGCCCAGACAGACACGCCTGTCCTACTTTGGCATGCTCTTGCGGCTCGTACTGTCTTACAGCTTTTGTGGTCGCAACGACAGTACTGACTCTCATTGTCAGAGGCGCAGAAATTCTCGAGCCAGCTCGTCGACCTTGCTTTCAGTCAATCCCGCTTCCTTGGCGTGCGCGCTCCAGTTGTCGAGCGCCGCGCGAACGTCCGAGATCGCCTTTTCTGCCCGTGGAACGCCGAACCGGTCTGCTTCCGCCAGCAAATCGGCGCTCGTGATTCCGTCGAATTTTCCGTTCACGCTCATCAGATGCTGATACGTCCATTTGCCCCTGGGGTTATGCGCATGAGTAATGTCGTAGGCTGGTGCGAGTTCCCAGCGCTTCCCCTCCTTAAGGAGGAAGCTGAAATTCTTGGTGTGATCGTCGTAGTTGCGCGACATCACGTTGAATGCCATGCGGCGAAAGGTTTGATGAAGGGCATCATCGCCGAGACCGAGCTGCACAAGTACCATGAACAGCTGCGAATAAGCGTGCGTGCCTCTCTGCTTGTAGTCGAGATGATTCATGGCGCAAAGTGTTTGGACATGGTGTTTGATTGTCTTGCCCTTTACCACGTCCCGGTCGAACCGGCGCGTCATGAAGTGAGCGCGCTCATTTTCCTCGAGCAGACGGCACGGTGTCATTATAATTCCCGCCTCCGTCGCCATCTTGTAGTAGGCGTATTCGGTGCGACCGTAGTCTCCGCCTGTGCCTAGTTCAAAATCGTTCCCGACGCCGTCGAACTTCAAAATCCACGGTTCGAATTCGGAAGCCATATCGAATTGCCCGCTGCGAATTTGTTTCGTGCGCGGGTTCCAAGCGATCACGGCTTTTGCGCGCGCGCCTCCAGCCGACGTGCCGACACGGATGATGTTCGCCAAAGCGGCCTTCGCGTGCCGGTCTTCGGACAAGTCCCCTTCCACCAGCTTTCTCGCCTCCTCGACCAGCGCTTTCATTTCGAGCGGTGCTGCGCTTTCTCGATGCGATCCAACAGCGGGCTTAAATTCGAGCGCTCCCATACCGCGCTTTCCCATATAGGCCAACCGGTCCAACGTGGTCACGTCCGCTTTTGACGTTCCGTGCTCAGCCATCCACGCGTCGATCAGAGCATTGCCGAAGTCGTCCGGCAAGGCGTCCGCAAAGAGCGCTGGCAGACGACGGAAAGTCGCTTCCGGAAGACTGGGGAAAATGAAGGCTTCTCTCCGGTCGCTGAGGGGCATGGTGAGCGGGGCCAGTTCGATTCCCGAGCGAACCCAGTCTGGGTCGTAGGCAAAGGCGTAATAGTCGAGCTTCGGATCCTTCGCGATCGCACCGACGAATTCTCCCCAGACCCGAACCTCAATGACGGGAATTTTCATGGATTCTCTGTCCTCGGCTCCGATCTCTTCCGCCGCCGGGCGCGCTGAGGGACTTTTTTCGTTTGCAGTAATGCAAGCGGATTGATGGTCGGCTCGGGAGCAAGTATTTCGATGCCCTCCAGGTAGTTCAGTGCCTTGAGGATGCGGACGAGCGTTTGTACCGACGAGCCTCGCCCGGCTTCGAGGTGTTGCAAAGCGGTGCGTGCGATGCCAGCCTTCTCGGCGGCAGACTCTTGATCAATGTTCCGGGACAACCGCAAGAGTCGGATTCGCCGACCTAGCTCGGTCTGCAGCTCTTTCGGTGATTTGAATTGGAGATCGCTCATCGCCTCTAATTATAAGCATTATACCAACTCAGGCACAATAATGCATGTAAATCACAACATTACACTTTATGTGTCTATGTTAATATAACGCATCTAATTAGAAGCGTTACAGCAACATTTGTTATATTACGCATGTATTTGACTGCATTACCTAATATTGATTCGCAGAGGCTATGTCACAATCCACGCGCCCAAACTCATAACACCTGAAAAGAGTGGTTAAATTTCAACAGTCCCATTAAATTTCAATACAGCAGTTAAACTTTCACATAGGCATTAAATTCCATCAGGCCGTTAAATTTCTTGCATCATTGTCCGTATCGTGATATATGTTCCCGGATGATGGACACTTTCGATCCTTGGACCAAATACCCGCCACTCGAAAAAGGGCGTTTAACCGCGATTGCCAAGATCCTTCAAACTGTACGGCACGAGGCTGTGCTCCTACACGAGCCTGGCGCTGGTGACAACGAATGGAGCTTAGGCTGTCGGGTCTATGCTCGAGAGTGTCACGCGGTGCGCATCGCCGCCGAAAAATACTCGTGGCTCACGATTCTCCCCGAAGCAGAACCTCTCCGTTTCACATTCGCCATCGGCACGATTCCCATTCGATTTTATCGAGGCGGCGCCACAGACGCGCCGGGGCACTATCTCGAGCGAACATTCGCTGAACTTCATCAGCAGCAGCTCGCCCTGCAAATCGACGGGCTACGTCTTGTTGATCGCGTTCTTCGACTCGCAGTCGAGATCGACGCTACCGGCGAGGTCGAAAACGTAATTCTCGTGGAGCTGGACACGGCCGGTAACGTCACAGAGACATACCGGATATCGCTGGATGGTGACGCCGGAAAGGTTACTCCGCTTCAGCCTAAGCCTGTTGAACTCGGACCACCTCAGATTCAACCTCTTGCTTCGGACGGTCGCGAAGCAAAGAAAACGAATCGCCGTGCCGGGTCTAACTAAAAACGCCTTCGTCGGTCAACGCCTGCAACTTGCTCGTGAGTTTCGTGACTTAACTCAAAAGCAATTAGGCGAAAAGGTTGCGGCCTCGCACGCGCTCGTCTCACTCTGTGAGAGTGGAAAGCGCACCGATCCTGCGACCGACCTCGTCGAAGCCTTTGGAACGGTGCTGGGCTTTGAAGCTGATTTCTTTTACCAGCCTACCGGGGAAATCTTTAAAGAGGACGAGTGCAGCTTCAGGCATCGTCGAAGTACCCCTGAGCGCCTCAAAACCAAAATTCGCGCTCACGCCAGCTTACTTGGAGTGGTGCTTGATCGGCTGCGCGGTTACTTTAAGTTTCCGTCGCTCAACATTCCGAGGATTCCGGCTTCTACAGATCAGGAAATCGAGAAGGCAGCAGAACAGGTCCGTTTGCATTGGGGCTTGGGAATAGACGCGCCACTTTCGGAGATTGGCCGCGTCATGGAACACGCAGGAGTATTTATCGTTGCTCACTTGGCCGAATCGTCCCAAGTCGATGCTTTCTCGAGGGACGGTTCGACGGCTATCATATTTCTCAATCAAAGCGTACAAAGCACGTCACGATGGATTTTCGATATCGGCCATGAGTGCGCTCACTTAGTTATGCACTCGGGAGTGCAAACTGGCACACAAGAAACTGAGGCGGCCGCGGACAGATTTGCCGCTGCATTCTTGTTGCCCCGAACGGCGTTCGCGCGTGAATTTAGAGCATCGCCTTTGTCTTGGAATCATGTGTTCAAATTGAAGAAGAGGTGGAAAGCCAGCGCCGCGGCGATTGTAAAACGTGCCTACGATCTGAGACTAATAGATGCCGTTGAATATCGGCAGTCTTTCAAGTACATGTCGGCGAGGAATTGGAGAAAAGGCGGCGAGCCCTGCGAGCCAGACTTCAAAGGCCCCGAGCTACTATCGACTGCACTCGATGCCCTCGGAACGAGAATAGAGCTAACTGTCGAAGAACTGTGTAAGGACCTTCATTTCACGCCTGAAGCGTTCTTGACGGTCACCGGCACCTCTGTTCCTACATTACGAGGAAAACCAGTTGAGGTCATACCGATAAGCACCACAAGAGTCGGCTAAATTTTCTCTGGAGAGATACCATGAGCAGAGAACCCAAATTGTTCGAATTGACTGTGGAGAAGAACCCTCAGAACGATCAGCCGATTGTAATGTCCGGGGAAGGCATAGTCCTAACGGTCTCTCCCTCCAAAGAGTTCATGACCGTGATACGCGGGGCCAAGATAACCGTAACATTCGATTTCAACTCCATATTGGGAGACCAGCAGCCTCATGCGTTGAACAAGTAAGCGCGTAATGTCGAGTTCCTCGCGCTTCCAACGAAAGGATCAGCCGCGACTCAGGAAATCAGCAAGTCGCGGTCAAACCTAACGAATTACTCCTCTAGCTCTATTCACCTTTCGATCGCATTTTGTCTCCATTCACCGTCATTACTATCATGTTTTTACAACTCCGCCGAGCACCCGGCCCGAGCAAGCGAGAAGATCCACAGATTCCGCGCAAAACTCTCCAATAGGATACAGTCCAAACGCCTCGGGCTCACTAGCATGCTGTTCTGAGCAACGAGCAGCTAGAATTAATGGCCATTTCCGTCTCGGGCAGAGTTTATGTCGCGAGAACGTCACGTAGTGCTGAAATCGATGGCACAAAAAAATATCCACCACCCGTCGGAATAACCCACTGCTTGGCTGTCTTCACTTCAGCCTGCTCCAATCCCGAGCCAAAGATTCCGCATCGTCGTACTCCATCTTCGGCTGGAGCATTTTGCCCCACGACCATGTCGTTTCCACCGGGCATCTTCGGACGAATCGCATCATTAATCCAGCGTGCCTGTAGAAACTCAAACTGGTCCTCGATGCACGATTGAATGCTGAGAAAGAGCAGTCCCCGATTCCCTTGTTCCGGATCTAGATCGCTTCCTACATACTTGTCTTTTACAGGTTTGCCGAACGGAACGCCCACTCGCAAAAGACGTCGGTCGTAGGTCGATGTTCGTGCGCCCATGTCGGAACTGGAGTCGCGGGTATTCACTTTTCGAATGTGAGCGGCCAATGGACACGTCACCCCGACAGGATCCGCCTTAGCGGTCGGATATTTCGGATGATTCCCGGATAATTTTCCCGGGGGTGTGTCCGAGTCAAACAGGAAGTCATTATTCGCGTAGCGATCTCCTCCCAAGTACCCATCGTCGGCTTGAGGGACTCGACTCACCGGGGCTCCACTCGGCCATCGACCGACTAACCGCGACGCGAGCCATTCATCTGTCACGTGTTCAAAACCCGGAAGTTTGCTCAGCCGATCTGCTTCGTCTTTCATTGTCCGCCAAAAAAGACCAACGTCCTGCCTTAGCCGGCGAAACACCAGGAACGAACCGTTTTTCGTCCATCCGGGGAACGCGTTGGAATCCGTACCTGGAACCAATGGATCCGGGCTCGTCCCTGGATAGCCCAGCACAAACTCTCCTGGCCAGATCAGATCCTGCCCAGGCAACCCATAAAGCCATGCATCTGGTATCTGATCAGGGTCCAGTTCTCGATCGGTGATGAAGTCATTGGGAGTGTCGGAAGCACGGCCGCGGATTCCCGGCTGGGAGACTCCATCGTCGAAACCGAAATGTTCGTGGCCCGGCAGGTCTTCACGAACATCTCCTTGCTCAGGCTCAACGGCGACTCCGGCGCGCTGTAGTACTTCGCTCAACTCATCGGCGCGCAAGTCCACGGACTTACGACTGGTCCCTGCAACCACGATCAAAGCGTCGAGCTCTTTTCCGGGAGCACCCACCTTCCAATGTGATGGGTGGCCCTCCTGATGAGGTTGAATCGGATCCCCCAGCATGGAAGATCTCGCAATCAACCCATGCTGAAACGCTGGGCTCGCAATAGCAGCACTACCAGGCGTGAGGCGGCCGAGTCCACCCGATGAGAAGGCGATGGCCACCAAGGGAGGCGCTTCCTCAGTCCTGTCGATCACCGCGCGCGCCCTTTTTGCTTCTCGGTGTGTCCTGCGATCTTGCAGAGTCTGCTGCGCCGTCGCGAATTGGCCCGCCGATGCCTTCAAAAATGCCTTGAAGTGATTCAGGACTTCCTGGCTGTCCGGAATTCGAAGATAGAGCAACGTCTGGTGTGGTTTGAAGAACCCAGGTACGGCAATTCCCTGAATCTCGTCCATGTCGAGGACCGGTTCCACGGGAGCATTCGGCAAAAGTGAGTTGATTTCCATGGTCCGCCCCTCTACTTCGCCCTGCCATGATAGGCATGGGCATAGCGTGTGGATTTTGTGGTTTGAACCAAGCTCACTCCCATCGCGGGCGCCGCCGCCCGATCCGAGAACGCATCTTTCATTCCGGGTGGGGTTGGTTTAGACAGACCCACCGCCCGGTCAAGAAAGGCAGGATCATTTGTGTCGATGCAACATCTGGCAACGCAATTTATCGGATCATTCTTCACGGCACCAATTTTCGCAGCGGCACCGACCAATTTGACGGTGATGCATTCTGCGATCTGCGCGCCGTATTCGATCGTTTCTCCTCCAATCTTGAGATCGCTCACCGTGTAGCCCGATTCCGGAGGAACTTCCACCACCAAGCGCTCCACCATTTGCACGCTGCCCCGCACGATCCTCACGCACTCTCCGACCTCAACACCCGGTGGAGCGGTCCACCCACTCAAGTCAATGTGATCCATGTACAGTCCGACTGGATTTGGCAGCGTCACCATTGCCCCGAGACGCGCGAGGGCGTTTACCGCGGCACCGATTGTGGGATCACTATTCCGGTCCGGCCCTCCGTATGCCGCGCAGCAGATGAGAGCCTCGGGCTCCACGACCGCCTGCCCGCGTCGGCTATTGCGCAATATCGTTGCGTCCGCTCCCAATCTCACTTCCGCTGAGATCGAATTCGGTGGCGCGCACAGGTGGGCGATCCCATCAGTGGTATTCCATTTGTTCAACGGATTGTATTGACCCTTCGCCAAATAGGTTGAGCCATCCGCGAGAATGATGTCTTCGTGGCAAATCAGATCTTCCAATTCCACCTCGGCACTGACCAGCTCTCGATATAGATCTAAGAGCCGTTGCTTGTCTCCTGGAAATAAGACCGCGATCCCCTGATCGGTATCGACATCGACGCTCCCCCCGAACAAACCCTGCCAGTACTCAGGCGGTTCCGAAGTGAACGTAACTCGGCATATCTTTTGACTATCCCCGGCCCTCTTGACGTGCCACTCGCAGTATTCCGTTTGGGGTCGATAGAAAGGCCCGGGTCCCTCCGGCGTAGTTCGAGGCAGCCGAGCCCTGTACGCGTTCAATGGCCAGAGCCGATCTGCTTCTCGCAGGGCTCTTGTTCGGCCAAAGCACCGGAGCAGCTCCTTCGGAAACGCATTCCAAACAATCGGTTGCTGGACCAGAACCCCGCCCGGGTCATACTCTGCCGGATTGTAGTATTGCACCGTACCCGGACCTCCTCCCGAGGCCAGGACCAACCCGTTTTGCGCGTTGATGGAAGCCCGAAAGCACTCGCTTATGAATTTGTGCCAGGCCTCGCGCTGCCCGGGAATATTGTCGTAGTCCGACAAAAATGCAGGTGGGTCAAAACGTTCGACTAATCCCATCGAAATCTACTCCTGAACAATTCGCGGAACACAGCTCTGCTTCAAACGAGATTCACTTTCAAGGAAGAACGGAACTATCGCCCCTTCTTGGAGCGCGCCGTCGATTTTCCAGCTAAGGCCTTCAGCAGCTGCCCGCCCCCGGGAGCACCTAATCCCGTGCAGGCATCCCATCCCACCTTTGCTTCGTATGCTCCATTGTTCCCAATCGTGATGTCCCGCAAGACGCCCGTAGCAAATTTCTCGTAGAGCACAGGATTGAGGAATCCGCACGGAACCCCCAGACCCTGATTCAGGCGAACAATCAACGAGGCCCACAGGGGTGCCGCCGCACTCGTTCCACCGATCGGAACAAGCTTCGTTCCACTGACATGAATTATCACAACGCCCGTCACTGGGTCCGCGACGGCAGCGACATCTGGCACTCCTCGCCCGATAGTGTGCGGCGCGTTCGCCGCGGGAGGCACGCCGACGCCGCTTTGATAGAGAGGTTTACTGAACACGACACTTACGCCGCCCCCGCCAGCTCCGTCACCGATCATGGTTTCGTTCCACACGATTTCCTGGGTGATGGAAGGATGGCTTCCCTCAGACGCGACGAGCTTTGTGCCTCCGACGCCAAGTACGTATGGACTTGACGCCGGGAAATCGACGTGGACTCCAGTCTTCTCCTGATCGCTTGAGCCATCGTCCCCGGACGCGACGCAGATCGTCACTCCCTTCGCTGCCGCCGCTTGCAAGATTTCATTCACTTGCTTCACGCCCATCGCGGTCCAAGCACCTTGCGGATCGTCTTCTGGATTCCCATAACTGATCGACACCACACTGATGTCATTACTCCCCGCGATCGCATCGTTCAATGCGTCAATCCATCCTTGTGTTGTGAATTCCGTGAAATATACAAATATCTTGGCGCCAGGCACGAGCGACCCGACCACGCACAAATCAAGCATTACCTCACCTGTGGCATCGCCGTTTTCTTCCGATGCTTTGGTGTCCGGACCTGGATCATTGCCCGGACCCTGCACAACAACGTCAGTGATCGCAGGAGTCTTCCCGCCCAACACTTGCTCAAAGTAGGTCTTCAGTGAGGGAAGACGGTACCCCCCACGGGGATCGGGAACATTCCCACCGTTGAAAGCAAACACGGCTACGTTCTGTCCGGTTCCGTCTAGCTGCGGTGGGTATTCATAGAGATCTGCAATCTGCGGTGGAAAGAAGGTGCCAGGCCACTTGTCAGTCAGGTTTGACGCCTTCGCACGCGTTCCTCCGCCATGCCCGTTCCCTGCTTTCTTGTTTCCAGATGTCCAATCGAGAGGTGCCGCCGGACTTCTCCGAAAGCGGGGACGCCCTACCGGACGCGTATCAAGACCGAAAACACCTTGCACAATCGCCGCCAAATCTGACGGCACATGAACCTCGCCAACCCTTCCTCGAAACGTCCCCATGTCCGGGTGTTCGTATTCGTTCAGCTGCAGTCCAAAGGCTTTCTCGATATCCGTCGTACGACCTTCCACGATGACTCGCCGACGCCGGAGGCTGCTCTCCACCACTCTCAGCCCGCATTGTTTCGACCAATTTTCGATTTTCTTTAACTCTTCCGGGTCTGCACCGTACAAGCCGTCAAACTGGTCATCGGTGAGATACTTTCGCTTTTGAGGTAGCTGACCGCCCAATTCATCGGGAACTGACAGAGCCGCGATCGCATTCTGCGGATTACGTCGGGCATAAATGCTGACACGTATGGGCTTCTCCCCATCGCTTCTTCCCACCAGTCTTGCTTCCTCTAGTAAGGGCCGTTCGCTGCCCGGAATGGGCACAGGAGCGGAGCTTGCATCTCGAGCCATGAAGTAGTTCTCCTTGCCAACTGGTTCGGTCGGCCTCTGTGGTTTAGATTCACTAGTCGTACCCCGCTTGCTATCACACAAGTAGTTGTTATGTCTACATGTCAATGTGTTACGGCGATGTTAAGGGTTCTAGAACTTTGACGGGGAGACTATGCGCTCCGCACGGTCCAGTCCGCGAGGCAAACAGTTAGGCGTTGACTTCAGGAAGCGTTCGTGTCAGCTTGCGGGACTGATTGAGTTGTATTGACGTTCCCATCTGATTACTACCTGCTGGGAGTCTGCCTATGAAACTGCTGGACGATCTCTTGTACATCTGCCGAAGACTGGCACCGAGGGGATGGGGCAATTTGTTTGCGCTCCATGGCATGCATCTCAACGCCAAATCATTGAGTTCGCCTTCACGCCTTGCTTCGGAATTGAAACGGAACCTGACAACGATTGACCGCACCGTCGGCGGCTTTGAGGACTTCTCGCCCGCCGGCACGCGCGGTGTCGAAGGCGGCAAGCCTAACCTCAGCTTGCTCTACCACGCTTTTGCCAGTCCCCTGGTGCATCCGGTCCTCCAGCAAGAAATGAGCGATGAGAACTACCCAACCCTCGAGGAACTCGACATCGTTGAGAACTACATCTACGCGCGCGCTAAAGCCTCATTTAAATCTCTTAAGGGCGCGATGCCACGCGGTTCCCGCCTGGTCGTAAGTGTCTTCGCCTATCAGTACCGGATTGGAGCCAGAAGCCCGGACGGCAAGTTCGCGGATGTGGCCTTCTCAAGAACCGGCGTATCCCGCGTCGGCACTCATCACTCCGTCTACCAAGCACACAGGCGTTCCTTCTGGCCCGTACCCGGTCGGCCAGAAGACCAGATAGCTGTCATGCCCGCGCGCTACGCCGCGTTCTTGGCAGAGTGGCGAACCCCTACTCCCGACGATTCGATTCTTAGCGAGCAAGCTGGGGACGAAGACAGGTCCTTTCTTTTTCCGGTTCACAAGCTCTTCGACGGAAAGGAGTGCCTTAAGGGGTCTCATCTCAAGTTAAAGTTTGAGGAACTTCACCAAAACGAAAAACTGCATAAGATTCACACAGAAAAGCTTGCTCCAATTGTCAGTGGCTTTAATATTTTCAAACCTCCCTTTATGCGACAATCCGGCCTCGTACGTCTTAAGCGGGCGAATTCCTCCGTTCTGCTCGTTCCTATAGATCAGAAGCGGCTCACCAGTTTTGCTATGCAGAGAAACGCCAACTCACGACGAAAAGAAATCGTCCGTTTCGTTGTTCCCCGAGCCACGACGGACAATCGTTTCGCCATTTCCAGCTTTCAATACCTCGATGCTACCCATGCCGAACGACGCACGGCACCCGAGTACGTAAATATTCGTCACCGCGTCATCAGCCCCTTTCGACTGAATAATGTGCAAGATATCAATCACCTTCCCCGTGGAAAGTTCCTCCAGTGGATCACGAAGGGTGGTTACGAGGCCGCACACTTTGTCGACAATACTTGTGAGGGCTGCATCACCGTTGACGTCCCAGCACTGAAACTCGACAAACCCGACCGAAACAATTTCGCCGCTTACTCCCTGGTCTGCGCCCCCGATTTCTTTCCTCTCGTCGATCAGGCCGATGTGATGGATTGGGTGACCGAAGTTCTCAAACGGAACGGGGAGCGAGAACACTTCGCCCAGGGAGGCCCCCGGCCTCTATCGCGGAGACGGAACTGCATTAATCCACACATCGTCCGCCGAAATTCGGCAAATGTGCCCGCGTCGGCCGTTCGAGACCCCATGGATCAAGCCCGGACTGAAACACTGACAGCTATCGTTGCCGCGAGCAAATCACACGCCGAAGGCGACGCACCCACGTCTGGAGATCGCTATGCGGATCCGTCGACAACGTTTCTCTCGGATGCCGCGTCTGGGATTTTCGATCCAGGCTGGGATGTCTCTTTTAGCGGAAACCCGCAAGCTGATTTCTTCGCGGGCTATGGACTTGGAAACCCGTTTCCAGAAGACGCCAAGCTTTGTGCTGCCCTAAACTCCTTCTGGCCATCCGTCGCCCCCGACGCCACGCGTACATTCGGCCTGTTTCCCCCCGAATGGGAAGCCACCACCGCTATTCCTCTGCTGGATTCGGAATTGGGATACTACCCTTCCCACCCGTTGGTGGTCGCTCGCAAGGTCAAGGCTTCCACGGGCTGGGACGGTGAATGCGGACCCTTCTTTGAAAAGGGATTTCTGCAAGTAAATCATGCTGACATCGCTCTGTCAGACTATGTCTCGCACGCCCTCGCTGGAACAATCACGCTTGACGGTCTGGCTCATATAACACCACGTGAGTTCTTTCGCAGAATGAATGCCCTCCGCGCGTGTATCGCTGTGCTCCCCGAACTTCCGAAACGTGTCAGTACGACTAGACTTTTTCTGGTCAGCGCCAACAAGGTCGACAACTGGTCCCGACGGGCGGAACGCGCCGACCCCCGGCTTGATGGGGACGGCTATTTGTTCGAGTTCGCGATCCTTCAAAAAAACATAAGTTATCCACCCCAACAGCACGGTCGTGCCCGGCGCCCAGTTCGTAAGCGCTACACCTGCCAGATTGGGGCGCAGGGCGTTTGTTGGAAACTTGAGGTGCCGGGCAAGCGTTTCATCTTTTCTGCTGTGCCACTCTTCGTTTGAGGATCACCGTGGATTTTGATGTCGCTATCATCGGAGCCGGCCCCGCAGGTACTTCCGCTGCGATTTCTTGCCGAAAAGCCGGATTGAAAGTTGCAATCCTGGAAAGCGTGCCTTTTCCTCGCTTTCAAGTAGGAGAATCCCTTCACCCGGGCGCCGAGGTGCTCTGCCAGCAACTTGGTGTGGCCCACTCAATTCTAAATGAGGGATTTCTGCGGTATGAGGGCATCTGGACGCTACGCGCCGGCAAACGCCGATTCACGCCCTTCGGCTCGGACTCCCGTGGCAAGTGGATGGGTTTTCAAGTAGACCGCGCGCGATTTGATGCAATCCTACTCGAGCGAGCCCACCAAAATGGCGCTCACATTTTTTGGTGCTGCGCTCACGCTGTGCGCCGCACCCCCTGTGGCGTCCTAATAGAGAGTCAACTCGGGCAGCTCAAGTGCCGCGTGGTCATCGATGCGACCGGGAGCCGCCGTTGGGTTGCCCGTCAATTCGGTCTGGACACTCTTCGGCGCTCTCCCACCATTCTCGCGCGCTATGGCTATCGCGAGGGCCAAGTCCCCCATCTTTCTCAATGTCCCATTTTCAGCATCCGAGAGAAAGGCTGGCATTGGTTCGCAAAAGTGGCCGCCAACCGGTATCAATGGATTTCGGCATCGTGGGCGACCGACTCACACCCTTCTATGCCTGAAGAGATGAAGCCGCTTCACCCCGCTTCTCCTGTTCGCGGCTCCGACGTGACGTGGCGTATGCTCTGCTCCGCAGCGGAACGAGATTTCTTCGCAGTCGGCGATGCGGCTGCTATCGTTGATCCAGCATCATCGCATGGCATTCTAAGGGCTCTCGCGTCTGGCTTGATGGCTGCCCATTGCATCAAAAGTATTTTCAGCGCTCCGCGGAGTGCCTGCGGGATAGCACAGCTTTATAGCGATTGGATTCACCGCGGCTTCACTCGTGATACCAACAGAATGAAACAGATTTATGGGTCATGGAGCGGACTGGAAATGAGCGATTGGTCCGTTTACTGATCCCGCCGGACGCCACAGTAGTTGTAGCGACTCCAATACTCCTTCTACCTGTTGATTTCGACTGCGCGACACCGAGGTCGAACTGTCACTTGTCATTCGCCAATAAACATGCGCCTACAACTACCGCGGCACCCGCCAAGAGCCAGCCTAGCCCGTTAGAACTGGGCACCTCAGCTTGCGGAACGATGGGCGCACAAAGAATGGTTTGTATTTGCTGAAACGCTTCTCTCGCAGTCGGCCGCTTATCCACATCCGGATCCGTCATTGAGGAAATGAGTGACTGAAATTCCCTGGGACCGGGGATTCGATTCCACACATCTCGGCTCCCCGTTAGGAGTTCCCTCATGGTTATCCCCAGAGAATAGATGTCTGATGCCGCCCTAAAATTTCCAGAGATCTGTGCAACAGGATCTATGTAGCCTTTCGTGCCGAACACTGAGGTTGTCATTCGCCCAAGAAAATCATCCGGTCTCTGCGCCAGCCCAAAGTCAGCGATTTTAATCAAGTCAGAGCCGCACCCACGCTTGAATCTCAACAAATTCGAGGGCTTGATGTCCCGAATAAAGTCCCCTCTCTCGTGGATCATTGTTAGACCATAGGTCACATCGAATAACCAACCGGCGATTCTTCGCCACTCGCGCCGGTTGACCACATATTTTTGGAGAGAACCAAGGCTCGCGTATTCGAGAACAATGTATGGATTTGATCCCTCAAAGACAGAATCAAGAATGTTCACGACAAAAGGATTGTCGGCATGGATTTGCAGCATGTCTCGTTCCCGTTTGAATCGTTGCAACAAATCGGGGCTAGGATTGCTCAATTCCTTGATTGCCACGGTTCTCTGCGTCCAGGAATCAAAGGCTCGGTAAACCTTCGCGAACCCCCCGGAAGCGATGAATTGAACCTGCGCGAATCTTTGATTATTCATAACCATCACCTTTGAACGACTGCGATTTCACTAAGGCTAATCTATTCTTGCTACGAAGAAAATCGGTCCGTCAGTTGTTTCGACTTGGACGAGACTTGCAAATCCCCGTTGGGAATTCCTGTAATCACGAGTCGCTTTCGAGTCGGTATTGCTTAAGCCCTTCCTGGCCAAACCCTGCGCCTGATCCATCCGCTTCCCCTGTCAAGGCTCTCCGCTTCGCTCCGATGAACGCCCACCCCGCGGCCTTGACAGCGCGGACGGACAGGCGCCTCCCCCCGCCACGAAGGGCATTTGCTTTTCATGCACCGCTCCGCGTTGCACGAAGGGCAAAACCCAAAAACGCAAAGGAGCGACAAAATGCAAAGCGAACGAGCAGAACTGTATTTCCGGCAAGGAAATTCCGACAAGGTGTATCACTTGCAGTTGGAAAATACGCAAGACCGGTGGTCCGTACAAGCGCAATGGGGGCGGCGTGGTTCCGCTTTGCAAAGCGACATCAAGGTGAGCGATACCAACTACGAGGAAGCAAAGCGAGTGTACGACCGCCTTCTTCGAGAGAAAACGGGCAAGGGCTACCAAATCGCTCAAGCAACGACGAATGGCGACACGCCGATTTCCGTTGGATTGCCTGCCTGCAAGGAGCATTCCGGCCACATTCCGGAATTGTTGACCCCCATTGAGGAGCAGGAAGCGTTGCGGCTGGCTGAGGACGTGTCCTGGTGGTTTCAGCAGAAATTCGACGGGAGGCGGCTCGCCGTGCAGAAAGCCGATGGAAAATACTCCGGCATCAACAAGCTCGGCCAAATCGTTCCCATCGACTCCCGGCTGACTGAGCCACTCGACCTTGTGCAAGCCAAAAGCTTTCTCGCTGACGGCGAAATCACCGATTCCCATTTTTTCGTCTGGGACTTGCTCAGCGTGAACGACACCGACCTTCGCATCCAACCCTACGAAATCCGCTACGTACACGTGACCCAGATCTTTCGCGGCGTCCACCAAACCCTTCGCGTCTGTGAAACGGCCATGACGCCCAAGGCGAAACGCGCCTTCGTGAAAGCGATGCACGATAGGAACGCAGAGGGTTTTGTCTGCAAGAACAGGTACGCAGCGTACGCGGCAGGCCGTGCGGGGCAGCACTACAAATGCAAATTTGTCGCTACCGCATCCTTTGTCGTCGGCCCGAAACCCGACAAGAAGGCCGATGACGGCCATCGCTCCATCGCCTTGTATCTCTTGGATGGAAATCGTCCGAGGTTCATGGGTACAGTGGGAGTTCCTGACCGCTATCCTCTCCCGCGCGTCGAGCAGATCGTGGAAGTGCGTTACCTCTACTGTCATCCCGGACCTGAGGGAAAACTCATACAAGCGAAGTATTTTGGCGAGGTACGCGACGACATCGAACTCGCCGAATGCAATGTGAGCCAGTTGAAGATTAAGGCGAGCGACGACGATCCCATCGAATCGTGACCGTGTCTTGCATGTGACGCGCCGGAACGCCTGTCCGGTGGCATCTTCACGGAAGCCGCTGAACGGGTTTTGTTTTCTCCCGCTGTCGAACGGAATAAGATGGTTGCGAGGCGACAGTGCGGAAGATTGTTCACATCGATATGGACGCGTTTTACGCGTCCGTGGAACAGCGCGATGACCCGCAGCTGCGCGGCAAGCCCGTCGTTGTCGCATGGCGCGGCAGCCGGTCTGTCGTGTGCGCGGCTTCGTATGAGGCACGAAAGTTCGGTGTGCGTTCTGCCATGCCTGCTGTTCGAGCCGAGCGCCTTTGCCCTAACGCTGTGTTTCTGCCGCCGGATTTCCCGCGCTATCGCGCGGTCTCACGCCAGGTACGCGAAATCTTCAAACGGCACACTGACTTGATTGAACCGTTGTCACTCGACGAAGCCTATCTCGACGTTTCGGAGAACAAGACTCGCTTGCCTACCGCAACACAAGTGGCACGCACGATTCGCGAACAAATCCGCTCAGAACTGAGCCTGACGGCATCGGCAGGCGTGGCGCCGAACAAATTTCTCGCGAAGATTGCGTCGGACTGGAAAAAACCGGATGGGCTCTTTGTCATACAACCGAAAGAAATCGATTCGTTTCTATCGCCGCTGCCCGTGGACCGCCTGCCCGGAGTAGGCAAAGTCACGGAAGAAAAACTGAAGCACCTTGAGATACAAACGATCGCCGACCTGCGGCGAATGGATTTGCCGACACTCGAAGGTCGCTTCGGGCGCTATGGTGTGCGTCTCTACGAGCTGGCTCGGGGCATCGACAAGAGCGAAGTAGTTCCTGACAGGCCAACACAATCCATATCCGCCGAGGATACGTTTCAACAGGATGTCTTGCTGACCGAGACCGAGCCGATGATTCGAAAACTTGCGGAGCATACATGGGCTGCCTCCCGCAATGAGTCACGAATCGCTCGCACCGTCGTCTTGAAACTGACAACCAGCGAATTCAAGATTCTCACTCGCAGCTATACGCCCCCTTCTCCTCCCTCTTCTTGTGAGGAATTGACTAGCATCGCGCTATCGCTCCGAGACCGTGTGGACCTCAACGCAGCGCAACGTTTTCGCCTCGTCGGCGTTGGCCTTAGCAACTTTCGCGAACTCGACGATGCATCTGCACAGTCAACTCTTTTTGCCTAAGGTGATTCGGCAGGCTCAGGGTGCCGAGCTCTTAGTCTCCTCACCGCGTCATCCATGAGGACAAGTCTTCTCCAATGCGAGCGATACGCCGTTTCCCCTCTCAAGACCGCTAGGGTCTCACAATATAGCTCATCGTTAATCGCTCCTTCTTCCATTGATCGAAGCACTTTATGAAGTCTGCCTGCGCGACCGGATTCAGAGTCATCAGACCCGCACACTGCGACCGGAATGCGGCGAGCTGCGCATTCGTACTCGGGTCATTCGGAAACTTATCGAGTAACGCTCTGGTCGCCACGCACTTCGTCTCCGGTAGCATTGGCTCCCGCGTCAGCCCAACAATAAACTCAGCCAACTGCCGCCAGGCGATACTCCGATTACCGGAGGGGACGTCTTCGAAAGCGCGAACCATTTGTCGCATCGGAAACGCATCAACCGACCCATTGGACGCACGAAGTGCGGCGACCATTACTCCTCCTGTGAAATGGGTCGACTGATAGCTGAAGCCCACGAGTTTCGCGTGTGCCTCGCCGACGAGGCTGCGATCAATGACTCCCATGCTGCCCAGATGCTCTATAACAGCCTGAGTCCATACGCGCTCGACACCGAGTTCCGACTTCGACACCTCTCCGGCCACAAGATCATCGGTCCACAAGACGTGGCCAGGCGACAAAGCAAGCAGAGCAGACTCCAGGCCGTGGCGCCCCAAAATCTTTTCGAGGAGGTCGCGCCGCTCACCTGGCAGAGTGGCAAGTTGCGGTACCGGAGTAACACTCACGTTTTTCTCTACGCACTCCGCGTATTCTTCAAAGACGACCTTTTGCCTTTCGGATTCCTCTTCGGTTGTCTCTGAGAAATAATGCTGCCCCTTCTCGAAGTACATTGTTCCGTGAGCCGTGCTGAATCGCAGCTTCGCTCTTAGCTGCTGCATCTCCGTGAAAGTTGCCGGTGTCATAACGAAGCGGAACGCGGTGCTCGTCAATACGTGGCGGCTGATTCCGAGCAGGTGGAGGCTGGCTAGCGCGGTTAGGTCTACGACCACCGCGCTCTTGCTCCCCAGGCTTGCCAGTGCGTTCGCGAATACTTCAATCTGCGGCGGCGCACAGCGGATGAACTCATCTTCAGAAACAGCAAGATCGATGAGCCCATCGAAGGCAGTGTGGCCTGACTGTTCGCCGTACAAGTGAAGCGTCACACCAGTTGACCTATAGATCTCTCGAAGTTTTGAGACGGCCTCCGAGTGCGCCTTCACCGAATCGAGCATCGGCTGAAGATCGCTAGGGGTCAGTCTCTCCGGCGACGGCAGGCGCACGCTCTGAATCACGCTTTGCGTTCCGAACTTGAGCTGCATCTGATCGCTGATGACCTGAAAGCGCCGCGTGTACTTACTGAGGATTTGTACAATCTTGCCTACGCGGTCGCGTATGGAGCTTTTTGCAAGGATGAAGGAATCGCCTACTTTCTTATCTAAAAGCTCGCGCGCGATTTCAGATTCCGCCGATATCTCTTCGAATTCGGAAATCGGATTCTCGGTGTCTTCGATTACGAACCAGCCAACGGGTGCATCGCTACCTTCGGCGTATTGCACGGCACTTCCAATCTCGACCCTATCCATCGTTGCGGGAATGTCATCAGGCCGACTTCCGGGCATCAGACTCGCCAAGTAGGCTTTATGCGCCGCAAGCTCGGAGGAGTGGGCGCGAAGTAACCGGTAGGCATAGTCAACCGCCAGCTTGCCATGACCATGCCACTGAAGAAGATGAACTGCAGGAACAGCATAGGGCATTGGAAGGTCCTCCGGAGGTGGAAGAATCTCCTCCGAAACCTGAATCAGGTCGTCTTGCCCATACCGTGTTCCAATTATCGCGAGGCGAAACTTCGCCAGGCGGTTTGTTGGATTCGCAGTAATAAATTCACGAAGCCGGTTGATGGCCTTAGGGAAATCGTATTCCTCAAGATAACGCGACTCGAACTCTACTACTTCCCAGTTGCGTACACCGCGCTCGTAGAGCGCCTCACACGTATCCAAAATCACCTTGTCTTGCCTTAGTCGCCCTGCACAATTCAATAAAAGGCTAACATCAAAGTTTGGCGTCTGAGCGTTGAAGAGTTCCTGGAGGAGTGGAAGCGCATCCGTTGGTCGACCCGCTTCCATGAGAGTACGGGCCAGGAAATCGATCGCACACCGACTGTCCTCGGATTGTCGCGAGCTGTTTGCTTCATCCAAGAGTTGGCCTGCCTCAACGTCATTCGATTGTTTTAGAGCAGCAAAGGACCTTATCGTGGCCACCATTACCGGCGAGCTTGCGACCTCTGGCCGCTTGACTAGATTTCCGACATCAGCGAAGCGCCCTATGCGGATCATCGCCCTCATCGCGCTCACGATTATCGGATCAATAAGTTCGCGATTCAGGTTCTCAAGTTTGGCTGAGTTGAATACACTGATCGCCCGACTGACATCCGCGTCCGCGCCGCGCGCCATAAGCGCTTGGCCGAGCATATAGCTGACGTGGGGAGCATAATCGGCCTGAACATAAGCCTCCTCCAAAATTCGGATGCCCTCACTGAGATTTCCCGCGCCGATCGAGCTCTGCGCCATCACCAGTTGCCCTTGTAGGTCCGTCGGGTCGGCGCCGAACGATTCGCGCGCCAAATGCGCCGCGTCTTCTTTTCGCCCCTGGATAGTTGCGATGTCCGATTTAAGAGCAAGCGCTTGTGCTTTGGTATTCGCGTCACCCTGTGTCTCCGCTGTGGTAATCGCTTCATCGGCAGCAGCAAGTGAATTGGCGAGGTTTCTCTCTCTATTTTCTGCTTTTAGCGGTCTATTCCCGCGCACCGCCATGGCGATCGTGCCGAAATATGCTTGTGCCAACAGAAGGTGGGCTTGCGACCATTTCGGCTTGTCGGTCGTCGCGTCCTTTGCATGTTCGATTGCTTGATCCAACAAGCCACTCGCCATGGCTCTCCTGCTTAGAGCTGACGCCACCTCGGCGTCTTTCCGCAGATGACCGGGCGTGGCGTCTAGCAGTTCTTCGTATGGTTTCTCCCGAGGCGCAGCTTGAATCCAGAGTGACCGCAGTCGGGCCGAATTCGGGAAGCGCTCTACCGCTTTCGCTGATCTGTCGCGCGTCTCATCTTCTTGAAGAAGCAAATGGTAGGCCAGAACTTCGTTCGTAATCGCCAGCTCATCGTCAGAACGCAACGGTTTCGCGTCCAGGAAATATCGTGCGGCTTCCGTCCCTTTGCCAAGCATCAAACTGGCTGCACCAAGGTTCGTGAGAATACGAAAGCGGTGCCAATCGGATATTTGGCTGCCTTTTGTCTGCTGAATTCGATTCAGGAGCAGAACGGCGATCTGAGCATCTCTTGGCGTTATACGTGCACGAGCCTCATCAATAAGAGCGTCGATTTCCGTTGTCACGGAATTCGTTGTGACGGACTCGGTAAGTTTCGCGATGTAGTCGAGCTTGGAGTTTACGTTGGCAACTTGCTCGGAACGTAGGCCGCCGTAAAATTCTCCTTCAATCTCCGGGTACTGTCTTATCAGTTCCGAGATTTTCTCCCTCGTGAACAATTCAATCGTAAAGAGCCCTGCAGCTTTGTGTTCTTGGTTTATGGCCTGTATGGCGAGCTGCGCGGCGCCTGAGATCTTTCCTGTGGTGAGGATCGCATAGTGATCGAGTTTCGAAGGAAAAGTCTCGGCTTTTTCGACTTCTTCACGTATCTCCGCCGGGTCCAGTGATTTCCAAGGTTCTTTAAGCTTGCATTGCGCGCCGTAGAGCGGGTTTTCACCAAGAGTGTCGAATATATCGACGCCGAACTGCTGCTCTCCCTTCTTTGCAAAACGCTCAAGACCACGACGCGACCAGTGCCGCTTAAGCACAGCTAAGCACAGCTTCTCGAATTCGACTTCCGATTCTGCGGGATTGACGATTTGCGAATTGTTCAGTGCAAACAGAGGGCTCAGGACCGAAGAGCCCGATTCCGTAACCTCAGAGCCGACCTTTCCTACACGCTCAGTGGCTGTCGCCTCTTTCTGATCCCGTTCATCGTCCGCCCTAATCGTCTCTTCTACGAACTCCTGCATCGAAGACCCTATCGCCCTAAGTATTTCCTCTAGGGTAGAAAGTACTAACCCATGGCGTCCCCTCTCAATTCTCGAAAGGCTCTGCGGTGAAATCCCAGCAGCTTTTGCCACTTCTCTGGCAGTTAGGCCTTTTTTCCTTCTCAGTTCGGCCAGACGGCGCCCAGCCACATAACGGTCCTCGGCTTCGGCATCGGCCAATTGCTTTTCGAATTGTCGGTCCACCGCCCGCCGAATTGCAGACCAAGAGATTTCGCAGCGCTCACGGTCCATTACGAGCGTCACGTGGGAGGCGTGCGCTTCAACCGCCCGAACCGCATCGCCTTTCTGTTCACTCCGTACGAGACGGTGCAGTGGAATACTGCCGCCGCTTCCGTCACCAAATTCCACACGGAGCCGCTTTCCCTTTAGCGAAGCTCGGACGATTGTTCGATACTCTTTCTTCATTTCGTTGGTCACTTTTTTGCCCGGTTCCGACGTGCCTCTGCTCCCTTTGGACTTTCTTCGGTACGGCCGTTCAGTTCATCCCACTTCTTCACAAGAAGATCTAGGTTCTCGACCAGAATCTCGATGCCACGTGCAGGAACCTCATCTCCGACGAGCCGGCGCATTGTTGCAAGCGAAACTACGGCTTCTTGATCTCCCCATCTCAAGTGACAGTGCGGCAGGTGGTGGCGCCCGCCTCGTTCGCAGTAAATGCACACCACATATCCGTCCTTGCGCAGTATTTCCGGCAAATCTCTCCGTCCCATTTTGACATCAACGTATACGTTAACTCTTCTTGTTTGCTCCCGCAAGTCCACCTAACTACAATTATTACAACATCTTAGAGGGAACCCTAAAACATCGGTGCTGCCCACAATCTGCTCCTGGAGGCGCTTTGGTCAGCGATGAACACCTGACCGTGGGGTTCCTTCCCATTCTCTTACACCCACCTTCGACCGCTCTTCCTACCCAAACCCTGCGCCTAAGACACGAAGGAGTTTGCTTCTTGTTTCAAGCGACAATCACGCTCGAAAAAATGGCGTTGTCCAGGACTAATGGAAATCATGAGACTGCGTTTCTGCTGCGGTGATGGAGATCGGTAGCACTCGGGAAGCCTTGATGGATATAGTGTGATCTTGATTCTGCAGGACGCCTTCGACTCGAAGGAATTTCTCACGGTTGATCACCACGCGGTATTTCTCGTAAAGATCAGGATTCACAATCACATTCGAAATTCCTGTTTCATCTTCCAAACTCAAAAAGACAAAGCCTTTCGCTGTTCCCGGCCGCTGACGAGCGATTACGCATCCGGCTACCCGCGTGTATTGCCCGTCCGGCACGCGAGGCAAATCGCACGCTCGTTTTACTTGGAGCTTGGATAGAGCTTCCCGGCAATACGTCATCGGATGCGGGCCAGTGCTCATGCCCGACCCGTGAAAATCTGCAACAAGACGCTCTTCGTCCGTCATTTGCTGCAATGGTGACACTTCCATTTGCTGGGGAATCACATCCAGCAGTGGACCGGCGGGCCGCGCCGCCCGTTCGACTTGCCACAGCGCGGTCCTCCGATGCAATTCCTTGCCGAGAGAATTGAGCGCGCCGATTTCGCTAAGGGTCACCAGCTCTTTTTTCGCTAGTTCCGGGACACGACGGACCAGATCTTCGATTCCCTCGAATGGATGTTTTTGTCTCTCCGAAACAATCCTCTCGGCGGCGGATTGCCGCATTCCGCGGACATAGCGAAACCCGATGCGCAGGCACGGAACCTCCTTGCCATCTTTGGCCCCGCGTTCGATCGTGCAGTTCCATTTCGAGTGGAGTGTGTTGATTGGCTTCACACGCAAACCGTGCAACTGCGCATCGTGAACCAGCACGGCCGGACTATAAAAACCCATCGGCTGATTGTTGAGCAGCGCCGCCGTAAACGCCGCTAGATAGTGAAATTTCAGATAGGCGCTGGCATAGGCGATCAGAGCGAAACTCGCCGCGTGCGATTCCGGAAATCCGTAGCGTGCGAACGCTGTAATCTGCGTGATGATCTCGTCCTGAGTCTGAGGACTGAACCCGTTCTGAGTCATACCGCTCCGCAACTTCGTTTCTATTTTTTTCATGCGTTCTTCCGAGCGCTTGAATCCCATCGCCCTGCGCAAGTCTTCCGCCTCGCCGCCTGTGAAGTTCGCCGCGATCATCGCGATGCGCAGCAGCTGCTCCTGAAACAGCGGCACGCCCAGTGTTCGCTTGAGCACGGATTCGAGAGAGGGATGGGCGTAGCTGACAGATTCCTTCCCCTGCCGTCGCCGCATATAGGGATGCATCATTTTTCCGACAATGGGGCCTGGCCGAATGATGGCCACTTGCACTACAAGATCGTAGAATTTGACCGGCGCGTTGCGCGGAAGCGACGCCATCTGCGCCCTACTTTCAACCTGAAACATCCCTACCGTGTCCGCTCGCCGAAGTGTTTCATAAACGGGAGGATCATCGGGAGGCAGCTGCGCCAAATCGATTGGCACGTCGTAGTGTTTCGGAATCAGTTCCAGGCAATCTTCGAGCACCGCCATCATCCCCAGACCCAACAAGTCCATCTTCACGATGCCCATATCGGCGCAATCGTCCTTGTCCCATTGCACGACGACACGTCCCGGCATCGTTGCAGGTTCGAGCGGAACAACCGAATCCAGCTGCCCCTGACACACGACCATTCCGCCGGAATGTTGTCCCAGATGCCGCGGCAAATCCTGAATGCGTTCGCACAGCTCCCAGTATTTCCGAACGCGAGGATGATTCAGGTCGAACCCCACTTGTTGAAAATGATTTTCGAAGTTGTCGGACGGCCCGCGCCATTCGCCGCTGTTCACCACGCTCGAAAGCCGGTGGAGGGTTTCTTGATCGAATCCCAGCGCTTTGCCCACTTCCCGCGCTGCGGAACGGTCCCGATAGGTAATGACGTTTGCCGTCATCGCCGCCCCGAGCTGGCCGTAGCGCTGGTATACATATTGAATCGCCTTCTCTCTTTCGTCCCCGCTCGGCAAATCGAGATCGATATCCGGCCATTCGCCGCGTTCTTCCGAGAGGAATCGTTCAAAGAGCAGTTCCATGCCGACCGGATCAACGGCCGTAATTCCGAGGGAATAACAGACTGCGCTGTTCGCTGCCGAACCGCGTCCCTGCACAAGGATTTTCTGCTCGCGGCAAAATCGAATGATGTCCCAAACGATCAGGAAATAACCGGCGAGTTTCAGTTTTTCGATCAGAGCGAGTTCCCGTTCCACTTGCCGCTTGGCGCGCGCGAACAATTCCTCGTCATGTTTTACTGCGTAGCGGTTGTGGAATCCTTCTTCGGTCCGCTTCCGGAGAAACGAATCCATCGTTTCTCCTTCCGGAACGGGATAACGTGGGAATTCGTATCCGAGTTCAGCCAGTGTGTATTCGAGCCTTGCGGAGAGTTCACAAGTGTTGTGAATGGCCCGCGGCAGATCAGAAAACAGTTGAATCATCTCTTGGGCCGAACGGAGATGACGCTCGTCGTTTCGCTCGACAAGCCGGCCAGCGTTGTCTAACTTGCAGTGGTTTCGAATGCAGGTGAAGACGTCCAGAACTTCCCGCTCGGGGGCGCGCGCGTAGCGAACGCCATTCGTTGCAAGGAGCGGTAGACGCAGCGTTTCGGCAAGACGCACTGCCGCCTGGTTGCGGCGCTCCTCGACAGGATCGCAGTGACGTTGTATCTCGACATAGATATTCTTTTTTCCGAAGAGAGCCGTCAGCTTTTCTATATTCTTCCGCGCTTCGTCGTAGCCATTGTTGGAAAGTGAAGCCGCCAGTACACCTTCCTCTCCGCCTGTCAGACACACCAAACCTTCGGCATGTTCCGCTATTTCCTCCAGCGTGGCCGTGCCCGTTCCTTTTTCCTTTTCACGCAATTTGTAGCGTGTCATCAGACGGCACAGATTCTGATACCCAGTCCGGTTTTCCACGAGCAGAGGCAATCGCACCGGTCGCGACGAGAAAGAATTCGGCATCCATGAAGGCAAACTTGCTCGGTTTCCAAAACCTTCGACCGAAATCTCGGCTCCGACGTGCGCGCGAACGCCCACGGACTTTGCCGCCATGTGGAATCGGGGAGAGCCGTACACGCCGTCACGATCCACCAAAGCTATGGCATGCATCTCCAGTTCCTTCGCCCGAGACACCAGGTCTTCCGGACGCGAAGCCCCTTCGAGAAAACTGAATGCTGACGAAGAATGTAGCTCTATGTACTTCAATCGTAGATTCCTTCCACGAACCAGCGCTTCGCGCGCAAGTCTTTATAGACGCGATACAGCGCCGTCTCTTCTTCACTTTCCCGGCTACCCGGTTGAACGGTCGGTCGCAACGTCCGCACTTTGATGTCCCATTCATCGCGCGCCCAGGGTGTTTCAGACCACCAGTCGCCTTTCGTTCTCCACGGTCCTGCGAACGCCAGGATTCGCCGGCGTGCTCCCTCACAACCAAGAAATGTCGGCTTTTCTTCCTGAAATTCCACGGTTGCCGGAAGCGGGGGCCGGAATATGCGCATTGCCGCTCTCGCTTCTTTTCCTGTGGCTGCGCGCTTTTCCTTTATTTCCGGCAAAACAAAACGGTTCTGCTGAAACGAGTTGGGGCCGTGTGTATCAAGCAGTGCGGGCGCACCGACCCGGCTTTCCCCCACCGTGTTTTGTATTCGCGCGAGCGTAATTTCAAGACGCTCGGGGTCAGGGGAGAGCGGCAGGAAGAGTCCGAGCTGCTGGCACCGTGCCTTCACGGGGGTCGTCAAAATATGGACCGTCACGACAGGCAGAGAAGGAGGGTGCTTCTCAAGATCAAGCTGCAAAAGTTTCAGAAGAAATTTGCTGTCTCGCGCCGGTACCGGAAGCCGGAGCGTCCGGATATGAAAGAGCGGTTCCTTTCTACGAGAATCGTTTCGCTCCAGCGTGAGCGTGACTTTGACCTCTCCGATGGAGAGAATGTGCATTCGCAACCGCACACACAACTGTTCGAGAAGGCGATTCAGAACAAAGAGCAAGGGCTCAAGCAATTCCACCGGAGAGTCCAGCTCCATGTGCTCTTCGAAGCTCGACGGAAAATCCCTGGCGATAAGCGGCTGATGGTCTTCGCCGTGTGCCAAACGCCACCAGCGGAGCCCGTCCTGTCCCAACCGTTCGACAATTGCGACTTCGGGAAGGCCCGCAAAGTCCGCGCAGGTGCGGACACCCCAGCGCTTCAGTGTCCCGGTGAACTCGAACGGAATTCGGAGAGCCTCAAGCGAAAGGCTTCCGATCCGGAGACTCTCCTCTCCGGCAGGAATCACTGTGACACCTTCGAAACCTTGTGCTGCACACACTGCGGCTAAAGGGCTTCCTGCAACAGCAACGCTCGTTTCAAATCCCACTTCCGCAGCCACACGACTTAAGTCGTGCGCGATTTTTTCGGGAGAACCGAAAAGCTTTTCGCAGCCGGCAATGTCGAGCACAGCTGTATCGGAAAACTCATGGTCCCCCCGCTTCGCTCCATCCGCGACACGCGGCGAAATCATCCACGCGCAATCCAGGAGAGCGGCGTAGGCCGTCGCTTCCTGCGAAAGCGAACGCCAGCGAGAAGTGATTCCCTCGAATGCTTCCATCTGCACTTTGGTCATCCCGCTTTCGACGCCGAGTCTCCGCGCCTCGCGGTTGACGGCGAATACTTTCGTCAGCGGCGCGGCTCCGGCAATGATCGCGACGGGCCTCCCTCGCAGGTCCGGCTCCAGACGAACGGCGGCCTGCACGGGAAAGTCCGGCACGAATAGACATGCGAAAGCCAACGTGCGTCCCCTGAACTTGGTAGAGGAAAGGGAAACAAACAGCACCTTCCGACTGCTTACGGCGTGCGCGTCTGCCAGCGAGCGCAATCGGCGGGTTGCGACAACACTCGTGAACGCGCTACTTCTCCCTGCACTTCAAACCCCTCGAACGTCGAAGCTCCGGTTTCGACATTTGTGGCGGCGCGGCTCCAGTTGTCCATTCTTCGCTTGCATCGCAGAACCAAAGAAGCGCAGCTTTTGGCGTAGGACTCTTCTCCGAGCAAAAGTAAAATTGTCGGCGTGTTCTCGATCGCGCGACGGAAACGAAACCACATGCTCAAATTGATGCGACGCGCGTCTACCCACGAGATGCCTCCGAGATCGACCACCACCACACCCCATCCGCCGCCGTGCAGCAGCAGGTCGGTTGTCTTCAGAGCTTGTTCGAGCCGTTTCCACGGCGTCGTGTTTCTTCCAACACTTCGCGCTTGAGGCGGCGAATCGAATTCGCGAAGTGGCGGCAAAGATAGTCGAGCCCGAAAACCACGTCGCGGAAGTTCCCGGTCTCGTTCAACTTGTTCTCCCGCACAACGAGTGACGACCTGGAGTTGCGCCGTCTCTGCCAATGCTGTTTGCTTTCCTATCAGAGAGGGAATCGCCTTATCCACGCCCCGCATCAATTCGCGGGGGTGACGCCAACCGTGTACGGGCAGCGCTTTCTTGGTCGCGAAATCTGGGCCCCCGGTTTTTCCTATTTCTTTGTCCGCAGCAGCAAAGTACGAAGACCCTTTGAAATCCTCTCGCCGCCCCTCAATTTCCCCGCATCGAACCCAAAGCAGCCGCGGAAGTTCAACTCCTGCAGCCGCAAGAGAAACCGGGTCGAGCGAATCGGAAACATCGACGAAGGCACACGCTTCCTGCCGTTCCGTGGACTGCGCGAGCAAAGAGAAAGCCAGGCTCGTCCGCCCGGAGGAAGCAGGGCCGCACAATTCCACAAGAGTCCCGCGGGGAAAGCCACCACCGAGCACTTCATCGAGCTCCCTAATACCGCTCGGCTGGAGTTCGACGTCCGGACGTCTCTGAAAACCTTCCAGCCCTCGTCCGATAAGACCTGTATCGAATTTCGCTTGCTTAATAAGGATAGCGTTCATCTTTTCGTCAGTTCGCTTTTTGTTCGCCTAAGACGATTCTCCTCAGGTGAGGGCGCGCTGTCAAGGCTTTGGGATTGAGGGCCAGCGATTTCGCAAAGGTTGGTGCGGTGAATGGTTAACTGGCTGATTCCAGTGAAATTGGGCTGTGCGACGAACAGTTGCTGAATTGCGCGAAGAAACGAAACGTCAGGATGGCTGCCAAAAGGGC